>ERZ1034363.989-NODE-989-length-17343-cov-12.386482_pt1 | contig 17343 bp, 15 predicted proteins | sample MGYA00520616_ERZ1034363 | MGnify/ENA primary metagenome ERZ1034363 (study PRJEB33736, sample SAMEA104284506) | Azolla filiculoides | biome: Urban; feature: Water surface; material: Ditch water | place: Netherlands | collected 2015-10-28 | depth 0-0.1 m ...
GTAATTATTGTAATTTACATGTTGATTGTAGGTTGGTTCCAAAACTTCAAAACACCTTTAGTAATGATGGTTGCGATTCCTCTTTCGTTAGTTGGAATTGTATTAGGTCACTGGGTTTTAGGTGCTTTCTTTACAGCTACTTCATTCATTGGAATGATTGCGTTGGCTGGAGTTATGGTTCGGAATTCGGTCTTACTGATTGACTTTATTGAAATTCGTTTAAACGATGGTATCCCAATGAAACAAGCTATTATTGAAGCTGGAGCTGTTAGAACAACCCCAATTTTATTAACAACAGGAGCAGTTGTAATCGGAGCTTCAATCATTTTGTTTGATCCAATTTTCCAAGGATTGGCTATTTCGTTAGTAGCAGGAGCGATTGTTTCAACTTTATTGACATTAATCGTTGTGCCTTTGATTTACTACATCACGGAACGTAAAAAATGGGAGAAAAAATAATTAATAATTAACCTGCAAGGTTTTCAAAACCTTGTAGGTTTCTATAAATAAAAAAATTATGAAATTAATATTAATCACAGCGATAGCAGAATTTGAAAAAGACGTCAAAAAGATGCTAAAAGAAGCCAAAGTAAAATCGTATTCTTACCGAGATGTTAAAGGTTTTAGAGACGCTTCAGGAGAAGGTGTAGAATCCAATTGGTTTGGTTCAGAAATGAATGAAATTGATTCTATAGTATTTTATGCTTTTGTAGAAAAACAAAATGTGGATTTATTATGTGGCATTGTTGGTGAATTTAACGGAAATCAAAATTCAGCTTCAAAAGTACATGCTGCGGTTTTTTCAGTAGAACGATATAATTAAAATTACGATATGATAAACAGATTAATAAGAGCAATAGCAGGAACCTTCATCATTTTAAGCGTGCTGTTAGGTATGTATGTCAACGAAAATTGGTATTGGTTTACCATTTTTGTAGGTGCAAATTTATTACAATCATCCATTACCAAGTGGTGTTTGATGGAAGATATTTTGAGAAAAGTATTTAAAATTCAAGATTAAGATTAAAAGTCAGGTGAAAGCCTGACTTTTTCTTTAGAATGTAAATCTTAAAAAGGCATTTGGTGTTCTTTCTAACGAGAAAGTATTTATTTGTTCCACAACATTTGTGTTATTGTTTATGCGATAATGTTGATTGATACTTGTTTTATTATTCAATACATTTTGTATAGAAAAACCTAAATTTAGTGTTGATTTTTTACCAATATTGAAAGCATAAGCACCTGAAAAATTCACTTGGAAATAATCTTCTAAATTAGATGAATTTGGCGATTGATAACCTACAGTTGGTGTTTCTGGGTCAGTGTAGATGGGTGTTGTGCTTATTGGTAAGGTTGTTGGTTTTCCTGTAAACCATTGTGCACCAATGGCTAGTTTTATATTTTTAAAATCTGAAATAATAGCAGATTTTATGGTGTGTTTTATTTCAAAATTATTCGGAAAAGCCGTTGTGTTTAATGTTTTAAAGTCATAATTGTTTTCTTGAAAAGTATAGCTTATCCAAGCAGTAATTGGTCTGAATTGTTTTTGAATTAAAAATTCGGTTCCATATACGGTATAATTTCCATTGGTTTTTACAAATTCATATTGGTTTTGAAAACCTTGACTCATACTGGTAATTCCATCTACTTTTTTGTAGAAATTTTCTAGAGTTAGCAACCAATTATTTTTGTTGAACGAAAATCCTAATGAAGCTTGATTACTTTTCACAATCGGAATGTCTTTGTTATTAGATAAAGTCCATCTTCGTTTTTCGATGCCTAAAAAATCTTGTTGTAAATCTACAATTTGTGAAGTAGTTTGATGTTTGCTTTCACCCATAATTTCCAATTGAAAAAACGGAGTAAATTTATAATTTAACTGAACTCGAGGTTCAAAAATAAATGTTGAAAATTCTTGAATATAATTTTGTCTAAATCCAATTCGACCATTAAATTTATCGTTTGACGAACGGTATTTCAGTTCGGCAATTAGTGCATGATTTTTTAAAACTTCTTTAATTTTTCTTGAAAAAATAGGTGTGTTTACAATATCTACATTTCGCACACCAATTTCATTAAATTGATAGCCATTCAAAAAGGTGAATTTATCTGATAAAACATGACTGTTTTGTAATTTTATTCCTGTATCTAAAATAGTGTTTTCTTGATTAAAAATTTGATTACTTTCTATCGATTCATTTTCAGAATTAATATTGTAATAAGAAGCATAAATTGAAATTTCGCTACTATTTTTCGCATTCCAATCTGTTTTTAATAATGCATTTGCACCGTAAGTTTGTTGTTCTAAACAACTGTATTTTGAAGTTGTAATACTGTTTTCTGTTTTAGTTTGTAACACGTCCAAGACGTTGCTGATGCTTAAAATATCAATGAATAAATCTGTTTTTCGCTTTATTTTTTGATGGTATTGTGCCGTAAAATCATAAAAATAGAAATCTTCGTCTGAATTATATTTAATATTTTGATTGTCAAAATAATTAGTAACTATAGTGTTTTGAAAAATCTTATTGAAGTAATTCGTATAGGTTGGAGAAGTTACTAAATCTGTGTAAGATCGTCTGCCACTAATTTCAATATTTGATTTTTTTGACGTTTTGACTTTTGTATAAAAATCAGCATTAATTAAGTTTAAACCAATAGCGCCACGAGTATTTTCTATAGAATCCGTATGTGTTGAAATTAAAACCGAACTCGAAACACCATCGCCATAAAAAGCGGATGTTCCATTTTTAGCAATATTAATTTTGTGTGCTAAATTGGGATTTAAAGAAGAAATTAATCCAAAAAAATGCCCTGTTTGATACAATCTAATTCCATTCCAAAGAAACAAATTTTGGTCATGTGTTCCGCCTCTTACACTTGTATTTGAAATGTTTTCATCGGTAGCGTTTATACCAGGAATTTGTTGCATGGTTTGAAAAACATCAGGCTCAGTTAGACCAGGAAGTTGCCCGATTTTTTTAGGTTTTATTTCAAATGTTCCATCTTTTCTTTTGGTAATTCCTTTGGTTAAATAGACAGTTGTTACGACGGGTTCCAAATCGTTTATAATACTTTTTAGATAGATTTTCGGGCAATTTTCTACATATAAAAAAGTTGATTGTACCAATTTGGTTTTATAATTCAAATGAGAAATTTCTATATCGTTTGCCGATTTTACATTGAGTTCAAAATATCCTAAATCATTTGTAATTGTGGTGCTGTTTGTTGCTGTTATTTGTAGAAAAGCACCAATGATGGGTTCTTTGGTTTCTTCATCTAAAAGGAATCCACACAAAGGTTTGTCAAGTTTTTGATTGTTAATTACTGATATGTATTTTTTTGAAATAAATTCAAATTTTAATTGGGTTTTTTCAGTAATGTAGTTCAGTTTTTCTTGTAATGTTAATGAATTTGAAGGTGGAACTAGTTTGAAAACCGCAATTTCTTCTTCGATGTAATTAAAGCTAACTTGGTGTTTTTTGCTGATGTTCTCAAAAATTGTTTTCAATAAAACAGCATTGCCTTTATCTTGCGCACGAAGCGGCAAAACAAAGACAAATAAGCTGATAATTATTAAAAAACGATTATAATTCATTTACTTTTTTACTAATTCAAAACTTGTTTCGTTTGATTTTTTTATTTGTAAATGATAGGTTGAGGCAATTATTTGTAAGGCTACATCTAAATTATTATTTGGAATTTTTCCAGTAAATAATTGATCTGTTGCTATAGTATTTGTTTTAATGGTTACGTTATATGTGTTTTCAATATCAGTAATAATAGTTTTTAAGTTTTGATTTGTAAAACTCATTTCTATTTCATCAGAAGCCCAGTTTGGCATTGATAATGTTGTTTTTCCTTCTGTTTTAGAATCATTTTCAAAAGTAACTAACATTCCTTTTGTTAAAATAAGTTCCTGATTTTTATAGTTTACTTTTACTCTTCCTTCGTAGCAAGTTACTTCAAAGGTATTGTCTTTTGAGTTTACATTGAATTGTGTTCCTAAAACGGTCACTTTTCCTAAATTCGTATTGACTTCAAATGTTTTTCCTTTTGCAACTTTAAAGTAAGCTTCACCTTTTAAATCGATGGTTCGGTTGTTTTTCCAGAAGAAAGTTTTGTATTCTATAGACGAATTTTTATTAACTAATACTTCTGAATTATCTGGTAAACTTACTGTTTGAGTAAGGCTTGTGCCATAATATTTTTCTTTGAAATTATTAACAACAAAAAAACTTAATCCTAAACCAATTACTAATATCGCCGCAACACGAGTAAACCAATTTCGTTGAAGTTTCACAACTTTTGTTTCTTTTTTAGTAGCAACAACGCTACTTAACATTTTATCTTGGTCGAATTCAGGTGTTTTTAAGCGTGCTGAATTTTCTTTGATTTTTTCATACAAAGTAAAGTCCGGATTTTGCTTAAATTCGGCTAATTCTTCATCAGTAAGTTCGTTATTAAGCCATTTGGCTAATTTGTAATCTTCGTCCATAATTTTTGCATTACAATAATGTAACAAGTATATTGTTTTTTACCCTACTTAGTTCATTCCATTTTCAATCCAAGTGCGAACAGCGTTTATTTCATTTTCAGAAATTTTATCACTCATAAAAGGCATTGGTGTAACTCCAGCTTCGTGATTAATTGCTTTTAAAAGTTTTCCATTTTTCACAACTTCCAATACTGTGTTTTTATTTGAAAAGTCATATCCATTCGCAGGAGATTTTCCAGAATGACAACCAATACAATGATTTTCAATAACCAATTTTAAACTATTTTCAAATGTCAGGTTTGAAGTTGCAATTAAAGTTTCTTCACAACTATTATTTTGCATCCCTTGGTTAACCCATTTTAAAAGAATATTTTTTTGATTACTTGATAACTTTTCATGAGGGTAAGGAGGCATTTTATTTCTCAAAATCACTTTCGCTAACTCATTTTTTTGTTCATCATCATCATCTTCTGTTTCAATTGTTGCTAATATGTTTTCATAGTTGTTAAGCAAGACTCCATGCGAGTTTTTTTCAGGATTATGACACATTATGCATTTTGTTTGCAAAATAGGTAAAACCTGTTGTTTAAAATAAATAATGGTAGTGTCACAACCTATGACTTTATATTCAGGGTTTGAATTATAAAAAATAGTTTCATTAGTTTTAAAACTAAAAAATAAAACTGATGTTACAATTATAAAAAGTAATACAGGTAATGAATAAATTGTATTTAAAGATTTTTTTTTCATTAAGGTTTAATTTAATAATTAAACAAATATGTTGTTTTTTACCCTACTTAAAATTTTCAATTTCTTTTTTTAGTTCAATCAACGCCAAGTGAATACGCTTTTCAACAGCTTTTACGCTAATGTTTAATTCTGAGGCAATTTCGGCATATTTTTTACCATCAATTCGGTGCATTAAAAATGCAATTCGTTGTGTTTCATTAATATTGTTAATGGCTTTTAATAGTTTAGACTCAAATTGTTCTTGTTCTAAAATATGTTCTGGATTTTCATTGGTTCTATCTACTAGAGTGTTGTTCTTTTCATAATTCAAAACTACCTTGTTGTGTGCAATTGCATTTAATGAATTGTTTGTAGCAATGGTATAAATATAAGATTTAGCTTTTTCTAGCGGAACATCTTTACAATTTTGCCATAATTTTATAAAAGCTTCCTGTGTAGCATCTTCAGCTTGGTCTGTATTTCCAAATTTGTAGTAGAGAAAATTTCGTAAACCTTTAGCATGACTTTTAAAAAAAGCTGAAAAAATATTTTCTTGGCAAATAGTACTATTTTCGGACATGTTTTGTGAATTGCTTAAAATAAAATAATTTTTGGTAGGGTTTTTTAAAAGTAGGTTGTTATATCTGTACATACAAATATAATCATTATTTGATTAAAAAAAATTTGAATATGGAAACAATAATTAAAAAAGCAATTACTAAAGATGAAAAGTCAATTTACATGATAGCACAGATTGTTATATGGTTTTTTAATTTTTTAATAATGCTTACTCTTTTTGTTTTAAAATTATTTTAAAAAGAAGGTAGGGTAAAATAAATTTGAATTGTTTTATGATAAGTAACCCAAAAACACTGTATAATATGAAACTAAATCGTTTTTTAATTTTAAGCCTAGTAGGTTTATTTTTAATGTCTTGTCAGAGTGAAGAAAATGAAGTCATTCAAGATACAACTCAGAATTTGACGAATACTTCACCATTAACTACTTTAGTAACACGAGTTACACAAAACCCAACATCTGGTGATAATGTTATGGATAATTCAAGCTGCTTTAGCGTTGTTTTACCAGTAACAGTAATTGTAAATGGTCAAAATATTGTGGTGTCAACTCAAGCGGATTATCAAACGGTTCAAGATGCTATTGATGCTTTTTCTAACGATGATGATATTGTGAATTTTGTATACCCTATAACAATTCAGTATCAAAACTTTTCTACACAAGTTTTACAAGATTCAGACGATTTAGATGATGTAATTGATGATTGTGGAGAAGATGATGGTTTTGATGAAATTGATTGCATAAGCTTCAATTTTCCAATTGTAATTAGTGTGTATAATTCTAATAATCAATTAGCTGATACAATTACAATTACTAACAATAGTGATTTGTATAATTTCTTAGAAAACCTTGAAGATAACGAATATATCGCTATTCAATATCCAATTTCGTTAACAAATGCTAACGGACAGAATGTTACAATAACAAATAATGATCAGTTAGAAGATGTTATTGAAGATTCAATCGATGATTGCGATGATTCTCCTTCTGGAGGTGGTGGTAGTACTACATTGAGTACAATTATAGCAGATGGTTCTTGGTATGTGTCATATTTTTTTGATGACACAGATGAAACTTCAGATTATACAGGTTATAATTTTACATTTAATAGTAATGGAACGTCATTAGCAGTAAAAAATACAATTTCATTAAACGGAACTTGGTCTAATTATATGGATAGTGGTGAAGAAAAATTAGAGTTTTCTTTTGATGGAATTACATTGGATGAATTAGAAGATGATTGGGAAGTTATCGAATATACTGCAACACAAATTAGATTGAAAGATGTAAGTGGTGGTAATGGAGGAACGGACTATTTATACCTAACAAAAAATTAAACAAACTAAATTATAAACAAAAACAAATTAAATTTTAATCCTATGAAAAAATTAGCTTTAATCCCAATGTTGTCATTGATTTTTATGTTAAACGTAGCTTCAATGTGTTCAAGTGATGATAATTCAAGTTCATCAGCTGATCCAACTCCAGTAATTAATACAGTAACTTCTGGAACTTGGAGAATTACATTTTATGAAGATTCTGGAGTAAACGAAACGTATCATTTTACTGGTTATAATTTTACTTTTGGTTCTGCAAATGTATTGACAGCAACAAATGGAACAAATACTTATACAGGGTCATGGTCTGTAACTAATGACGATAGTAATGATGATAGTCCTAGTAATGATTTAGATTTCAATATCTTATTTTCATCTCCAGCAAATTTTGCTGATGAATTGTCTGATGATTGGGATATTTTATCTAGAACAGATACAAAAATTGAATTAGTTGATGTAAGTGGTGGTAACGGCGGAACTGATTATCTTACTTTAGAAAAAAACTAAAAAACTCACACACTTTTTGCCCCGATTAAACCAGTCTAAGAGGCTGGTTTTTTTATTTAAAACAAACCCATTCACTCACTTTGCAACTTTATAACTTTATGTTATCTTTGCACTTCATTACACAAATTCAGAATTATGTTTGATAATTTAAGCGATAAGTTAGATAAAGCGTTACACCTATTAAAAGGACATGGTAAAATTACGGATGTAAACGTTGCCGATACTTTAAAAGAAGTACGTAGAGCATTATTAGATGCGGACGTTAACTTTAAAATTGCCAAAGATTTTACCACTAGAGTAAAAGATAAAGCTATAGGAGAAAACGTATTAACTACGTTACAACCTGGTCAGTTAATGGTGAAAATCGTTAAAGATGAATTGACTGAATTAATGGGTGGTGATGCTGCGGGAATTAATCTTTCAGGAAATCCTTCTGTGATTTTGATGTCAGGTTTACAAGGTTCTGGTAAAACTACCTTTTCTGGGAAGTTAGCCAACTTTTTAAAAACTAAAAAGAACAAAAAACCTTTATTGGTAGCTTGTGATATCTATCGTCCTGCGGCAATTAATCAATTACACGTAGTTGGAGGACAAATTGGGGTTGAAGTCTATTCAGAACCAGAAAATAAAAATCCTGTTGAAATTGCTCAAAACGCAATCAAACATGCAAAAGCAAATGGTTTCAATGTAGTAATCGTCGATACTGCTGGTCGTTTGGCTGTGGATGAAGAAATGATGAACGAAATAGCAAATGTTCACAAAGCTATTCAACCACAAGAAACGTTATTTGTTGTAGATGCGATGACGGGACAAGATGCGGTAAACACAGCAAAAGCATTCAACGATAGATTAAATTTTGATGGAGTTATTTTAACAAAGTTAGATGGTGATACGCGTGGTGGAGCTGCAATTTCGATTAAATCAGTAGTTAATAAACCAATCAAATTCATCGGTACAGGTGAAAAAATGGAAGCTATTGATGTATTCTACCCATCTCGTATGGCTGATAGAATCTTGGGAATGGGAGACGTTGTTTCCTTAGTAGAAAGAGCACAAGAGCAATACGACGAAGAAGAAGCAAGAAAATTACAAAAGAAAATCGCTAAAAACGAATTTGGTTTTGATGATTTCTTAGCGCAAATTCAGCAAATCAAGAAGATGGGTAACATGAAAGACCTTGTTGGAATGATTCCTGGAGCTGGAAAAGCGTTAAAAGATGTTGAAATTGAAGACGACGCTTTTAAACACATTGAAGCTATTATCCAATCAATGACACCGGCTGAAAGAAGTAAACCATCATTAATCGATGTGAAACGTAAAAATAGAATAGCGAAAGGCTCTGGGAGAAAAATTGAAGAAGTAAATCAATTGATGAAACAATTTGACCAAATGAGCAAAATGATGAAAATGATGCAAGGCGGTGGTGGAAAAAATTTGATGAAAGCCATGGCTGGAATGAAAGGCGGAATGCCAAGAATGTAAATTATAGTTTAAGGTTTAAAATTTCAAATAAAGAAAGTTTTGAACCTTATTTTTTTAAAACATACTAACTATTTGTTTTGGGAAACACACAACTTTTAAAACCAAAACACTAAACCTGAAATAAAAACAATGCAATTATTAGACGGAAAAAAAGTATCGGAAGATATTAAAAACGAAATTGCTGCTGAGGTAGCACAAATGAAAGCTAATGGAGAAAAAGTACCTCATTTAGCAGCAATTATTGTAGGTAACGACGGAGCGAGTTTAACTTACGTAGGAAGCAAAGTAAAATCATGCGAGCGAGTAGGTTTTGAATCTACTTTGATTAAAATGCCAAGCACAACTTCCGAAACGGAACTTTTGAAAAAAATCAAAGAATTAAATGAGAATGATGATATAGATGGTTTCATTGTTCAATTGCCGTTACCAAAACAAATCGACACCCAAAAAATCATTGAAGCTATTGATCCTAGTAAAGATGTAGATGGTTTTCATCCAGAAAATTTTGGAAAAATGGCTTTAGATATGTCTACTTTTATTCCAGCAACACCTTTCGGGATTTTAGAATTATTAGAAAGATATAATGTGCCAACCGATGGAAAGCATACGGTAGTAATTGGGAGAAGCCACATTGTAGGTCGTCCAATGGGTATTTTAATGGGAAGAAAAGGATTTCCTGGAAATTCAACGGTAACGGTTACACATAGTCATTCTAAAAATATCAATCAAATTACCTCTCAAGCCGATATTATTATTTCGGCACTTGGAGTTCCAAATTTTCTAAAAGCAGAAATGGTAAAGGATGATGTTGTAATTATTGATGTTGGAATTACTAGAGTAGAAGATGAAACTACTGAAAAAGGATATAGAATTGTAGGTGATGTAGATTTTGAAAATGTATCTAAAAAAGCATCCTACATTACGCCAGTTCCAGGAGGTGTTGGTCCAATGACAATTGCAATGTTGTTAAAAAACACACTTTTGGCAAGAGAACAGAAAAGAAATAAATAAATAAAAAAAGACCTCAATTTGAGGTCTTTTTTTATGGTTGCTTACTATTTATCTTGTAAACTTGTCTTTTTTTGATTTTTGAAGTAGTAAAAAGCAAAAGTGATTCCAAAAATTGCTAGCCAAACCAATTTTGTATTAATTGGAGATGCTGGTGGATCATCGTCTGCTGGTGGGTCTACCGGCTGCGCAACACTTAAAAAGCTAATAAAAGCCATAAAAATGGTTGCATAAAGTTTTAATAAATTAGGTTTCATATTTCGTGTTTTGGGGGATAAATTAAAAATATAATACAATAGTAGTAAAAAATTATCTCTTTTGAAAATCTGAGGTAAAAAATAACTCAACAGAAGGGTATTTTTGTTGTGTCATTTGAATCGAAAATTCACTATCTGCTAAAAATACTAGTTGTCCATACTTGTCTGTACCCATAAATTTTTGCTTAACACGCTTAAATTCAGCGAATTCTTCATTTTTTGGATCTTGGGGTTTTACCCAACAAGCTTTGAATGCTGGAAAATTTTCATAGGTGCATTTTGCACTATATTCATGTTCTAAACGATATTGAATAACTTCATATTGTAATGCGCCTACAGTTCCAATTACTTTTCGTCCGTTCATTTCTAACGTAAAAAGCTGTGCAACACCTTCGTCCATTAATTGATCAATTCCTTTTTCTAATTGTTTAGATTTCAATGGGTCAGCATTATTGATGTATCTAAAATGCTCCGGAGAAAAACTTGGAATTCCTTTAAAATTCATTTTTTCACCTTCGGTTAGTGTGTCTCCAATTTTAAAGTTTCCGGTGTCATGCAATCCTACAATATCGCCAGGATAAGAGATGTCTACAATTTCTTTTTTCTCAGCAAAAAAAGCATTTGGACTCGAAAATTTTAGATTTTTTCCTTGTCTTACGTGTAAATAAGGTTTGTTTTTTTCAAAAGTTCCTGAAACAATCTTAACAAAGGCTAATCTGTCTCGATGCTTTGGATCCATATTTGCGTGAATTTTGAAAACAAAACCACTTAATTTTTCTTCTTCTGGTCTAACTAATCTAGTATCGGATTCTTTAGCTCTTGGAGTTGGAGCGATTTCAACGAAACAATCTAACAATTCTCTTACACCAAAATTATTTAAGGCAGAGCCGAAAAATACGGGTTGTAAATCACCAGAAAGATATTCTTCGGTACTAAAAGCTGGATATACTTCTCCAATTAATTCAAGTTCTTCTCTTAAGCGATTGGCTGGTTTTTCTCCTATAATTCCTTCTAATTCTTTGCTTTCAATATCTGAAAAAGCAATTGTTTCTTCAATGTTTTTTCTACTATCTCCTTCAAAAAGATTAATATTTTTTTCCCAAATGTTATAAATTCCTTTGAAATCATATCCCATTCCGATAGGAAAACTCAAAGGTGTTACGCGAAGTTTTAATTTTTGCTCTACTTCATCCATTAAATCAAAAGCATCTTTTCCTTCACGATCTAATTTGTTAATAAAAACAATCATCGGAATATTTCTCATTCTACAAACTTCAACCAGTTTTTCGGTTTGTTCCTCAACACCTTTTGCTACGTCGATTACAACAATAACGCTATCTACAGCTGTTAAAGTTCTAAAAGTATCTTCGGCAAAATCTTTGTGACCAGGGGTGTCTAAAATATTAATTTTTTTATCCTTATAGTTAAATGCCAAGACAGATGTAGCAACAGAAATTCCTCTTTGACGCTCAATTTCCATAAAATCTGAAGTGGCACCTTTTTTAATTTTGTTGCTCTTTACGGCACCAGCTTCTTGAATTGCTCCACCAAACAAAAGTAATTTTTCGGTAAGTGTTGTTTTACCAGCATCTGGATGCGAAATAATTCCAAAAGTTCTTCTTCTTGCGATTTCTTCTATAAAGCTCATGTGTAATAATTTTGTGCAAAAATAGTATTTATAAATAACATTTTATTCTATCATTTATTTATTATTTTAGCATTTTAATTTTAGCCCCCATGAAATATAAAATATTAATTGTTGATGATCATTTAGTTGTAAAAGCTGGTGTTTCAATTATTTTGAAAAATGAAATTCCAAATTTAGAAATATCTTATGCTTGTAATTATTCAGAAACTTTACAGAAAATTAAAGTTGATCAATTTGATTTAATTATTTTAGATATCAATATTCCTGGAGGTAAAAATACTGAAATGATAAGTGAGATAAGACATTTTCTATCAAATGTCAAGATATTGATGTTTTCAGCTCATGAAGAAGAATTTTATGCCTTAAGATATATTCATGCAGGAGCAGATGGTTATTTGAATAAGCTTAGTGGCGAGGATAAAATTGTTGAAGCAGTTAGATCTATCATGGATTATGGTAAGTATTTAACCGATGAAATAATTGATAAATTAAACAATAGTCAAGTTAATAACGAACCCATAAATCCTTTTGATAAGTTGTCTAATAGAGAAATAGAAATAGCGAAGTTATTGGTAAGAGGCGATGGTAATCTTGAAATTTCTAATAACTTAGGTATTCAAATGTCGACAGTGAGCACATATAAAAACAGAATTTTTGAAAAGTTAAAAATTAATAACCTTGTTGAATTGATAGAAAAATACAATTTACATGTTTAATTATCATCAATTATTATTGTAACTTTAGTGCCTTCATTTTCTTTCGAATAAATTTTTAAGTCACCTTTTAATAGGCGTAAAAGTTCTAAAACCATGTGTAATCCAAGACCATAATTTTGAATTGCAAGTTTATCAGTTTCAAAGTTTTTTTGAAGATTCAAATAGTAATTTTTTATTTCATCAGGCATTCCACATCCCGTATCTTCTACGCTTATATAAATTTTGTTTTTGATTAGGTTTGTTTCAATTGTTATAGCTCCAATGACTGTATTTTTAATTGCATTATCCAATAAGTTATGGATAATAATTCCTGTAATTTTTTTGTTTAAATTAATTTGAGAAGGAGCGAAGTTATTGTATGTTATTACTATTGCATTTCCTTCTGCAATATTTTTAAATAGTTTAATTTTGTCGTTAATAATACTATCAATAGATTCTTTTTTTAATTCGTTTAAGTTTTTATGTTCAATAAATATTTTTGAATAATCAACAAGGTTTTCAACAAATCGATAAAGTTGATTAGCAGATTCATGCATGATTTTTGCATTATCTTTTATGTTGTCATCATTTGTTATTAGTGATTTTTCGTGCAAATGTTTAGCGGTAATAGATAAAAATTTAAGCGGACTTTTAATGTCGTGACTGATGGTTCCAATCAATTTTTTTTGTTGTAAAACTTCCTGTGAGAGATTGTTTTTTGCTGCTTTTAAATTAGTAACTGTGCTAATTAAATCTGCAGTTCTTTCATTTATTATTTGTTCTAGAGCATCGTTTTTCTTTTTTATAAAATTATAACGTAGTCGTATACCAATAATTAAAAAAGAGGTTATTATTATGGCTAAAAATATTTTAAACCATAGTTTTTCATAAAAAAGGAAAGGAATATTAATGATTATTTTTTCTATTTCATATGTTGACGAAAATGGCTTAAGTTTTCTTATATAAAGAGTATGTACTCCAGGAGGAATATTTGTGAAACTAATTTCTTTTTCATCATTTAAATGAATCCATTTGTCATTTTTGTTAAGGTCTAGTTTTGCTTCAAAATAAATGTTGTCATGATTTCCAAAGTATGGAAAATCAATTTTGAATTTTACCCGATTAAAGTTTCGATTAAGGAATAATGTATCGTTAAAATAACTTGTCTTTCCGTCTAATTCAATTTCATTTATGTAAAAATTGTTTGTTGGTAATATTTTGTTTACTTTTTTTGGATGAAACGCCACTAAACCATTTAAACTTGGATATATAAAATAACCATTTTCTAACTTAGCACTACAAGGTTGGCAGCCACCATTAAATTCATTAGTTAAAAAACCATTGTTTGAATCATAATGGTGGTAGTAAACAGGCGATTTATCATTATAGTATGCTAATAGGTTTTTTTTATCAACTTCTATTAATCCTTTATTCGTGCTTATCCAAAAGTGGTCATCTATATCTTCATTAATGCAATGCGCAGATGTTAAATACGAATAGTTATCAATTGGCATTTTGTAAAACCTATTGTTTTTAAATAAACTAAAGCCATTACTATAAGTACATACCCAAATAGTGTTGTCTTTGCTAATAAAAATGCTTCTTATGTCGTTCTTGTCACAAGGTATTTTTTTTGTTTTTTGTTTTATTACATCATAAATAATTAAGTTGCCTGGTGATGCCATTAATATTTTGTGGTCTTTAGTTTCAGCAAAATAATTAACAGCTTTATCTATATTTCTTATATAATTTGGTTTTGAATTTGGGTCATTGGCGTTTATCGTAGCAACAAAAACTTTCATGTTTCCTTCTTTTCTAAAACCTATCCAAATTTTATTTTTTGAATCACAAAAGATGCTGCCAATTGTTGCTTTAAATTCATTCTTTATTGAAGTTTTGTAATTTGTATTCTTAAAAAAGCAAGTAAGCGTTGTATTGTTCTGAATCCAAATGTTTTTCTGTTTGTCTATAGCAATTCCAAATTGGTATCCATTGGTGTTAAGTTTTAAATCGGCAATTAATTGATTTACACTAAATATTTCACCTTTAGCAGTAATGAAATTCTCGTTTGAAATTGGAATTATTGAATAATAATTGTTATCAACCTTTTTAAAGTTGTTAAGAATGCTAAATTTGTTTAAAGATATAATTCCCAGTCCTTTACTGTCAGTTCCGATAAATAATTTGTTGCTTTTAATATCATAATACAAGCATTTTATGGTATATTGACGAGGAATATTTACTTGATGAAGTAACGAAAAATAAAGTTTATTGGTTGCTTTTTTTAAAATAAAAATTTCATTGTCTGTATAAACAAAATATTGTTGTGTTAAATGATTGTAAATTATTTTCGCATTTTTCTTTATGAAAATTTTATTTTTTTTCTCGCTATTGTCAAATGTTGAGTAATCCCCATTATTATTTAACCAGATCAATTCGTTATTTAGTAAAAAATAGTCTGTATTAGGTTTGTATTGATGAGTTATTTCTGTTTTTTTCTTATTGTTCTTGTTGAATAAAAGGATTTTATCTTTTTCAATTATATAATAGTCTCCATTTTGAGTTTTAATTTTACTATGTAATAAATCAAATTTTTGTTTGGTATTATTGTTTATATAAAATCTTAAATTTTCGTATTCATCATAAGAGGTGAGGTTGTACTTCTCTTTAATTTTAATAGCTTTTCTTTTGTTAATAATGATATTATCTGCATAGCCCTCAGTGAATGTTTTTAGTGAATCTGCTATTGTATTACCACTTAGATATAAAAATCTATTAGAAATATTTCCTGTAGTATTACTATTAAAAGTTTTAAAGTTAGAACCGTCAAATCTTACTAAGCCATTTTCGGTAGTCATCCAAATAAATCCATACTTATCGGGTGCAATGCTTTTAACAGAATTTTGAGGCAAATGCTCTGTATCTGCCGAATACCATTCTTCGTGGTAATTCTGTTGAGAAAAACCAAGTTGAATTATTAATAATATGAAATAGAATCTGTTCAACTTTTTAAATTTAATCGACAAAGTGTAATTTTATTTCGACAAAATACAGTGTAGTAATTATTCTACAATATTTATTGATGTGCTATGCAAATATCTTAAAAAAAACTTAATAGTTTTGTTCGGTTAATTTAATTTCAAATTAGTTTTTATTTTGACAACCCCCTCTACGGTTTTAAGATTAAAAAAAATTTGTAATTATTTACAAAATGTAACTATTAAATATAGATTATGAACAATCCTTTACTAATTGATTTTTTGAACTTAAAAAAATCTTTAAAAAAGCATGTAATGTCAATGATGATGTTATTTGTTTTATTTACATCTGTAAATGTTTTTTCTCAAAATTTTGAGAATGTTACTATAACAGGTGTAATATCTGGGAATAATTCAGCGAATGCATTATTTAGTGCTACTTCAGCAACAATTCCAACATTAGCTCGTGTTAGAGCTCAAGTTGTTGCAGGGCCTGGTACTGGAGCATTTACACAGAATTTGGATAATGTAAGATATACTTCAAATCCTGCAGGACCTGGAATTCCAAATAATTTATCCAGAATTAGATTTACATTTTTACAGGCCGATGGTGTAACACCTGTTCCAATTAATGATTACAGGTTTGTAATCAATGATATTGATGGTCCAAACAATGAGTCTTTAGCTACTGATTGTGGAGCGTCAGTTCGTTTTACTGCAACAGCTGACCCAACGAACTTGATGATTGATAATACACCTCCTGATTTAAATGCAACTGGTAGTGTTAATGAAACTAATGGAGCGCCTAGTAGGGTAATGTATGAATTTAACGACATTACTCAAATAGAGTTCGATAATTATGCTAATAATGGCTTTTTGAAAGATTTTGATATGAATCAAAATGATTTTCCAATTGCTACACCATTATATGCAGTATGTTTAAATGATACAGATGGTGATGGTGTTTCTGATGATTTAGATTTAGACGATGACAATGATGGTATATTAGATGTTACTGAGGCTGGAGGTAATGATCCAAATGGTGATCACGATGGTGATGGATTGCCTAATTTCTTAGATACATCTGATAATTCTGGCGCTTCTGCAACTTATATTGCTAATGCTGATGGTTCTGTAACAAATTACACAGATGCGGATAGTGATGGTTTACCAGATATATATGAGTCAAGTTTAGATGGAGATGCAATTCCTAATCATTTAGATTTAGATTCAGATGATGATGGTTGTTCGGATGCAAATGAATATTATAATCTAGCAACTGCCGATGGTGGTGATGGTGGAGTGTATGGAGTAGGAGCACCTGCTGTTAATCCAAATGGAACTGTAATTGCAGCTAGTTATATTGGAGCATATGCAAATGTTGTGTCGCCTGCCGCAGATCCAGATGGGGATGGTTTGACAGGAATTTGTGAAACGGATAATGATAACGATGGAATTTTAGACGCAACAGATCCTGACGATACAAACCCAGACATTTGTGGTGACTCAGATGGAGACGGCTGTGATGACTGTTCAGTAGGAACGGATAACTTCGGTCCATTATCAGATAGCTTACCATTAAATGACGGAACTGATACAGACGCAGACGGATTATGTGATGCTGG
>ERZ1034363.993-NODE-993-length-17249-cov-2.441999_pt1 | contig 17249 bp, 16 predicted proteins | sample MGYA00520616_ERZ1034363 | MGnify/ENA primary metagenome ERZ1034363 (study PRJEB33736, sample SAMEA104284506) | Azolla filiculoides | biome: Urban; feature: Water surface; material: Ditch water | place: Netherlands | collected 2015-10-28 | depth 0-0.1 m ...
AACGTCTTCAAGATGATTGCTTAGAAGATTGGTGGACCTCATTGCCTCGCCCTGATAAAAGTGCTCTTCGAGATGCTTATGAGTTGCTGGTTCGAGAGTTGGGCGCGAGTAATGCCAACGAATTATTGATTGGTAGAAGAGGTTTTTTAAGTGCGAAATCAGAGTGGTTGAGGTATATCGAACATTGTGAAAAAGAAAAGCTGAATGTTTTGGATGCCATTTCTGATTTATCGGGTTTTATATCTATCGAGAGCCCTCTGAAATCTGCATTAGATTCATCAAGCACGCTCATCAATTTGATGACCTTGTCAGATCATCTCGAGAATGGTGGCATCACTGATAAGAAAAATGCCAAGTTAATTAAAGATGCTTTGGGTTTGCACTCTCATCGATCAGATCTTGATCAAGTAGCACAAATTTTAAGACCTGCCTTTTTGACAGGCGAGTATCAATTACTTAAAAATTTATCAGCATCGGGCGATTTAAAAAAATCACTAAAAAATTTACATAACCCGCAGGAGATTGAGTCTCAAATTGATCAATCTCGTTTGTCATGGGCTCAGGTATTAATGGGGCATTTCCAATGGGCAGCTGATCATCGTGCTCATCGTATCCATCAGGCGTGGGTGATGGTGGGAGTTGATATCTTGCGACACTATCAAGCTCAAAAAGAATCACTTCGTGTGCAAGACTTTTCTGATTTAGAAGCCTACACGGCAAAGATGATGTTGTCGTCTGAAACTGCCGCTTATTTACAGGCAAGATTAGATGCCAAATACAAACACCTACTGATAGATGAGTTCCAGGATACCAATCCATTGCAATGGCAGATATTGTTATCTTGGCTAAATGCTTATGGCCAAGATGAGCAAAAGCCCACTGTATTTTTAGTGGGAGATCCTAAGCAATCTATTTATCGATTCAGGCGCGCTGATGTTCGTTTGTTTGAGCAGGCTAAGGCTTATTTGGAAAAACACTTTCATGCGGTTGTTCATCCATTTAATGAGACGCGAAGAAATAGCCCCGCAGTATTAAATGCAGTCAATCAAACCTTTAGCTTGGAAGAGTTGCCTGGCGCTTATCCATTTAAAGAGCAAAAGCGTAATCCCCAAGCGACTAATCACTATGGTGAAGGTGAAGTCTACAGATTGCCATTGATACCTTATCCAGAATGGGAGGCTCAATCTAATAGAAATGCATTAGAGACTCCTTTTATTGATATCAATAAAGAAGCCAAAGAGTCGCAAAGCTATCAAGAGGCTATTCAAGTTGGTCAATTGATACTCAAAATTAAAGCTGAAAAAAATGTGGGTTGGAATGAGTTCTTAATTTTGCTTCGTTCAAGAACCCCGTTGCCTCAAATTGAGCGTGCTTTTAGAAGCCTTGGAATCCCATGTGATAGCCCTAGACAGGGCGGCCTGCTAAAAACCCTAGAGGCAGAGGATCTGATAGCGCTCTTATCAGTTTTATTGACACCCACAGATGATTTGTCTTTGGCACAAGTTCTTAAGTCACCTTTGTATAGTTTGAGTGACAACGAATTGATGAGATTAATTCAGTCTAAGAGGCAGGGAAATGAAGAATCTCTATGGCATTTGATATCACGTGGTGATTCTGAGTTGAACCCTATTGCTAAGCAGATTGGGATTTGGGCTGAGCTTTCTCGACGTTTGCCGGTTCACGATCTTTTAGATCATATTTATGACAGTGCTGATCTTCGTGTGCGTTATGCCGAATCCGCGCCACCATTACAGAGGGACCAAGTCTTATCCAATTTGGATGCATTTTTAGGGCTTGCCTTAGATTTAGATGGTGGTCGATATCCTAGTTTGACTCGGTTTATTAGTGAATTAAAAAAAATCAAAAGAGGAGCTGAAGAAGAGAGTCCTGATGAAGGAGATTTTTCTGAGGATGATGATCAAGAGACTTCTGACTCTAACTCTCAGCGTGTGCGAATTTTGACCATCCATGCCGCTAAGGGTTTGGAGGCCCGCTTTGTAATGCTCATGAATGCTAACAGTGCAAGAAGTAACCAAGATCATGTGGGCGTTCTAATGAGTTGGCAGCCTGAAGATGATGCACCAAATCATGTCTCTCCCTTCTTCTCGAGTAAGCCCAAGGATTTGGCTCGCCAACATCTGCGAGAACAGGAAGAAAAAATTGCCGAAATTGAAAATTGGAACCTTTTGTTTGTCGCTCTAACTCGAGCTAAAGAATCGATTTATATTAGTGGCACGCAAGCCAAGGGTGCTAAATCAGAGGCCCTTGCGAGCGAGGGAAGTTGGTATTCTCGTTTGCAGAAGGCGAATATCCCTGAGTTGGATCTTACTCAGTTGATTGTGACTCCTACTGAGAGCGCTTTATCGCTGGCCGAGTATAAGAATCCAACCCAGATCAAAGATTTTGTTGTTAGTTGGGCGGGTTTTACCAAGCACCCTAAATCAAGTCATGATCATATTTTTAATGCCGAAGAGCAGTATTTGCTCGATTGTGGGGTGGCTTTACATACGGTCATGGAGCATGTCATGAGAATACCTCTCACGCACATCGATCAAATGCCAACTGCTGAGGAATTAGCTTCTTGGTTAAATTTACCAGCCCCAATGTCGATTAAGGCCAGACAATTAGCATTAAATATCTTGAGATCTGTTCAGACCAGTCAGTTTTTCTTTAATCCGGACATTATTGCTAGCTGGGAAGAATTAGATATCTCTGATGAGAGTGGTCGTTTGTTGCGTATTGACCGACTCATTGAGTTACCTGATCGATTAATTGTTCTGGATTACAAGCTCTCTATTCCAGAAGCGAGTAGCGAGGCTTTTAGGAAATATCAGATTCAAATGGCTGTTTATAGACAAGCTGTGAGCTTATTGAGACCTGAAAAAAATGTCCAAAGCTATTTATTGAGTGCAAATGGGGAAGTTTTGGAGATTTCTGAATGAAATTAAACCAATTAAAACTTTATTTGATAGAGAGAATTTGGCCTAAATATAGGGCTGGGAGGTGGACGAGCCCGACCCTCGGCACTGGTAGTACTTGGGTTTGGCTGCTTCGTTCCCGACCTGACCAGGTTACCAAGCCACCATGCGAGGAGGCCCGTCCTCTGACATTCTACCGCCTTCTACTTGTAGAATGACAATATGACTGCATTAGCTTTAGCCCGAAAGTGGCGCCCCAGAGATTTTTCAACCTTAGTTGGCCAAGAACACGTGGTCAAAGCACTGACTCACGCCCTGGATCAGCAGCGTTTACATCATGCCTGGCTATTCACTGGCACAAGAGGGGTTGGTAAGACAACTATTTCCAGAATTCTGGCCAAAGCTCTTAATTGCACCGGTGCGGATGGTCAAGGTCAAATGACATCTCACCCCTGTGGTCAATGTCCTGCATGTACAGAAATTGATGCCGGTCGTTATGTTGACTACATAGAGATGGATGCTGCGAGTAATCGTGGTGTTGACGATATGGCCCAGCTTTTAGAAAAAGCAATGTATGCGCCAAGCAGTGCTCGTTTCAAGGTGTACATGATTGACGAGGTTCATATGTTAACTGGGCATGCATTTAACGCCATGCTCAAAACATTAGAAGAGCCGCCACCTCATATTAAATTTATCTTAGCGACAACTGATCCTCAGAAGATTCCAGTTACTGTGTTGTCACGTTGTTTGCAATTCAATTTGAAGCAAATGCCTATTCCATCGATTGTGGAACATTTGCAAAAAGTTTTAGAGGCTGAATCAGTCTCCTATGAAATAGGTGCTTTACGTATATTAGCTAAAGCAGCTCAAGGCTCCATGCGTGATGCGCTATCCCTAACTGACCAAGCTATTGCCTATGCCGCTGGCCCAGTTAGCGAGGCTTCAGTAAGAGCCATGTTGGGTACCTTGGATGAGACATATCTCATTGGTGTTCTCAATGCACTTCAGGCTAGAGATGGTGCCTCTTTGGTATCTATTGCTGATGAAATGGCGATCAAGAGTTTGTCTTTTTCTCTAGCACTTCAGGATTTGGCATCGCTACTACAGAAAATTGCTTTAGCTCAAACTGTGCCATCAGCAGTATTAGATGATTGGCCGGAAGCCGCTGAGGTGAGACGTTTAGCTGGCTTGTTTGCCAAAGAAGAAGTTCAGTTGTACTACCAGATCGCGATCACGAGCCGCCCAGATTTGTCTTTGGCTCCCGATGAGCAAACTGGTTTCACAATGGCCTTGCTTCGCATGTTGGCATTTAAGCCAGGTGATGGATCTGGGTCTCCAAAATCAGCTGGCCCAGGAAGAGCGATGCCTACTGCCTCAGGTCCAGCAGCTGCTAAGGCAGCGGCGATGGGTCAAAGGTCAGCTCCGGCCACTCCAGTGGCGAAACCTGCTGTAGCAAGTGCCTCTGCGTCGATTGATTCAGTGCCAGCTGCAAAGGCGGCTGTTAGTTATAACGCTGATGATCCTGATTGGCAGTCATGGATGAAGGCTTTGCCTGTTCGTGGATTGGTTCAGCAACTAGCATTTCAAACAGAGTTACAAAGTTGGGAAGAGTCACCGTCTGGTATCAGAGCAACTGTGATTGTTGGAATGCCTCAGCTAGCAAGTGCTGAAAGTGTGAATCGACTTCAAGAAGCCTTATCTAATTATCTAGGCAAGCAAATCAAAATTTTGATTGAAGCAGGAAAAGCGAGTCAATCTATTGCGGCAGTTGAAGCCAAAATCAAACAAGAGAAGCAAGAGGGTGCTGAGCATTCGATTGCCAATGATGATTTTGTTAAAACAATTCAGGCTGAGTTTGGTGCTACGGTTGTACCGGGCAGTATTCGGCCCATTCAATAATTTCACTAAAGGAAATTCGAGATGATGAAGGGTAATATCGCTGGCTTGATGAAACAAGCTCAGCAAATGCAAGAAAATATGAAGCGTGCTCAAGCTGAGCTAGAGGCCCTAGAGGTACTTGGTCAAGCGGCGGCTGGTGCAGTCAAAATTACAATGACTGGCAAGCACGTTGTTAAGCGTGTTGAAATTTCAGATGCAGTGATGGACGATCGCGAAACCTTAGAAGATCTTTTGGTTACAGCCTATGCAGATGCATTCCGTCAGGCTGAAGAAACTGCTAGTCAAAAAATGTCAGGCGCAACAGCAGGTATGCCAATGCCGCCAGGCTTTAAGTTGCCTTTCTAATTGAAATAGACCATGTCAGAACACGCCCCAGCCGATCAAGCGCAAGATGCATTGCAGCGTATGGTGCAAGCTTTAAGAGCTTTGCCCGGTGTTGGGCCAAAGTCTGCTCAAAGAATGGCTTTTCATTTATTGCAGCATGATCGCAATGGTGCAGCAGTTCTCGGTCAAAGTTTGTTGGATGCAGTTAACCACATTCAACATTGTTCGCTATGCAACACATTTTCAGAGTTAGATATTTGTAAAACCTGCTCTGATGATCGAAGAGATGCTGGCATTCTTTGCGTTGTTGAGACACCAGCAGATCAGTTGATGGTTGAACAGACTTTGACTTACCGCGGTTTGTATTTTGTTCTGATGGGGCGTTTATCACCATTGGATGGATTGGGCCCGAATGAAATTCATTTGGATCGTTTGATTCAGCGGGTTGAGCAAAGCAAAGAGCCGGTAAGAGAAGTTGTTTTGGCCACCAATTTCACCAGTGAGGGTGAGGCTACCGCTCATTACATCGGTGAGATGATGAAGGTCCGCGGTATCAAGGTTTCAAGAATCGCTCGGGGTGTTCCAGTGGGCGGTGAGTTAGAGTATGTTGATGCAAGTACTTTAGCCAGAGCGATGATGGATCGTCGTTCAGTCAGTTAAGTTGTTCTAGTTTATTTTTGAGAGGAATCTTTAAATGAAAAATCCATGGTTAAAACAGTTGTTAATTGGTTTGGCTTTATTTTTGGCAGGTTACTTTATGTTTGGCGGTGCTGACATTGGTAAAAAAGAGCCGGAGCAAAAAGTTTCTACTTTGATTCAAGCGGTTAAGGCTTAATGCACATTCTTGTCGCTAATGATGACGGCTATTTAGCGCCGGGCTTGTTAGCCTTGGTTGATGTGTTGCGTCCTTTAGGTCGTGTGACTGTGATTGCTCCTGAGCAAAATCATAGCGGGGCATCTAATTCACTAACGCTATCTCGTCCATTAACTGTCAATAAAGTAGTGGGTGGTGAGCGGGACGGTTTTTTATATGTCAACGGCACCCCAACGGATTGCGTGCATATTGCTTTGACCGGATTATTAGATTCCATGCCTGATATTGTGGTGTCTGGCATCAATCAAGGTGAGAACATGGGTGAAGATGTTCTTTACTCAGGGACTGTTGCTGCTGCTATTGAAGGCGTTATGTTTGGTATTCCAGCGATCGCCTTTTCTCAAGTTGATAAAGGTTGGCAAGGCCTTGATGCTGCTGCCCAGGTAGCTCGCGATATTGTTTTGCAACAAATTAATCATCCTGTTGACGGTGATTTAAGTCCAGGCACAAAGCCAACACTTTTAAATGTGAATATTCCAAATCATTCTTATGAGCAGTTGAATTCATGGCGCGTTACTCGCTTAGGTAATCGCCATCACTCTCAGGATGTGATCATGCAAAAAAATCCACGTGGCGAGCCTATTTATTGGATTGGACCTCCAGGGCTAGCTAAAGATTCAACTGAGGGAACTGATTTTTGTGCCATTCAGAATGGACAAGTTTCCATTACACCTTTGCAATTAGATCTCTCTCATCTAGCTATGCGTGAGCAGATGAAAGCTTCTAATTGGAATAAAAATTAACTCCAATAATTGCTAGATTGATAGGTTGATAGTGCAAAAGAAAGATCCTGGTTACGATAAGGCACGGCTAGTTCTTGCAGAGAAGGTCGCTGCAGCTGGTGTGCGTCATCGTCAAGTTTTAGAGGCTATTGCCACAGTACCTAGACACGCATTCATCGACCATGCTTTAGATGCAAGAGCTTATGAAGACTCTGCTTTGCCTATTGGCCATCAACAGACTATTTCAAAGCCATCGGTGGTTGCAAGAATGGTTGAGCTTCTTTTTAAACCCAAAAAGGAGCTTGGGAAGGTTTTAGAAATTGGTACAGGGTGTGGTTATCAGGCTGCAGTATTGAGTTTGGTTGCTAATGAGGTCTATTCCATAGAGAGGATTAGACCGCTTCATGATCAGGCTAGAGCTAAATTGAGACCTTTCAGAATTCCTAATTTACGTTTGGTTTACGGTGATGGCATTCGTGGCTTGCCACAAGCGGCTCCATTTGATGGAATTATTCTGGCAGCTGCTGGCTTAGGTATTCCTGATCCATTGCTTGATCAGTTGGCTATTGGTGGCAGGCTTGTCGCCCCAGTTGCTAAGAATGAAGAGGAACAGCAGTTGGTAGTTGTTGAGCGAGTCAGTTCTCAGCGATATCAAAGGACTGTGCTTGAAGAAGTTTTCTTTGTGCCACTGCAATCAGGCACTGTGTAATCATAATTACTATAATTGATCCATGAATTTATCTCGTACTAGCTTATCTGCCTTATTAATTATTCTTGCTGCAAGCCACTTTGGCTGTGCAACAAGATCTGCGCCAGCCCCTGTTTTTGATCGTTCTACAGGTGCTAATTATGAGCCTGTACCCGCTGGTTTTTACCGTATCAAGCGTGGAGATACGCTGTTAAGAATTGCTCTTGATCATGGTCAATCGCATCGAGATATTGCTGAATGGAACAACATCTCAGATCCTAATGTGATCGAGGTGGGCCAAGTTATCCGCATTGAATCAAGTAAAGCACCTAAAGCAACCGTCTCCAAAATGGAAGTAAAGCAAGAGAAGCCTCTGGAGAAAAAGCCGCTCAATGTGGCAAAGCAGGAAAAAGCTGAAAAGCTTGATGCTAAGAATCAGCCGGAAAAAGCCAAGCAGGATATAGCTACAGAAACTGGAATTCGTTTATCTTGGCCTTCCAAGGGCGAGGTGATTGAGCGCTTTGATGAAGGAAAAAATAAAGGTATTGGAATTGCTGGTAAGTCAGGCGATTCAGTCCAATCAGCTGCTGATGGTAAGGTGGTTTATGCCGGTAACAGTTTGAGAGGCTACGGTAACTTAGTCATTGTGAAGCATGACAATACGTATTTAACTGCTTATGCACACAATAAAACGCTCTTAGTTAAAGAGGGTGACACTGTTAAAAAAGCCCAAAAAATTGCTGAGATGGGTAATACAGATGCTGATCGTGTGAAGCTTCATTTTGAACTTCGTAAGAATGGCAAACCAGTTGATCCAAGTGCGTATTTGCCTTAACGAATGAACTCACCAGACTCAGATAAGCATTCTTCTAGTGAATTTTCTGATCTAAGTGAATTAAATGATCAGGAGATTACTCCTGAAGAGTTGAAAGAGGTATTGGCTGCAGAATTAACTGCTGACTTGGTTCAGCGTTATTTGCAGCAAATTGCCAGCAAGCCACTTTTCACACCTGCCGAAGAATTAGACACTGCTACTCGAGCGAAGTCTGGCGACTTTTCTGCGCGCCAAGCCATGATTGAGCATAACCTACGTTTGGTCGTTAGCATTGCTAAAGGCTACATGAACCGTGGCCTTCCTTTTCCGGATTTGATTGAAGAGGGTAATTTAGGTTTGATGCACGCCCTCGATAAATTTGAGCCTGAAAGAGGTTTTCGATTTTCTACATATGCCACTTGGTGGATTAGGCAAAGCATTGAAAAGGCTTTGATGAGTCAAGTAAGAACTGTACGTTTGCCGGTTCATGTGATTAGAGAAATCAATCAGGTTTTAAGAGCACGCCGATATTTGGAGCAAGCCCTGGCTGCAGAGGCTCGCAGCCCTCACATTGAAGATATTGCTAGTTTGACTGGTAAAACTATTGAAGATGTTGCGGATGCTCTTGCTATGGCTGAGCACACCACTTCACTCGATGCACCGAGAGATTTAGATCCTGGCTCTAGTTTGTTGGATTTAATTTCTGATGAGCGCACAGCTGGACCTCATGAGGGTGTAGCTAAGTCACAGCTAGATGAGATGCTTTATAGCTGGTTAAAAGGCTTAAAGGATGATCAAAGAGTGGTGATTGTTAGACGTTATGGTTTGGACAATCAGGAACCGGCAACATTGGAAGACGTTGCAAAAGAAATTAATCTTTCTAAAGAGCGCGTTAGACAGATACAGCAAGAAGCTTTGGTAAAGCTCAAGAAATATCTCAAAAGTCATGGCCTTGATAAAGATGCCATTCTTGATAATTAATTAAGGAAAAATATGGCCGGTGTATTGGTTTTTGATATTGAAACTATCCCAGATGCTGCGGGTATACGTCGTTTAGAAGGTATTCCTGATTCGGTGAGCGATCTAGAAGTTGTTACGAAAGCACTCGCTGATCGAAAAGAAAAAACTGGCACAGAGTTCATGCCTTTGCACTTACAAAAAGTGGTGGCTATCTCTTGCGTTATTCGCAGAACTACCAAAGATGGTTTGCCGCAATTCAAGGTGGGTAGTTTGGGCGATGCCAATAGTTCTGAAAAAGAAATTGTGCAGGCCTTTTTTGATTTAATCGAAAAATACACCCCTCAACTGGTATCTTGGAATGGTAGCGGTTTTGATTTACCGGTTTTGCACTATAGAGCTTTATTGAATGGTGTGACATCTTCCAGATATTGGGAGATGGGTGAGAGTGGTGATAGCGACAGCAGGGACTTTAAGTGGAATAACTACATTAGCCGTTATCACATGAGACATATTGATCTGATGGATCTCTTGGCTAAATTCTCAGGACGCGCCAACGCACCACTAGATGCCTTGGCAAAAATGTGTGGCTTCCCTGGCAAGATGGGTATGGATGGTGGTCAAGTTTGGCAAGGTTTCTTGGATGGCAAAATCAAAGAGATTCGTGACTATTGTGAAACTGATGTGGTCAACACTTATTTGCTGTACTGCCGTTTTCAACGGATGCGCGGTGGCGTGACTCCAGATGAATATGATGAAGAAATCAAGTTCGTAAAAAGCGAGTTGCTTAAAGAATCAAAAACTCCAACAGGGGCATTCTGGCAGCAGTATCTAGAGTTATTTTCAACTGATCCTAAAGATTTATCGTGACTAGAGTTGTTGTTGAATCCCTCAATCTTGAAGCTCAAGGCGTTGCTCGTCCTAGAGATGAAAACGGCGTTCCAGGCAAGGTTGTATTTATTCATGATGCGCTGCCCGGCGAGGATGTGGAGTATCAATCCTATAAGGTGAAAAGTAAATTTGAGATGGCAAAGCTACTCAAAATATACAAATCATCACCCAGCAGAATCCAGCCAAAATGCCCTTCCTTTGAAGAGTGCGGCGGCTGCTCGATGCAACATTTAGATACCCGCGCTCAACTTGCTATGAAGCAGCGAGTACTTGAAGATAACTTGAGGTACTTGGGTAGAACAAAGCCTGAGGTTCTTTTGAGGCCGATTGCAGGGCCTGCTTGGGAATATCGTTATAGGGGCCGCCTGTCTGTTTTTAAAATTCCTAAAGGCAGAATTCTGGTTGGCTTTCATCAGAAAAAAGCTAGTCGTATTACAGACATGTTGTCTTGTGACATTTTGCCAAAGCATCTTTCTGATTTATTGCCACACTGGCGTGATTTGATTGGTTCGCTTTCTAAGCCAGAAACCATTCCTCAAATAGAGTTTGCTGTAGGTGAGGATATTCAGCCTGGTAGTCGAAGTTCTGTTTTTGTTCTGAGGCACATGGCAGCGCTCTCTAAGAATGATCAAGAATTAATTAGAGCTTTTGCTCAATTGCATCAAATTCATATTTGGTTGCAGCCTGGCGATCTTGATACGGCTTATCCGTTTTATCCAGAGAAAAGCCATCTTTGTTATCGATTGCCAGAGTTTGATATTGAAATACCTTTTAAGCCAACTGATTTCACGCAGGTTAATCATCAGATTAATCAAGTGTTAGTGGGTTATGCCATTCGCTTGCTGAACCCTCAGAAGCATGAGCGCGTATTAGATCTTTTCTGCGGCATTGGTAACTTCACATTACCTTTGGCTCGTTTATCTAAAGAAGTTTTTGGCATTGAGGGTAGTGAAGGTTTAACTCAGCGAGCCCAAGAAAATGCCCGACACAATCAACTCTCTGATAGTGTCAATTTTGCTTGTTCTAATTTATTTGAAGTAACTCCGGAAGTTATTAAATCTTGGGGCCTTGCTTCTAAATGGCTTATCGACCCTCCACGGGACGGTGCAATGGCCTTAGCGACTGCTTTAGCCTCATTGGCTTCATCAGAGAAATCATCTGATAAAGATTACCTACCTAGTCGAATAGTTTATGTCTCTTGTAATCCTGCCACTCTGGCTAGAGATGTGGGTATTTTGGTTGGGCAGGCAGGGTACCGTCTCAAGTCTGCTGGTGTCATCAATATGTTTCCTCATACCTCTCATATTGAATCGATTGCGGTGTTCGAAAGACCTTAACCATCACCAGCATGTTCCATAAATGAAAAAACCGACTAAGTTGCCTTAGTCGGTTTCTTTTTTAAGATTAAATAACTTAGTCTTTTTCGCCACCAAAGATACCAAGTAGCGCTAGCAAGTTACTAAATACGTTGTAAACGTTTAAGTAGATGCTGAGGGTTGCAATCACGTAGTTAGTCTCACCGCCATTGATGATGCGTTGAACATCAACCAAGATGAATGCTGAGAAAATTGCAATTGCTGCAACGCTGATGGTCAACATCAATGCAGGCATTTGAAGCCAGATATTGGCTACAGATGCAATTAACAACAGAATCACGCCAGCAAAAAGCCATTTACCAAGACCTTCTGATAAATCCTTTTTAACGCTACCGGCTAAGGTTGCCATACCTGCAAAAATGATTGCAGTACCACCAAATGCTGTCATGATGAGGCTGGCGCCGTTGCTAAATCCTAGGATTGAGCCAATCAGGCGAGAGAGCATCAAGCCCATAAAGAATGTAAAGCCGAGTAGTAATACAACGCCTAAGCCGCTGTCCTTGTTCTTTTCAATTGCCCAGAAGAATCCGAAAGCAATCGCCATGAATGCGATAAGTCCGATGAAAGGACTGCCGGCAAAAAGTGAAAAACCTGTAGCAACACCAATCCAGGCTCCTAAAATTGTAGGGACCATCGATAAAGCCAAAAGGGCATAGGTGTTACGTAACACCCGGTTGCGGACTTGAACGCTCGTTGTTGCGCTTCCGTGCCCAAAACCATAAGTGTTGAGATCGCTCATTAAAACTCCTTTATGTATTAAACATGACTCGCCCACCACTGGGCTCGTACTGTTAAGTATAGACATTTCACGTGATTTTCAAGGGTTTTTTGGATAGTTGATATGGAAATAGGGGTGTTTTCGAGAGCAAACTGGCCAGAAGAGGCTTGAGTTAGACTACTTTTCCTTAAAAATCAATGCTTTTAAAGGCTGTCAGGCGGGGTAAACCCTTCCAAAAGTTGTATAATTTGGGGTTTTAATCTATCTATCAATGGAGTTTAGTCATGGCAATTGAGCGCACACTTTCTATCATCAAACCAGACGCAGTAGCTAAAAACGTTATTGGTCAAATTTACGCACGTTTTGAGCAGGCTGGCTTGAAAGTGGTAGCTGCAAAAATGGCTCACCTTTCACGTCAAGAAGCAGAGCAGTTCTACGCTGTTCACAAAGAGCGTCCTTTCTTTAAAGATCTAGTAGATTTCATGATCTCAGGTCCTGTAATGATTCAAGCATTGCAAGGTGAAGGCGCGATCGCTAAGAACCGTGATTTGATGGGTGCTACAGATCCTAAGAAGGCTGACAAAGGTACGATTCGTGCTGATTTTGCTGACAGCATTGATGCTAACGCTGTTCACGGTTCAGATGCTCCTGAAACTGCTGCTGTGGAAATCGCATTCTTCTTCCCAGGTATGCAAGTATTTGCACGTTAATTTAACGCTACACATTGATTGACACACGCACCAACCTGTTGAATTTTGACCCTGAGGGGCTCAGCGAATATATCGCTAGCCTTCAGGAGAAGCCTTTTCGTGCAAAACAGTTGATGCGTTGGATCCATCAACGAGGAGAGGCCGATATCGCTCAGATGAGCGATTTGGCCAAATCCTTCCGCAGTACCTTATCTGAAAAAGCAGAAATCTCTGCTCTACCAATAGTGAGTGATCAGCACGCATCCGATGGCACACGCAAGTGGTTATTAGATGTTGGAGCTGGTGATGCTGTTGAAATGGTTTACATCCCAGAAGATGATCGAGGCACTTTATGCATCTCATCTCAAGCGGGTTGCGCAGTTAACTGCCGCTTCTGTTCAACGGGCAAACAAGGCTTTTCTCGAAATTTATCCCTTGGTGAAATTATTGGCCAGTTATGGATGGCTGAACACACCTTGCGTCGCGAGCCTAACGCCATTCGACGTATCGATAGTTATGACGGTACGCCGATTCAAGAGCATGAAGGCCGAGTTATTTCGAATGTGGTTTTGATGGGCATGGGTGAGCCTTTGCTGAATTACGAACCTGTTGTTGGTGCTATGCGTTTGATGTTGGATGACCATGCTTATGGCTTGTCTCGCCGACGTGTGACTTTATCGACATCCGGTGTTGTTCCTATGATGGATCGTTTAGCTAATGATTTACCAGTGGCTCTGGCTGTATCTCTTCACGCACCTAATGATGCTTTGCGTGATGAGTTGGTGCCCATTAATAAGAAGTACCCTTTAAAAGAGCTTATGTCCGCGTGCATGCGTTACCTGCCTTTTGCGCCGCGTGACTTTTTGACCTTTGAATATTGCATGTTGGATGGTGTTAACGATACAGATCAGCATGCCAAGGAGTTGATTGATCTTCTCAAGAAGATTCCTTGTAAATTAAATTTAATTCCATTTAATCCATTCCCTGAGTCTGGTTTGAAGCGTTCATCAACAGCTCGCGTTCAAGACTTTGCCAAGCGTTTAATGGATTCAGGAATCATCACAACAGTTCGTAAAACTCGGGGGGATGATATTGCCGCAGCTGGTGGTCAGTGGGCTGGTGATGTTAAAGACAGATCTAATGTTCGCGAAAGAATGCAAACCATTAAGTTTGACAAAGGAGTCATGGGTTCATGAGTGATGGAGTGAATGCCGCAGCCAATCGACGTCTTTCAAAGCAAGCTTTGATTCAATGGCAAGACAATCTGATCACTGTTGGTGGTGATGCTCCTGTTCGCGTTCAATCCATGACTAACACCGATACAGCAGATGCAATCGGCACAGCGATTCAAGTCAAAGAGCTTGCCCAGGCAGGGTCTGAAATAGTTCGTATTACAGTTGATACACCTGCTGCCGCTGCAGCGGTTCCAGCTATTCGTGAGCAGTTGGATAAGATGGGGGTACATGTTCCTTTGGTTGGCGACTTCCATTACAACGGCCATACGCTATTAACGGATTACCCAGATTGTGCTCAAGCACTTTCAAAATATCGAATTAATCCTGGCAACGTTGGGCAAGGTGCGAAACGAGATACCCAATTTTCACAAATGATTGAGTTGGCTTGTCGATATAACAAGCCTGTTCGTATTGGTGTCAATTGGGGGAGCTTAGACCAAGATTTATTAGCAAAGTTATTGGATCAAAATGCTCTACAAGCACAGCCTCTAGAATTAAGACAAGTCATGGCTGAAGCATTGATCCAATCAGCACTTCAGTCAGCTGAGCGCGCAGAAGAGTTAGGCTTGCTTGGAAATCAAATTATTTTGTCTTGCAAGGTCAGCGCTGTTCAAGATTTGATTGCTGTCTATCGCGATTTAGCTAAACGTTGTGATTATCCGTTGCATCTTGGTTTAACTGAGGCAGGTATGGGTAGCAAAGGTATTGTTGCTTCAACCGCTGCTTTATCTGTTCTGTTGCAAGAAGGTATTGGCGACACTATTCGTGTGTCCTTAACTCCTGAACCGGGTGCTCCTCGCGAGAATGAAGTGATTGTGGCGCAGGAAATTTTGCAGACCATGGGTTTGCGCAATTTCACACCGATGGTGATTGCTTGCCCTGGCTGCGGTCGAACTACCAGCACATATTTCCAAGAGTTAGCTTCCAAAATTCAAACTTATCTGCGCCATCAAATGCCAGTATGGAAAAAAGATCATCCTGGCGTTGAGGCGATGAATGTTGCTGTGATGGGTTGTATTGTTAATGGACCAGGTGAAAGTAAACATGCCAATATTGGTATTTCATTGCCTGGTACTGGCGAGTCACCTGCGGCGCCTGTATTTGTAGATGGCATCAAAGTAAAAACTTTACGCGGCGATAAGATTGCCGAAGAGTTTCAAATCATTGTTGATGAGTATGTAAAAAACACTTATCAAGTTAAAAGTTAACAATAGGCAAATGCATGAGCCAAACTAATAACCAAGAAAAACAAAGCAAAATTACTGGCGTAAGAGGGATGAATGATCTCTTACCAAGTGAAGCTCCCCTATGGGCTCATTTGGAGCAGTCTATTCAAAGTTTGGTTAGATCTTATGGTTACCAACAAATTAGAACGCCTATCGTTGAGCAGACAGCTTTGTTTAAGCGTGGTATCGGCGAGGTTACCGACATTGTTGAAAAGGAAATGTATTCTTTTGAAGACAGTTTGAACGGTGAAAAGTTAACACTAAGACCGGAAGGTACTGCTGCTGCTGTTAGAGCAGTGATTGAACATAATTTATTGTACGAAGGACCTAAGCGACTCTGGTATTCAGGTCCTATGTTTAGACATGAGCGTCCCCAGCGTGGCCGCTATCGTCAATTCCATCAATTAGGTATCGAAGCCTTAGGTTTTGCTGGTCCTGATATTGATGCTGAAATTATTCTTATGTGCCAACGTCTTTGGGATGATCTGGGTTTATTTGGCATTAAGTTGGAGTTGAATTCTTTAGGTCAAGCCAATGAAAGGGCTGCTCATAGAGAAGCTTTGATTGAGCACTTTAAAAAGCATGAGTCAGATCTTGATGAAGATGCTAAGCGACGTTTGCATACCAATCCATTGCGGATTTTGGATAGTAAAAATCCAGCCATGAAGCCAATTGTTGAGTCAGCTCCTCAGTTGTTAAATTTTTTGGGTGAGGAGTCACTCAAGCACTTTGAAGGTGTTCAAAGATTGCTAAAAGCAAATAATTTGCCATTTACTATCAATCCTCGTTTAGTGCGTGGTTTGGATTACTACAACCTCACTGTTTTTGAATGGGTAACAGACCAATTAGGATCTCAGGGAACTGTTGCTGGCGGTGGTCGTTATGATCCTCTTATGGCTCAAATGGGTGGGAAGCCATCTCCAGCTTGTGGTTGGGCCATGGGTATGGAGCGAGAGATTGAGTTAATGAAAGAGCAGGGTATAGCTTCTGATCTTGAGTCTGTTTGTGATGTTTATGTTTTGCATCAGGCTGGTGACACCCTTGAGGCTGCCATGGTGGTAGCTGAGAGATTAAGAAGTGCGGGCATTGAAGTGATATTGCATTGCTCTCCAGACGGACAAGCAGCCAGCTTTAAATCCCAGATGAAAAAAGCAGATAGTAGTGGGGCGGCTTATGCCGTTATTATTGGGCCAGATGAGTTGTTGGCTGGGCAAGCTCAATTAAAAGATTTACGTCGCGATGGTCAGCAAATGACAGTAGCGATTGATGGTTTGGTTGATGAAGTCATCAATCAGTTGGTAGCGATTTCAGAATAAGTGATGACAATATGCATTTCAATCTAGAAGAACAAGAACAATTAGCTGAATTTAAAGCTTGGTGGAAACAGTATGGCAAGTTGCTAATTGCAGTAGCTGTTGCTATTTCATTGGCATACTCAGCCTATGTCGGATATGGTTGGTGGCAACAACGTCAATCAATGGGTGCTAGCAAGCTTTACGAGACCCTGTTGTTGTCTGCTCAAAAGCAGGATATTCAAGGAACTCTCAGGGCTGCCAATGATCTACAAGATCAGTACTCTTCCACAAGTTATGCTGGTATGTCTGCTTTGGTTGCTGCGCAAGTGGCTAATGCTTCAGGAGATATGGTCGGAGCCGAAAAGAATCTTCGCTGGTCTGTTGAGAATGCCAAAGTAGATTCTCATCGAGATATTGCAAGATCAAGATTAGTTTCATTGTTAATTGATAAAGGTGATTTTGCAGAGGCGCAAAAAGTTGCTGCCGTCTCAGGCTCTAAACCATTTGAGGCATTGATGCTTGAGAGACGTGGTGATGTTGAATTAGCGCAGCAAAAAAATCCAGAAGCTCGTAAGTTTTACCAAGAGGCTTGGGACAAGTTAGCAAAAAATCCAGAAGCTGCT
>ERZ1034363.994-NODE-994-length-17237-cov-4.028555_pt1 | contig 17237 bp, 11 predicted proteins | sample MGYA00520616_ERZ1034363 | MGnify/ENA primary metagenome ERZ1034363 (study PRJEB33736, sample SAMEA104284506) | Azolla filiculoides | biome: Urban; feature: Water surface; material: Ditch water | place: Netherlands | collected 2015-10-28 | depth 0-0.1 m ...
GCAGTAGCTCAGTTGGTAGAGCGATACCTTGCCAAGGTATAGGTCGAGAGTTCGAGACTCTTCTGCCGCTCCAGAATAAAAGGTCAACCTTCGGGTTGGCCTTTTTTTCGTTATGAAGCTGAATCGCGCTAGGATAGCGAACATTGATACTTATTTACGGAGCTCAAAATGACCAAGCTGGCTTATCTGATACCTTTACTGCTCATCGGTTGCTCTGGGGTTAGCGTGGTCAAGGAGGGCGACAACCTGTATTCCGTATCTGAAAAAAGTCAGCCCACCCAGGCTGCTGCTGAGCATATTCCTGATCCGGCGATTGATGACATCAAGGGTGCTGCTAAGGATTATTGCGCTCAAGACAACAAGAAGGTCAAAGTGCTTTCATATGATCAGCCCCAAGATCCAACCATTCGTCAGGATATGTTCCGCATGAAATTTAGCTGCGTGACTGAAGCTCAATAAACGAGACAGGGGATTGAACCTGAGGGGGGACGTATAACGTCCCTTTTACTCGTATCGTATACTTTACATAATATAAATTATGCGCAAGATGTCCGTGGAGAGATATGGCCTAAAAAGGCACTGCCGCGTCAAATGCAAGCTTCAAGCCCGTTAATGGATGATCCAGATCCAGGTGCTTGGCATGCAGCAACATGCGCGGTGCTTTTGCCAGCGTTTCAGGATCGGCATATAACGGGTCGCCCAGGATGGCGTGACCCAGTGCCATTAAATGCATACGTAATTGATGTGAACGTCCGGTATAAGGCTCAAGATCAACACGCGTCCAGTTTTCTTCAACGTTACGCTCAAGCACCCAGTAATGAGTCAGTGATGGACGACCATTATCGAAGTCGATTTTCTGGCGCGGTCTATTTGGCCAATCTGCCATAAGAGGAAAATCGACACTACCTTCGTCTTTATCCATGATGCCGGTTACGATGGCTTCGTAACGTTTATTGACCAATCGTTCGCGAAACGATTTGCTTAACCCGCCACCCATGCCTTTGGTGATCGGTACCATCATCAGACCGGATGTCGGTTCATCAAGCCGGTGTACAGCAACAGCCTCGGGATAATGTGGCTTGATACGTGTCATCACACTGTCCCATTTTTCAGCACGCCGACCTGGCTGCGATAGAAGTCCTGGTGGTTTATTGATCACCAGCATCGTCTCGTCGCTATAAATGATGGGCAGGTCGATTATGCTCACGTCGATTGATCTCGATATACTGACTAGTTACGTGGGCTCAGTTCCGGTGTCGCACACGATTCTTTTGATTAAAAATGAATAAATCCAATAAAAACAACACGATAACCACCCTCCTTTGTTACCTGGCGGTCTTGCTGGCTTCCGTTGCATCGGTTGGTATCGCCCTCTACATGCAGCATGCGAAGGGCTTACAGCCTTGCACGATGTGCATTATCCAACGCTACGCCTTTGTATGGATCGGTTTGTGCGCCTTATTTGCACTGTTTATGCCATTTCGAATGGCACGCGTTCTATTCAGCCTAGCCGGGATTCTTGGTGCCATAGGCGGTGCTGTTGCAGCGGCTCGCAACCTATGGGTGATGAGTCACCCCGAGATTTTATGTGGCCGCGATCCTGTTGAGCTGTTTTTAAATGGCTTGCCTACAGCCCAATGGTTTCCGAAGGTATTTATGTCGCTCGGCCTTTGTTCCGATCCAATTCCACCTCTGTTTGGCCTAGCTTTGCCCACCTGGTCCCTGCTTGGCCTGATTGTTCTGGGAGCTTTGCTGGCTCTGGCTATCCGGCGTCGTTAACGAAGTTTTTTCGGGCGTTTTGTTTTGTGTTTGCCAGCTACCGCCTAAGGCCTTGATGAGTAAGACGCTGGCATTAAGCCGTTGCTGGGCAATCAGAATGGACTTCTGCTGATTGCTAAGCGCGCTGTTCTTGGCAACCACCACGTTTGTGTAATTGTCGATACCGGCCTGATAACGGTTCAGGGCTATAACTACGCCACGCTCGGCAAGATCGGCAGCTTCATCCTGAATACCTGCTTCTTCTTCGTAAACCCGTAAGGCGGCTAGTTGTGTCTCTACTTCCTGCATCGCCGTTAGCACTGCTTGGCGATAGCTAGCCACGTTTTCATCGTAGACACCGCGTGCCTGCTCTACATTGGCTGCGCGCGCACCAAAATCAAGCAAGGTAAAGGCAATGCTCGGTCCTATACCCCAATACAAAAATGGTGCCGTGAGGAGTTGGCTGAAAGATTGACCCAGATAGCCAATATTGTTCTGGCTGCTATTCAGAGTCAGACTCGGAAAGTATGCTGCCATTTGGTAGCCAATTTGTGCATTGGCAACGGCCATGCGTCTTTCAGCAGAAGCCACGTCAGGACGTCGTTCTAGCAAATCGGAGGGCAAACCCGCTGGAACAACCGGAACCATTAGATTAGATCTCGCCGGTAACGGATTGAAAGCAATAGAGAAATCTGACGGCGGCTTGCCAACAAGCACAGCGATCAGATTCTCCTGTGCTGCGCGATTAACACCTACATCAATCAGTTGTGCCTGCACGCTACGATATTGCGCACCCGCATTAATGAGATCCTGACGCGCTTTAACACCGACTTCATATTGGTTTTTGGTTAGACGCACAGCTTCCATGTTTGACGCTGTAGTGTCTGTGAGTAATTGCTTTTGTGAGTCCAGAGAGCGAACCAGAAAGTATGCCTGGGCCAATTGCGTCTGCATCGAGAGCTTGGCGTTTTCCAGGTCGGCAACACTGGCAACCAGGCTAGCGTCCTTAGACTCGACATTTCTACGTAATTTGCCCCAAAGATCACTATCCCAGCTGACTCCGCCATACATATTGACCTGATTCAGAATGGCACCATCATTAATGGTGCCGTCTGGATTCACCAGGTTACCCATGCCCGTGCCCGACGCCTGGCGGCCGCCATTTGCGTTAAGGCCAAAGGTCGGATAGCGTGCCGCGTTGGCGCCACTGGCTAAAGCTTGTGCCTGACGAACCCGGGCGACATAAATGGCAATGTTCTGGTTATTAGGTGAAACCTGCGCCATCAGCTCATCAAGCTGTGGGTCTTTGTAGATTTTCCACCATTCGCCCTTGGTGACACCATCTTCAGGGGCGGCAATTTTCCAGCCTGGTGCGGGTTTGAACTCCGCCGCGATGGGCGCGTCGGGGCGCACGTAATCAGGGCCTACCGCACAGCCGGCGGCCATAAGGCTAACGCCAAGCATGGATAGCCAGAGTTTGATCGAGGTCGTGTGCGTACGGGACATAGTTAGGGTGATTCCACAGACGCTATTCTAGCGGGTTGCGTCCCCTCTTCCTTTGGCTTGCGGGTAAATCGATCCAGGGCCAGAAAAACAACCGGTGTCGTGTAAAGGGTCAGGATCTGACTCAGAATCAGGCCGCCAACAATCGCAACACCAAGCGGTACGCGGAGCTCTGCTCCATCGCCCTGCCCGATCGCTAATGGAATTGCGGCAAATAATGCGGCAAATGTGGTCATCATGATCGGCCGGAATCTCAGTAGACAGGCCTGGTGAATCGCTTCACGAGCCGCCAGCCCAGTGCGTTGAGCCGAAATGGCAAAGTCGATCATCATGATCGCGTTTTTCTTGACGATACCTATGAGCAGAATGACACCGATCAGCGAGATGATGTTGAAGTCTGTGCCTGTTGCCAGAATAGCGAGCAACGCCCCTACGCCGGCTGATGGTAGCGTCGACAGAATCGTCAGCGGATGAATCAGGCTTTCGTAAAGCATACCAAGAACAATATAAACGGCAATAATCGCGGCCAATATGAGTAGTGGTTGCGATTTCAAAGAGGCCTGGAATGCCTTGGCACTCCCGGAGAATGTGCCACGTATGGAATCAGGTACGCCCATCTCATACATGGTGCTCTGAATCGCCTCGGTTGCCTGTGACAAAGATACGCCAAGCGGCAGATTGAACGATAAGGTCGACACGACAAAGGCGCCTTCATGATTAACGGCGAGCGGTGTTTTGTCCGGTAGTATCCGGGCGACATTGCTGAGGGCGACCTGGCGTGCTGGCGCGGTTGCAGTAGCGGGCACGGTCAGCATCAGGCGGTCTAGCGTATCCGGGCTTTGCGTGTATTCAGGTGCTGCTTCCAGAACCACGCGATACTGGTTCAGAGGCCTGTAAATTATGGAGACCTGGCGCTGACCAAAGAGATTGTTTAACGCCGCATCAATCATTTTAGGTGTGATGCCTAGGCGGAATGCCGCATCCCGATCAATTTCAACACGGGTTTGTAGGCCCAGATCCTGCTGGTCGGTGTTTACATCCGCCAATACCGGTAATTTGCTTAATGCGGCCCGAATCTTTGGCTCCCACTCGCGAAGCTCTTCCAGGTCGTCACTCTGTAACGAGAACTGGTACTGGGCATTCGAAGGACGCCCACCGATGCGGATATCCTGCATCGGCACCAGAAACAAGCCGGCACCAGGTTCTCGCCCCAGTTTCGGTCGAAGGCGGTTAACCACCTCATCCGCAGAAACGTCACGCTCGCTGAGTGGTTTCAACGAAATAAACACAATGCCGCTATTCCGTTGTGACCCACCGGTAAAGCCGGAGACTTTGTGAACTGCCGGATCATCCTGAATGATGTTGATAAATTTTGTCAGCTTGTCTTTCATGGTGCCGAAAGACACGGATTGGTCGGCCTGGATGAAACCCATAATCCGACCTGTATCCTGCTGCGGAAAGAACCCCTTAGGCACGATCTTGTACAGCTGAAAATTGAGGATGATGGTCACCAGAAGACCAGCCAACATCAGCTTACGGTGATCCAGTGCCCAGCCAATGGTCATGGCATACCCTGAATAAACGCGATCAAAGACCTTGGTGAAACCTCTTTGCAGCCACTGCAGACCTGCAACCAGGCGCTGACCGAGACGATGCAAGCGGCTGCGTTTTTGATGGGGAGAAGCCGGTATCCTCGCTGAGTGATCGCGAAGCAGAATGTCCGTCATCATGGGCGTTACCGTCAGGGAAATCACCATCGATATCAGAATCGCGATGGAGAGCACAACGGCAAACTCACGGAAAAGGCGACCGATAATGCCGCCCATCAGCAGGATGGGCAGAAAGACGGCAATGAGTGACAGGCTAATCGAAATAACGGTGAAACTCACTTCTTTAGTGCCCTGCAAAACCGCCTGCCTTAAAGGCATGCCTGCTTCGCGATGACGGGTAATATTCTCCAGTACGACAATCGCGTCATCCACGACAAAACCTGTGGCAATGGTAAGTGCCATCAGACTCAGGTTGTCCAGACTGTAATTGCATAGATACATCACCCCGAATGTGCCGATGAGGGATACGGGAACAACAATGCCGGGAATGAGCGTAGCGCGGCCATTCTTAAGAAACAGATAAACCGCCAGAATCACCAACGCAACCGAAAGCACCAGGGTTCGTTCTACCTCTTTCAGCGAGGCCAGAATCGTCGGGGTTCGGTCCATCACCGTTTCGATGCGGATACCGGCCGGTATGGAAGCTTCCAGTTGTGGGAGTACGGCTTTGACGCGTGCCACGGTTTCAATAATATTGGCGCCTGGCTGGCGGTACAGGATAAGCATCACCGAACGTTGGCCGTTAGTGAGGCCAATATTGCGAACGTCCTGCACTGAGTCTGTCACTGTCGCAACATCCTCCAGTCTCACCGGGGCCCCATTGCGCCAGACCACAATAACGGGCTTGTAGTCAGCGGCCGTTTTAGCCTGGTCATTGGCTCGCACAACCCATTGTCGATGTTCGTTCTCGAGGGTGCCCTTGGGTAGATTCAGATTGGCCTTGAGTACCGCATTGCGAATATCTTCACTGCTGATCCCCATCGCTTGAATTACTGCTGGAACTACCGTGACACGGACTGCCGGTTGTGCACTCCCTCCCACCGTCACCTGGCCGATGCCACTGATCTGGGATAGTTTCTGGGACAGTACAGAATCTGCTGCATCATAAATCTGAGAAACATCCAGCGTTTCCGAAGTCAGCGCCATCACCATAATCGGTGAATCTGCCGGATTGACCTTACGGTATGTCGGGTTGGATGGTAGCCCTGTAGGTAGAAGAGCACGGGCTGCCACAATTGCTGCCTGGACATCACGTGCCGCACCATCGATATTGCGATCAAGATCAAACTGCAGCGTAATATTCGTCGACCCCTGGGTGCTGATCGAGGTCATTTCAGTAATGCCGGCAATACGGCTAAGGGAGCGTTCGAGGGGTGTTGCAATGCTGGAGGCCATCGTTTCCGGGCTCGCTCCAGCCAGTGAAGCACGAACCGAGATCGTTGGGAAATCGACCTGCGGCAATGGGGCAACGGGCAGCTGCAGAAAACCGATGATGCCCGAGATCGTCACTGCAACTACGAGGAGCGTGGTCGCAATGGGGCGTTCAACAAAAAGCCGCAGCCAGTTCACGAATCTCTGCCGTTAGAGGCATCCACGGTCGGAGCTGCATTCAGATCCCAGCCCGTACGTTCTTTAATTCGCAGTGCCAGGCGATCAAAGTACAAATAGATCACAGGCGTTGTAAACAGGGTCAGTAGCTGGCTCAGCAACAAACCACCGACCATGGCAATACCTAGTGGCTGACGTAATTCGCTACCGATACCGCCTCCGAGCATCAGGGGTAAAGCCCCCAGCAGAGCGGCCATGGTCGTCATCAGAATCGGCCGGAAGCGCAGCAGGCAAGCCTGGTGAATCGCATCACGTGGAGATAGCCCTTCCCTACGTTCTGCATCCAGGGCAAAGTCGATCATCATGATGGCGTTCTTTTTAACGATGCCAATGAGCAGGATGATGCCGATAATCCCGATAATACCCAGATCGTTACCGGTTAGCATCAGCGATAGTAATGCCCCCACGCCAGCCGATGGCAGCGTTGATAGGATAGTGATCGGGTGGATGTAGCTCTCGTAAAGTACGCCCAGCACGATATACATCGTGACAATTGCAGCCAGAATCAGTAGCACCGTGCTGCTGAGCGAGGATTCAAATGCATTGGCTGCACCTTGCAGGTGACTGCGCACGCCGGTGGGCAAACCGATCTCTGCCTCACCTTCCCTGACAGCATCTACAGCGGCACCCAACGACACACCCTCGGGTAGATTGAAAGAAATCGTTGCTGCCGGGAACTGGCTGTAACGATTAATCGCGAGCATCGTTTCGGCTTCCCGAATTTGTGCCAGCACATTCATCGGCACCTGTTGGCCGCTCAGTGAGGGGACATAGAGCTGATTCAGCGACTTGGGATCAATCTTGAAATTAGGTTCAGCCTCCAGAACGACACGATACTGATTAGATTGCGTGTAGATCGTAGAAACCAGTCTCTGACCGTAGGCGCTATAGAGTGCATTGTCGATGGCATCAACAGAAACTCCCATACGGCCGGCGGTGTCTCGATCGATATCGATATAAATCTGTAGCCCTTTGGTCTGCAAGTCGGAACTCACATCCGCCAGTCGTCGTGACTGACGCAATCGTTCAACCAGTTTCTCGGTCGTTCTGACGACCAGCTGCTCATCCGGGCCTTCAAGCGTAAATTGATAGCGGTTTTTGGTGACCCGATCTTCAATCGTCAGATCCTGTACCGGCTGCAGAAAGAGGCTGATACCGGGGATGTCCTGAACCCGTTCCTTGATGCGATGAATAATGTCTTCAACACGATCATCACGCATCGCCATCGGCTTCAGATTGATCTGGATGCGACCGGTATTAAGCGTGGTGTTGGCGCCGTCAATACCGATAAATGATGACAGGCTTTCTACATCCGGATCTTCCAGAATCGCATTGGCCATGGCCTGTTGGCGTTGCGACATCGCCTGGAAAGACACGCTCTGATCTGCTTCGGTCACGCCCTGGATAACCCCTGTGTCTTCGACAGGGAAGAATCCTTTGGGAATAACAATATAGAGCAGCACCGTAAGCAGCAAAGTGCCGATTGCTACTTGCAAGGTCAGGCGCTGTCGATCAAGAACCCAGTTCAAGGCAAGTTCATAACGATGAACAAGCCGGTCAAATGAAGCGCCTACCCAGCGCATAAAAGCGCCATGCTTTACCAGATGTTCGTCTGACCTTAATAGCTTGGCGCACATCATTGGCGTCAGCGTGAGAGAGACAAATGCAGAAATCAGGATTGCCACGGCCAGGGTAATGGCAAATTCTCTGAACAGCCGGCCAACGACGTCGCTCATGAATAGTAGCGGAATCAGCACCGCGATCAAGGAGATGGTGAGCGAGATGATCGTAAAGCCGATTTCGCGAGCACCCTTGAGTGCAGCATTGAGCGGTGATTCACCAAGCTCAAGATGCCGGGCAATGTTTTCGATCATGACGATGGCGTCATCGACCACAAAACCCGTAGCGATGGTCAACGCCATCAAACTCAGGTTGTTAATCGAAAACCCCGCCAGATACATCACGGCAAAGGTACCTACCAGAGAAAGTGGCACGGCGACAGAGGGAATAATCGTGGCGGGCACGCTACGCAGGAACAGATAAATCACCATCACCACCAGCGCAATGGCGAGCATCAGTTCGGAACGCACATCGTTGACCGAGGCACGGATGGTGATGGTTCGATCAGTCAGCACTTTCAGTTCTGCGGCGGCCGGCAGGCTCGCCTGCAACTGCGGCATAAGCGCTTTGATACGATCGACGACTTCAATGACATTGGCGCCAGGCTGCCGCTGTACGTTCACAAGAACCGCCGGTTGCCGATTCACCCATGCCGAGAGATAAGCGTTTTCAGCGCCCTCCCCGACTTCGGCCAACTGACTAAGACGCACCGGCGCACCGTTGCGCCAGGCAACAATCACGTTGCGGTATTCATCAGCCGACTTGAGCTGGTCGTTCGCATCGATCGTAACGGCACGCAGATCACCATCGAAACTACCCTTGGGATCATTGACATTGGTATTGCCGATGGCTGTGCGAATATCCTCGAAACTGAGATTCATGGCTGCCAGCGTCGTTGGATTGACCTGAACTCTTACGGCGGGCCGGCGACCGCCACTGAGTGAGACCAGACCGACACCACTTACCTGTGAGATCTTCTGGGCTAACCGTGTTTCCACCAGATCGTGCAGCCGCGTCACCGGTAATGTGGGCGAGGTAATGGCCAGCGTAAGGATCGGTGCATCAGCAGGGTTAACCTTGCTATAGACCGGGGGTGTTGGCAGATCCTTTGGCAGCAAATTGGTTGCCGCGTTAATTGCCGCCTGGACCTGCTGTTCGGCAACATCCAGCGCCATATCCAGGGTAAAGCGCAACACAATGACAGAGCTACCGGTCGAACTGGTCGAAGTCATTTGTTCCAGACCCGGCATCTGGCCAAACTGTCTTTCCAGCGGTGCTGTCACCGTTCCCGTCATGACCTCGGGGCTAGCCCCCGGATAGAAGGTGTTGACCTGGATCGTTGGATAATCCACCTCCGGCAATGCGGAGGTGGGTAACAGGCGGTAGGCAATTAAACCCACCAGCAGAATTGCCACCATCAGTAACGAGGTGGCAACCGGCCTAAGAATGAATAGACGTGAGGGGTTCACCGGGCTGGGCGCTGAACGACGTTAACCTTGGCGCCTGGCTTAAGCTTGTCGAAACCATCGATCACAACAGACGCACCCGGGGTCAGGCCTTCAAGAATTTCGGCCTGCGCACCCTGCACACCACCCAGTTTGATCGGGGTTGCCGTTACTGTGCCAGCCTCTGTAACGACATAGACATAGGTGCCCTGACTACCGCGCAAGATGGCATTGCTCGGCGCAATGATGGCATTGGCCTTGGTCTCGACTTCCAGCCGTGCGTTCACAAACTGATTAGGAAATAACGCGCTGTCATCGTTGCTGTATTCCGCTTTCAGCTTCACCATACCCGTTGTGGCATCAATCACATTGTCGATAGACTTCAGTGTGCCCGTAGCGAGTACGTTCTTGAAATTGCGATCATAAGCCGCTACCGGCATTGGGTCGCCAGCATTAAAACGTGCCAGAATCCGTGGCAACTGCTCCGAAGGAATCGTAAAGAGCACGTCAATCGGCTGCACTTGCGTCAGCGTTACGATGCCATTGGCGTCACTGGTTTTAACGATATTGCCCGCATCAACTTTACGCAAACCCAAGCGCCCATCAAACGGCGCCGTAATCTGCGTGTAAGACAGCTGCGTCAGAGCATCCTCAAGTGCGCCCTTATCAGTTTCTGTAGCGCCTTCATATTGCTGCACCAAGGCCGCCTGAGAGTCGAGATCCTGGCGCGCAATGGAATCCTGCTTGAACAAAGTCTGATAGCGCTTCAACTTAATCCGGTGGTCACGCAACAAGGCCTGATCCTGCTCTAGCTTGCCGCGTGCCTGCATGACCTTGGCTTCAGCCGTACGCGGGTCAACAACGGCAATAAGCTCGCCGGCCTTGACCATCTGCCCTTCCTGGAACAATACCTTATCGAGTTGGCCATCAATACGCGTGCGAATCACCACCTCACGCCGCGCCGTCACCGTCCCCAGACCATCAACCAGCACAGGGAAATCGCCTTCTACTACGGCCTGAACCGCTACAGGCACCGGAGGCTTACCGCGTTTAAGGGGGCTGCTATCCCCATTAAGGAATCCGATCAGCGCATAGGCGGCAATCACTAACAGAAACGCACCGCCACCGATCAGCCATTGGTCGCGTTTACGACGTGCTTTGAAAGCGTGCAGATGCTTATGTCCCGCCGCCTTGATACGGCCGGGTGCCGTCTGAGCGACATTGCGCCAATCGGTCTGCTTAAGCTGATGAGTCCATTTGGCCGAAAGTTGGCTCAGGGAACGCCGCCATGCGGCAATACGGTCACGATTAATCAATGGCATACCGCTATTCTAACGGCAGACCCCCTTGTTTTTAGTTGTTTCAACCCGCTTGTCTTGCTATTCTTGTTACAGTTACGAAATCAAGTTGAACCATGAAAAACAACCCGCATAAAAAACATGGTGGTGTACGTGAAGGCGCCGGCCGAAAGGCCGCTTTTCTGGAGCCGACCAAACCCGTCAGAATCCCGCTGAGTCAGGTTGAATCGGTGCGCGCCTTTTTGCATCAGCAGGTATTTCCTCAGCCCGTGATCAACCCCTTACCGCTAGCGATGAACCCGGATTCGCATACCCTTCCGGTATTCGCCTCGGGTGTCCGCGCCGGTTTCCCGAGCCCTGCCGATGACCACGCCGAACCCGGCCTGGATTTGAACCAGCTCATTGAAAACCGGGCGAGCACGTTCTGCGCCTGGGCCGAAGGTGACAGCATGCAGGATCTGGGCATTCTGGACGGCGACCTGATGGTGATCGACCGATCACTCACACCGCGGCACGATGACGTTGTGGTTGCCGATATGAACGGATCTTTTACCGTAAAACGCCTGGTACAAAAATCGAACACCAGCTTTTTAATGCCCGCTAATCCGGATTACCCGGCTATTCCCATCAAACCAGATGACGAGGTCAGGATCTGGGGGGTTGTGGTACGGGTGATCCATGACTTACGCGCAACTGGCCGCCGCAAGCGGCCTGCCAAGAGTGCCTAATAGAAATGACTGCAACACGCCGTTTGGCTCTGGTTGCCTGCAATAACTTCTATGTCAGCTGTGAACAGGCCTTTAACCCGGCGTTACGCAAACGGGTCGTCGTGGTACTGTCCAACAACGATGGTTGTGTTGTCTCCCGTTCGGCCGAAGCAAAGCTGGCGGGAATTCCTATGGGCGTACCCTACTTCAAGATCAAAGCCCAACTCAAACAACTCGGCGGCATTGCCCTATCATCGAACTATGCGCTTTATGCCGATATGAGCCAGCGAGCCATGAGCCTCATGCGTGATATGGCAGAGAGTCAGGAAATTTACTCGATTGATGAATGTTTTCTGGATTTTTCCGGGTTAGCCCTCGATCAGGCCATGATTCAGGCTTCAAAGATCCGCCAAACCTTATGGCAATGCCTGAGTTTGCCCGTTTGTGTTGGCCTGGGTGCCACTAAGACTCTCGCCAAATTAGCCAACGAAATGGCTAAAACGCTGAAAGAGCCTTCCGGCATCTGTAACCTGGGTGAAAATCTATCTCCCTGGCGAGAGCGCCAGATGGAAGATATGCCGGTAGGCAGCGTCTGGGGGATTGGCCGGCGCACCACCCTCTCCCTTGAAGCGCTTGGCATTAAAACCGTAGGACAACTATTACGTACATCGCCTCAAAGGCTACGCAAGCATTACTCCGTCAATCTATTCCGTACGATCGCAGAGCTTAATGGGCAAGCCTGTATCGGTTTTGAGCAGAACGCGCCGGCGCGTCAGCAGATTATTGCCTCCCGCTCATTCGGCCACGCAGTGGAAAAGGAAGAAGATCTGCATGAAGCGCTTTCGACTTTTGCAACCCGGGCCGCCGAACGCCTCCGCGAAGATGGTTCACTCGCCAGCAGCCTACAGGTTTACGTTCGTGGCAATCCCTTTACCGAACAAAACGATAACGCCGATGCTGCCATTCTCATCCAGTTAGATTCCCCGACGGACGACACCAGACGATTGGTGGATGCCGCCTTATCTGGCCTGAAACATATGTATCAACCGGGCTGCCGCTACAAGAAAGCCGGTGTCGTTCTGGGTGGCATCGTCCCCCTGCATCAGCACCAGCCTGATCTACTCACAGCCAAGCAACGTAACGACTCGGTTTCACTCATGAAGGTCATGGATCAGGTGAACGAGCGTTTTGGCCGGGACGCACTACGTGTTGCCAGTATGGGCTATAGAAAGGAGGCCGACTGGCACATGAGCTGCTCTCGCCGCTCCCGGCGTTACACAACCGCAATGGAAGACCTACCCGTGTTCTCTTCTTTGGGCATGGCTTAGCAAAAAGGCTTGCCAAGCAAAACCGACTCCCTTATAATTCGCACCGCTGTTCCTCGATAGCTCAGTTGGTAGAGCGCCGGACTGTTAATCCGTAGGTCCCTGGTTCGAGCCCAGGTCGAGGAGCCAAAATTCAAAGCCCTAGCGTTTATCGCTGGGGCTTTTTACTTTTCAGAATGGTTTGTTGCAGCGCGAATAGACCTTAAGGAAACCTTAAGGCATGATGCCAAGCTCATGCCCCAAGACTACTGCGCCCTCATCACGAAGCCTTGCCGGATTAAAAACCGGTTGGCGATGTGCGCCCTGCTTCTTGCTTCAATGGCAGTGCATGCTGCTACGCCGCAGGCACCTGTTGTGAGCATTGGCTATCTTGAGGCGGAAAATGTAGCGCTCAAACATAACGCCCAGATCCAGAATGCGCGCGCTGCGCTGGATGGCGCTCAGGCAGATCTGATTACGGCGGGTGCCAGACCGAATGCCGTGATGTCGGTAAACACCTCTGGTGTTGATAAAACACAGTATCAATATGGCACACGTTTGAATGCGCTGGATACGATTGTCAGAATCGATCAGCCTTTTGAACGCGGCAATAAACGGGATTTGCGTATTGCCAAAGCAACCGACCTGGGTCAGGCAACTGTCTGGGACATGCATGACACGATTCGCCAGGAACGCTTTCGTGTGGTGTCTGCGTGGCTGGATTTGCGCGTAGCGGAACAGGCCTATCAGATTGCCGAAGCCAATCTGGCGCACGCCAACCAGGTACTGGACAAAGCCCGCCTCCGATTCAAATCTGGCGATCTCTCAGGTGCTGATCTGGGGCGCATCGAATCCGATCACGGTCGATTGCTGGCAGAATCGCAAGCCGCTCAGCGGGACCGATCACGTGCAGCAGCCAATCTTTCGAATCTATTGGGCTCGGAAATGCAGCGCGAACGAATCGGAACACGGGGTGAATGGCCCAGTGTAATGACCCATCAGGACGCAGAGAAGCTCATTGGCTCATTGGCCGATAGACGTCCGGATGTTCAGGCAGCCCGTGCCCGATTGGCCGCTGCGAAACAGAGCGTTGAGTTAGCCCGCGCACAACAGACACGCGATTTTTCAGTCGGTCTGCAATATGAACGTAATAACCCGACCGTAATTAATTCGGTGGGTGCCGGCATCGCCATACCGCTATTCACCGGTAACAATTTTGAAGGCGATATACGCAAAAGCATGGCGGAGATGACCCAGGCAGAAATTGCCATGCTGCAGAGCGAACGTGCTGCACGTTCCGAATCCCTGCTCTACCTGCATGAACTGGATCAGGCAAATGCACGCTTGAAAAGCCTGCAGGATCAGACCTTGCAGTCTGCTCGCCGCACCGACAAAGCTGCCGATGTTGCCTATACGCGTGGCGCCATGAGCACCTTCGAATATCTCGATGCCAAACGTGCTTTACGTCAGGCCGAATTTGAGGCGCTTGTGGCTCGCGCCGAGGCGGCCAAAGCGGCCAGCGCTATCCGTATTCTTGCATCCGTTTCAGAGGCTGCCGTGGCAAACAAACCAGCCCACTACGATTCCCCTGTCCAGTCTATGGCCCCAGCTAATCTGCCAGACAAAGATCTTCAATTGCCGGACTTACCCGGAGCACGCCAACAATGACGCAGTCCCGCAATAAACTACAACGCGCCTGGCATTTATTGCTATCAGGCACGCTCGACTGGTTGAATTCAGATGCAATTCGCGGTCGTCTTGAACGTGGCCTGACGCGCGTAAAAAACGATCCGGCCATTACCCGATCGAAGGCCTACCTGGAGAGCAACCTTCCAATCTGGGTAAAGAAATACCAGGAATCACGCCAGTTTAAAGATCAGGTCTGGTACACGGGAGGCTTTGCCATATTTATGGTGATTGTGCTGTGGCTATCGTTTGGCAGCGCCCCTGAAGTGCCCAATTTTCGTATTAACCAGAATGAGATCAGCTTCAAAAAAGGTTCGCCTCAACTCTCATTCATCCGTTCCGAACCCTTGGTGCTTTCTCCGCTACCCACAGGTGGCCCAGTACCTGCCCGCGTTGCTGTCGATGACACCCGTACTGCACCGATCAGCGCCTCTCTCAGTGGCCGCGTCATTAAACAGCATGCCCAACTGGGTGACCATGTTGAAGCGGGCGATGCCCTAGTCACCATCGACTCACCCGATTACGGTACGGCCCTCACCGATTGGCAAAAGGCCGAAGCCGATGCCAAACGTAAGAAGGCTGCTTACAACCGTTCTAAGGAACTGCTGGCTGGTGAAGCCATCGCCAAACGGGATTACGAAGTCGCCGAGAGCGATTTCCGTATTGCCGATGCAGAAGCACGTCGCGCCTACTTACGTATTGCTAATCTGGTGCCTTACGGCAAACCGGATCCGGAAAGCGAACGACTCACCTTGCGCGCGCCTATCCCCGGTGTGATTGCCTCGGCCAATATCAATCCTGGCCGCGAAATCCGTTCAGACCAAAGTGATCCATTGTTCGTTATTACCGATCTGGGTCATTTATGGGTGATCGTTGATGCACCAGAACAGTCCGCCAGCAACATCCACATTGGTGATGTGCTGTTGGTGGCTTTTGATAGCTTGCCCGGACGGGTTTTTAAGGCCAATGTCACGCGCGTGTCTCCCGTGCTGGATTCACAGATGCGTCGTGTTCAGATTCGTGCCGAACTAGACAACTCTGACCTGAAGCTACGGCCAGAAATGTATGGTCGCGCCCAGTTGGCAGACCCCAATGCAACGATGGCGCTACGCGTGCCGCTGTCTGCTCTAAGTACAGATGGTATCTATACCACCGTCTTTATCGAAGTTGAGCCAGGCCTTTTCCGACGCCAGCGCGTTACGGTGGCCTTCCAGGATAACCAATGGGCGTGGATTCAATCGGATGACGGCATCAAGGCAGATGACAAAGTAGTGACGACGGGTGCGCTGCTGCTCGCCTCAGAATTTACCCAGAGCGCCCGATAATGTTGCGTCAGCTCGTTAACTTTGCCGTCAGCCAGCGGGCATTCATCCTGCTGGCCTTTGCCATTATGGCGGTCGTGGGTTTACGGGCATTGAAAGACCTGCCGATTGAAGCGTTTCCCGATGTTCAGGATGTGCAGGTGCAGGTCATCACCCAGGTACCTGGTAAGGCACCTGAAGAAGTAGAACGGAGCGTTACGCTGCCTATCGAGCGGGAAATGAGTGGCGTACCCCGTGTTACCCAACAGCGTTCCGTCTCTATTACCGGCCTTTCTGTGGTAACGCTGATCTTTAGTGATGGCACTCAGGATCGATTTGCCCGTAGTCAGGTGCTGGAAAAACTGCAGGGTGTTAGCCTGCCCCCTGGCGTCACGCCAACCCTCGCCCCTTTAACCACGGCGGTCGGTGAGATATTCCGTTACGTTATTGAGGCGCCGGCCAACACGCCACTTAATGAGATCCGGGCAATTCAGGACTGGATCGTCAGACCTGCATTGCGTCGGGTACCCGGTGTTGCCGATGTCACCAGCTTTGGTGGCACCGTCAAGGAAATACAGGTTAATGCCAATCCGATCCTCATGCGTCGCTACGGGGTCACACTGAACCAACTTTCCGATGCTTTAAGTGCTAATAATGAAAGCACCGGCGGCGGCATTCTGCGGCGCGGTAACGAAGGTCTGGTATTGCGGAGTACGGGTCTGTACCGGAATATTGAAGACATCCAAAGTACCGTCATTCGCTCTCAAAATGGCCGTGCAATTCTGGTTGGCGATGTTGCCGACGTTGGTATTGGTAACCACCCGCCATCGGGCAGTGTCTCTGTCGCTCTGCGTAGCCAAGACGGCGAGGTTGTTCAGAAAGAAGGTGTGGTTGAAGGCATCGTGATGATGACCAAGGCAGAGAATCCCGCCATTGTTATTGAAGATCTCCGAGAGAAGATCGATTGGCTTAATAGTCAGGAGCACCTTCCTCCGGGTGTGATGCTCCAACCGCTTTATGATCGTACCGAGCTCATCAATCACACGGTGAACACGGTCACGCACAATCTGATTATCGGCGCCCTACTGGTGATCGGCGTACTCATCGTCTTTCTGCGTAACTGGAAAGTATCACTCATTGTTGCCAGCCTGATCCCGTTGACCCTGCTCTTCGTCTTCATCATGATGGATCTGTTCAAGGTCTCGGCCAACCTGATTTCACTGGGGGCCGTTGACTTTGGCATCATCATTGATAGCGCGGTGGTGGTGGTTGAAGCCCTCATGGTCAAAATGACCATGCAGACAGGCCCTGAATATGAACACCTAGGTCATAACCGACCCGTATGGCGATTAAATGCGCTAAAAAACACCGTATCAACTCTGGCGTCCCCAATTCTG
>ERZ1034363.996-NODE-996-length-17228-cov-2.602414_pt1 | contig 17228 bp, 15 predicted proteins | sample MGYA00520616_ERZ1034363 | MGnify/ENA primary metagenome ERZ1034363 (study PRJEB33736, sample SAMEA104284506) | Azolla filiculoides | biome: Urban; feature: Water surface; material: Ditch water | place: Netherlands | collected 2015-10-28 | depth 0-0.1 m ...
GGGTTCAATCACGAAGGCGACATCCTGCGCTATGTGTTCTTCCATTCGATCGCACTGGCCTGCCTGGTCGGCATCTTCGTCACGCTGCAAGCCTATGTCTGGCCCTTCAGCGCGATGGTGATTCGCTGACCTTGACCGGGGGCTGGACCAGGCCCCCGCCGACTCTGTCGCGCGCGGGCTGGCGAGCACTCAATAGCGGTAGGCGACGCCCACGCTGGCGCCCCAGAGCTGGCGCGTGCCGACCACCGGACTGCGCGCGGCATCGCCCAGCAGTCGCGACAGGCTCAGGCCGGCGTAGCTCACCCAGTGGTGGTTGAGCGCTGTCGTGTAGCCCAGGCCCAGGCTCAGGCCCTCGATGCCGCCGTCCAGGCGGTAAGGCCCGCGCAGCGCCGAGGCGGGAATGCCGTAATGGCTGCGCATGTAGTCACGATTGCCCCAGTTCGCCGAAAGCGAAGTGTCCCAGTAGGAGCGCTCGGACAGGGGCTGACGGTAACCCAGCGAAGCCGAATAGCGCCCGCCTCCCTCATGCCCGAGCAGATCATGACTGCTGCTCAAGCCCAGCGACCAGCGCGGCGCGAAGGCATAGCCGACCGAGAGCTTGCCGCGCAGCGTCGAGCGCAGATCGGGCACCCCGGCCAGCAGCGGCTCGTCCTCCGACTTGCGCCCACTGTCCCAGCTCAGCGAGGCACCGAGCGACCAATCCGAATGGCTCAGCAGTGTCGTGCTGAGACCCGGATCGACGACAGTCTCGCGCCCGACGGTCCAGAGCGAGCTGGCACGCCCGGTCGACAGGCGGTAGCGGCCGGCCCAGAAACCCAGGATCGGCTGCAGGCCCAGGTGGCGCCCGTCGGAGCCGATATGACCCTGCGAGGATGACAGCGCCGCGCCGATCAGATAGTGACGCACCGGCGGCTGCTCGGAATCGGCGGGTGCAGCCTCCTGCGCCAGCAGTGGCAATGAAAACGAGGCGGCCAGGGCAATCGCGGCCACTCGTACTGGAATCTGATAGAACATGTCAATCATCATAGGCATCCGGCCAAATCCTGGCTAGAGCGGGCGGGGGCAAAGCGCGTGACAATGGCCCGCTGGCAAGACAGAAAGGGCAAACATGAAACAATTCGACTTCGACCTGCTCGTGATCGGCGGCGGCAGCGGTGGCGTGCGCGCGGCCCGGATGGCGGCGCAACGCGGCGTGCGGGTGGCGCTGGCCGAGGCGCAAGGCCTGGACGGACTGGGCGGCACCTGCGTCAACCTGGGCTGCATCCCGAAAAAACTCTACAGCTACGCCGCGGATTACGCCGCTGGTTTCGAGGAATCGCGCGGCTTCGGCTGGGAGGGCGAGGCGCCGAGCCTGGACTGGGGCCGGCTCAAGTCGCGCCGGGCGGCGGAGATCAGCCGACTCAACGGCGTCTACGCCAATCTGCTGCGCGGCTCCGGCGTGACGCTGCTCGAGGGCTATGCCAGGCTCAGCGGCCCGCACCAGATCGAGCTCGCCACGCTCAACGCCGACGGCAGCGCGGGACACCAGAGCTACAGCGCCGAGCGCCTGCTGATCGCCACCGGTGGCCAGCCCTACCTGCCTCATTTCCAGGGCCGCGAGCATGTCATCAGCTCGGACCAGGCCTTCGACCTCGAGCCCTTCCCGCAACGGCTGCTGGTGGTCGGCGGCGGCTACATCGCCTGCGAGTTCGCCTCGATCTTCAACGGCCTGGGCGCGCGCGTGACCCAGCTCTACCGTGGCGAGCAGATCCTGCGCGGCTTCGACGACGAGATCCGCCATTTCACTGCCGCCGAGATGCGCAAGACCGGCATCGACCTGCGGCTGGAGGCCGGCGTGCTGGCGATCACGCGCGAGGCCGACGGCCTGCATGTGGCGCTGGAAGACGGCAACCAGCTGGTGGTCGATGCCGCGCTCTATGCCACCGGACGGGTGCCCAATGTCGAAGGGCTCGGACTCGATGGCGTGGGCATCGCGCAGGGCGCCGAAGGCCGCATCCTGGTCGATGCCGACTTCCGCACCAACCTGCCCTCGGTCTATGCGCTCGGCGACGTGACCTCGCGCGTGCAGCTGACACCGGCCGCGCTGGGCGAGGCGATGCAGCTGGTCGATCACCTGTATGGCCCGGCCGCGGGCAAGGAAGCGCGCCAGATGGACTACGAGCTGATCCCGACCGCCGTCTTCTGCCATCCCAATGTCGCCACCGTGGGCCTGACCGAGGCCCAGGCGCGCGAGCGCCATGCCGAGGTGCGGGTGTTCCGCTCCGAGTTCCGGGCCCTGCGCCACACGCTGAGCGGCAGCCAGGAGCGCACGCTGATGAAGCTGCTGGTCGATGCCACCAGCGACCGGGTCGTGGGCCTGCACATGGTCGGCGCTGAGGCTGGCGAGATCGTGCAGGGCTTCGCGGTCGCGCTGAAGGCCGGCGCGACCAAGGCGGTGTTCGATGCCACGCTGGGCATCCACCCGACCGCCGCCGAGGAGTTCGTGACCATGCGCGAACCGGTGGCGGCGCGCGCAGCAGGCTGACAACGGCCGGCCGAAGCGGTCAGAGGTTCCAGGCCAGCAACGCCACGGCCACGGCGGTGTGGCCGAACACGCCAGGGGCCAGCCAGGCCAGGTAGCGCCAGCCGCCGGCGAACCAGGCCGTGGCCGACTTGCTGAAGGCATGGACCGAGATCGCCAGCATCGCGGCGCCCAGTGCCTTGCCGGCAGCGTCCGGCGGCGCCGGCGCAAAGACGGCCGCCAGCGCGGAATGCAGATCGACCAGCGAGGCCAGCAGGACGCCGGCCAGCGCGCCGCCCTGCCCCAGCCAGAGGCCCAGGCCATAGACCAAGGCCTGCACGCCAGTCAGCAGGGCCGCCACCAGGGCCGCGTCGCGCAAGCTGAACATGCGGTCGGTGTCCGGCGTGGCGACGGCAGCGACGCCCTCGTGATCAGTCGTCGCCACGACGGCATCGGCGACATTGGGGCTGTCGGTCGGCGCGCCCCGGACCAGCCACCAGCCCCAAGCCAGCGCGACCACCGCACCCGTCAGCGCAGGCAGAATCAGCACGCGCAACCAACCCGGCTGCACCGCCAGCGCCACCAGCAGGACCTGCAGCAAGGTGGCCACGCAGGACAGCAGCCCGGCACCGGCCATCAGCCGGGCATCGGAGCGGCCCTCGCGCACGGCAATTCCCATGCTCGCGACGGTCGCCGTGCTCGAGACGAAGCCCGACGCAATCGCCGACAGGGCCACCGCCTGGCGCGCATCAAGCAGGCGCCGGCTCAGGTGCGCCAGCGCCTGGATCAACAGCAGCAGCGTCAGCAACTGCGTGATCTGGTGCGGATTCAGCATCTGGCCCCAGAACGGCCGGTCGGGCATCAGGGGCAGCGCGATCAGCGCCAGCGCCGCCAGCAGGATGCCGTCGCGCACTTCGGCCGGACGCAGCCAGTTGTTGGCAAAGGCGTGCAGGCGCTCGCGCGCAAACAGGATGCCGGTCTGGCCGACGGCGACGGCCGCGGCCAGCGGCAGGCTCAGGATGCAGAGCACGCCGATCAGATAGGTCAGCACCAGGGCGATCTCGGTCGTGATACCTGGGTCTTCGGTTCGCTCACGCGCCCGTGCCACCACGCACAGGGCCGCCAGGAAGATCACGCCGACGGCGACCAGCGTGGACTCGCCGGTCAGCATCGCAACGGCACCCATGACACAGGCGAGCGAGAAACTGCGCAGACCGGCCAAGGCACGCGAGGGCCCACGCCCCTTGTTGCGCTCACGCTCGATGCCGGTCAGTAGGCCGCAACCGAGCGCGGCGGCCAGTGCCTGGGCAGCATGCGCCATGCTGACCCCGTTGGGCAGCGTCGCCGAAGTGGCATCCCACATGATGTCTCCCTGGCGGAGCAGGCCCTGGGGCGCCCCGCGTTCATGAATTTGACGCGATCGGCGCTCAGCGCGGACCGGACAGATTCGCGCGGGCGCCGAGCGCTCCCATCGACTGGCCCATGCGCACCGCACCACCCGCAGACCAGGTCGGATCAAAGTCCAACTGGCCCTCGGGAAACAGCAGCACAACCGTCGAGCCGAGCAGGAACCGGCCCATCTCCTCGCCGGCCTGCAGCGCGATCGGCAGGTCGCCGTAGCGCCACTCGCGCACCTGGCCGGTACGTGGCGGGTTGACCTGACCATGCCAGACCGTTGCCATGCTACCGACGATGGTCGCACCTACCAGCACCAGCACGAAGGGGCCAAAGCGGCCCTCGAAGACGCAGACCACGCGCTCGTTGCGCGCGAACAGGCCCGGCACGCCGCGCGCGGTGGTCGGGTTGACCGAGAACAGCTCGCCCGGCACATGGATCATGCGCTGCAGCCGCCCGTAGCAGGGCATGTGGATGCGGTGGTAGTCGCGCGGGCTCAGATACAGCGTGGCGAACTCGCCACCTTCGAATTTCGCGGCCAGCTCGGCGTCACCACCGACCAGCGCGCGGGTCGAATAGCGGTGGCCCTTGGCCTGGAAGATCTGGTCGCCCTCGATGCGGCCGAACTGGCTGATCGCGCCGTCGACCGGACAGATGAAGTCGGCCGCTGCCAGCGGACGCGCGCCGTCCCTGAGCGCGCGCGTGAAGAAGTCGTTGAAGGTCGCGTAGCGCGCGATGTCGGGCTCGACCGCCTCGCTCATGTCGACGCGGTAGCGGGCGACGAAACGGCGGATGCTGGACTGGGTGAAGCCGCCGAGCGGACGGCGCGCCAAGGCGCCGGCCAGCTGGGTCAGGGCCCGTTTCGGGAGCAGGTATTGCGGCAATACCGCGAGACGGTCGGACAAGAGCTTTCCCCTGGATGCGAAATCGGCCGATTTTAGCGATCTGCCCGCCAGCGGCCTTGACGAGCCGCCGCCCGAGCCGCCAGACTGGGGACGGATTCAAAAATCCGGGAGGCTGTCATGATTGTAGGAACGCCCAAGGAGATCAGGAACCACGAGCACCAGGTGAGCCTGACGCCCGCGAGCGTGCCCACAGCGCTGACGCCGCAAGCTCTCTACACCCGCTGCGACCCGGACGCGCTGGGCATCGCGAGCAGCGCCGAGCTGGCCGAACTCGACACCGCGCTGATCCACGAACGCGCGCTGGAAGCGATCCAGCTCGGGCTCGACATCCGGCATGACGGCTACAACATCTACCTGCTGGGCGAGTCCGGCAGCGGCCGCCACGCCATCGTCAACCAGCGGCTCGAGACCCAGCGCCGTACGGGGCAGCCGCCGTCGGACTGGTGCTATGTCAACGACTTCACCGACTCGAGCAAGCCCGAACTGCTGCGGCTGCCCTGCGGTCGCGGCGCGCCGCTGCGCGACGACATGCAGCATTTCGTCGAGGAACTGACACCGGCGATCAGCGCGGTGTTCGAGAGCGATGAATACCGCAGCCGGGTCGAGGCGATGCAGGAGGAAGAAAAGCAGCGCGAGCTCGCCGCCGTGCAGGCGCTCGGCGACGAGTCGGTGCAGCATGGCGTCGCGCTGCTCAAGACGCCGCACGGCTTCGCCTTCGTCCCGCTCAAGGAGGACCACGAGGCCACGCTGACGCAGGACGAGTTCGAGAAGCTGTCGCCCGAGCGCCAGGCCGAATTCGCCGCCGAGATCAAGGCGCTGCACGAGCGCATGCACAAGCTGATGGGCGAGTTCCCGCGCTGGCGGCGCGAGCTGCAGGCCAGGCTCAAGCAGACCGGCAGCGAGGCGCTGCAGGTGACCGTGACCCACCTGATCGACGACCTGCGGCCGAAATACGCCGACCTGCCCGAGGTCTGTGCCTTCCTCGACGCGGTGCTGGCCGACATCGTCGCCAGCGGCGAATCGCTGCGCGAGTCGACCCATGCCGAGGGCGATATCGAGACCACCACCTATTCGAGCACGCTCGCGGTGCAGCGCTACCTGGTCAACCTGCTGGTCGAGCACCCGGCCGACGGCGCGCGCCCGGTGATCTACGAGGACCACCCGACGCTGCAGAACCTGGTCGGGCGCGTCGAGCATGTGGCGCACATGGGCACGCTGCTGAGCAACTTCACGCTGATCCGCGGCGGTGCGCTGCAGCGCGCCAACGGCGGCTTCCTGGTACTCGACGCGCTCAAGGTGCTGAGCCAGCCCTATGCCTGGGAGGGGCTCAAGCGCTGCCTGAAAGCGGGTCGGGTCCGGATCGAATCGCTCTACGACCTGATCGGGCTGAGCAGCACGGTGCAGCTCGAGCCCGAGCCGATGCCACTCGAGCTCAAGATCGTGCTGATCGGCGAGCGTCAGGTCTACTACCTGCTGTGCCAGTACGACCCTGAATTCGGCGCGTTGTTCAAGATCAACGCCGACCTCGAGAGCGAGATCCGCCGCAGCCCGGACAACACCCGGGTCTACGCGCGCCTGATCGCCACCCTGGCGCGGCGCGAACAGCTGCGGCCGCTGTCGGCGGCGGCGATCGCCCGGCTGATCGAGCATTCAGCGCGGCTGGCAGAGGACGCCGAACGACTGACGGCACGCACAAGGCCGCTGGCCGACCTGATGCGCGAGGCCGAGCATTTCGCCGGCCAGGCATCATCACCCTGGATCGAACCAGTCCATGTCGAGGCCGCGTTGCAGGCCAGGCGGCGGCGCAACGAGCGACTGCGGCTGCGCTACCTAGAAGCCATGCTGCGCGGCCAGCTGCTGATCGACAGCAGCGGCAGCCAGGTCGGGCAGGTCAACGGCCTGGCGGTGGTGCAGCTCGACGACAGCAGCTTCGGCCATCCGATGCGCATCACCGCGACGGTGCGCGCCGGCGAGGGTCAGGTGATCGACATCGAGCGCGAGGTCAGGCTCGGCGGCCCGATCCATTCCAAGGGCGTGCTGATCCTGTCGTCCTTCCTGGCTGCGCGCTTTGGCGCGCGCGAGCCGCTCTCGCTCAAGGCCAGCCTGGTGTTCGAGCAGTCCTATGGCGGGGTCGAAGGCGACAGCGCCTCGCTGGCCGAACTCTGCGCGCTGCTGTCGGCGCTGTCGGGCGTGCCGATCCGGCAGTCGCTGGCCATGACCGGCTCGGTCAACCAGCTCGGCGTGGTGCAGCCGATCGGCGGAGTCAACGAGAAGATCGAGGGCTTCTTCGACCTTTGCGCGGCGCGCGGCCTCAGCGGCGAGCAAGGCGTGCTGATCCCAACGGCCAATGTCTGCCAGCTGATGCTGCGCGCCGACCTGGTCGAGGCCGTGCACGCGGGCCGGTTCCGGATCTGGGCCGTCAGCGATGTCGACCAGGCGCTCGAGCTGCTGACCGGCCACCCGGCCGGCCAGCCCGACGCCCAGGGTCGGATGGCCGCAGGTTCGGTCAACGCGCTGGTCGCAGCCCGTCTGGCCCGCCTGGCACCGAAACGCCGCGCAGCGGAAGCCGCCGCAGCCAAGAAACCCGCCAGCAAGAGCGGCAAGCCCTGAGCCAATCCAGAGGAGAAAGCTGCCATGGCCATGAATCCCGCCGCTGCCGAGCGACTGGCCTGCATACCGGTCGACCAGGTCCATATCGAGGGGGCGCTGGCGCTGCCCGCAGACCCTATCGGCATCGTGCTGTTCGCGCATGGCAGCGGCAGCAGCCGGCACAGCCCGCGCAACAACCATGTGGCGCGCGTGCTGCATGCGCACCAGCTCGGCACGCTGCTGCTCGACTTGCTGACCCCCGAGGAGGACCTGGACTACAGCCAGCGCTTCGACATCGCGCTGCTGGCGCGCCGGCTGCTAGCGGCAACGCGCTGGCTGCAGGCACAGCAGCAGACTGCTGCGCTGCCGCTGGCCTATTTCGGCGCCAGCACGGGCGCGGCGGCGGCGTTGCAGGCGGCGGCGGCACTCGGGCCGGACATCCGCGCGCTGGTTTCGCGCGGCGGTCGGCCCGACCTGGCAGGGCCGGATGCGCTGGCGCGCGTGCAATGCCCGACGCTGCTGATCGTCGGCGGCAACGACCCCGAGGTGCTGGAGCTCAACCGACAGGCCGCAGCACAGCTGCGCGGCCCGCATCAGCTGGACCTGATCCCAGGTGCCAGCCACCTGTTCGAGGAGGCCGGTGCGCTCGAATCGGTGGCGCAGCTGGCCGCCGGCTGGCTACAGGAGCAGCTGCGGGATACGCTGCAGCCGGCACCAGGCCCAGGGGGCATCAGCTCCTGAGCAGCGCGATCACCTGCTCGTCATCGACCTGGTCGAAATGGCGGTAGAACTGGCCCACGGCCTGGAAATCCGCGGGCGCCGACAGGCAGCAGACCTCGTCGGCCAGCGGTCGCACGCGCTCGAGCGCATCGGGCGCCGCGACCGGCACCGCGCAGATCAGTCGATCGGGCTGGCGATGGCGCAGGCCGTGCAAGGCCGCGATCATGGTCGCGCCGGTCGCGAGCCCGTCGTCGACCACGATCACGATCCGGCCGGCCGGGTCGATCGGCGGGCGGATCGGCGTGTACTGGGCACGGCGCGACTGGATGGTGAGCAGCTGCTCGTGCTTCTCGGCGGCAAGGTAGTCCTGATCGGCGCCGAACGAGGCCGCATGGGGGGCGACATAGGTCCAGCCGCTCTCATCGACCGAACCGACCGCGACCTCCGCCGCATAGGGCGAACGCAGCTTGCGCACCAGCACGACATCGAAGTCGCCGCCGAGCTGCTGCGCGATCAGGCGCGCCATCGGCACGGCGCCGCGCGGGATCGCGAGCACCAGCGGATGACGCTCGCGGTAAGGCTCGAGCGCACGGGCAAGCTGGCGTGCGGCGTCGAGTCGATCCTGGAACATCATGCGGGACTCCTGGAATGAGGCTCAGCCGGCGCGCTGCGGCTGCAGCAATTCGATCCGGAAATCGGGCTCGTAGGGTGGCACATGGCATTCGACGATGCCGGCCGGCGCGATCTGCAGCCTGGCGCCGATCACGTCGGCCGCGATCGGCAGCGTGGCGGCACAGCGGTCGGCCAGCACGGCGACGCGGATCTCGGCCGGCTGCTGGCGCACCAGGTAGTCCAGCACCCTGAGCAGCGAATGCCCGGTGTAGAGCACGTCGTCGACCAGCAGCAGCGTCCAGCCGGCCAGGTCGAGCGCGGCCTGCTGGGGCGGCTCGATCAGGCTGGTCTCGGGGTGCAGCAGGGTCAGGTCGTCGGCATAGCGCTTGACCTTGAGGTCGAGCCGCAGCGGCTGGACCAGCCCGTGCAGGCGCACCAGGCGCTCGGTCAGGCGGTCGGCCAGCGGTGCGCCGCGACGCAGGATGCCGATCACCGCGACCCGGCGCCGTCCCTGCAGCAGCTTGGCCGCCTGCAGGGCCATGGCGTCGAGCAGCGGCTCGAGCTCGGCCTCGTCATAGAGGCAGCTTCTGCTGCCTGGCGTTGCCTCCATTTCGCCCCCCTTGGCCGGGATCGGATGCCCCGGTATTCAGGCATTCTGGGCCGCACGCCAGCGGCCGTCAAGGCGGGAACCGGGAACCGGCAACGCCGGTCAAGCCGGCTCGGCGGCGGGCTCGGTGATGCCGATGCGGTCCAGTGCCTCGGCCAGCTGCGCGACGCAGCGCTCGGGCCGGTGCAGCTTGTCGAGCCCGAACAGGCCGATGCGGAAAGTCGAGAAGCCGGCCGGCTCGTCGCACTGGAGCGGCACGCCGGCGGCGGTCTGCAGGCCCAGCGCGAGGAACTTGCTGCCGTTCTGGATGCCGGGGTCGTCGGTGTAGCTGACCACCACGCCCGGGGCCTGAAAACCGGCCGCCGCCACGCTGCGGATGCCGCGGCGCTCGAGCAAGGCTCGCACCTGGCGACCGAGCTCGAGCTGCTCCTGGCGCACCCGCTCGAAGCCGTAGGCCTGCGTCTCCTGCATCACGTCGCGCAGCCGCAGCAGCGCGTCGGTCGGCAGCGTCGCGTGGTAGGCATGGCCACCGCTCTCGTAGGTTTCCATGATCTGCAGCCATTTCTTCAGGTCGGCGGCGAAGCTGGTGCTGCGGGTCGCGTCGATCGCGGCACGGGCGCGCTCGCTCAGCATCACCATGGCGCAGGCCGGCGAGCTGCTCCAGCCCTTTTGTGGCGCGCTGATCAGCAGGTCGATGCCGCAGGCCTGCATGTCGACCCAGAGCGTGCCGGAAGCGATGCAGTCGAGCACGAACAGGCCACCGACCTCGTGCACCGCATCGGCCACCGCCTTCAGGTAGTCGTCGGGCAGGATCATGCCGGCCGAGGTCTCGACATGGGGCGCGAACACCACGTCGGGCCGAAACTCGCGAATCGCAGCAACCACCTCGTCGACCGGGCAGGGAATCCAGGGCGCCTGCGACTCATCCGATACCCTGCGCGCCTTCAGCACGACCGACTCGGCCGGAATCGATCCGGCATCGAAGATCTGGCTCCAGCGGTAGCTGAACCAGCCGTTGCGGATCACCAGCGCTTTCTTGCCGTGCGCGAACTGGCGCGCGACCGCCTCCATGCCATAGCTGCCGCCGCCGGGGACCAGCGCCACCGAGCGGGCGCGGTAGACCTGCTTCAGCGTGGCCGAGATGTCCTGCATCACACCCTGGAAGCGGCGCGACATGTGGTTGAGCGAGCGGTCGGTATAGACGACCGAGAATTCGAGCAAGCCGTCGGGATCGACGTCGGGCAGCAAGGCGGGCATGCAGGTCTCCTTTTGATTACGGAAAAGCTTAGCACGTCGCCACCCGGCCTGGCGAGCCGCCTGAGCTTCAGGCGCCGAAGCGCTGGTGCAGCTCCTGGATGCCGAGTTCGTCGAGCACCTCTTCAATTTCGTCATAAACGGCGTGGACCAAGTGAATGCGGTCCGAATAGGCTGCAAGACGCTCGCCCGCGAGCTTGAGTGCGTTGGTGTCGCGGTCGATTCCGACCAGAGTTAGCTTCGGGAATCGCTTCAAAAACGCTTCGCTGTGGCCACCTAGACCGAGTGTGCAGTCAACGTAAACGGCACCTTCATCGCCGAGTGACTCACCGAGAATGTCTAGGCAGCGCTCTAGAGCTACTGGTTCGTGGAGTTCGTTGATCGCTTTGACCATTTTTGATCCGGGGATCCCTCTTGCTAGAACCCCATCCATTCGTTGCGAGCTTGGTTTTCGCAACTCCTCGATTTTTCAATCGATTTCTGAACGGGTGGAGATCTAGCACTAGGGCTAGAAGAGTCCCGGAATCACCTCCTCCGCGACATTCGAGAAGGCTGATTCTTGTTTCGCTAGGTAGTCGTTCCAAGCCTTGGCATCCCAGATTTCTGCTCGGGTGCCAACGCCGATGACGACGAGGTCTTTGCCAAGTTCTGCGTACTCGCGAAGGGTCGCAGGGATAGTGATTCGACCCTGCTTGTCTGGCTGCTCGCTGGATGCGCCCGAAAGGAACACGCGCAAGTAGTTGCGAGCTTCGGCGCTGGTTACCGGAGCCTGACGGATCTTGTCGTGCACCAACTCAAACTCGGCGGTGCTGAAAACGTAGAGGCAGCGGTCCTGGCCACGAGTGACCACAAGACCACCCTGAAGTTCTTCACGGAACTTGGCCGGAAGGATTACTCGACCTTTTTCGTCGAGCTTGGGTGCGTGCGTGCCAAGTAGCATCTGCTCCCCCTTCTCGACATCGAATTTCCGCTTACCTCCACATTACACCACTTTCAACCACAAATCCATATTTTGTGCACTAATTATTCGCTCGGCGTGTCGTTTTACCCAATAAATAACAGGGATAAAACAAGTGGAGGGAAATGGGAGCTTTTGGGCCGTTTTCGTGATATTCCAGCCAAATTTGGGCATAAAAAAACTCCCCGGAGGGAGTTATTTGAAACATGTGGGGCGAATCATCCGCTAGGAACTACTGACCTTGACGTCGATCCCATCGGTCTTCGAAGAAATTGCGCTTGGGCGCAGAGTTTTTAGGCTGCCCGGCTGGTGCAGTTGGCTTGGAGGTAGAGGATGACCCAACGGACTTTGAGCTTGCCAGCACCAACCCGGCAAGCATCACAAGGAATGCAACCACACCCAAAACAGTTATTTGCAGGACCACGGCGGTCACCATGACCGAGATGCCGATTACGGCAAGGGCCGCGCCGCCAACAATTTTCTGCGGAGAGCTAACCTTGGCAGAGCTTAGCTTCGATGCCAGGGCAGCATCGGACTCGTAGAGACCTCGCTCCATTTCATCGAGCAGACGCTGCTCTCGTTCCGAAAGTGCCATACCTAAAGACTAAACCTCAAGGGGCGGTTAGGCTATTCCCGTGAGCGAATCGAAAGCACTGCTAGAGCTAATTCAAGAATCTCTGGATGACTTTTGCCAGGACCGCAAAGTCGAATTCACCGCCATTTCTCCCGACCTAGTTCCTGTGGTCACTTACACCCAAGATCTACTTGCCGGCGGCAAACGCTTTCGCGCGCTGTTTGCATACTGGTCTTGGGTTGGAGCACTGGCCACCTCAGATGAACCGCAAACCGAGACTCAACGACGAGAATCTGCTGCAGCAATGGTTGGAATTACCGCGGCACTCGAGATGTTCCACGCCGCAGCCTTGGTGCACGATGACCTTCTAGATCAGTCAGACACCAGACGAGGCAAGCCTTCGGTTCACAAAAAGTTTGAAGCACTCCACGAACAATCTGGCTGGGCCGGAAGCCACGAACGTTTCGGCGTAGCCGGTTCGGTTTTGGTTGGTGACCTAATGCTCGGTTGGAGCAGTGAAATCTTCGGCAACGCTCTGTTGCACTCCCCGACCAGCGAAATCGAAGCTGCCTGCCGCAACGAGTTCTCAAAAATGCGCGTCGAGGTAATGGCCGGCCAATACTTGGATGTGCTCGAGGAGAACGCCGCACCGACCCGACCAATTGAAGAATTGGTCGGTCGAGCAAACCGAGTAATGCTTTACAAAACCGCCAAGTACAGCATCGAAGCCCCGCTTTTGATCGGTGCCGCTTTTGCTGGTGCCACCCCGGCATTGTTGCGCGGCCTGTCGGCGTTTGGCATTCCGCTCGGCATGGCGTTCCAGCTGAAGGACGACATCCTTGGAGTGTTTGGTGACCCAGCCGTGACCGGTAAACCGGCGGGCGATGACCTTCGCGAAGGTAAGCGCACCGTCTTGGTCGGACTTACCCGCGAAGCACTGACGACATCCGTGGGCAATATTTTTGACGAGATGCTCTCTAGTCGAAGCCTGGATGCAGAGCAGATTGGCTTTTTGCAGCGAACCATAGTCGATTCGGGTGCGTTGGCAAAAAGCGAGCGCATGATGGAAGAACTTGCCGACGAGAGCCTATCGGCGCTCGAACTGCTCGACATTGACGCCAGGGCCAAGGAGCAATTGCGCGGTTTGGCGCTAAAGGTAATTCAGCGCGAGGCTTAGAAAGCCAGCGACATGGCCAGTCGGCGAACCGCTGACTTGTGCCCCTTCAACAAAAACTCCATCGGAGTGCCTGGCAGCGCGTCATCGAACTTGTAAAGCCACTCGAGAGCGCCCTGATAGTCGAAGCCCGAATCAAGAAGGACCACGATGGTTCCGCGGAGGCTAGCAAGAGGCTCGCCGTCAACAATGAGCTCGGCCGGAATCATTTGAACGCCATCGCGTTTGACCGAGAACAGCACGTGCTCTTCGATCAGGCGTCGCACTCGGCCCAGCGGAATGTTTAGCTGATCTGCTACTTCGGGAACAGTCAGCCAGTTGGTTACGCTTGCAAAAGAATCGGTCACAAAACAAGATTGCCACACCTGTGCGCCTCTCGGGTTACTTATTGGCATTGTGCGACGATATTGACCTGCAGGTAAAAGAGAAGATTTGAATGGCTAACTTGATTGGCTCGGTTATTGCCGAGCGCTATCGCATCGACAAATTCGTTGCGCAAGGCGGCATGGCAACGGTTTACCTGGCCGAAGACCTGCGTCTCGACCGCAAAGTCGCCGTCAAAATCATTCACCCCCACCTAGCCACCAACTCGAGTTTCCGCGAGAAATTTATCCGCGAGGCCAAAATGGCGGCGAGGCTCTCCCACCCGAACCTGGTAAACGTATTCGACCAAGGCACCGATGGCTCCACCGCCTACCTGGTCATGGAGTACGTCGAAGGAATTACGCTCAGAAACGCACTCGATGATTTCGGAGCACTCGAGAGCATCCGTGCCCTTGATTTGTTCGAGCACCTTCTGAGTGGTTTGGCGGCTGCACACAACGCGGGAGTCTTGCACCGCGACCTAAAACCCGAAAACGTTTTGCTGGCCAACGATGGGCGAATTAAGCTCGGCGACTTTGGCCTAGCCCGTGAAACCGACAACCACACCGCGACCGATTCGATAGTTGGAACGGTTGCCTATCTTTCGCCAGAGCTGGTCACCCGAGGTATAGCCGATGCTCGAAGCGACGTTTATGCCGCGGGCATTTTGCTCTTTGAGCTAGTAACTGGGCGACAGCCGTTTCAAGGCGATCAAGCCGTTCAGGTTGCCTATCAGCACGCACACTCGAACGTGCCAGCGCCATCTTCGGTGAAGCACGAGTTTACTCCCGCGGTCGACGAAATCGTGATCTGGGCGACAGCTAAAATCCCGGATGACCGTGCCGCAGACGCTGGGGCACTGCTAGCCGCGGTTCGCCGCGCCAAGACAGCACTCAAGCACGGCGATGGAAATGCGACCATGCGCCTTTCGGCCCCGAGTGATTCATCCACCACCGTGCTACCTAGCGATTCGCTCAACGCAACCCAAGTCATAGGGACGCAAGACAATGAGACTCAAGTTATGGGGTCCCAAGACAACGCGACCCAGGTTTTTGGGTCTTTTGACGTTTCCGAGAGCGCGCTAACCCCGCTCGAATCACTCGGTCAGCGCCGATGGGGTTTGCGACTGGTAATTTCAACGGTCCTGATTGTTTTGCTGGGCTCCGGCGCGGGTTGGTGGTTCGGCAGCGGTCCAGGCGGATTTAGTGCAATACCCGATCTAACCAATCGCACCCAGGCCGAAGCCCAAGCCGCGCTTGCTCCATTTGGCGCGCCCACTTCGATTGCCAGTGAGCCGAGCAACACAATATCGAAGGGCCAAGTAATTCGCACCGAGCCAGCCGCTGGCAGCTGGTATTTCTTCGGCGAGATTAGGCTCGTGATTTCGAGCGGACCAAAATTGGCCAAGGTGCCAAACCTGGTTGGGCTTGATGTGGCAACCGCAACAGCGAAACTTCTCGCTTCGGGCTTCACGTTAGGTGAAGTCAGCTCATGGTTCAGCGCTAAGCCGGTTGGTCAGGTCTACGAATACCTGGGCTCTACCGGAGAGCAGGTTCCAGAAGGCTCGGCAATCAAACTCAAGGTATCGCTGGGTTCGATTCCGGTTGTTGCCGGTCTCGATCAGGCTCTGGCAATAGGCATGATTCAAGGTGTCGGTCTAAAAGTTTCTGAAATAACTCAAGAGTTCAGTGAAACCGTTGCCAAGGGGCAGGTCATCAGCGTAACTCCAATCACAGAGCCGCTTGGCGCAGGCGGCGAAGTGCGACTTTTGGTTTCAAAAGGACCAAACGTGGTCATCATGCCGGCCGTGGTCGGTGAAACCATTTCGGCTGCAAAGGCAGCGTTGGAATCTCTGGGCCTTTCGGTTTTGGTCGACACAAACCAGCTGCAGAGCAAGTGGGGCATCGCAAAAGTTAAGCGCGCAAGCGTTGCTGTAGGAACATCGCTGCGCAGCGGCGATTCGGTAACCATATCCTCCAAGTAAAAAAAGAGGCGACCCGAGTTCGGGTCGCCTCTTTATTTAGATTCTGTTAGCGCTTGGCTAGCTGCTCGGCCACCAAGAATGCCAACTCGAGTGACTGTGAGTGGTTTAGGCGCGGGTCGCAAAGCGACTCGTAACGTTCTTCCAGCGATGCCTCGTCGATCGCATCCGAACCACCAAGACATTCCGCAACGTCATCGCCGGTTAGCTCTACGTGAACTCCGCCAGGGAAGGTTCCGGCAGCCTTGTGAACCTCGAAGAAGCCACGCACCTCATCCATGACATCGTCAAAGCGACGCGACTTGTAGCCATTCTTGGTAGTGATTCCGTTGCCGTGCATCGGGTCGGTGATCCAGAGCGGATTCGCCTCAGAGTCACGAACTGCCTCAACCAACTTCGGCAATTCTTCGCGAATCTTGCCGGCACCCATTCGAGTGATGAAGGTCAGGCGGCCAGGTTCGCGATTCGGGTCGAGGCGCTCGATCAGCTCAACGACATCAGAAACCTGAGTGGTCGGGCCAAGTTTCACACCGATTGGGTTTCTAACCCGCGACAGGTAGTCGACGTGTGCGTGATCCATCTGACGGGTGCGCTCACCAATCCAAATGAAGTGACCCGAGGTTAGGTATGGATTTCCGGTGCGTGAATCGATGCGAGTCATCGGCCGCTCGTAGTCCATTAGCAAACCTTCGTGGCTCACGTAGAACTCGGTGGTGCGAAGTTCATTGAAATCGGCGCCACAGGCGGCCATGAACTTGATTGCTCGATCAATTTCTTGTGCCAGTGAAAGGTAGCGAGCGTTGGCCGGGTTGTCGGCAAAGCCACGGTTCCATTCGTGCACCGATCGCAGGTCGGCAAAACCACCTTGAGTGAAGGCACGAATCAAATTCAGGGTCGACGCCGAGGTGTGGTAGGCCTTCAGCATGCGCTGAGGGTCTGGCACGCGAGATTCGGCGGTGAAGTCATAGCCGTTCACGATGTCGCCACGGTATGCCGGCAAGGTGACCTCGCCACGGGTTTCGCTGTCGCTCGAACGCGGCTTAGCGAACTGTCCCGCCATGCGACCCATCTTGATGACCGGCATCGATGCACCGTAAGTCAGAACAACCGCCATCTGAAGAAGAGTTTTGACACGGTTGCGAATGCGATCTGCAGTTGCATCGGCAAAGGTCTCCGCGCAGTCTCCACCCTGAAGCAAGAATGCTTTGCCTGAGGCGGCCTGAGCTAGGCGGTCACGCAGAATGTCTACTTCACCGGCGAAAACAAGTGGCGGCAAGGTGGCAAGCTCTGCCCTAACCTCAGCGACAGCTGCTGCGTCTGGCCAGCTTGGCTGCTGAGCTGCAGGCAGGGTGAGATAGTTGTCGAGCCCAGCGATTACCCCTGGATTTGCCGCGACTACTGTTTCGTTCATTTTCTCTCGTTCCTACCTTGCGAGCCTTGCTCTTTTTTCTTTCACCGATGACGCGTAGACATCGATGTACTCCTGGCCGCTGATCTTCATCAGTTCGTACATGATTTCGTCGGTGACGGCGCGCAACACAATTCGGTCACCCTCCATACCGTCAAACCTAGAAAAATCTAAGGGTTGACCCACGA
>ERZ1034363.997-NODE-997-length-17222-cov-2.584602_pt1 | contig 17222 bp, 14 predicted proteins | sample MGYA00520616_ERZ1034363 | MGnify/ENA primary metagenome ERZ1034363 (study PRJEB33736, sample SAMEA104284506) | Azolla filiculoides | biome: Urban; feature: Water surface; material: Ditch water | place: Netherlands | collected 2015-10-28 | depth 0-0.1 m ...
CGTACTTTCGGTTTTTGGGATTGGGTGGGTGGCCGCTTCTCTGTTTGGTCTGCAGTAGGCTTTCCGATTGCCATTAAGTTTGGCTTCAATACATTCAAACAGTTTTTAGCTGGCGCGCACGCGATGGATCAGCACTTCCTAAATGCAAGCGCTCAAGAAAATATGCCATTGATTTTGGCGTTGACCTTGATACACAACCAACAGAAACATGGCATCACCGCAAAAGCCATCGTGCCATACGCGCATGCCCTAAGATTTTTACCAGAGTGGCTACAACAGTTAGAATTGGAAAGTCATGGCAAGAGCGTTACTAACGATGGCTCAAGCTGCGACCCTACATCACCAGTTGTATTTGGTAGTGCTGGTAGTAACTCGCAACATAGTTACTTCCAAATGCTTCATCAAGGCAATCAAATTATTCCGGTTGATTTCATCGCGATCAAAGAGCCGATGAGTGACTTACCAGAGGCCAAAGAACATCACCAATCTTTGCTGGCTAATTGTTTGGCTCAAGCTCAAGCCTTAGCGAATGGCTCAAAAGAAGAACATGCTTATGACTCTTGTCCTGGTGGTCGCCCAAGTAATTTAATTTGGCTAGATCGATTAGATGCTTATCACTTAGGTGCACTACTAGCTCTTTATGAGCACCGAGCGCTTTGTCTTGGCGCTATTTGGAATTTGAATAGCTTTGACCAACCAGGCGTTGAGCTAGGTAAAAAGTTGGCCAAGCCAATTCAGTCAGCTCTGAAAGGCAATAACCCATCACTAGATGGGATTGATCAGATCACAGCCTCTCGTATTCAATGGCTTAACTCTTAACGAGTTTGAGCTAAACCGTTCAACCCCTATTTACGGCAGATACCCCATGGAATTATCAGCATCAATTTTTAAAGCTTATGACATTCGTGGTGTCATTGATAAAACATTAGACCCATCCATTGCTCGATTAATTGGCCAATCATTCGGTAGCGCTATTCGAGAATTAGGTGAAAACACTTGTGTGGTTGGTCGTGATGGTCGCTTATCAGGCCCAAGCCTGATGCAAGGCTTAACAGAGGGTCTCTTATCCGTTGGCGTGAATGTAATTGACTTAGGCGTTGTTGCAACACCGATGGTTTACTTCGGCACGAATATCGCGATCAATGGTCAACAAGCCAAATCTGGAATCATGATCACGGGTAGCCACAACCCACCGGACTACAACGGCTTCAAAATGGTTTTAGGTGGCGCTGCTATTTATGGCGATCAGATTCAGGCGCTTCGCGAAAGAATCATTCAAAAGCAATTTGCTACAGGCGCAGGTACACGTTCTGAATACAACATCTTCCCTGAGTATTTACAGAGAATTGTTGGCGATATCAAACTTAGCCGCAAAATGAAAATTGCCGTGGATTGTGGCAATGGCGTAGGTGGCGCATTTGCTGGTCGCTTGTTTAGAGAATTAGGTTGTGAAGTAGAAGAATTATTCTGCGAAGTCGATGGCACCTTCCCTAATCACCACCCAGATCCTGCACACATCGAGAACCTTCAAGATTTAATTAAAAATCTTCAAACAACCGATAACGAATTGGGTCTTGCATTTGACGGTGATGCTGATCGATTAGGTGTTGTTACAAAAGATGGTCAGGTGATATTCCCTGACAGACAAATGATGCTGTTTGCCAAAGATGTTTTATCTCGCAATCCTGGCGCACAAATTATTTATGACGTTAAGTGCACTCGTAACTTAGCCACTTACATTAAAGAAGCTGGTGGTGAGCCCCTTATGTGGAAAACAGGTCACTCATTAGTGAAGGCTAAGCTCAAAGAAACAGGTGCTCCATTAGCCGGCGAAATGAGTGGTCACATTTTCTTCAAAGATAGATGGTATGGCTTTGATGACGGCCTTTATACAGGCGCCAGACTTTTAGAGATCCTCAGCTCAGCCCAAGATCCTAACGCCACGCTAAATAATTTACCAAACGCTACATGTACGCCAGAACTTCAAATGCCTTGTGCTGAAGGTGAAGCGTTTACATTGTTGGAAAAGATTAAAGCGAATGCCAAGTTCCCATCAGCCGAATCTATCAATACCATTGATGGTGTTCGTGTTGAATATGCTGATGGTTTTGGTTTGGCTCGCCCATCTAACACCACCCCGATTGTTGTAATGCGTTTTGAAGCTGACAATCAAGCCGCTATTGAACGTATTCAGAATGAATTCAAACAAGCATTCTTGAGTATCAAACCGGAAGCTAAATTACCTTTCTAAATTTAGTTTCTTTGCCTGAATTAATGGGCAATAAAAAAGGCAGCCTAGGCTGCCTTTTATTTTTTCATTCGATCTTTGCTTATTTAGATCGTGATCTTTTTAATTTCTTTGATCTTGTTTTTATCATCAACCAAAATTACCTTAGGGATAAAAGTCTTCGCATCAGCTTCAGACATGCCACCGTAGGTGCAGATGATCAATAAATCGCCAACATGGGCTTTACGAGCTGCAGCACCATTCAAAGAGATTGCACCAGAGCCTCTTGCGGCTTTGATGATGTATGTGGAAAAGCGTTCGCCATTATTGATGTTGTATAGCTCAATCTTTTCGAATTCACGCATATCGGCAGCATCTAATAGATCCTCATCGATACCACATGAACCTTCGTATTCAAGATCGGCCTCAGTCACCGTCACTCGGTGCAATTTGGCGCGCAACATAATTCTTTGCATAAATTTCCCTCCGGGTGCGAATTCTACCTTGATAGACCATCTTAGTTAGGAAATTTGATTCATTAGAAATGAGTGACTTTGGGTTTACTGACAAAAATTGCCTTAATATTCATACATGAATAAAGAATTATTTGATTACCCGCTGCAAGATGCCAGTGGTACAACTTGCATCGCACAGGCTTGGGCAAAGGTGCCTCCAAGTCTTGAAAAAGAAGAAAAAAGCCAAATAATTCAAGCAATTAAGTCTGAATTAATTAAGCAAAATGCTGTTTTGGTAGCCCACTACTATGTGGATGGCGACATCCAAGATCTTGCCTGGGAAACTGGTGGGTACGTTGCCGATTCATTAGAAATGGCACGTTTTGGTAAGAATCACTCAGCGCAAAAATTGATCGTTGCTGGCGTTAAATTCATGGGTGAAAGCGCCAAAATCTTAAGCCCAGAAAAAACGGTTTTAATGCCTGATCTGGATGCGACCTGCTCTTTAGATTTAGGTTGCCCTGCAGATGACTTTATTAAGTTTTGTGATGCCCACCCCGACCGTGAAGTAGTGGTGTATGCCAACACCAGTGCTGCAGTTAAAGCGAGAGCTGATTGGATGGTCACCAGCTCATGTGCTTTAGCAATTGCTCACCACCTTAAAGAACAAGGTAAGAAAATTTTATGGGCACCTGATAGACATTTAGGTCGCTACATACAAGATCAAACTGGCGCAGATATGTTGCTATGGGAAGGTCACTGCATTGTTCATGATGAATTTAAAGCGATTGAACTTGAAACACTCAAAGCAAAACACCCACAAGCTCTTGTTTTAGTTCATCCAGAATCACCAGCACATGTGGTGGATTTAGCAGATGTGGTGGGCTCAACATCCGCCATGATCAAAGCAGTAGTTGAAGGAAGCGCCCAAGAATATATCGTTGCAACCGACAAAGGTATCTTGCATCGCATGCGCCAATTAGCTCCTGGTAAAACTTTGATTGAAGCCCCTACTGCCGGCAATAGCGCCACTTGCAAGAGTTGCGCACACTGTCCTTGGATGGCTATGAATGGCTTGCAGGGCATCTTGTCATGCTTAACCAATCAAACTGGTGAGATTTTGATTGAAGAAAGTATTCGTCTGAAAGCTAAAGTTTGTATTGAGAAAATGTTGGACTTCACAGCCAATCATCCAGACTTATTAGCCAAAGCGCAGCATGGCTTTGTTAAAAATATCGGTGCAGCCTAAATCTCTGATAATGGCTCACCATTGATGCTCCGATTTAAGAAAATAAAAACCTATGTTTGATCACAATGAATCTCTAGAACAAGCTCGCGAACGCAATATCAAAGATGCTTTATTTGAAGATATTGGTACTGGTGACTGGACAGCCATGTTGGTGCCCAATGAGGCACCAGTGAAGGCTAAGCTGATTGTTCGCCAAGCGGCGGTTCTATGCGGTCAAGCCTGGTTTGAAGCTTGCTTGCATGCACTAGATCCATCTGCGATTGTGAAGTGGCACTATGCTGAAGGTGACGCTATGACTGCTGACTCAACAGTATGTGAAATCACTGCTAAGCCAAGAGCTCTTTTATCAGCAGAACGTCCTGCTCTTAATTTTTTACAAACACTTTCTTGGACGGCTACCATTACAAGAGAGCATGTCAAAGCTATTGAAGGTGCCAGCCCAAATCCTAAGGGGTGCGCTGTTTTAGATACCAGGAAAACAATTCCGGGATTACGCCAAGCGCAGAAATACGCCGTGACCGTGGGTGGCGGCAAGAACCAACGTTTAGCTCTTTGGCATGGCATCTTAATCAAAGAGAATCATATTGCTGCTGCGGGTGGCGTTAAAGCGGCTATGGAAGCTGCTATTGCTCTTAAGTCAGGTGTTGATATCCAGATCGAAGTCGAAACTATTCTTGAGCTCAAAGCTGCTTTAGCAGCTGGAGCTAAAAATATCTTGATTGATAACTTCACACTCGATCAAATGCGTGAAGCTGTTGCAATTACTGCAGGTGCGGCATTGCTAGAAGCTTCAGGTGGCGTTAGCTTAGATCAACTAAGAGCGATTGCTGCTACTGGTGTTGATCGCATCTCAATTGGAAAACTCACCAAAGATGTTATTGCTGTTGATTACTCACTAAGAGTTCAGGCTAACTAATTTTTGATTCAATATCTTATTGATTGATCAGTGACGATTGGGTGGGGTCATGATGGTTGGGTAAGAGACTGTCCAACTTTGCGGGTAGTCTCTGCTGTAGTGCAGACCACGACTTTCTTTACGCATCAATGCAGAACGCACAATCAGTTCAGCACAACTCAATAGATTACGTAACTCCAACAAGTCACGAGTGACTCTAAAGTTGGCGTAATACTCTTGCACTTCGCTTTGCAATAACTCAATACGATGCAAAGCTCGTTCTAAACGGCGATTAGTTCTAACAATGCCCACATAGTTCCACATGAGTAGACGTAATTCATCCCAGTTATGAGAAATCACCACGCTCTCATCTGCATCTTCCACGCGACTCTCGTCCCAAGCCGGCACATCAGGAATATTCTTTAGTGGATGCTTGGCAATATCAGCAGAAGCTGACTTACCAATCACCACACACTCTAGTAATGAGTTACTTGCCAAACGATTAGCGCCATGAAGACCTGTGTAAGTGGCCTCACCAACTGCGTATAGGCCAGGCAAATCTGTTTTACCTGCCAAATCAGTCACTACACCACCACAGGTGTAATGCGCTGCAGGAACAACAGGAATCGCTTGTTTAGCAATATCAATACCCAACGCTGCACATCTTGCATAGATCGTTGGGAAATGTTCTTTTAAGAATTTTTCACCAAGATGAGTGCCGTCTAAAAACACATAGTCCAAGCCGTGCTTTTTCATTTCGAAGTCAATCGCACGAGCCACGATATCTCGAGGTGCTAGTTCTGCACGCTCATCATGAGATGTCATAAAGCGAGTGCCATCAGGTAACTTTAATTGAGCACCTTCACCACGCAATGCTTCAGTCACTAAAAAGGTTCTGTCTTGCGGGTGATACAAACAGGTTGGATGGAACTGCACAAATTCCATATTGCCTACTCGACAACCTGCACGCCAGGCCATGGCAATACCATCGCCCGTTGCTGTTTCAGGGTTGCTGGTATAGCGATAGACTTTACCGACACCGCCTGTTGCCAGAACAACGGCTGATGCAGGAATAGCATCAATTTTTCCACTAGCAATATCCAGGGCATAAACACCATAACAACGATTGCTAGAGATGGGTTTTTTGGCTTTTAAATGATGATTGGTAATTAAATCGAGAGCCATCCAGCGCTCAAGCAAAGTGATATTAGGATGGGCTTTTGCCTTATCTAATAGAACCTCTTGAATGGCCTTACCAGTTGCGTCAGCTGCGTGAGCAATGCGTCGATGGCTATGTCCACCCTCACGCGTTAAATGCAGCCCCTTAGGGCCTGTTGGATCGGTTGTGAAGGGCACGCCCTGCTCAACCAACCAATCGATTGCAGTAGCGCTTCGCTCAGCAATATATCTAGCAGTAGATTCAACAACTAAGCCTGCACCAGCATCAACCGTGTCACGCACATGCGCATCAACACTATCTTTTTCATCTAAAACACCAACAATGCCACCCTGCGCCCATGCCGTGGCAGACTCAGATAAACCCCGCTTGGCCATGATGATGACTTTGCGTGTATCTGCCAACTCAAGAGCCACGGTGAGGCCAGCAAGGCCAGCACCGATGACAATGACAGGCAAAGAATCTGAGGTAGGGGTTTTATTCATATAAACGATATTAACTGAGCTCAGTGCTTTATGTATGCTTTGAGCATGCTTAGCTCAACTTACTCGCATGCTCTCTTGTTTCGTGGAAGACAATTTGAGGCCAACGCTCTTGCGTGACTCTCAAGTTCACCGCTGAATTGGCTAAATAAGCCAAGTTATCAGCAGCATCTAAGGCTAATTGATGGCCTGCTGATGAATTTTCAAAATCAGTCATCATTTTCTTGTCTTCACAAGTAACCCAGCGGGCGCAATTGATGCTCGTACCTTCAAATACTGCATCAACACCATATTCGTTCATCAGTCGGCTAGCAACTACTTCAAACTGCAATGCGCCCACCGCGCCCAAAATCAAATCACTACCGTTCACTGGTCGGAATACTTGTACAGCACCCTCTTCACCTAATTGCTGTAAACCTTTTTGCAATTGCTTAATCTTCATAGGATTGCGAATGCGCGCCACCCGGAAAAAGTCAGGGGCGAAATAAGGAATGCCGGTGTACTGAAGTAATTCGCCTTCAGAGAAGCTGTCACCAATTTGCATATTGCCGTGATTGGGTAAACCAATGATGTCACCTGCGTAAGCTTCTTCTACTTGCTCACGGCTAGATGCCATAAATGTCACCACGTTAGAGACTTTCACATCACGCTTGATACGCAAGTGATTGATCTTCATGCCACGCTCAAACTTACCAGAGCAAACTCTTAAGAAGGCAATACGGTCACGGTGCGCTGGATCCATATTGGCCTGAATTTTGAAAACGAATCCAGAAAATTTATCTTCACGAGGATCAACTGAACGCACCGTAGCATCACGCTCACGAGGACCTGGCGCCCAATCTAAAAGAGCATTCAGAATTTCACGTACGCCAAAGTTATTAATAGCTGAACCAAAGAAAACCGGTGTTTGCTGACCTGACAAAAAGCGCTCTAAGTTAAATGGGTGAGATGCACCTTGCACCAACTCAACTTCCATTTTTAATTGCGCCATCTCATCAGGGAACATTTCTGATAATTTTGGATTATCAATACCCTTGATTAATTCAAACTCTTGATCGGCACGATCATTACCCGCAGCAAACAATAAAATTTCATCATTAATGAGGTGATATACACCACGGAAATTTTTACCCATGCCAATCGGCCAGGTCACAGGGGCACACTCAATCTTTAGAACAGACTCTAGTTCATCCAATAATTCCATCGGATCTCGCGTCTCACGGTCCATCTTATTGACGAATGTAATGATCGGCGTATTACGCATGCGACATACATTCAACAATTTAAGCGTTTGCTCTTCAACACCCTTGGCGGCATCAATCACCATCAAAGCAGAGTCAACGGCTGTTAGAACACGATAGGTATCTTCTGAGAAATCTTGGTGACCCGGTGTATCCAATAAATTAACCACGTGATCACGGTACTCAAACTGCATGACAGAACTGGCAACAGAAATACCACGTTGCTTTTCAATTTCCATCCAGTCAGACGTAGCATGTCGACCACTTTTACGAGCTTTTACCGTTCCCGCCAATTGGATGGCACCAGAGAACATTAAGAGCTTCTCAGTTAAGGTTGTTTTACCGGCATCAGGGTGAGAAATAATGCCAAAAGTCCTACGTCTTGCGACTTCGCGGACAATATCATTGCTGTAATTCATAGGCTTTTCAATCAAATAGCCCTATAGTTTAGTTTAGACAGCCCAAACTGGCATTAAATGAGCATCAATAAGGATTTATGAGGGTATTAAACCCCTTTAGAACGCTATGACCGATAAAGCATCAAAAAAAGATAATTCTGCTCAAAAGCATGAAATTAGACCGACTCAATCGATTGAATTGCTCAAAGAACTTCATATTCTGACGCGCGATGGCAAGCTGAATCAGGACACTCGTAGAAAATTAAAGCAGGTTTATCACCTGGTTCAATTCATTGAACCTCTCCTTAAAGAGGTTTTAAATAGAAAAGATAATTTATCGATTGTTGATCATGGTGCAGGCAAGTCTTACTTAGGTTTTATTCTGAATGACTTATTTTGCAAGCTTCAAGAAAAGCCGAGCACTATTTACGGCATTGAACTTAGAGAAGATTTAGTACAAAAATCACAAGACTTGGCCACCAAGCTTGGTTTTGACAATATGAAGTTTTTGCACCTCAGCGTTGAAGACTCACTGACATCCAAAGATCTTCCAGATGAGATTGATGTGGTCACAGCCCTTCACGCCTGCAATACAGCAACAGATGATGCCATTCGCTTTGCGTTAAGCAGGAAAGCGCAGCACATTGTTTTGGTACCTTGTTGTCAGGCTGAAATAGCAGCCACCCTCAGAAAACAAAAGAGTGCTTCTCTTAAAAATGAACTATCTGAGATTTGGAGACATCCTATTCACACTAGAGAGTTTGGCAGCCACATCACGAATGTACTCAGATGCCTGCAGTTGGAATCCCACGGCTACGATGTAACAGTGACTGAACTTGTGGGCTGGGAGCATTCAATGAAGAATGAACTGATTATTGCCACCCAAAAAAATCTACCTGGCAAAAAGTCAGCTGATAGAAAAGCAAAACTGCTTCAAGAAATCGGCTTAGAACTGCTGGCCGAGCGTTTTGCGTAAATAAAAATTGAGGGAAATAAAAAAGGCTGCCTAGGCAGCCTTTTTTATTCTCAATAAAGAGGAATTACTTGCGCTTGTTAACAGCGTCTTTGAATGCTTTACCAGCTGTGAACTTAACAGTCTTAGCAGCAGCAATCTTGATAGCTTCGCCAGTCTTTGGGTTACGGCCAACACGAGCAGCACGCTTACCAGAACCGAATGTACCGAAACCGATCAATTGAACTTTGTCACCTTTAGTAACAGCTTTGATGATTGTCTCGATTGATGTGTTCAAAACTCTTTCAGCAGAAGCTTTAGAGATGTCCGCATCTTTTGCAATTTTTTCTACTAATTCAGCTTTATTCATTATTTACCTTTCAACATTGGAACTGGGAGTATATACAAACTTTACAAGCTCTCTATAAAAATTACTTATAAGCTTTGTACTGACTGTATTAAATCATACTATGGCTCTAGAAGCCAACATTTATAAAGCTTTTTAGGGTTTTACCTATGCCCCATGTTGGATCACAGGCGAATTATCAAAAAAGATCAATAAACACTTGACACTTTTAAACCTTCAAGACCTCTAGGCCACCCATATAAGCTTGCAAAGCTTTAGGCACTTTGATGCTGCCATCAGCTTGCTGATAGTTTTCCAAGATGGCTACACCCGTTCTACCAACAGCCAAACCTGAGCCATTGAGTGTGTGAAGTAATTCTGGTTTGTTTTGCCCACTCTTAAAGCGCGCCTGCATTCTTCTAGCCTGGAAATCACCCATATTGGAGCATGAGCTGATTTCGCGATAAGCATTTTGAGCAGGAACCCAAACTTCTAAGTCATAGGTCTTCACACTTCCAAAGCCCATATCGCCAGTACATAACAATACTTTTCTGTACGGCAACACGAGTTTTTGCAAAATAGATTCTGCTTGTTTCGTTAAATCTTCCAAAGCCTGCATGGAATCTTCAGGCTTTGTCATTTGTACCAACTCTACTTTTTCAAACTGATGCTGACGAATCATGCCGCGGGTATCGCGGCCATAACTACCAGCTTCAGATCTAAAGCATGGCGTGTGGGCAACAAACTTCTTAGGTAATTGCTCAGCCGGAGTGATTGTGTCACGTAATAAATTGGTAACAGGGACCTCTGCGGTTGGAATCAAGTAGAAGTTTTCATATCCAGCATCTACAGACTCATCCTGGTCATCACCACCCACTTTACGTGGCACCTTAAACAAATCAGCCTCAAACTTAGGTAGTTGACCGGTGCCTCTCATTGAATCGGCATTAACGATAAACGGCACATAGACTTCGTTGTAACCCACCGCAATGTGGTTATCCAACATAAACTGAGCCAAGGCTCGATGTAATCTTGCGATTTGACCGTGCAAGACCGCAAAACGTGAACCCGTGATTTTTGCGGCGCTGTCAAAATCAAGCCCCAAAGGAGCGGCTAGATCAACGTGATCTTTGATGGGGAAATCAAACTTTGGCAAATCGCCCCAGCGCAATATTTCTTGATTCTGTGTTTCGTCTTTACCAGTTGGTACGCTTTCATGGGGAATATTTGGAATATTCATCAAGAAATCATTTAACTGAGACTGAAGAACAGTTAGTCTTTCTGTGAGATTTTGTAACTCTTGGTTAACTTGAGTTGATTCAGCGATTTCAGAGGCAGCATCTTCACCCTTGGCTTTTTTCATGCCAACAGCTTTTGCTAATTGATTGCGCTTAGCCTGTAATTCTTCTGTACGGCTTTGCACTTGTTTGCGCTCAGACTCCAAAGAAGTGAATTTATCTTTATCAAGAATAAATTTGCGATCCGCTAAACGAGCCGCCACCACATCTATGTCTTTACGTAAGAGCTGAATATCAATCATGCTGTTCTCAATATCTTTTTAATTTATTTCTAGCTGAATTTCTTAAGAATCATTACTTTACTTTTAAAACATCTGCGCCGGATGGCGGGGTAAATTTAAAAGTATCTGACTTTAATGACTTATTGATCTGAATTTTACTCAAGTTAATGATGACAATAGTTCCAAAATTGTCATGCAACTCCAGTCCTGCTGGTAAGCCGTTCGCCATTCCAATACCAATTCGACTATAGGGCATATCCCCTTTTGCCTTTGAGGCCTTGGGTTTTAATTCAAGCCAATGCATGCCGCCACGCTCTTCGCCAGGAATCAAGTCAAATAGCTCATCAAGCTCAGAATTGCCAAATAAGATAGCCGCCGGACTAGAACTCAGTGCTTGGCCTGCAGGACGAGTGGTTAACTGATTGAGGTCTTTATCCCAAAGAAGTAATTTTTCGCCATCAGCAATCACTTTTTGCTCAAAAGGTTTTTGAGTTTCCCAAACGAACTTACCCGGTCTTTGAAAAATAAAATGGCCTTGGCTTTTTCTCAATACTTTAGGCGCAGACTCACCTTGTCGAGCTGGACGAATTTGCTGTTGTGAAAAATCACCTTCAGCATTTTTCACCTGACTTAGAAAGTCTTTAAATTGAGAAACACCATCAGCCGCCCAAACGGGGGACAGTGAGAAAGACAGGAGCAAGCAGGCGCCAGAAAGATAAGTCTTCAGACTCATTATTTATAAATATCCCAGATTAGTTATCGCTGGCACTGCGCACTAGAATTTCGCGATTACCGTTGCTACCCATCTTAGAAACTAATCCTGCACGCTCCATGTCTTCCAACAAACGAGCTGCACGGTTGTAACCAATGCGTAGATGTCTTTGCACCAATGAGATAGAGGCACGTTTATTTTCTAAAATGATGCCAACGGCTTGATCGTACAGTGGGTCAGCTTCCCCACTGGCTGAAGCTTCACCACCTGCACCGCCATCCATCTCGGCTTGAGGCTCAAGAATAGACTCGATGTAGTTAGGCTCTCCGTGCTTTTCTTTTAACCAAGTCACCACTCGATGAACTTCATCATCAGTTACAAAAGCACCATGAACACGAATCGGTAAGCCAGTACCTGGAGCCATGTAAAGCATGTCACCCATACCTAACAAACTTTCGGCGCCCTGCTGGTCCAAAATTGTGCGGCTATCAATACGGCTGCTAACTTGGAATGAGATACGTGTTGGTACGTTAGCTTTAATCAAGCCTGTGATCACGTCAACGCTTGGACGCTGAGTTGCCAATACCAAATGAATACCGGCAGCACGAGCTTTTTGAGCAATACGCGCAATCAACTCTTCAATCTTCTTACCAACCACCATCATCAAGTCAGCCAATTCATCAATCACAATGACGATCACAGGAGCTTTATGCAAAGGCTCAGGATCATCAGGCGTCAAGCTGAATGGGTTGTATAGATATTCTTCTTTTTCGGCAGCGTCAGCAATTTTCTTATTAAAGCCAGCTAAGTTACGTACGCCAAATTTACTCATTAACTTATAACGACGATCCATCTCGATAACCGCCCAATTGAGCGCGTTATAAGCTTGCTTCATATCTGTGACGACAGGGCATAAAAGATGAGGGATGCCTTCGTAAACTGACATCTCCAACATCTTCGGATCGACCATGATGAGTTTCACTTCATCCGCTTTGGCTTTGTAGAGCAAAGACAAAATCATGGAGTTGATACCAACTGATTTACCTGAGCCTGTTGTACCGGCAACAAGACAGTGTGGCATTTTTGCCAAATCAGCCACAACAGGTGCGCCAGCAATATCCTTACCCAAAGACATCGTCAACAAAGAGGAGCTATCGTTATAAACACGTGAACTCAAAATCTCAGTGAGATGAACAGCCTGACGATTAGGGTTAGGTAACTCTAAGCCCATACATGTCTTACCAGGAATGGTTTCAACCACGCGAACACTTAATACACCAAGAGCGCGAGATAAATCTTTTTGTAGGTTAACAATCTGACTACCCTTCACACCCATCGCTGGCTCAATCTCATAGCGAGTGATCACAGGACCTGGATGAGCAGAAATCACTTTCACTTCAATATTGAATTCTTTTAGCTTTCTCTCAATCAGACGAGATGTGAATTCCAATGTATCTGCAGAGATAGTTTCTTTAACTGGAGGAACCGGATCTAACAATGACAGAGGCGGCAATTCAGAATCTGACATATCTGCAAACAATGGTTGCTGCTTCTCACGCTCAACGCGCTCACTCTTCACAACACTCAATGGCGCCCGATAAATAGGCACAGGTGGCAACTCTTCAATCTTGACGCGTTCTTCCTCAACTATTTCTTCACGCTCTTCTGCTGCTTGCTCACCAATACGGCGATCTTCTTCAGACTCTCTGCGCTGACGAAGACGCATTAAAGAAATTTCTAAGAAACGCCCTACTTGTTCAGAGAGACTCAACCAAGAAAAACGTAAAAATAAAGACATGCCAATTGCCAAGGTCACCAATAAGACCAAAGTGGCACCAGTAAAACCAATAGCCATTTGTAGAGGATCGCCTAACAACTCACCTAAGACACCCCCAGGAGGTCTTGGAAGATCCATCGTCATGCTGTGCATACGAATCGACTCTAGAGCCATGCTTGAAACCATGGTTAAACCAAAGCCCAATAAACGGGGTAAAAATGGCTCAGGCTCTAATTCGTGGCCAGGCAGTTTGGCAGCCGTTAACTCTTGCCAACCTCTAACAGCCCGCTTTAATAACAAAATGACCCACCAATAAGCCGAGGCGCCAAAGATATAAAACAGCAAATCAGCTACCCATGCACCGAATCGACCACCAATATTGCCTACTTGTGCCACTTGGTTAGCATGAGACCAAGCAGGGTCACCCTTGCTGTAGCTTGCTAATACGGCAAACAAAGCCAAGGTGAGCGCCATGAAGGCGATCCACTTCACTTCACGCATGAGTCTAGTCATACGTGGATTAGAGGACCCTTCTGGTGAGGGTGGAGTCGAGGAGGATGCAATTCTGGCCATGTATTCCCAATTGTAATCAACAAGAAACAATGAAACTCTTATAATTGCAAAATGACTACAAAAAATACCAAACACGCAAAAGTATTGATCCTAGGTTCAGGCCCTGCAGGCTACACAGCCGCTGTTTATGCCGCACGCGCCAACTTAGACCCTGTTTTAATCACTGGTATCGCCCAGGGTGGCCAATTAATGACCACCACAGAGGTGGAAAACTGGCCAGCAGACCCAAATGGCGTCCAAGGACCAGAATTGATGCAGCGCTTCCTAGAGCATGCTGAGAGATTTAAGACAGAAATCATTTTTGACCACATTCATACGGCAGCTTTGACAGAAAAGCCAATCCGCCTTGTGGGTGATGCGGGTACTTACACTTGCGATTCACTGATTATTGCTACTGGAGCCTCAGCTCAGTACCTTGGCTTGCCAAGCGAAGAGGCTTTTATGGGTAAAGGTGTGTCAGCTTGCGCCACTTGCGATGGTTTCTTCTACAGAAACCAAGATGTTTGCGTGATCGGCGGCGGTAATACAGCAGTTGAAGAGGCTCTTTATCTTGCTGGTATCGCTAACAAAGTGACAGTAATCCATCGTAGAGATAAATTCCGTGCTGAACCAATCCTCATCGACCGTTTGATGGCTAAAGTTGCCGAAGGCAAGATTGCTGTTGAATGGAATAGCCATTTAGATGAAGTTTTGGGTGATGCTACTGGCGTAACTGGTGTACGCATTGCGGATGCCTCAGGCCAGAAAAAAGACATCGCCTTGAAAGGTGTTTTCGTAGCAATTGGTCATAAGCCAAATACGGATCTCTTTACAGGCCAATTAGATATGGAAAATGGTTACCTCAAAACCAAAACTGGTTTAGTAGGTAATGCAACGGCTACCAATATCCCTGGCGTGTTTGCTGCAGGTGACGTTCAAGATCATATCTACCGTCAAGCAATTACCAGCGCTGGTACAGGCTGTATGGCTGCATTGGATGCCCAACGCTATTTAGAAACTTTATAAGCCACTCTGTGATTTTTGCTTTGTAGTTTTAGAGTTTGACCCACAGAGTTTGGTCCAATAAAAAACCCCATCGAAATGGGGTTTTTTATTTTGGAACTGATACTGTTTTTAAACAGCTGACTCGTTAGTCTCACCAGTTCTAATGCGAATCACTTGTTCAATTGGGGATACAAAAATCTTGCCATCACCAATTTTGCCAGTGTGAGCAGCTTTAACAATCGAATCAATCACTGCTTCAACGCGATCATCAGCAACAACCACTTCCACTTTAATTTTTGGTAGAAAATCAACAACGTACTCAGCGCCACGGTAAAGCTCTGTGTGCCCTTTTTGGCGACCAAAACCTTTTACCTCAGTCACAGTTAAGCCTGTTACGCCTAGTTCAGCCAATCCTTCGCGAACTTCATCTAACTTAAACGGTTTAATAATTGCAGTCACTTGTTTCATATTGATCTCCTCGAAGTTCAATCATACCTAAAAATAAAGCAGGTACTCAATAATTGGTTTAAATAATTAGGCTCTAAATTTATTAGTAATAGGGTAACGCCAATCACGGCCAAAGGCCCTTTGGGTGATCCTCACGCCAATCGGGGACTGTCGACGTTTGTACTCGTTGATTTTGATCAAACGAGTTACCTTTTCAACATCTTCAGTTTTAAAACCTTCAGCAATAATTGATTCTATGGATTGATCTTGCTCCATGTATTTTGTCAAAATAGCATCAAGCACATCATACTCAGGCAAGCTATCTTGGTCTTTTTGATCAGGTCTTAACTCAGCAGAAGGGGCCCTGGTGAGAATGCGCTCAGGAATAATTGGGGCAAGGCTATTGCGATAAGCGCACAAGCGATAGACCAAGGTTTTAGCAATATCTTTAATAACTGCAAAGCCACCTGCCATATCACCATAAAGCGTGCAGTAACCAACAGCCATTTCACTCTTATTGCCGGTTGTTAAAACAATACGTCCTGATTTATTAGAGATCGCCATGAGCAATGTGCCACGGATACGTGCCTGAATATTTTCTTCAGTCGCATCAACCGCTTTATTTTTAAACTCATTCGCTAAAGAATTTTCAAATGCGTCATACATTTCAGAAATAGCGATTTCGTCATACTGAACAGATAAGTTGTCTGCCATCTGGCGCGCATCGATCCATGAGATATCAGCGGTATAACGTGATGGCATCATCACAGCGCGCACTTTATCTGCACCAAGAGCATCAACTGCAATCGCCAGAACCAAAGCCGAATCAACGCCACCGGATAAACCAATGATGGCACCCGGGAATCCATTTTTATGGACGTAATCTTTAACGCCCAAAACAAGCGCCTGATACACCTGAGCTTCTACAGAAGCCACAGGGCTTACCTGGCCTTGCGCCAAATCACCATCAATAAATTGAACCAACTCAAAAGCTTCTTCGAATGCAGGTAAACCCACCACTACATCAGCAGATTGATTCAAAGCAAAAGAGGCGCCATCAAATACCAACTCATCCTGGCCACCAACCGCATTGACGTAGACCAAAGGTAAGCCGGTCTCTAGGACGCGAGCTTTCAATATGTCTGTTCTTAGGTTTTGCTTTTCTAAGTGATAAGGGGATGCATTAGGAACGACGATCAACTCTGCGCCAGCGTGCTTAGCTTGAGCAGCAGGTGCAGAGTGCCAAGCATCCTCGCAAATAATTAATCCAATCTTGTTGCCATCAATATCAAAGACGCAAGCTTCATGGCCCGGAACAAAGTAACGCACTTCATCAAAGACTTCATGGTTAGGTAATTTTTGTTTTGCATAACTGGCAATGATCTTGCCTTGATGCAAGACGCTTGAAATATTTTGCAAGCCTTGCTGAGTTCTAGCTGGATAACCAACAATCACTCTTAAGTCTGGGTATTGCTCTAACTGCTTAGCCAAGCCCAGAACACTGGATTCCACTGCTTGAATAAAAGCATCTCGCAACAACAAGTCTTCTGGTGGATAACCGGTAATAGATAACTCGGAGGTGACTAATAACTTAGCACCACGAGCGCTAGCTGCTTGAGCAGCTTGCAGAACCAATTCTGCGTTTTTGGGCAAATCGCCAAGAACGGGATTGGTTTGAGATAAGGCAATAAAAAACGGAGGCATAGGAAATATTATCCCATTGCCTCCGTTTGGAGTCAGCAGACTAATTATTTAGTCTTGTTGTAACGCTCTACGCTGTCCAAAATT
>ERZ1034363.1000-NODE-1000-length-17182-cov-4.919380_pt1 | contig 17182 bp, 17 predicted proteins | sample MGYA00520616_ERZ1034363 | MGnify/ENA primary metagenome ERZ1034363 (study PRJEB33736, sample SAMEA104284506) | Azolla filiculoides | biome: Urban; feature: Water surface; material: Ditch water | place: Netherlands | collected 2015-10-28 | depth 0-0.1 m ...
GGACTTCGGCGATGCCACTCATGCCCGAACCGCCGACGCCGACGAAGTGGATGTGTTTGACCTTGTGTTTCATTTGGTAATTTCCGAGCAAATTTGAGCCACTTCTTCGGTGGCATCGGGCTTGGCCAGACTGCGGGCCTTTTCGGCCATTTCCAGCAACTGGCCGCGCGAGTAATTGCGAATCAGGGCGATGGATTCAGGCGTCAGTTCGTTTTGCGGCAGCAGGAAAGCACCGCCGACATTGACCAGGAAGCGGGCATTGCCGGTCTGATGGTCATCAACCGCATGCGGGAAGGGCACCAGAATGCTGGCCACCCCGGTGGCGGCCAGTTCAGCCACCGTCAGCGCGCCGGCCCGGCAGATGACCAGATCGGCCCACTCGTAGGCACCGGCCATGTCGTCGATGAAGGACACGCAATGCGCCTGGACGCCGACGGCGGCGTAGTTGGCCTTGAGTGCCTCGATATGTTTTTCGCCGGCCTGATGAACGATCTGCGGCTGGTCGCTGGCACCGAGCAGGGCGAAGCCCTTGGGCACTATTTCATTGAGCGCCTGGGCACCCAGGCTGCCGCCGATGATCAGCACACGCAGAGCCCCGGTCCGCTCGGCAAAGCGCTCCGCCGGCGGCGCCATGCGAGCAATTTCCGGACGCACTGGATTGCCCGCCCACAGGCTCTTTGCCAGCACCTCGGGAAAACCGGTCACGATGCGATCAGCCACCCCGGCGAGCACCTTGTTGGCCAGCCCGGCGACCGAGTTCTGCTCATGCAGGACCAGCGGCACACCGGTCAGGGCTGCCATCATGCCGCCCGGAAAAGTGATGTAGCCGCCCATGCCGAGGACGACATTGGGCTTGACCTGACGAATGGCTTTGAGGGCCTGCCAGAAGCCGCGCAGCAGGTTGAACGGCAGCAGCAGCTTGCGGAGCAGCCCCTTGCCGCGCAGCGCGGCAAATTTCAGATTGACCATCTCGAAACCGTGCTGCGGCACGAGGCGGGCTTCCATGCCTTCCGGATTGCCCAGCCAGACGACACGCCAGCCGGCATCGTGCAGGGCATGTGCAACAGCCAGGGCAGGGAAGATGTGCCCCCCGGTACCGCCAGCCATGACCATGATCGTCTTGCTCATAGCTTGCCACCCCGCATCAACTGTCTATTCTCCCAGTCGACCCGAAGAAGAATGGCGAGCGCCACGCAGTTGGCAAACACGCCGGAGCCACCGAAGCTCATAAGCGGCAAGGTCAACCCCTTGGTCGGCAGCAGGCCCATATTGACGCCCATGTTGATGAAGGACTGGACACCGAACCAGATGCCCATGCCCATGGCGACCAGCGCCGGGTAGAGGCGGTCGAGCTGGACGCACTGGCGACCGATGGCGAAGGCGCGCTGCACGAGCAGGGCGAACAGCGCGATGATCGCCACCACGCCGAAGAAGCCCAGTTCTTCGGCAATCACGGCAAGCAGGAAGTCGGTATGGGCTTCCGGCAGGTAGAACAGCTTTTCGACGCTGGCACCGAGGCCGACGCCGAACAGTTCGCCACGCCCGAAAGCGATCAGCGAATGCGACAACTGGTAGCCCCGGCCATAGGCATCGGCCCACGGGTCCATGAAACCGAACACCCGGTCGCGCCGGTAGGGCGAGACGATGATCATGATGGCGAAAGCGATGAGCAGGCCGACGATGAGCAACGCAAAGAGCCGGGCCTTGAGGCCACCCAGGAAGAGGATGCCCATGGCGATGGAAATGATCACGACCAGGGCACCGAAATCCGGCTCCTTGAGCAGGAACATGCCGACCACGGCCATGGCGCCGAACATGGGCAGGAAGGCCTGCTTGAGGTCATGCATGACGTTGATCTTGCGCACCGTGTAATCGGCGGCGTAGAGCACGGCGAACAGCTTCATGAGTTCGGACGGCTGCAGGTTGGCAAAGCCGAGCGACAGCCAGCGGCGGGCGCCATTGACGTCGCGGCCGATGCCGGGGATGAGGACGAGGGCGAGCAAGGCAACGCCGATCATGAACAGGTAGGGCGCACTTTTCTGCCACAGCGCGAGCGGCACCTGGAAAGCGACGGCGGCAGCCACCAGCCCGATGCACAGGAAGACGCCGTGACGGACCAGGTAATAAGCCGGCTGGTGACCGGTAAATCGGCCAGCTTCGGCAATCGCGATGGACGCCGAATAGACCATGACCAGGCCGGCGAAGAGCAGGATCAGCACGCTCCACAACAGGGCGTAGTCGATCTCGGCCACCTGGCGGCGCGGCGAATCGAGGGCGCCGAGCATCATGATGACAACCCCTTGACCGCGTCGATGAAGGCCTCGGCGCGGTGGGCGTAATTGCGATACATGTCGAGGCTGGCGCAGGCTGGCGAGAGCAGGACACAGTCGCCGCGCTGCGCCTGGGCGGCAAGCCAGCGTACGGCGGATTCCATGTCGCCGAGAATGCGCGTCGGTACGCCGCTGCCTTCGAGCGCCATACCGATGGCAGCGGCATCGCGACCGATCAGGGCAACGGCGCGACCATGTTTTTCGAGGGCCGGCTTGAGCGGCGAAAAGTCCTGCCCTTTGCCGTCGCCGCCGAGCACGATGGCGACCTTGCGGCCCATGCCTTCGATGGCGGCCAGCGTGGCGCCGACGTTGGTACCCTTGGAATCGTCGACATAGAGGACGCCGTCGATTTCGGCCACGGTTTCAACGCGGTGCGGCAGGCCGGTGAAGGACTTGAGCGGCTCAAGCAGCCGTTCCGGCGCAACACCGATGGCTTCGCAAAGCGCCAGCGCCGCCATGGCGTTGGCGGCATTGTGCAGACCGGAAAGCTGGAGGTCGGCCAGCGCCACGAGGGCTTCCTTGCCCCGGCAGATGGCACCGTCGGCAAAGCCGAAATCGACACCACGCGGTGCAGCATTGAGACCAAATGTGAGCATGGTGCGACCGCAGCGACCGTTGGCCATCGACCAGTCGTCGTCGCGATTGAGGATCATCGCGCCCTTGCCCTGGAAAACCCGTGACTTGGCGGCGGCGTAATTGGCCAGGCTGCCGTCGTAGCGGTCGAGGTGATCTTCCGAGATATTGAGCACGGTGGCGGCGGCGGCATTTAGGTGATGCGTCGTTTCGAGCTGGAAGCTGGACAGTTCGACCACCCAGACCTCCGGCATCTGACCAGCGTCCTGCGCATCCATCAGGGCATCGAGGGCCGACGGCGAAATGTTGCCGCAGGCGATGGCCGGCACACCGGCACCATTGAGCAGGTGGGCGGTCAGCGCCGTGGTCGTCGTCTTGCCGTTGCTGCCGGTGATGGCGATGATCTTCGAGCCGGGCACCTGGGCGCGTACGCCGGCAGAGAACAGTTCGATTTCCGAGACCAGCTTGTCGGCGAAGGCAGCGATCACCGGCGTGGCCTTGGCGACGCCGGGCGACAGTGCGACCAGATCGGCGCTGGCAAACGAGGCCTCGACAAACGGCCCGGCTATCAATTCAGCCCCCGGTGATACAACTTGCAGGGCTTCGACGTTCGGCGGGTTGTCGCGCGAGTCGGCGACACGGACCAACGCGCCCTGGCGATGCAGCCACTTGGCCATCGCCAGTCCGGACTCACCGAGTCCGACTACCACAACGCTTTTGCCCTTGAGTTCCATTAGCGCAATTTCAAGGAGGACAGCCCGACCAGCACGAGCATGATGGTGATGATCCAGAAGCGGACGACGACCTGTGTCTCCTTCCAGCCGGTTTGTTCAAAGTGGTGATGCAGCGGCGCCATGCGCAGGATGCGGCGGCCCTCGCCGAATTTCTTCTTGGTGTATTTGAAGTAGCTGACCTGAAGCATCACGGACAGCGTTTCGACGACGAAGACACCGCCCATGATGAGGAGCACGATTTCCTGGCGCAGGATGACTGCCACTGTGCCGAGCGCGGCGCCCAGCGACAGTGCGCCGACATCGCCCATGAAGACTTCGGCCGGATAGGCGTTGAACCACAGGAACCCGAGACCGGCGCCGGCAATGGCGCCGAGCAGGATGCACAGCTCGCCCGCCCCCGGCACATACGGAATGAACAGGTACTTGGCGAGCACGGCGTGGCCGGTGACGTAGGCGAAGATGGCGAAGGCGCCGGCGATCATGACAGTCGGCATGATCGCCAGGCCGTCGAGACCGTCGGTCAGGTTCACCGCGTTGCTGGTGCCGACGATGACGAAGTAGGTCAGGGTGATGAAACCGACGATGCCGAGCGGGTAGGCGATGGTCTTGAAGAAGGGCACGATCAGTTCGGTCTGGGCACCCGACTTGGCCGAATAGGCGAGAAAAAGCGCGGCGCCTAGACCGAGCACGGATTGCCAGAAATACTTCCAGCCGGCCGACAAGCCCTTCGGGTCACGATAGACCACCTTCTTCCAGTCGTCGTACCAGCCGACGATGCCGAAACCGAGGGTGACAATGAGCACCGTCCATACATACTTGTTGCTCAGGTCACCCCAGAGCAGCGTGGTGATGCCGATGGCGATGAGGATCAGGACGCCGCCCATGGTCGGCGTGCCGGATTTGACGAGGTGGGTCTGCGGGCCATCGGTGCGCACGGCCTGACCGATCTTCTTGGCGGCCAGCCAGCGGATCACGGCCGGACCGGCAGCGAAGGAAATGAGCAGCGCGGTCATCGTCGCCAGCACGGTGCGCAGCGTGATGTAATTGAAGACGTTGAAGAAGCGAACGTCCTGGGCGAGCCATTGGGCAAGTGCCAGCAGCATCAGTGTTTCTCCTCGGGCGTAGCCGGTACCGCCAGGGCATCGACGACGCGTTCCATTTTCATAAAGCGCGAGCCCTTGACCAGCACGGTTGTTTCGGGACCCATTTCCTTGTCGACTGCAGCAATCAGCTTTTCAATATTGCAGAAATGCCGGGCACCCTCACCGAAGTTGCGCACAGCCTGCTGGGCGGCGTCGCCGAGCGCAAACAGGCGGTCTATGCCCTGGCTCTTGGCGTAACCGCCGATTTCGTCGTGATACTGGCCGCTGGCCTCGCCAATTTCGCCCATGTCACCCAGGACCAAGAGCTTGCTTCCGATGGTGGCAGCCAGCACGTCGATCCCGGCGCGCACCGAGTCCGGATTGGCGTTGTAGGTGTCATCGAGAATTTCGGCGCCTTTGTTGCCGGCGCGGCGCTGGAGGCGGCCCTTGACGCCGGAAAACGCTTCCAGCCCGGCGGCGACGGCGGCCATCGACACGCCTGCGGCCAGACAGGCAGCCGCCGCAGCAACGGCGTTGCGCGCATTGTGACGACCGGGGATGCTCAGCCTGATGCTGGCTGCGCCCTCTTCCGCACTGAGTTCGATGGCGATTTCAAGGCCGTGCTGGCGAACGGCACCGCGCACGTCGGCGGCGTGATCAATGGCAAAAGTGCGGATCAGGTGCGGTGCCGCCATGCCACGCCAGAATTCGGCGTAGGCATCATCGGCGTTGATCACGGCCACGCCATTCGGCAACAGGCCGCCGAAGATGCTGCCCTTCTCGCGCGCCACTTCGTCCATGTCGCCCATGCCTTCGAGGTGGGCGCGCTGGGCGTTGGTGACGAGGGCCACGGTTGGCGCACCAATGGGCGCCAGATAGGCAATTTCGCCAGAATGATTCATGCCCATCTCGATCACCGCAGCGCGGTGCGAGGCGCGCAGACCGAGCAGGGTCAGCGGCAGGCCGATATCGTTGTTGAGGTTGCCGCGCGTAGACAGCACGGCAGCCCCGAATGCCGCCTTGAGTATCGAGGCAATCATTTCCTTGGTCGTCGTCTTGCCGTTCGAACCGGTGACAGCGATCACCGGCAGCGTGAACCGGGCGCGCCAGGCGGCGGCTATCCGGCCGAGCGCCAGGCGAGTGTCGTCGACGACCAGGGTGGAAACGCCCGCCGGCACTTTGCTCGCATCCGACACCAGCAGCGCGACGGCGCCCGACTTGAGCGCCGACTCGAGAAAATCATGAGCATCGAAACGTTCTCCACTCAGGGCGATGAACAACGCCCCTTCGGCAACCGTACGCGTATCGGTAGACACGCCATTTATTTCGATATCGCTGCCGACAAGACGCGCCTGGGTCGCCTCGGCGATTTGTGAAAGCAGCCACTTCATGCCGCAACCTCCTTGTTTTCGGGGCGGCGCAGGGCCAGTGCGGCACTCGCCTGCTCAACATCGGAGAAGTGATGGCGGACGCCGGATATTTCCTGATAGGACTCATGGCCCTTGCCGGCGAGCAGGATCACATCGCTGGCTTCGGATTCAAGGACAACCCGCTGGATGGCAAGGGCACGATCTGCTTCGACCTCGGCCTGCACCATGCCGGCAACGATGGCGTCGATGATGGCCAGTGGCGCTTCGCTGCGCGGGTTGTCGCTGGTCACCAGTACACGGTCGGCCAGGCGCTCGGCCACTTCTCCCATTTGCGGACGCTTGCCCGGATCGCGGTCACCGCCACAACCGAAGACGACGCGCAACTGGCCGCCTCGCGAGGTGGCGACGGGACGCAGGGCGCCGAGGGCATTTTCCAGGGCATCCGGGGTATGGGCGTAATCGACGACAACGAGTGGCTCGCCGAGGCCACCCAGGCGCTCCATCCGCCCCGGCGGCGGCGTCAGTTCGGACAGGCGACGCGCCACTTCGACCGCCTGCACACCGGCATCGTGCAAAACAGCCGCGACGGCCAGCAGGTTGGAAATGTTGTAGCGACCGACCAGAGCCGTGTCGACCATCGCCCGGCCGTTCGGCAGGACCAGGCTGAAACGCTGGCCAAATGGGGTGTCGATCAGATTTTCGGCCCGCACCAGCGCCGGGTAGTCGCGGCGCTGCTCGCCGATGGCGTAGCCAAGGATGCGCTGTGCCGTCGTTTCACGGGACAACAGGCGACCGAATTCGTCGTCCAGATTGATGACAGCGGTACGCAGGCGCGGCCACAGGAAGAGCTTTTTCTTGGCCTCGGCGTAGGCTTCCATCGTGCCGTGGTAGTCGAGGTGATCACGCGTCATGTTCGTGAACACGGCGACATCGACGCGGGCCCCATTCATTCGGCCCTCTTCGATGCCGATGGAACTGGCTTCGAGCGCACAAGCCGCCGCACGGTCCGCACGGAAGCGGGCCAGGTAGCGCATCAGCGTCGTTGCTTCCGGCGTCGTGAAGCCGGTTTCGGTCAGCGCATCAGGGAAGCCGGCACCGAGTGTGCCGATGATGGCGCAAGGTTTCGGATAAGCCTTGGCCAGACATTGACTGATCGTCGTCTTGCCGTTGGTGCCGGTAATGGCGATCAGCGAGAGGCCTTCGCTCGGATGACCATAAACGGCATGGGCCAGCGGGCCGGCCAGCGGACGCAGGGCGTCGACCGGCAGGTTGGCGACAGTGAACGAGAAGTTGAATTCGCCGCCGGGTTGCCAGAGCACGGCGACCGCACCGCGCGCCAGGGCGTCGGCGATATAGCGGCGACCGTCGGCCAGATCACCCGGATAGGCCAGGAAGATATCGCCCGGCAGGACCTGACGGCTGTCGTCGGCGACCCCGGTCGGGGCTATGCCCATCGCTTCGAGCTGATCAAGCAGTTGGCGCGGCGTCATCACAACTTGCCCTTCCCAACTTCTGCCTCGGCCACCTGGATCGGCGCATCAGGCGGCACACCGAGGGTGCGCAGCGCGCCGCCGACGATCTGCGAAAAGGCCGGGCCGGCTACATCGCCGCCATAATGCGCACCGCCGGTCGGCTCGTCGATCATCACGGCGACAACCAGACGCGGCTCGCTGATCGGGGCGATGCCGACAAAGGAGGCGACATATTTGCGGGCGTACACACCACCCTCGATTTTGTAGGCCGTCCCTGTCTTGCCACCGACGCGGTAGCCGGCGACACGCGCCTTGGGCGCCGTGCCTTCGGGCTGAACAGCCATTTCAAGCATGATCCGCAGTTCCTTCATGGTCTGCGGCGAGAAGACGCGAACGCCATGCGGCGGAGCATCATCGATCTTGGTCAGCGACAGCGGCATCAATTCGCCGTCATGGGCAAAGACGGTGTAGGCCCGCGCCAGCTGGACCAGGCTGACGGCGATGCCGTGGCCGTAGGACATCGTGGCCTGCTCGATCGGCTTCCAGTTTTTCCAGGGGCGCAGGCGGCCATTGACCTCGCCGGGGAAGCCGAGATTGGGCGCCTGGCCGAAGCCGACGCTATCGAACATGTCCCACATTTCCTTGGGCGCAAAGCTCAGGGCAATCTTGGTGGTGCCGATGTTCGAGGACTTCTGGATGACCTGGGCGACGGTCAGCGCACCGTGCGGATGCGCGTCGGAAATCGTCGCGCTGCCTATGGTCATGCGGCCCGGTGCGCAGTTGATGATGGTATCGAAGCGAAGCTTGCCTTTTTCCAGCGCCAGCGCTGCCGTGAACGGCTTCATGACCGACCCCGGCTCGAAAGTATCGGTGATGGCGCGATTGCGCAATTGCGCGCCAGACAGATGCTCGCGATTGTTCGGGTTGTAGGTTGGCCAGTTGGCGAGAGCGAGGATTTCGCCGCTGCGGGCATCGATGACGATGGCGCCGCCGGCCTTGGCATTATTGGCCTCGACCGCCGCCTTGAGCTGGCTGAAGGCGAGGTACTGGATCTTCGAGTCGAGCGCCAGGCGAACATCCTTGCCGTCCTGCGGCGGCTTGGTCGCACCGATGTCCTCGACGATGTTGCCGCGCCGGTCACGAATCACGGTGCGACTGCCGGAACGTCCGAGCAGGCTGTTCTGGAAGGCCAGTTCGACGCCTTCCAGCCCCTTGTCGTCAACACCGGTGAAACCGACGATGTGGGCGGTCATGTCGCCGGTCGGATAAAAGCGGCGGTATTCCTTTTCCTGATGGACACCGGGGAATTTCTGGGCGCCGATACGATCGGCAGTCTCCGGCGAGACCTGGCGCTTGACGAAGGTGAAGGTTTTTTCCGAGGCCAGCTTGCCATCCAGCTCACGAACGTTCATGTCGAGCAGCCCGGCCAGCTGACGCTTCTGCTCGGCCGTCATGGTCCGCGCGTCGGCCGGAATCGCCCAGATGGTCTTCATCGGCGTCGATACGGCGAGCATGTCGCCGTTACGGTCCACAATCTTTCCGCGCGAGGCTGAAATCTCGATATCGCGCAGATAGCGCGAATCGCCCTTCTGCTGCAGGAAGTCATTGTTGATGACCTGCAGATAGAAGCCGCGCGCCACCAGCGCGAGAAAGGCCGCCATCAGCAGCAGGCCGACCGTGCGCGAACGCCAGCCCTGCAAGGCCAGCTGCAATACCGGGCTTTCGGTAAAGCGATGGCCGCGCTGCGGACGACGACGGACGACCATCAGCGGCCACCTTTCGGTGTCACAGCGGAGTTCGGCGTCACCATGTGCAGGCGCTCACGGGCAATTTTTTCGATACGCGGATGATTGGCCCAGGTCGACATTTCGAGCTGCAACTGGCCGTATTCGACGTCAAGTTGCCGCGCCCGCTCCTGCTCAGCCTCCAGCCCCTGAAAAAGCTTGCGCGCACGGTGCTGGGAGGTCACAACACCGAGGGCGCAAAAGACGACGATAAGGAGAAGGATCACGTTGAAACGCAGCATTACAGTTTTTCTGCCACCCGCATCACGGCACTGCGCGCCCGCGGATTGGCATTGATTTCAGCCGCCGACGGCTTCATCGGCTTGCCAAGCAGGCGCAGTTTGGGTTTCGGCAGCTGATCGGCGCGCAGGGGCAAGCCCTTGGGCAAATCGTCGGCCACCGACTCGGTGCGCATGAAATTCTTGACGATGCGGTCTTCCAGCGAGTGAAAGCAGATCACCACCAGCCGGCCACCCGGTTTCAGCAAACCGAGCGCCTGCGGCAGAGCTACCTCCAGCTGGCGGAGCTCTTGATTGATATGAATCCGTAGAGCTTGAAAGCTGCGCGTCGCCGGGTCCTGCCCTGGCTCACGGGTGCGCACGGTCTCGCGTACGAGGGCCGCGAACTGACCTGTTGTGACAATAGGTTGTTCGAGCCGAGCAGCCACAACCTTCTTTGCAATCTGGAAAGCAAACCGTTCTTCGCCATAATTTCTAATGACCTCCGTTATGTCCCGTATGTCGGCCTGTGCCAGCCACTCGGCTGCCGTCTCGCCCTGCGTGGTATCCATACGCATGTCGAGCGGCGCGTCATGGCGAAAGCTGAAGCCGCGCTCCCCATCGTCGATTTGCGGCGACGACACCCCTACATCAAACAAAATCCCATCTACGTCATTAATTTGCGCCTCGCCAGCCGCCTCAAGCAGCTCGCCAAAGGCACGATGCACCAGCAAAAAACGGGAATCAGCAATGGCCGCACCCGCCGCAATCGCTTGCGGGTCGCGATCGACCGCCACCAGGCGGCCCTTTTCGTTCAGAGCGGAAAGAATCCGGCGGCTATGGCCGCCGCGTCCGAAGGTGGCATCGATATAGGTGCCGTCGGCCTTGATCGCCAGCGCACTTACCGCCTCCTCGAGCAGCACCGTCACATGGGCGGCACCGCGGGTCACAGGACAAGGTCTCCGAAGCCCGGCGGCAAATCGCCGGACAACGCTTCAGCCGCCAGGTCGTTCTGCTGCCTCCAGCCGGCCTCGCTCCAGATTTCGAAGTGGGAGCCCATACCGACCAGATAGACGGTCTTTTCGAATTTGGCGTAGTCGCGCAGCTCGGGAGCAATCAGGATGCGGCCAGCCGAATCCGGCTCCTCGGTGCGGGCATTACCGACCAGCACGCGCTTGATCGAGGCCGAGCGCGGATCAAGGCTGGACGCCTTGAGAATCTGCTCGCGAATCGGTTGCCAGGCCGGCGACGGATAGAGCAACAGGCAACGGTGCGGATGCGCCGTCAGGACCAGCGAGCCTTCACTGGCGGCGAGCAGGGCGTCACGGTGCCTTGCCGGTATGGCAAGCCGTCCCTTCGCATCCAGATTCAGTGCCGCCGCGCCTTCGAACATTTCCCGTCTCGCTCCCCGTTTTCCCACTTTTCAACACGTTTACCCACTTTAGAACAACGAATGGGCACAGTCAAGCGGAAAACAGGAAATTTTTCTTATGCAACAAGGACTTACAGGCGATTCCGTAGATGATTTTTGAGGGAAATTACCCTTAAAAATCAAAGCAGGAACATCGACACTTAAAGTGACTTATCAGGAGTGGGGCGTGTTGGGATTTTCAAGCGCCAACCATCCCTGAAAAGGAAATGGCGGATTGCGCGAAGGCGGCAATCTGAGCGGCCGAGGCCGGGTCAGACGCGGGAAAATCAGGCCAGAAAGACGGAAACCCTGTTCCTGCCGTCGTTCTTCGAACGATAGAGGGCCTGGTCGGCGCACCGGGTCAGATCATCCGGCGTCTTGCCATGCTCGGGGAAGGCCGCCACGCCAAGAGACACTGTGAAGCTGACACGCGTCGTACCGACGGCAACCGTCAATTTCTCGACCGCCGCCCGCCAGACCTGGGCGCGCTGGATGGCTGCATCCAGCGGCATGTTGGGCAGCAGGATGAGAAACTCCTCGCCCCCATAGCGACAGGCCACATCTTCCGTTCGGACATTGGCCAGCAAGGTCGTCGCGACCATACGCAGGGCTTCATCACCGACCTGATGGCCGTGGGTATCGTTCACCCGCTTGAAATAGTCGATATCGAGCATCACCAGGGACAGCGGACTGCCATCGCGACGCGCCCGGGACACCTCGCGTTCCAGTGTTTCATCAAGGTAACGCCGGTTATAGAGGCCAGTCAGACTGTCGCGCACAGCCAGATCCTGGAGCGCCATCTGCAGGCGACCGATTTCCTCGATGCGCGCATGCAACTGGCGATTCGTTTCGCGCAGCGCCAGCTCGGCCGCCTTGCGCTCGCTGACGTTGCGCGTGATACCGAGAATCGCATGCGCCACGCCTTCCGCATTGTGGAGAAAACTGGCCACCACCTCGGTCTGAATGATTGCGCCATCCCGGCACACTTTCTCCAGCTCGCTGACCACCACCCTTGCGGCCTTGTCGCCGGCGGCAATGCGGCGCAGGCTTTGATCGATGTCTCTAGCCAGTCGCGCTGCAGACTCCGGAGCGAGGCAGGCAGCGATGGGTTGCCCGACGAGCTCTTCCGGCCCATAACCGCACATGTCGGTGATCGATGGACTGATGTAGGTGTAACACCGGGATGAAATATCGAGCGTCCAGATGACGTCATGGCTGTTTTCCGCCAGCATGCGGTAGCGGGCTTCGCTCTCCATGAGCTTGGCGGAAATCACGCCCTCTTCCTTCTCCACCCGCAACAAGCGGATCAGAAGCAGCAACAGGGCCAGAAAAAGCAGCAGGGCCGCAGCGGCGACGACACCCAGCAGATCACTGTAACCTGACAAGAAGTCGTCGCCCGCTAGACCACGGGCCCCGAAGAAATAGAGAAACAGGGCCGCGCCCAGCCAGGCAAACAGAAAAAACAGCACCAGCCGACGTCGCGCCCCCAAGGCACGGCAGTTCTCTTTTCCGGAGGCGGGCATATCCATCGGGGGATCATGCCATCCAGATGCACGAATCACAATAGGCGCGGCCCGTGGAGCCCCGCCCAAGCGCCGTGCCTACTTGACCTGACTGAGCTTCTGCTCGATCCGGGCCAGCGGCATCGCACCCGGAACCCGCTCGCCATCGGCAAAGAACATGGTTGGCGTGCCGGTAATGTTGAGCTTGCGGCCGAATTCCTGATTCTTGGTGAGCGCCGCAGTGTCGCAGTCCTCGCGCCCGGTCGGCGCCTTGCCTTCGACCATCCAGTCGTTCCAGGCCTTGGCCCGGTCCGACGCACACCAGATCTGCTTCGACTTGCGCACGGAATCCTCGGAAAGAATGGGCAGCAGGAAGGTGTAAACGGTCACGTTATCGACCCTCAACAACTCCTTGGCCAGGCGCTTGCAATAGCCGCAGTTGGGGTCTTCGAAGGTGGCCATGACACGCTTGCCATCGCCCCGCACCTGCTTGATCGCGCGATCGAGCGGCAACTCGCTGAACTTGATCGCAGTGAGTTTCTTCATGCGCTCTTCGGTGACATTCTTCATCGTCTTGCCATCGACTAGAGGGCCAACAAAAATAGCCGTTCCCTTCTCATCGGTATAGACGATGTTGCCGTCGGCAAAAACCTCATACAAGCCAAGATAACCGGCCTTGGTGACGCCTTCCACCTTGGTGCCGAGCTTCGCTTCCATCATCTTCTTGATTTCAGCCTCATCGGCCACGGCATTCAGACTAAATGCCATCGCCAAAACCATCGGCAACATTTTCTTCACCATGTGAATCTCCTAAAGGGCGCCAAGCGCATAGCGCACCAGGGCATTTTTAATCAGGGGCAGGCCGTTGGCCACATCCAGTCCGAGGTTGCGCAATGGGCGCAGGCCGGGCGGTGTAGCCTTGAACAACCGCCGCAAGCTGTCGGTGGTCGTCTGCATCAAGACCGTTTCCTCGCGCCGGGCACGCTGATAGCGCTGGAGCAGTCGCTCCTGGCCGATGTCCTGCCACGACTGTGTCGCGGCGAGCAGGCCGGCAAGGGCCATGGCATCCTGGAAACCGAGGTTGATGCCATGACCGGACAAAGGATGAATGCCGTGTGCCGCATCACCGACGAGCGCCAGGCGCGGCGCAACCGTTTGCGGGACGCGCATCAGACGCAAGGGGAAAGCGGCCGGTGCCGTGATCTGCTCCAGACGACCGAGCACCCGTCCGCCCGCTTCGGCGACACGCTCGCTGAGGATATCGGGAGAAAGTGAGCACAATTCGTCTGCATGGTCATCCGGAGTCGACCACACAATGGATATGCGGTTCCCCGGCAAGGGAAGATAGGCCAGTACGCCATCGTCGCGAAACCACTGGAATGCCGTGTTGTTGTGCGGCTTTTCGGTCGAAAAATTGGCCACCAGCCCTTTTTCACCATAGGGCGTATTGACCGCAACCAGGCCAGCCGCCTGACGCACCCAGGAGTCACGGCCATCCGCACCGACCAGGAGACGGGATGACAAGACCGTTCCATCGCTCAAGCGAAGGACGGCAGCATCGTGACGAAATTCCAGCGTATCCGGCCGGGCCGGGCAAAAGAGCGTGAGATTGCCCTGGCGCTTGGCACTTTCCCAGAACTCGCAGGCCATCAGCGAAGACTCGAGTATCCAGCCCAGTTCCGGAACACCCGTCTCGAATGCTGAAAAATCAAGCCGGCCAGCCGCATCGCCCTGGATTTGCATGGCCCGAATCGGCGCCATTCTGGACGCATCGAGATGACGCCAGGCACCGATAGCCTCAAGAAAGGAGACATTGGCCGGGCTGATCGCATAAATGCGCGCATCCCAGCCATCAGGCAGACGTGGCGGCTGATTTTCGACGAGCGCGATACGCAGGCGGGTGTCGCGCAGGGCCAAGGCCAGACTGGCACCGGCCAGGCCACCACCAACGATGATCAGATCAAACTGCTGCATGACGGCGATTATGCCGCTTCAGGGGAATGAAACAAGCAGATCAGGCGGGAGCGCCGCCAGTACCGCCACCACCACCGCCGGTTTGCGGCTTGTTCGGGCGCGGACGGCGATTGTTGTTGGTGCGCGGACGATGCTTCTTTTGCGGCTGGCCCGGGCCACCACCACCCGTGTTGCCACCCGGCTTGCCATGCTGCATGTTGCTGCGGCCGGGGTTGCCCCCCAGCGGCTCGTTGCCGGAAACGCGGTTACCCGGCGCAAGCTGGATTTCAAGCTCGATGATTTCGTCCCATTGTTCGTCGGTACGATCACGCTCGGGTATCGAAAGGAGGTCGCGCAGGCGGCGACGCGTATCGGGCGGCGGCGCTACGACTGCGGGCGCTTCAGGCGGGTTTTCTGGATTGGGATTGTTCATTGCAACTTAAAAAAAGCGGAGCCCGTCAAAGACGAACCCCGCATTCGATAACACCGGATTACTTCTTCTTGGCGGCAGCCGTCTTCTTGGCGGCGACCGAGGCCTTGAAAGCCGTACCAGCAGTAAATTTCGGAACCGTGGTAGCGGGAATCTTCAGCGTAGCACCGGTCTTGGGATTCTTGCCCGTACGCGCAGCGCGCTTGGCAGACTTGAACGTGCCGAAACCGACGAGAGTAACAGACTCCCCCTTGGTCACAGTCTTGACGACCGCGCCGATGATGGCCGACAGCGCCTTGTCAGCGGCAGCCTTGGTTATACCAGCTTCTTTTGCAGCAACTTCGACCAGCTCGGATTTATTCATCTAAGTGCCTCCTAGTTACCTATCAATGTTTAAGAAAACTGGCCGTCGGAACGGCAGCACAATAAAAGTAGCACACCTTTTTGAATAAGTGTTGGCCCGAGAGGGCCTATTTGCAGGCGATTACGTGAATATTTGCAATATTCATACGCCCCCAAGCGCTTTCCGGCCAAAAAAACAAACCCGGCGCGCAGCCGGGTTTGCTTTGAGGTACTCAGAAAGGCGCTTATTTGCTCTCTGGCTTGGCCTCCGGCTTCGCCTCTTCCTTGGCTGGCTCGGCCGGCTTTTCGCCGTGCGAGATGGCCACTGCGCCATCGTTCTGCTTGCCAATATGCTGGTCAATGGCCGGCAACTGGTGGGCAATGCCCTTATGGCAGTCGATGCAGGTCTTGCCATCGATAAAAGCTTGCGGGTGCTGACGGGCGGCACGGTTGCCCTGCTCGGTGTAATCCATGTAGTCGAAGCGGTGACAATTACGACACTCTTGCGAATCGTTCGCCTTCATGCGCTTCCACTCGTTCTGCGCCAGCTGCCCCCGCTTGGCGTTGAACTTCTCGGGCGTGTCGATGGTGCCCAGGACCTTGTGCAAGACTTCGTTGGAGGCCTGGATCTTGCGGATCATCTTCGGGCCCCACTCCTTGGGCACGTGACAATCCGGGCAGGTAGCACGCACGCCGGTACGATTGGTGTAGTGAATCGTATTCTGATACTCCCGGAAGACGTTCTCTTCCATTTCGTGACAGGAGATACAGAATGACTCCTTGTTGGTTGCCTCGAGCGCCCAGTTAAAGCCGCCCCAGAACACGATACCGGCCGCAAAGAGACCGAAGACCGTGAGCAGTCCAATACTTTTCACCCAATTGGGCATCAATTTATTCAGCATTATTCCCCCTTCTTCGCTGCTGGCTTGTAGGTATTTTCGACAAGCGGCTTGGCATCATACTGAGGCACATGGCACTGCATGCAGAAATAACGACGCGGAGAAATATTGCTGTGCTTCTTGTCTTCACGGTCAAGGTAATGCGACTTCGCCACCTTGGTCGCACCAGTTTCCTCGGCCCGTTCCTTGGAGTGACAATCCATGCACTTGTTGAAGTTTTGCGTGACGTTGTATCCCTTGATGCTATGCGGAATCAGCTGCGGCTGCTTCTGAAAGTTGCGCGGAATGGTGTCGGTATCCTTCTCGGGGCGGAACATATTGACCTTGGATGTTCCCTCGATCGTTACACCACCAATTTCATTGACCAATTCCTGCGCACAGGCGGTGCCTGCCCCCCCCAGGAAAACGCCGGCAGCCAGCGCTAGCGCGGTAATTAATTTCATCTTTTTACCTCCGATGGACGGCCAGGTTCGACTGGCCGTTTTTCAGTTTACTTATCTTGTTATCAAGCCTTCGTAACCTTGACGGCACACTTCTTGTAGTCGGTTTCTTTCGAAATCGGGCAAGTCGCATCCAGGGTCAGCTTGTTGATCAGGCGGCCGGCATCAAAGAACGGCACGAAGACCAGGCCACGCGGCGGCTTGTTACGGCCACGCGTTTCAACCCGCATGGAAACATCACCACGCCGCGAAGTCAGCTTGACCTCCATACCGCGTTGCAGACCCCGTGCCTTGGCATCATCCGGGTGCATGAAGACCACCGCATCCGGGAAGGACTTATACAGTTCCGGAACACGACGGGTCATCGAACCGGTATGCCAATGCTCCAGCACACGACCGGTACAGAGCCACAGATCAAACTCTTTATCCGGCGACTCTGCGGGCGGCTGGTAAGGCAGCGCAAAGATATTGGCCTTGCCATCCTTGAAGCCGTAAAACTTGACGCCTTCGCCTTTCTTGACATACGGATCGTAGCCTTCACGGAAGCGCCACAGCGTTTCCTTGCCGTCGACCACCGGCCAGCGCAAACCGCGCGACTTATGATAAACGTCGAAGTAGGCCAGATCGTGCGCCTTGCCGCGC
>ERZ1034363.1001-NODE-1001-length-17170-cov-2.863219_pt1 | contig 17170 bp, 20 predicted proteins | sample MGYA00520616_ERZ1034363 | MGnify/ENA primary metagenome ERZ1034363 (study PRJEB33736, sample SAMEA104284506) | Azolla filiculoides | biome: Urban; feature: Water surface; material: Ditch water | place: Netherlands | collected 2015-10-28 | depth 0-0.1 m ...
ATTATCCCATTGCCTCCGTTTGGAGTCAGCAGACTAATTATTTAGTCTTGTTGTAACGCTCTACGCTGTCCAAAATTTCTTTTTTAGCAGCTTCAATACCGTCCCAACCCTTAACCTTCACCCACTTACCTTTTTCAAGGTCTTTGTAGTGTTCAAAGAAGTGTTGAATCTGTTGAGTTACTAATGGGTTCAAATCTTCCATTTTTTGGATATTTGAATACATTGGCAAAATCTTTTCAGTAGGAACAGCCAATAACTTAGCATCGCCACCTGATTCGTCATCCATATGCAACACGCCTAAGGCGCGGCAAGTGATCACAACCCCTGGTGGAATTGGGAATGGTGTCAAAACGAGAACGTCTGCAGGATCTCCATCTTCAGACAATGTCTGTGGAATGTAGCCATAGTTACATGGATAGTGCATCGCAGTACCCATAAAACGGTCTACGAAAACTGCGCCAGATTCTTTATCCACTTCGTACTTCACTGGATCAGAATTCATAGGGATTTCAATGATGACATTGAATTGATCAGGGATCTTAGAACCCGGTTGGACGTTGTTTAAGCTCATTTTTACTCCATGCTATACGTTTGAATTGAGGCAGATATTAACAAAGCAAACCATCAGTTCCCTGACGATCCATATATGCGGTGCAGCAATATTATCAAAAGTATGGCATAATCCCGTTTGTAGTACGAATCATCGCCCCCCAGCCAGAGTTCTCATGAAGAGAACAACATGCCTTTTTGATTGTCTGTTGGTCGATGCCTTAATTGACCAACCACAGAAAGGACATCCCTTGATAGGGATGTGCATGACTATGACTATTAGTTTTAAAGAACTGGGCTTAGCCCAACCCCTACTTCAAGCAACTGAAGCTCTTGGCTATACACAGGCTACTCCTGTACAAGAAAAAGTGATCCCTGCTGCCATTTCTGGTGGCGACTGGATGGTTAGCAGCCAAACAGGTAGCGGAAAAACTGCAGCCTTCTTATTGCCATTACTTAATCAATTAATTGCAGCTAACCCTAACGGTAAGCCAGTTCCTGGCCGCGCTGAGCCACAAGTGTTGGTTTTATGCCCAACTCGTGAATTAGCTCAACAAGTTAGTGCTGATGCAATCAATTTAGTTAAATTTGCCAGAGGTATTCGTATCGCTACCATCATGGGTGGCATGCCTTACGGTAAGCAAATTTCTCAAATCAAAGGTGCCAACTTAGTTGTTGCTACACCTGGTCGTTTATTAGACTTAAGCAACAGCCGCGCGATTCGCTTGGATAAAGTGAAATGCATGATTGTTGACGAAGCTGACCGTATGTTGGACCTTGGTTTCCAAGACGACATCGAAGCTATTCATGAATTGTGTTCTGACCGTGGTCAAACATTGATGTTCTCTGCAACATTTGCACCGCGCATCATGCAATTGGCAACAAGCTTAATGAACAACCCTGGCCGTATTGAATTGGCTAGCGCTCATGACAAACACGAAAATATTGCTCAAACATTGCATTGGGCAGACAGCGTTGCTCACAAACACAAATTGTTGAGCCACTGGTTATCAGATCCAACAATGGAACAAGCCGTTGTTTTCGCCAGCACACAAGCTGATAGCGAAACGATTGCTGATTCATTGCGTGCTGATGGTCACGAAGCAACTGCACTTCACGGTGCAATGCCTCAAGCTGTTCGTAACCGTCGCTTACAGTCTTTGCGTAAAGGTCAAACTCGTATCTTGGTAGCGACTGACGTTGCTGCTCGCGGTATTGACGTTCCAACAATCACTCACGTGATTAACTTTGGTCTTCCAATGAAGGCTGAAGATTACGTTCACCGTATTGGTCGTACAGGCCGTGCCGGTCGCAGTGGTGTAGCTATTACTTTAGCTGAGCACCGTGATCGTTCAAAGATCCGCGCTATTGAACAGTACACACAACAGCCATTACAAGCTGAAGTGATTCCTGGTCTTGAGCCTTCAGAAAAATCACGTAAGCCATCACACCGTCCAGGTTCTGGTCGCCCAGGTAGATCTTTTGGTGGCAAAGGTGCTAGCAATGCTTCAAATCGCCATGGCCAAGGTCAAGGTGAAGGCAAGACTTTCAAACAGAATCATTTTGCTAAACCAAGCGGTCCTAAATTTGCTGGCTCAGGTAAACCTTCATCAGGTCCTAAGTTTGGTGGTTCAGGCAAACCTTCATCAGGTCAGAAGCGCACATTTGCTTAAATGAAAAAACTTCGCCGGTCTTGGTTAAATCTAGATCATGCGGTGCTGCATTTGGCACCGCAGGTTTGGCAAGATTGGTTAAGTTACCCCTACTCTCTCACGCAATACATTGAGAGAAGGACTCAAAAATCTGTCAGCGTTCAAGTTCTAACAGATAAAAATCAATTGGTTTTAAATGACGAACAAGATCTCTTCCCGAGATCTTTTAGTCGTTGTCGCGTGCGAGAAGTTTATTTATGCGTGGACGACACACCTGTTGTTTTTGCGAGAAGCATTCTGCCGACCTCCAGCAGCACCGGCATCAATCGAGACTTATTACAAATTGGCAATAAGCCATTAGGTGAAGTTTTATTTAAAAACGGTAAAGCGCCTATCCTAATGAGACAAGTCACTGAAATCGCACATATTGGCTTTGGAAGAAGATCCCTTTATCAATTACGAGGTCACCCCATTTTGATTAGCGAATTTTTCTTGCCAGCTCTTTTGGAAAAGATTGTTGAGTAAATGAAGTTCAATCAATAAAAAGGCCACCCGAAGGTGGCCTTTTTATTTGAATGCGTTTAATTAAAGAACGTAACCAATGTGGGCAGAAGCCAAAGCAAATAAGATGGCTAAACATGTAGCACCAGCTAGCATCACGATCAATGTGATGATCTTCTTATTAATTTCGTCTTTACTCTCGTTGTGCCATTCATTCATTTAGAGCTCCCTGATCAAAAATTCTGTGTAACCCGTATTATCCATCAAACTGCTCATTATTTGATATTTATCAAATCTCTCACCTTCAAAATAAGCTCTGTCGGGGTCAAGCCAATTGGTCCAACCCCTTGATTTACCAACACATCTGCAGCCATGGAGTGCAATTCCACGGCTAATCCAGTCGCCTCAAAAGTTGATAAATCATGGCGTATGCCCTGCGCTACGAAAGCAGTCACAAGGCCCGTTAAAACGTCCCCCATACCACCAACACCCATACCGGGGTTACCTCGATGACATTCATTGATGGCCTGATGAGGGGCACCTATGAGGGTGTTTTGTCCCTTAAGAACAACAATGGCCTGAGTGATTTGGATTAATTCTTCCAAAGAGCTCAATCTATTGGCTTGAACATGCTCTGAGGAGGTATTTAATAATCTGGCAGCCTCTCCGGGATGAGGGGTGATGACAGTCATTCCCATTGGTCTATTTTTAAGTAGCCTCATCAGAGATGGGTGCAAAGACAAAAGGTTTAGCGCATCAGCATCGAGTATTAAAGCTTGTTTAGCTTTCAGGGCTTGCTCAAGAATTGTTTGAGCCAAGGCACTTTGACCCAAACCAGGGCCAATCGCCAACACATCAGGGCTCACGTCATCAATCAGGGATGGCGAGATCGGCTTGATCATTAGTTCAGGATGATCCGGCAGAAAAGATGGGCACTTGGCATCCAAGACACTCAAGATAACCCAGCCTGCGCCAGCGTAGAGCGCAGCTTGTCCAGCCAGAAAAACTGCGCCAGACATGCCCACATCACCACCAATAATTAAAACCTTACCAGCATGACCTTTATGTTCATGTGGGGCTCGTTTTAACTTAGGGAGCAAAGAAAGCGTATCTAGGGTGGCTGGATTCATAAATGTTCATCAAAGTCTATACTCAAGGGTACAACAAATAGGAGACCAACATGAATTTACATTTGTATTACGCCCCAGGCACATGCTCATTCGTTCCACACGTTAGCTTAGAACTTATTAGAGAAGCTTACGGTCAAGAATTTAACGCCAGCCTGATTAATTTAGCCAAGGGAGAGCAAATGACCCCTGAGTACAAATTAATTAATGCAAAGGGTCAAGTTCCCGTGTTGGTAGTCGATGATGCCAAGCTCACGCAAGTAGTGGCCATTGTTAACTTCTTAAATGAAACATTTCCAAAAGCAAATATTCTCCCAGCAGATCCGATTGAAAAGGCTCATGCACTTTCAATGCTTGCTTGGATGAATAACACGGTGCACCCTACTTTCACACGTGTATTTAGACCAGAAAGATTCAGCACCCCTGAAAGCAAAGATGCTGTTAAATCAGTAGCGATAGAAATCTACAAAACTTATTTAAATGATATTGAAGAGATCTGCGCAAAAGGTCAGCCGTTTCTTTGCGGTCAGCAATTAACACCTGCTGATATCTATGCCATCGCATTTATGCGTTGGGCAGGTTTGGCGAAGATTGATCCTAATACTTATCCCAACTATTTGAAATACGCAGAACGTTTAACAGAAATACCAACTGTTAAAAATATTATGTCGAAGGAAGGCATCGTTCTTCATACTTTTAAATAATGATTTACTGCTAGGCATTAATTAAAAAATTAATGCCTAGCCCATCTTTTTAAAAGCAAAGCGTTAGAGATCACACTCACGCTAGAAGCAGCCATCGCAGCACCAGCAATCACAGGCGTTAAATAACCCATCGCTGCTAAAGGTATACCAATCAAGTTATAGATAAAGGCCCAAAATAAATTTTGTTTTATTTTTTGCCAAGTCTTTTTAGATATTTCTATCGCATCAGGAACCAAAGCAGGATCACCCCTCATTAAGGTAATGCCAGAGACGTGGATGGCAATATCCGTTCCAGTCGACATAGCAATACCCACATCTGCTGCTGCCAATGCAGGCGCATCATTGACACCATCACCCACCATAGCTATACAAGCATTCGATGATGTTGATTTGAGTTCTTGAATGATTCTGGCTTTATCAGATGGCATCACTTCAGCAAACACTTGGTCAATGCCAATTTGCTTAGCAATTAAATTAGCAACAACGCGGTTATCACCAGAAATCATGACTGTTTGAATATTCATCGAATGAAGTCGCGCAATCACATCAGCAACACCTGGCTTTAATTGATCACCGAAAGCAAACATACCTAATACGGTTGATGTTCCAAGCTCCACCAACCAAGAGACGCTATGACCCTGATTCAGTTCTTGATCAGCCAATTGCTGATACTTCGTAAGATCACCACCTGCAAGCATCTCAATAAGGCCATGATGGCTTATGAAAGCTAATGTCTGACCATTCAATTGACCACTAGAGCAAAGCCCCTGAATACCCTTCCCTGCTTGAATCACAAGTTCTTTAAAAGATTCTGGGGTAAGTTGTTGTTGCTCACAATAATGAATCACTGCTTTAGCCAATGGATGCTCACTACCCATCTGTAAGCCCATAGCTATCGACAACACTTGTTGATCAGTGAGATGAATAGATGAATTGCCGAGATTGGAGAACTTCATTAACTGAGGTTGGCCAATAGTTAACGTGCCAGTTTTATCAAAAGCAATAATAGTTAAGCGATGAGCCAACTCTAAAGCTTGAGCATCTTTAATTAAAATGCCCGACTTAGCTGCAACACCTGTACCAGCCATAATCGCAACAGGTGTTGCCAAACCTAAAGCGCAAGGACAGGCAATCACTAGAATTGCTACGGAGTTGATTAATGCCAGTTCAAAATTACCAACAACAAAATAGCTGATCAAGAAATTAGCCATCGCAATCACAATAACAGCAGGCACAAACCAAGCACTCACTTGATCGACTAAACGTTGAATCGGGGCCTTCTTAGCCTGAGCATCCTCCACCATCTGAATCATTTTTGCCAAAGTGCTTTCTTCGCCAACACTGATAGCTTTAATAATTAACCGACCTGCTCCGTTCATAGAGCCACCAGTCACAGTGGCATTTAAACCCTTCATGATCAGACGAGTCTCACCAGTCAACATCGATTCGTCTAACTCACTTTCGCCATCGATCACAAGGCCATCAACAGGAACTCTTTCACCAGGCAAGACAACTACGAGGTCACCAGGCAATACTTGATCAATGGGCACTTCTTGAAAGTTTTGATAGTTCAGATCTTGAAGTGAGTTCGACTTTAAAACTTTAGCTTCATTGGGCCACAAAGCTTGCAGCGCGGAAATAGCTTCCGTTGTTTCTTTCTTAGCTTTTGCTTCAAGCCATTTACCCAACATGACTAATGAAATGACAACTGCAGAGCTTTCAAAATAAAGCTGATGTGGATTACCCCAGCCTGAGAGATACCACTCATAAATACTTAAACCATAGGCAGCAGAGGTTCCAATTGCCACCAATAAATCCATATTGCCTAAACCAGATCTTAAGCCTTGAAAACCAGCAATATAAAACCGTGATCCAAGTAAAAATTGCACGGGGGTTGCTAATAAAAACTGAATCCAAGCTGGCAGCATGGCATGAATGCCGAATGGCATTAACAGCATCGGAATCACTAATGGTGCTGAAAGCAGCAAAGCAAGGGCCAATGCATAGCCCCCATGTAAATTAAACATACTCTTTGCTGGATTTCTTTGATTCTTAAGATCGATACGAGAAGCCTCAAATCCAGCCTTCTCTATGGCTTGTATAAAGCTATCGATGCGACTTTCAGGAGATAAGTCACCACCAATTCGAATTTGAGCTTTTTCTGTGGCCAAGTTAACGCTAGCAGCGTCCACACCTTCAATTTTTAATAAAGTTCTCTCGACTCTTGCAACGCAAGAGGCGCAGGTCATGCCATCAATTTTTAGGGTGACTAATTGACTCATACACTCGATAATTAAACACTAGTAAGATGAATCTTAATTGTCCTCTGATTATTTGAGAAAAGATAAAAAAATATGCCTACTTTTAGCGTTAATGGGATGAATTGCGGTCACTGCACCCAAACAATCACCAAAGCTATTTTGGATGTTTATCCAGAACTAACTGTTGAAACAGATATCCCAAATAAGAAAGTGACAGTTGGCGCAGTGAATGATATTGAAAAGATCAAAGCCATCATCATCGAAGCTGGTTACGACGTGACGGCGGTGGGCGCATGATGGATATTGAACAGATTATTCAAACAGTTGCCATTTATGCAATTCCAGTTATTTTTGCCATCACATTACATGAAGCTGCTCACGGTTATGCAGCCAAAAGCTTTGGCGATAAAACTGCCTATGTTTTAGGAAGAGTGACACTTAACCCACTCAAGCATATTGACCCAATGGGAACCATCGTTGTTCCTTTATTGCTCTACTTTGCAACAGCCGGAACATTTTTATTTGGTTACGCAAAACCAGTACCTGTTCGTTTTGGTAACTTAAGACACCCGAAGAAAGATATGGTGTGGGTAGCCCTTGCCGGCCCAGCCTCTAATTTCTTTCAGGCTATTTTGTGGGGTGTTGTTTATCTGTTATTAATCAAGATGGGCGTTAGTGAAAGATTCTTCATTGAAATGTGCCAAGCAGGTGTCTTGGTCAACGTTGTGATGTTTGCCTTTAATTTATTCCCACTTCCACCTTTAGACGGTGGAAGAATCCTGGTGGGCTTATTACCTTGGAAACAAGCCGCCATGGTGTCCAGAATTGAACCTTGGGGCTTTTATATTGTTTTAGGCTTATTATTGACAAACATCATCAGTAATTTTTGGATGAAGCCTTTAATGTCTGCTACCTACTGGGTACTAGACATGATCTTGATCCCTGTACGACTCATTTTTTAGATTTAAAGGATATGCATATGAAAAAGCAAGTAATGATCTCTGCTGTAATCGCTGGCTTATTAAGCCCATTAGCTGCACAAGCACAATTTGCAAAGTCTGAAGACGCCGTGAAATATCGCTCTGCTACTTTTGTAGTGATGGCCGCTCACTTTTCTAGAATTGGCGCAGTTGTTAAAGGCGAAAAGCCATTTAACAAAGATGAAGTGGCAGCTAACGCTGCTGTCGTTGCCAGCTTAGCTCACCTACCATGGCAAGCGTTTGGTCCAGGCACTGAAGGCGGAAAAGCACTTCCTGAAATCTGGAAAGAGGCTGATAAATTCAAAGCAGGCGCTGACAAGATGGAAAAAGCCATTGCAGAATTAAACACTGCTGCTAAGTCTGGCAATTTAGACGCTATTAAGAAGACTTTTGGCGCAGCAGGACAAACTTGTAAAGCTTGTCACGATAACTATCGTAAGAAGTAATACAACACAGCCGTGATGCCGCCAAAGATACCGGCGGCCATCCAGCGAAGCGATGAATCATCCCTGGCAACAGGGATTTTTTCTGCCCAGTTTTTATCACCAGTGATCATCGGCTGAATTAGATCGTGCTTTTTAATCTTTTTGTAATACACAATAGCGCCGATATGCACTAAGACCAAAGCCAACAAGACTGGTTCATTTAATCGGTGCAAACTCGTCATTAACTCCACCCAAGCTGATGAGGCATATTTCACCAATGGGCCATCAAATGCGATTTCATCACTGGCAAATAAGCCAGCAATAACTTGAAAACCAAATACTGAAAGTAAGACCACTACTGAAAGCGCACCCAAGGGACTATGTCCAGGAGTCTGCTGAGGATTCTTGAGATAGTTAATGAGTGAGCCAGGGCCTTTAATAAAGTTACTAAAGCGTGCGTAATGAGATCCCACAAAACCCCAAACCAATCTAAATAACAAAAGAGCAAGAACAAAGTAACCTAAACGAGCATGCCATTCCATGGCATTGCCGCCAATTTTGACAGTTACAAAACTTAAAATAACAGCTAGCACCAACAGCCAATGGAAGGTGCGCAACGGTAAATCCCAAATACGAAATTTCATATTGATCTCAAATTAGATTACGATGTTAATTATGCGTACATTTAAATTTCTTTGCTTTATTTTTGCAACTGCACTTCTTGCTGCTTGCGCCAATCAACCGGTTTACAGAGTCTCTAACGAAGCCGTCAAAACAGTTAGCTCAGTTGATCTCAATCGCTATTTAGGTAAATGGTACGAGATTTACCGATTACCCAACTGGTTTGAGGATGGAGATTGCCAAACAGTAACCGCTGAATACAGCCTAAGAGATGATGGTCACGTCAAAGTACTGAATACTTGCTATAAAGCCAATAAGAAACAAGAAGCTATTGGCATCGCTAAAGTTGTAGAAGGCTCCAACAATGCCAAACTTAAAGTATCTTTCTTTAGACCCTTTTATGGCGACTACTGGGTTCTAGATTTAGCAAGTGACTATTCTTGGGTTTTGATTGGTGAGCCATCAGGCAAGTATTTCTGGATATTAGCCAGAGACAAAGCATTAAGCCCAGTTCTTGAAGCCATATTGCTCTCAAAAGCAGAAAAGCTTGGTTACTCCAGAAAAGATCTTGTAAAACCTAAGAACGATCTTTGATTGAGCTTTAATTGATATGGGCTAGCACTTAGCCTGAGTAATTATTTGCTATATCGGGCAAGAAGGTCATTGCTTGTTCGCTCTTGACCTTCAGCAAAAGCTTTAAAGCACAAACCAGAACCTATCTGGTTTTTTACTTTTTTAGCAGCTTCTTGCATTTCATACATTTGATTAAAGCATTCCATACGAGATATAAATTGATATGTCTGCGTATGGGTAGGCTTATTATTTTTTAACCATGTAAATTGCAAGGTCCAATGGGTATCGCCCATAGCTACCGGAGCTGGCTCTTTCATGGGAGCACAAGCAGCAAGGGCAATAGCCATTAGTAAAACAATTTTCTTCACAATAGCTTATTTTCTTATTTTTCTAGCGACAGTTTTTTTGGCGGCCGCCTTCTTAGCTGGCGCTTTCTTTGCGGGAGCACTCTTGGCCGCAGGTTTCATTTTTTCAAGATTAGCAAAACCTTGCTCGGCAGCTTCAGCAGCTTGCTTAGCCATTTTTCTACCTTCTTTTAATACTTTGTCACCAGCATTAGCGATATCTCGCATCACATGAGTGAATTTATCTGAACCCTCTGGGAAGTTCTTGCTAGCCTCTTTGAGCCAACTCTCCATAGCAGATTTAGCTTTATTAATATGCTTATCAACTTCTTCCGCAGTTTCACTTTCTAAATCTTTTAATAAACCTTTGATTTTCTTTTGATAGGCGGTCACTCTAGTTGATGCCTCATCTGCAAATCTCTCTTGAAGATCTTTAAGCTTAGCCAAATCATTGGTTGCAGCATGTTTTGCAAATGACTTTGCGTGCTCCATACTTGCTTTGATTTCAGTTGCTTGATGATCGCCAAATTCTTTTGCCGTTTCGAGTAGTCGATGTGACAAAGAAAAAAGTTCTTTAGCGCGCTCTTGTTGCCATTGCATAAATTCTTTTTGACTGGACATGACTTACTCCTTAACAGTAGTTAACTCTTTAATCCTATACCTAAATGTTGGGTTTGCCAACTTTAATCGGCGAAATAGCGGCTAGTGCGAACAGACTCAATGATTAGCTCAGATTTGGTACGGTATTTGGCTTGGAGATGCGCCTGAACCCTTTTGCGATATACAAAAGCAATACCAAACAAGGCGACACCCGCTACCAAGCAGAGCATTGAAAAAGTCTCACCTAAAGCAGGCTTTAATAAAAACCCAATGAGCACGGGGGTACAAAATGCTAATGCTAAAAGTCCGACATCCATCACTACAACCAATATTTCAAAAAATGTATAGATCACTAGGCAAATAGTGGTTAGTAGTGTTTTTTTAGTCATCAATTAAAAGAAAAAATAATGTCCGCCTGGAAGTATTTATAGCTGTAGTCAGGGCCGCCAAAACCAGCACTGTCAGAATAACCTGCTTTTGCTCTTAAGAACACTTTATTCAATATAGGGCTGATGGCTTCGATCTCGAGCAATTTGGTTGTGGTGTAAGGATCATCATTGATTTTTTGACGACCCAATCCTGCTAAGCCAGACAATTGCCACTGTTCAATCCTTCGTCTCCAACCAAGAACCATCATGTTTTCTTGATATTCATTGGGATTAAAGTAATTGGTAGTGACATCATGACTATCGCGATATTGACGATGTCTTAATTGGACATTAATACCAAGATCAGGCAATAAGTCATAAATCAACTTGCCGCGAACGTGATTACGGATATTGTCGTCAGAAAACTTTTGTTGAGCTAACAATCCAATGACAGTCCAATCCTTGGTGATTTTTTGCTCTAAGCTTCCGCCGTAATAATTGTGACTAATGCCATTAGTTAAAGAATTTCTAGTCTCTACCCAATCCCTAAAGAAGAAGGCTTCATAGGATAAAGAAGAATTAATAGGCGCTGAGTAACTGATATCAGCTGTTAACAGCTCACGGCCGTAAACACTACTAACACCTGCGCTAGCAATACTTCCCAAACCTGTTTCGGAATTAACAGCTCTCTGAACAAGACTGACTTGACTGCCATCCTTGGCCCAATCAAGACTAGAGTAATGTGTATTGGTTGCTTGCACACCCAAGTAATGCTGGCCATCTACATAATAGGGCAATATTCCAGCGCCTAATTTAGTCACATGAAAATGATCACTATCAGAAGATGTGAATAAAGTTGGAGCCAAAATACCCCATTGGTTTTTGGGTTCTTCTGCATAAACATTAAGAGATAACAGGCTTAAGGTGCTCAAAAGCACTATTGAAGATTTTTTTATTAATTTCATTTTGTACCCCAAACTTTTTTCAACCCTAAAAACTCAACCAAATAACCTAACACTGCAGCAGGCTGCAAAATCATGCTGTAAGGGAGCAAATAAATAAGGAACCCCAACGTGTTTTGTCGAACATGTAAGCCCTGCTCTTTGAACATTTTGTTTTCTGTATGAAACATAATCCAATTGATTAATAGAGCTATTGGAAATAAGCTCAAGGTCATCGGACCGACAATCCAATAATGTCCAAATAAAGCTAAAACTATTCCCGGTAGGAAGCCAAAGGTAAAAGCAATATCCATCAATGGGAAAAACAAATCCCACCAAATGAAGAAGGTGGATAAACGACGTTTAAATAGGATCTTAGGGTGAAATTTGAACGCCTCAATCATTCCTCTTGCCCAACGTTGGCGCTGTTTAATTAGACCGCTTAGAGTATTAGGGACTACTGTAAAAATCACAGCATCCTCACAATAGCCAACTCTGTACCCTTTCTGTAGAAGAGCCCAAGTTAAAACAATATCTTCTCCGACAACCTGAGGCCACCCACCCACTTCGTTCAGCGCAGCTTTGTCATATATCGAAAAACAACCCTGGGCAACCAATGTGCCTTGATTGAGCGATTGAACACGCTTAACAGTCGCTATGCCATGAAAGTAGTCCCACTCTTGAGATTTGGTTAACCAGTTGTCTCTTGAGTTTCTAACTAGGGTTGTACCTGCTACAGCTCTTGTATTCGAAGGATCATTAACATAACGCTCTGCAATTCTAGTCAGTGCATCCTTAAACAAATAAGAATCAGCATCGATGGTGACTACTTTTGAATATTGCGCTTGTGCCAATCCAACATTTAAAGCAGCTGCTTTACCTTGATTACTATTTAGCTGAATGAGTCGCACAGGATTATCTGCAGCGGCTATTTGCTTGACTAGCTCACTGGTTTTATCTTGTGAGCCATCGTCAATCACAATTACTTCATACTTAGCTGGGTAAGCCTGAGTAAGAATGCTTTCGATTGTTTGAACTATATATTTTTCTTCGTTATAGCAAGCGATCAAGATTGATAGCTCTGGATATGTATCGAGATGCTTTCTAAGTGGGCGTTTATCTAACAATAAACTTGAAAACATGAAAGCGTTCATGAAGCCCGGGATGATGGCAATAAATCCAATTAAGAATGCTGCCAACCAAGGTCCAACAAGTATGGATAAATCATCAAACCAATACCGACTCGCCCATATTGAAAAAATACACCAGGCAGCTGCAATAAGGAATGCAGATCCAAACTTTGTTTTTACGTTAACGTACATATGCTTTCCTTAAGTAGCCTTTTCAAATGGCTTTTTAACTAGTCCTACTCGTGCCAACACTTAGTTTGATTTCGGCCTGACTGCTTGGCCTTATACATTGCTAAATCTGACCTTCTGAAATATTTCTTCATTAACTGAATAGGCGTTTCGGAAGCGTCCAACCCTGGTTCATAGACTGATATTCCAAGACTTATTTGAATTTTTATCTCGACACCAGCTACTTTTGCACAAACCAAAGACGCGACACCTTCACGAATGCGCTCAGCAACCAAGAATGCTTCTGACTCATCGGTATCCGCTAGCATCATTAAGAATTCTTCACCGCCAACACGACCAAATGCATCAACTGTTCGTAACTGTGATGCGCAATATTTGGATAAAGCCTGAAGAACCAAATCACCGACGCCGTGACCATATGAATCATTCACTTTTTTAAAGTGATCAATATCCAGCATGACAAATGCAATAGGATGTTTACTGCGTTCACTTCTTTTGATTTCTTGAATAATTTGAGACTCAATCTCTAAGCGACTTAATGCTTTGGTTAAGTGATCAGTTTTAGAAATTAATTCTAATTTCTCATTTTGATCTTCCAAAACATTAAATAGTTTATGAAGCCCAATCACTCCAATCAATACAAAAAATGAAATCAGTAGATAAGTGATAGCCTCTGGGATCCTGTACTGACCCAATAGACAGCAATCTATCAAGTAGTACAACTTATCAAAAATAATGATTAAAAGACCTAGCGGTATGAAAAAGATACTGTAGGCATAGCTCTTTACTTTTTTTAGAAGCTTGAAGGCAAACCAAACACTGTAGATTTGAAGTCCTATAGCTAAAACATAAATTGAGATAACTAAATACTTCACTAGGTCAATGCTCCAACATTTTTTTAATGAGGGATTCATCTTTAAATAAATCCAAAGCGACTTGAACAACCTCTTTATCAAAAAATACGCCTGATAATCTTTCTAGCTCGCCAAATGTTTCAGAAAGTGTTTTTGCCGGTCGATAAGGTCGGTGAGATGCCATCGCCTCAATGGTGTCAGCCACTGCCAATATTTTTGATTCAAGGAGAATCTCATCACCTTTAAGCCCCAAAGGATATCCAGAGCCATCTATACGCTCATGGTGCTGCCTCACCATATTTGCAATGGGCCAATTAAATGGAACATCTTTCAAAATTTGATATCCCGATTCAACATGCCCCTGAACCATTTGTCGCTCTAGCGCTGTTAAAGCTGTAGGCTTAGTCAGAATCTCAGATGGAATGGCCACCTTGCCAATGTCATGCACCATTCCAGCCATATGAAGACCGCTTAGTCGATCCTGGTCCAGCCCCATTTTTTCACCTAGTAACACCGCTATATCTGCGACACGTCTTTGGTGACCTGCGGTATACGGATCACGCCATTCCATGGTTTTAGACATAGCTGCAATCGTTGACTCCAAGGCAAGCGTTAATTGATTTTGAGCTTCTTGCCTTTGCTTTATCTCAAGATCAAGCGTCTGACGATGTTTAATTGACCTTAAGCCATAGCCAATTTCATCTGATAAGTTCTCGAATAGATGGATTTCACTATCTGTAAATGCATTAGCAACTTTTGAATAGACAGCTAGCGCACCAATCGTTTCTTTGCCATCATGGATTGGAGTAGCAACAACACACCGAATGCCATACGATCTGGCTCGCTCACGCCATGGAACAAAACGAGGATCAATTTCTGTATCTTCAATAATGGTTGAAGTGCCAGTACGTATGCACTGACCTACAGGTCCCTTGCCTGTCGGAGAATCTTCAGCCCAACTGACTTGTATACCCTCTGCATACTGTCTTGATGGCCCTTCAATCCCTACAACCCGCACTGTTTTCTGTGAGTCATGCTCTGCCATACCGACCCAAGCAATCACATAAGGAGCTTCCCTAACAATTGCCGTACACACATCCTTAACTAAGGCTGACTCATCTTCTGCACGAGACAAGGCAATTGCTGCATGAGCATATGCCAATACAGCCCAATTTTGCTTCTCCAACATAGATCTAGATTTTTTTAAATCTTCCTCAATCAGTCTTCTATCGGTGATATCACGAATATTGCACTGTATAACTTGATCACCATTAACATGATAGGCATTGCTGATAAATTCAACTTCTATAACTCTTCCACTTTTATTTCTTAGTGGCAAATTTTCATAACGAACATATCCTGAATCATGCAACTCTTGAAAAGCCAATAGAGCTGGTTCTTTATCAACAAAAGGACCAATCTCCCAAAGCTCTTTACCAATTAGCTCATCTTTGGAATACCCAAGTAAATCAGTTAAGAAGGGATTAGCGTCTTCTATCTTTCCAGTGGCATAGTCAAGAATCAAAATACCATCTTGTGCAGTTTCAAAAAGTCGTAAATAGCGCAAACCTAGATCAGCACTAGGATTAAATTCATTAGTCATCTTTGCAGTGTACGCCTTTTAGCGCCTAATTTATGGTTTCTATAAATTAGATAATAAATAAAAAAGCTTGGCATAAACCAAGCTTTTTTACTTCATACTGCTTTAATGCTTACTTTTTGGATCGCGCCTTAGATGCTGTCTTTTTCGAGGCAGCGGCCGTTGAGAGATGACTCATATTGTTAACGCTTTTTTCGAAATTAGCGAAAGAATCAGCTGTACTCGCTCTGATGAGCTCAAAATTCTGAAGCGCATTGCTAAAAGCTGTTTTAAATACTGAAACATAGGGCTCTGATCCAGCAGGGGCATTAGCAGTTGCATCATTAACAAAATGAATTAAGTCCATCTTTGATTGCTGAATCAAAGACTCTGCTAATCCAGACAAGTCATCATGATTGGCTTTCATAACCTTAGCAACTTTAGCCTGGTAGTCTGTGACTTGCTTTGCAGCATCCTGCAATACCTGAGCATGAACCACATCAAATGCTTCTTGAGGATTTTTTACTTTAAGCAGCTCAGCCACTTTTTCTTGAAAGGCAGTAGCCATATCTTGAACTGCCTGCTGATTAATTTGGGCAATCGCTTGAGCACTTTCAACGGTGAGCTTACCTATTGCTTGAGATGATTCCATCATCTTTTGTTGCTGAGAAGATAAATTGCCGCCTAATTTTGATTTGGGTGAACCGTAACTCATGACAAGCCTCACTTTTTGAAGAAAATCAGATACCTTCAATCTAACAGTCATTAATGACTCAATCAATGATTATTAATGGTCTCCACATAAGAAAAACCCTAGTATCTCTACTAGGGTTTTCGATTAAATAGTTTTATTACTTTCGGAATACTGCTTCCATCTCTCTTCTAAAGCGAATCGCTTGTTGAGTGGCATCGTAATCAACATCACTCCAACAAACTGGCTGGCCTGCTGGTATATCTCTCTTAAGAACCATGTTGTGAGCCAAACCAATTGGTAAAGCTTCTAATTTAAGAGAGTCAGCAGCAGTCATTAATTTGCCATAAACAGTAAAGCCACCTTCACCATCTAATTTTTCACCTGCTTTTAAAGCGCGTTTAGCAGTAGCCACTACGTCGCCACTCCAATTACCAGTCGCACCAGTTGCTTCGCCACGGACTGCAATGCTTGCAACAGAAATGCCTAGCTCCAATCCAATTAAGTGATAAGGCTTGTACATCGCCGCATACCTACCGGTGCTATCAGTTTTAAGACCATACTGATTAAAGCAATCCATGACATATTTGCTTGGCGCCTCAAACACAACATAGACACCCCAACGCAGATCTCTGAATACTGGACGACCATCTCTTTCAATCGATGAAACAACTTCTACTGTTCCTTTTTGAGGCAGGATGCCTCCATCAGAAATAGGTCGCAAAATATCTGGTAAATCATCTACACCACATGGAGGGAACATCAGGCCATCAGATGGTGGCAATAAATTACAGCCATTAGCAACAGCTGCCATCTCAAGGGCTGATTTGGTGCCATCTAAAAATGAATTAAACATTTGGGCATTGAAATCACCACTAGCAACTTGTTGCTCAGAGAATCCGTAATGTCCCCATACAGTTTTAGGAGTGGATTGATGGTAGATAGGCAAGTACTTTGTACCCTTACCTGCACAAACCACTTCCAAGCCAATCGTTTCAGCCCAATCAACTAGTTCTGCAATGAGGGCCGGCTGATCTCCTGATGCCATTGAATAAATGACACCCGCTTCAGCTGCTTTACG
>ERZ1034363.1003-NODE-1003-length-17159-cov-6.698981_pt1 | contig 17159 bp, 16 predicted proteins | sample MGYA00520616_ERZ1034363 | MGnify/ENA primary metagenome ERZ1034363 (study PRJEB33736, sample SAMEA104284506) | Azolla filiculoides | biome: Urban; feature: Water surface; material: Ditch water | place: Netherlands | collected 2015-10-28 | depth 0-0.1 m ...
CCCGTTAAGCGCTATTCTTCTGGAATGTATGTGCGTTTGGCGTTTGCAGTTGCGGCACATTTAGAATCTGAAATTTTAATTGTAGATGAGGTGTTAGCAGTAGGCGATGCTGAGTTTCAAAAAAAGTGTTTAGGTAAAATGAATGATGTTAGTAAGGGAGAAGGTAGGACTATTTTGTTTGTGAGTCATAATTTAGATGCTGTAAAAAAACTTTGTAATAAAGGGTTATTATTGCATCACGGCCAACTCATTCATGATGGGAATATAGATACTACTTTAGATTCTTATTTATTAAATTATTCTTCAAATGAAAAACAGTCGGAACTTAATTTTCATGAAGATGAAACTAAAGAAGCACAAATTTTAAGTGTTGCTTTAAAAGACAAAGAAGGAAAAAATGTTATTGAGTTTTATTCTAATCAAGAAATTTGTGTGCACATTACTTTAAAAAATACACTATTGAGTAAGGGTGTTAGATTAAATTTTTCTCTTTTAGATAAATTTGAAAATGTTATTTTTATCAACAGAAAGGATTTAGATTTTACAGGGATTTCTGAATGGGTAGTCCAAATTCCAAGTGACACTATTATTGCCAATCAATACAAAATAGGATTAGCTTTAGATATTCCAAAAGTGAAAGTATTGGATTATCCATCTGAAAAGATCAATCTTAGTATAGTTAATATTGCTCAGGATGAATTCAAATATGGTGATACTGAGAATGGAGTCTTTAAAATGCCGGTTATATGGAGCAAATAAAGAAAAAAATATTGTTATTATCTTCAGGAGATGTAAATGGAGCTTATGAGGCTGTTTATCGTTTAGGAAAGCACTTTATTTCAAAAGGTCATCAAGTAAAAATGTTAGTTAAAAATAGAACCAAGCCTGATAGTTTTATTATTACTTACTTAGATGCTCCAAAGCCATATAAACGTAAAAGTATTTTAGAGCGGTTATTACAAAAAATTAAAAACAAATTCAGTATAAAGATAATTACGTCTAAAATAAATTATGATTTAAATTATGATTTTATAAGTGTAGATGAAACTTCTGTGAATGTTTCATCTAATAGAATTCTAGAATTAATTGGTTTTACTCCAGAAATTGTATACACTGGAATGACGGATAACTTTATGAATTCAACAGATTTACTTAATTTACAACAATTAACTAATGCTGAGGTTTATAACATTGCTGTAGACATGAATCATTTTACTGGTGGTTGTCATTTTGCATGGGATTGTAATGGTTATATTGAAGGATGTTCCAGTAAATGTCCAGCTATTATGGGTGTTGAAGGAAAGGAAATTCCAAAGATAAATTTTGAAACCAAATTAAGTAATGCGAAAAAAGGTAACTTCAAAATCATAGGAATGTCACAATGGACAGTAAATCAAGCTAAAGATTCTTATATTTATAGAGGTCAAAAAGAATATCTTAATGTAAACAGTTTAATTGATACTTCTTTATTTAATTCCAATAATAAAGCTATAGCGAAACGAATTTTTGATATGAACGACGATACATTCTATATTTTGATGGGATGTCAACACGCGAATGCTAAAAGAAAGGGATTTGAGTATTTACTTGCTGCATTGCAGAGTTTAGAAAAAAAACTAACAGTGGAGCAAAAAAGTAAAATAGAAGTGTTAATTGTTTCTAGAAGTAAGGCAGATTCTTTTAATGAAATTCCTTTTCATAAAAAGCATATTGACTATATAAATGATTATCGTTTGTTAGCCTTATTGTATCAGGCTTCTGATGTATTTGTGAATTCTTCTATAGAAGATGCTGGGCCTATGATGGTCTCGGAGGCTTTAGCGTGTGGTACGCCAGTTGTAGGATTTGATATGGGTGTAGTTAATAATATGGTAATTTCAGGATACAATGGTTATAAAGCCAAATTGAAAGATAGTGAAGATTTAGCTAATGGAATAAAAACAATTTTTGAATTATCACATGAAAGCTATAAAGAATATTCTAAAAACGCTGTTAAACAAGTTGAACAATATTCTTCACTAAATGCGGTTGATAAAATTTTGAATTTAAATACTTAAAATTATGAAGTTTGGATTCTTTTTAATGACCCAAAAAGGGTTTGACGTTTTAAATTCATTAATTAAAAATCAACAAACTCAATTCGTTGATTTTATTTGTATCGGAATAGACGCAAATTTAGAAGACGACTTTTCGGATAAGATAAAAGAGTTGTGTGAAATCCATACGATTACTTATTTTTTTAAAGAATCACTTTCTGAAAGAGTTTTAAATAGTGATTTTTATATTGCTATTTCCTGGCGTTGGTTACTTGATTTATCTAATTTAATTATAATTCACGATTCTATATTGCCAAAATACAGAGGTTTTGCTCCTTTGGTAAATATGTTGATAAATGGTGAAAAAGAAATCGGTGCAACAGCTCTTTTTGCTTCAAATGAATATGATAAAGGCGATATTTTAGCTCAAGAAAAAATAGCTATTCAATATCCAATTACAATTGCAGAGGCAATAACTGTTGTTGGCAATTTGTATATTGAACTTGTTAATCAAATTATACGTCAAAGTTTATTAAATTCTTTTCAGCCAAAACAGCAAAATGAAAAAGAGGCTACCTATTCTTTATGGCTAGATCAAGAAGATTATTTTATCGATTGGAATTGGAGCGCAGAAAAAATAAAAAGAAAAGTAGATGCTTGTGGCTTTCCTTACGATGGTGCTAAAACAATTTTAGAGAATGATATCATTATAATTGAGAAAGTGGAAGTGGAACAAGATGTTCAAATCGAAAATCGAACGGTTGGGAAAGTGATTTTTGTAAAAGAAAATTGTCCTGTGATAGTTTGTGGTAAAGGATTATTACGACTTACCGTTGCAAAAAATGTAAATACGAAAGAAAATATTTTACCTTTGAGTAAATTTAGATTAAAATTCAAATAATGATTCCGTTTAATAAACCTTTTCTAATAGGGAGTGAAATTCAATACATTGAAGATGCGGTTCGTTCTGGAAAAATATCTGGAAACGGGAAGTACACCAAAATGTGTCAAGAGTTTTTTGAACAACAATATGGTTTTAAAAAGGCCCTTTTAACATCTTCTTGTACAGATGCACTAGAAATGGCTGCTATCTTAGCCAATATTGAGGAAGGTGATGAAGTAATTATACCAAGTTATACTTTTGTGTCAACTGCTTTAGCCTTTGTAAGGCAAGGCGCGAAAATTGTTTTTGCCGATTCGTATTCTGATAATCCGAATGTAGATGCGAGCACAATTGAATCTCTAATTACTTCTAAAACTAAGGCTATAGTTCCGGTTCACTATGCAGGTATAGCTTGTGATATGGATGTAATTATGGACTTAGCTACAAAATATAATTTATTAGTTATTGAAGATGCAGCACAAGCTGTAGATAGTTTTTATATTGGAAAAGATGGTTTGAAAAAGGCATTAGGTTCCATTGGACATTTAGCCGCTTTTTCTTTTCATGAAACTAAAAATATTATTTCAGGAGAAGGTGGAATGTTAACGATAAATGATGATCGTTTTATTGAGCGAGCAGAGATTATTTGGGAAAAAGGAACCAATCGTTCGCAGTTTTTTAGAGGGGAAGTAGATAAATATGGTTGGGTAGATACAGGAAGTTCTTTTTTGCCTTCTGAAGTAACGGCTGCTTTTTTATGGGCACAAGTTGAAAATATTCAAATCATTCAAACTAAGAGGAAGCAACTTTGGGAATATTATTATAAAAAGTTGAGTCCCATAGCGACTGATTTAAATATTCAATTACCATTTGTTCCTGAATATGCTACTAATAATGCCCATATGTTTTTTATTAACTTTGATGCTTTAGAACAGCGGTCAATAGCTATACAAAAATTAAAAGAAAAGGAAATTTTAGCGGTTTTTCATTATATATCTTTACATTCAAGTCCTTATTATCATGAAAAACATGATGGAAGAGTATTGATGAATAGCGATAAATTCACAAATACATTGTTAAGATTACCTTTGTTTTATGAACTTACTGAAAATGAAATTGACATGATTGTCTCTTGTTTCGATTAAATTATTATGCTCAAGAAAATCAAAAATAAAGTTGTTAATTACCTCTTTTTGCAAATTCAAGAATTGCAACGAAAAAAAGAATTTCAGGAATTGGAAAGTTTGAAAAAACAATTCAAAAAGGTTGGTGTTGGTTTTGCATTAGGAAGAGATTATAGTGTTTTGAATCCACAGAGTATGCAGTTTGGGGATGCCTTTTGGGCTTCACATCGTTTTAGAATTGAAGCTATTTCTGAATATGAAAATGATAGGTTTGACCCATGTATTATAATTGGAGATAACGTTGTTTTTAATACTGATATTCATATTGGTTGTATAGATAAAATTGAGATAGGTAATAATTGCTTATTTGCTAGTCGAATTTACATCACTGACCATGACCATGGTGATACAGCTTTAAATTCATTGGTTTTACCTCCTATTAAAAGAAAATTAATTTCAAAAGGACCAGTAATTATAAAAGATAATGTTTGGGTTGGAGAAGGAGTTGCTATTTTATCAGGTGTTACAATTGGTGAAAATGCTATCATAGCGACAAATTCAGTTGTTACGAAAGATGTTCCTGCAAATTCAGTTGTTGGTGGAATACCAGCAAAAGTTATTAAAGTAATACAATAAAATGCTCTTCATCATTATCCCATATTATAAACTTACGTTCTTTGAGGCTACTTTACAATCGTTAGCTAATCAAAGCGATAAGCGTTTTAAGGTGTATATTGGCGATGATGCGAGCCCTGAGGATTGTAGTGCATTATTGCAAAAAATTGAAGGTAAATTTGATTTTGCTTACCATCGCTTTGAAACTAATTTAGGAGGTATAAGTTTAACACAACAATGGGAACGTTGTATCTCCTTATTAGGTGATGAGGAGTGGTTGATGATTCTAGGAGATGATGATGTATTGGGTGAAAATGTTGTAGCAGAATTTTATAAAGCAAAACAGCAACTTGACGAGGAAAATATAAATGTGTTTAAAGTAGCGTCTGTAATTATTAATGAAACTGGAAAACCAATTTCAGAAATTTACAAGCATCCTCCCAGAGAAAAAGCAGCAAATGCCTATTGGAAACATTATAGAGGAGAAAGTAGAAGTTCATTATCTGAATATGTTTTTAGACGAAGTTGTTATAATCAGTATAAGTTTACTGATTTTCCTTTAGCTTGGCATGCTGATGATAAAGCTTGGTTAGATTTTTCTCAAGGTGGAATTCTATATGGATGTAATGACGCCCTAGTTCAAGTCAGATTGTCGTCTGAAAATATTTCAGGTAAAAAAGACAATATTATGCTCAAACGAAAAGCCCGTTTATTGTTTTTGGAAGATATCATTCAAAACAAATGGAGTTATTTTTCAAAAGAGCAAAGAAGTGCTTTTTTATTTGATTTTGGGATGTTAATGAAAGAGAATAATGAAGTAACTTTAAAAAGAGTAGTCTTAGTTTTTTTTAAATTTTGTTTAATGGGAAGTTTTTACAATGCGTTTCGTTTTATGAGACGAATTTATTGGATAAAATAATGAAAGTTTCTGTAATCATCCCTGTATACAATGCTGCCGCTTATATTGAAAAAGCAGTTACTTCTGCTTTGTTTCATGTTGAGGTAAAAGAAGTAGTTATAGTAAACGATGGTAGTACAGACGATTCTTTAGCCATTCTTCAAAAATTACAACAATCGGATTCTAGAATCAAAATCTACTATCATGAAAATAATGCTAATAAAGGACGTTCCGCAAGTCGCAATTTAGCACTTCAAAAAGCAACCCAACCTTTTATTGCCTTTTTAGATGCCGATGATTTTTATTTGGAAAATCGTTTTGAAACAGACAGAAAAATATTTATTAGCGATACTAAAATCGAAGGTGTTTATAATGCGGTAGGATTTCATTTTTACAGAGAAATATCACAAAAAGAAAGTTTACAATTTAATTTGTATACAATTAAAGAGGTTATTCCATCAAATGAACTATTTGAAAGTTTGCTTAGTGGAAATAAAGGTGATTTTCATTTAAATGGATTGACTTTTCAAAGAAGAGTTTTAGATAAAATAGGTTTTTTTAACATTAAGTTGAAGGTTGCTGAAGATACAGATTTACAGCTTAAATTAGCGCTAATGTGTAAGTTGTTTCCCAGTAATTTATACAAAGCCGTAGCGTTAAGAGGAATACATGATACAAATATTTTTAATCAAGAGGAAATTTATAAACAATATCGTTTTGAAATGTATGAATCTTTAATTGATTTTACTTTGAAAAATAATTTACCAAATTGTAAAACAGATTTGTTGCTTAATTGGCTATTCTATTACCGATATAAAGAAAATTATAGCTTGTCAGTTGAATTGAAGTACTGGTTTTGCCTGCTAAAATCAAATCCAAAGTTACTCACTTCTTCTTTAGCGATTAAATACTGCCCAATAATTAGGAAAAGAAAGCAACTTTTCCCAATTTTGTTCCGATAAATACAAACAATTTGCAACCACTGGTTTCCATAGTCATCCCTACTTTTAACAGCAGTGTGTATCTAAAAGCTACATTAGATAGCGTACTTTCTCAAACTTATACGAATTGGGAATGTATTTTAGTAGATGATGGTTCTGTCGATTTAACCGAAGCCATTTCTGTAAATTATCATGAAAAAGACAATCGTTTTCGACGCTATAAACGACCAGTAGATTTACCAAAAGGGCCTTCTTCGGCACGGAATTATGGCGTAACGAAAGCTAATGGCGACTATCTTATTTTTTTAGATGCAGATGATTTGTTAGCTACAAGTTGTTTAGAAAATCGAGTGGCACAATTTCAACAACATCAAGAATGTGACTTTTTAGTCTTTCAAATGCAACGTTTTCATGATGAGCCTGATTTTTCAAATAAAGAAATTATTGCTGAACAAGATAAAAACCAAGTGTTAGTATCTTTTATTCAATTGCATGGGCAATGGCCTATTACGGCTCCCATTTATAAAACAAATTTTTTCAAAACAATTGGTTTTAATTTGGAATTAGTTGTTTTTGAGGATTTAGAAGTAGCTATTAAAGCGATTGTATATGCAACTGATTTTCAGGTTTTCTACACTATAGATTGTTATTATCGAAACGATTCAAATTATCAAACCAAGTATAACTCTTTAGCGGTTAAAACCAAAATGGTACAAGCATTTCAAACACTATTACTAAGTGTTGTAGCGTTGATGCAGCAAAATTCAGAAAAGCAGTTTAAAAATCAAGATATAAAGATTTATTTTGTGCAATCCTATAAAAAGATATTCCGTTTTCAGATTTTAGAAAATGTTGAAGTATTTAAAGCGGATAATAAGAAAATAGTACATTTGTTAGCATCCAATGGTTTTTTGAATAATAAAACAGTTTTCAAATTCTTTTTGGTAGACCGTGTTTTGTTGCCTTTCGCTAGTATAAAAGGAAGTGGTGTTGCTCGATTAATAAAAAAAATATATAACTAACATGGCAAATTTTAGCTTTCAAAATAAAACGGTTGTTTTAATGATAAAAGTAGCGATGTTAGGTGGTGCTGAACGTCAAGCTCTCGGATTAGCCGATTTTTTAAAAAAAAAATATAATTGTAAGGTACATTTGGTTACAACACATTCTAACATTCCTACGAATGAGTTTCATGAATTTGCTATAGCTTGTGGAATTAACGAAATACATTATTTTGGAGAGCCTTCATTGACTATTCGAAAAGAGTTTTCTTTGTTAAATCTAAAAAGAGCATTTCGGGCCTTGAAATATTTGAGTAAGATTAAAACAGAGATTGCTAAGTTTCATCCTGATATAATAATCCCTTTTTTAAATACACCTTCAAAAATTGCTTCTTTAATTTATAAAAGTGTCGGTGCTCAAGTTACTTTTTGGCATCAATTAGGGTTAGATAATTATACATTTGATTTACTTGAACAAAAGGCGCTTAATCAAACGCCATTTATAGTTGCAAATGCCGCCAATGGATTAGAAGTTTTTCAGTATCATTATAAAATTCCAAACGAAAAATTATTTGTTTTACCTCAATATGTATCAATAAAAAGGACAGTATTAGATAATAATTCATTAAAAATAAAATTTCAAATTCCTGATGAAGCGATTGTTATAGGAATGATTGCACATTACAGAATTGAAAAATTTCAAGAACTATTACTACGCTCTTTTAGTGAGATAAAAACGGATAAAAAAATACATTTGGTTTTTTTAGGAAATAAAGATAATAGTGAAGAAACATTAGATAAATACAATTCTATTGTTGCTCTTTCAAAATCGTTATATTGCTATGATAAAGTAAGTTTCATATCTGGTGAGTCTGTTGAAGAAGTATTAAATTGTCTAGATATAGGGGTTTTAGTTTCAGAAATTGAAGGAACTCCAAATGTGGTTATGGAATATATGTTATATGGTTTACCAGTAATAGCATCTAACCATGCAGGTTGTGTAGGGCTATTAGAACCTTCGGAATTTTTGATTCAAAATGATAAAAATATATTGAGAGATAAATTGCAGCATTTAATTGATAATGAAAGTCTTAGAATAAGAGAAGCTCAAGAGAATACTGAGAAAATTAAAAAGTTTAGTATAGAAAATTATATTAATTCTTTACATTCTATAATTAATTCCGCCTCTTAAATGAAAATCCTATTTATTTCGATGCCATCTCTTCATGCGGTTCGTTGGATTGAAAATCTAAGCGAGTCAGGGCATGAATTGTATTGGTTTGATGTTTTAGGAAAAGGAGCGTTGCCTACAAAAATTTCCATGCAACAAATTACAAATTGGAAAAGAAGAAAAGTGCCTTACATTAAAGGAGAATACTTTTTGCAACGAAAATTCCCAGTTTTTTATACCACTTTACAACCTTTTTTAGAAGTAACAGCTAACGAAAAATTAGCACAAATTCTCAACGAAATCCAGCCCGACTTAGTGCATAGTTTTGAAATGCAGAGCTGCAGTTACCCTATCTTGGAAACCATGCAAAAATTTCCTCATATTAAATGGTTGTATTCGTGTTGGGGTAGCGATTTGTTTTATTTTCAAAACCAACCACAACACGAGTCAAAAATTAAAACAGTTTTAAGTCGTATTCAATATTTGCACACCGATTGTAATCGTGATTTTTTAATTGCACAAAGTTTAGGTTTTAAAGGCAAGCATTCAGGAGTAATTCCAGGTGGCGGTGGGTTTCATTTGGAACAGTTTTTACCTTTTGTAAAGTTTATTACTGAAAGAAAAATTATTTTAATTAAAGGTTATCACCATCATGTAGGACGTGGTTTGGTAGTGGTAAAAGCCGTTCAAAACATTCAAAAAACCATTGAAAAATTAGGATTTGAAGTAGTAGTTTTTGGAGCGCATCCTATTGTGATTGATTATGTTAAAGACAATAATTTGCCTTATGTAGTGCACGATCGTCATGAGTTAACGCATAAAGAATTGTTGCAAATAATAGGTAAATCAGTTCTTTATATAGGAAATAGTATTTCAGATGGTATGCCAAATACTTTATTGGAAGCCATTATTATGGGGGCTTTTCCAATTCAGTCTAATCCAGGAAATGTAACCGCTGAAATAATAACGGATGAAAAAAATGGTTTTTTAATTCATAATCCTAATGATGAAAATGCTATTTCAGATATAATTCTAAGCGTTTTACAACAACCTGAATTACTTCGAGAGGCATTCGAAATTAATCAAAACATTGCAAAAGAAAGATTGGATTATACCGTTAATCAACAAAAAATAGTAGCTTTATACCAACAAATTGAAAACGATTTATGCGAGTAGGTTTCAATCCTAATAAAGATAAAGTTCTTTCAAAATCTGATTATACCCATCAGGTGATAGTTCCTGTTTATATTCCGCATCAAAATGATTATTTTAAGGATAGTTTTGAAATTTTGCAATTGTGTTTGGAATCGCTTTTTAAAACATGTCATGACAAAACTTATATTACAATTGTAAATAATGGAAGTTGTATTGAAGTGGTGAATTATTTGAATCAGTTACAACAAGAATCTAAATTACAAGAAGTTATTCATACTACTGCAATTGGGAAATTAAATGCTATTCTAAAAGGTTTGTCTGGACATCAGTTTCCTTTAATTACCGTAACAGACGCAGATGTTTTATTTTTAAATCATTGGCAAAAAGCTACTTATGAAGTTTTTGGGGCTTTTCCAAAAACGGGTGTTGTTTCACCGGTACCAAATCCTAAATTGTTGCGTCACAATACAGCAAATATAATTGGTGAGACTTTTTTTTCAAAAAATATAGTTTTTACGCCTGTTGTTGCTAAGGCTGGGATGGAATCTTTTGCAAAGAGTATTGGTAATGAATCATTATATAAAGCTATACATTTAGAAAAGCAATTGACTATAACAAGAGGAAGTACGACAGCTTTGATTGGTGCTGGACATTTTGTAGCAACATATAAAGGGGTGAGTTTTGATGTATTAAAGCAACGTTTTTCAACGTATAGTTTAGGGGGAGATAGTGAGAAATTGTTATTAGATAAACCTGCTACTGATTTGGGTTTGTGGCGATTATCTACGCAAAATAACTACGCTTATCATTTAGGTAATGTAAAAGAGAATTGGATGCAGGACGAGTTTGATACTATAACTTCCGATTTTTCAGCTTTTGAAAATAACGTTGACAATAAAGTATATTCGGGGGTTTTGAATGATTTTTTTATGAGATTCTTCTCGAGATTAATTTTTAGAAAACCTTTTTGGCAAATGTATTTGCGTTATAAAGGGTTAACGTCAGAAGAGGCTAAACAGTATTAAAGATGAAAACAATAGCTATAATCCCTGCGCGAGGAGGTTCTAAACGTTTGCCAGGTAAAAATATAAAATTATTGGGTGGTATTCCTTTATTGGCTCATAGTATTTTGTATGCACAACAACACAAATTTATAGACGCTGTTTATGTTTCCACAGATGATGAAGCGATAAAAAAAGTAGCTTTACAGTATGGTGCCTTTGTAATTGATAGACCTCAACTGCTTTCAGGAGATTTTGAACCCACAGTTTCTGCTTTAAAGCATGTTTTAGAATCAATTGATGCGAAAATTGAGAATGTAATTCTTTTGCAAGCCACTAATCCACTGCGTCCAGATAATTTATTACATGATGCCTTTGCTTTTTTTCAGGAAAAACAAGTGGACAGTTTGTTTACCGTTTCTCGCAATTCTCATAAATTAGGAAAAATTATGAATGATAGATTTATTCCATATAATTATGAAGTTGGGCAACGCAGTCAGGATTTAGAACCTTTATATTACGAAAATGGGTTGCTTTATATTACAAAAGCATCTGTAATACTCCAAAATGAGATCATTACAAAAGATGCTTTTCCACTAGAAGTTAACCATCCTTTTGCTGCTGTAGATATTGATACGCAAGAAGATTTTGATTATGCGGAGTATTTGGTTAAGAAGTTTCAGGTTTAAAGTTTCAGGTTTTTGGCACGCGGATAAAACGGATTTGCTAAAGCAAAACACTGGTTGGGCGGATTTTTTGGAACACAGGTTGGAGAAATGGGATAAATCTTAAAATTTGTTTCACACGATTGTCATCTTGAGTTTGTAGAAGACTCATAAAATTTAACTTAAGAAATTGTTAATCCTATTTGGCTTGCTAAACTTTATTATATTTGAAAAAACAAATCACTATTCACAAAATCACTAAATATATGAATCCCTATATAGAAATAGCAGGAAGAAAAATTGGATCGGATTTTCCACCATTGGTCATTGCAGAAATCGGTATTAACCATGAAGGTTCACTTCAAGTTGCTAAAGAAATGGTAGATGCTGCACATAGAGCTGGCGTTGAAGTTGTTAAACATCAAACTCATATTGTGGCTGATGAAATGAGTGGTGCTGCTAAAAAAGTAATTCCTGGAAATGCAGCTGTTTCCATTTATGAAATTATGGAGCGTTGTGCTTTAAGCGAAGAAGACGAATTAGAATTGAAAAATTATGTAGAAAGTAAAGGCATGATTTTTATTTCTACCCCTTTTTCTCGTGCAGCTGCTGAACGCTTGAAAAAATTTGATATTCCAGCGTATAAAATAGGATCGGGAGAATGTAATAATTATCCTTTATTGGAGCATATTGCCTCTTTTGGAAAACCAGTTATATTAAGCACAGGGATGAATACAATTGAGAGTATCCAAAAAGCGGTGGCTATTTTTGATAAGCATAATATACCAGTTGCGTTATTGCATACGACGAATTTATATCCAACACCTATTCATTTAGTGCGATTTGGAGCTATGATGGAAATGCATCAAGCTTTTCCTGATAAGGTTTTTGGATTGTCAGATCATACCTTAAATAATAATGCTTGTTTAGGTGCGGTTGCATTAGGCGCATCCATTTTAGAGCGACACTTTACAGATCACATGAACCGAACAGGTCCGGATATTGTATGTAGTATGGATGAACAAGCTACTAGAGAATTAATTATTAATAGTGCTGAGATGGCGCAAATGCGTGGTGGAACAAAAAAACCTGCATTAGAAGAGCAAGTAACGATTGATTTTGCTTTTGCAACGGTTTGTTCGATAAAACCAATTCAAAAAGGAGAAGTTTTTACGAAAGATAATATTTGGGTAAAACGACCAGGAACTGGTAAAATTTTAGCCGAGCATTTTGATTCGTTGTTAGGTAAAAAAGCGACACGAGATGTTGCAAATGATGAGCAATTGGATTTTGGTGATTTTGAGTAAGTTTTTGAATTGTGCTGCTAAGGACTTCGACAGGCTCAGTCTGACATTTGAGTTAATCGGTTTTAGTTGAGCAAAAGAATTTAAAGTTTATGATTCCACTATTGTCAAGCTGAGCTTGTCGAAGCCTAATAGAAACAATTAAATATTACATTTCATGAAATTATTCTATGTTTATATTTTAAAATGTAAAGATGATTCCTTTTATACAGGAATCACTAATAGTATTGAAAGAAGATTATATGAACATAACGTAGGAATTGATAAAGACGCTTATACTTATTCAAGAAGACCAGTTGAATTAGTTTGGATTGAAATGTTTACAGATCCTTCACAAGCTATTATGATAGAAAAGAAAATTAAAGGATGGAGTAGAAGAAAAAAACAAGCTTTGATTGATGAAGATTGGGATAAGTTGGTGAGATTCTCTAAGAATTATACTCAGTTCGGAAAAGAAGATTAGTGCTACTAAGGACTTCGACAGGCTCAGTCTGACATTTGAGTAAATCGGTTTTAGTTGAGATAATAAGTTTTTGAATTGTGCTGCTAAGGACTTCGACAGGCTCAGTCTGACATTCTAGTAAGTAAGATGAATTGAATTTCAGTTGTATTTCGATTAAAAAAGAATTAATCAAAAACCTTATATTTGCAAACCTATATCAATTAATAAAATGTCCAAAAAAATCCTCTTTCTTACGGGTACTCGTGCCGATTTTGGTAAAATAAAATCGTTGATTCAAATTTTGGAAGCACATCCCGAATTTGAGCCTTTTATTTTTGTTACGGGTATGCATTTGCAAAAGGAATACGGCTTTACTTTGTTAGAAGTGGAAAGATGTGGATTTTCGAATATTCACACGTTTGAAAATCACACCCATGAAACCACGATGGATTTAACTTTAGCCAAAACTATTGAAGGATTATCTGCTTATGTAAAACAGTGTGAACCCGATATGATTGTAATCCATGGTGATAGAGTAGAAGCGTTAGCTGGAGCTATTGTTGGAAGTTTGAACAATATTTTGGTTTCCCATATTGAAGGAGGGGAAGTTTCGGGAACTATTGATGAGTTGATACGTCATTCTACTAGTAAAATGAGTCATGTTCATTTCGTTTCAAATATGCAAGCAAAGAAACGGTTAATGCAAATGGGTGAATTAGAAAATGCTATTTTTATCATTGGTTCTCCAGATGTAGATATTATGTTTTCTAATACGTTACCTGATTTAGCAACAGCAAAACAGTATTATGAAATTGCATTTGACACCTATGCAGTTGCGATGTTTCATCCTGTGACTACTGAAGCGAAATATATGCAAGCGTATGCTGATAATTTTGTAGCCTCATTATTAAGTGATCATCATAATTATGTTGTGGTGTATCCTAATAATGATTTAGGAAGTCAAACTATTTTGAAATCTTATGAAAAATTAAAAGAGAATGCTCGTTTTCGAATTTTTCCATCTTTGCGATTTGAATATTTTTTAACCTTATTGAAAAAAGCTCAGTTTATTATAGGGAATAGTAGTGCGGGTATTAGAGAAGCACCTTATTATGGGTTACCCATTATTAATATCGGAACACGCCAACAAAATAGGGCACTTCACGCAAATATTGTCAATGTAGATTATACAATTGAAAGTATCACAAAAGCACTAAATAGTATCGATTTGCATGAAGTTAAGCCTTCTGAAAATGATTTTGGAAAAGGAAATAGCGCCGAATTATTTTTGAAATCCCTATTAAATTCAGCTATTTGGCAACTCAATCATCAAAAACAATTTAGAGATATTTAATGCTTTTTAATACCCTACAGTATTTTATTTTTCTACCCATAGTATTTATTATTTACTGGTGGGCTAATAATAAGTCCGTAAAACTTCAAAATATTTTATTGCTAATTGCAAGTTATTATTTTTATGTTTGTTGGGATTGGCGATTTCTTTTTTTGCTCGTTTTTTCTACAGGATTAGATTATTACACAGGGCTAAAGATGTTTGATGCATCAACGCTAAAAAATAAGAAATTTTGGTTCTGGTTAAGCATTGTTGTTAATTTAGGTTTTTTAGGGGTTTTCAAATATTATAACTTTTTTGCAGCATCATTTGCTGATTTTTTAAGCTATTTTGGTTTTCAGGTAAATATAGGAACACTTGAAATTATTCTACCTGTTGGTATTTCTTTTTATACGTTTCATGGATTATCTTATGTGATTGATATTTATAAAAATCGTATCGAACCTGAGCGTAATATTGTCGATTACTCATTATTTGTAAGTTATTTTCCTTTATTGGTAGCAGGTCCAATTGAAAGAGCGACTCACTTATTACCTCAATTAAAAAAGAAAAGAGATTTTTCCTATTCTAATGCAGTAGATGGGCTAAGACAAATTTTATGGGGGTTGATTAAAAAAGTAGTAATAGCTGATAATTGTGCTCTTTATGCTAATGCGATTTTTGACAATCCTGAAAGCCATTCGGGTAGTAGCCTAGTTTTAGGAGCTGTGTTTTTTGCATTTCAGATTTATGGTGATTTTTCGGGTTACTCGGATATTGCTTTAGGAAGTTCTAGATTATTAGGAATAGAATTATTGAAAAACTTTAATTATCCTTATTTTTCTCGTGATATTGCCGAGTTTTGGCGTCGTTGGCATATTTCATTATCCACTTGGTTTCGCGATTATTTATACATTCCGTTAGGTGGAAGCCAAGGAGGAATGTGGATGAAAGTTAGAAATACATTTATTATCTTTTTAGTCAGTGGTTTTTGGCACGGTGCTAATTGGACTTTTATCGTTTGGGGAGCATTAAATGCCCTTTATATTATGCCGTCTATTATTTTAAACACAAATAGGAATAATTTAGAAATTGTAGCAAAAGGGAAATTTTTGCCTTCGGTTAAAGATTTTTGCCATATTCTATTAACTTTTGGTCTTACCGTAATAGCTTGGATATTTTTTAGAGCAGCATCTGTTGGTCAAGCTTTTTTGTATTTAAAAGGGATTTTTTCAAATTCTATACTTTCGATACCTGAAAATTTACCCAAAATGGAATTGCTACTTTGTGGCTGTTTTTTATTGATGGAATGGTTAGGAAGAGAAAATAATTACGCTATAGCTAATTTTGGAAAGAGTTGGAATGTTATTTTTAGATGGAGTTTTTATCTGTTCCTGATTTTGATGTTGATTTATTTTGGTGCTAAGGAGCAGAATTTTATATATTTTCAATTTTAATTGATGAAAAGATTTATTAAAAGAATATTTGTTTTTTCTTTATTGACATTTATAATGTTAATTGGGATTATTGTGTTATCCAATATTTTAATTAATAAAGATTCTAATTTTTCAATTGATAAAAATAACGCGTATATTGTGCTAGGGCACTCACATCCTGAAGAAGCTTTTAATGATTCAATAATTCAAAAAACAAAAAATTTTGCAAGAGGTGGAGAACATTATTTTTATACTTATTTAAAAGCAAAAAAAATTATAGAATCCAATCCGCAGATTAAAGTAATTTTCTTAGAACTGACTAATAATCAAATTTCTACAGATATGACAAAGTGGATTGAAGATACTCAGAAAAATCTTGTGCATATTCCCAATTTTGCTCCTGTTATGACTTTTGAGGATCATTCTTTTTTGATAAAACAGAATCCATGGAGTTATTTTAAATCCCAAGAAATGGTCATAAAGAATAATTTAAATTTTCTTTTATATCGAAAAAAAAATATATTGGATCAACGAGATTGGGGTGGTTTTTATGCAAATCACAGACAAAAAGTTGATTCCATTATTAAGAGTAGTAATGAAAAACAGAAGGTAAAAACTAATTCAATGAAAATAGAGGTGGATACTACTAATCTATTCTTTGTTGATAAAATAGCATCAATTTGTAAAAATAAAGGAATAAAATTATTTTTAATAAGATCTCCTCAACATTCCAAATATGCTTATTGTGAAAATGAAGAGCAATTACAAAAAATTTTAAAAACTAGATATTCACAACTGTTTTATTTAGATTTTGAAAAATTTTATTTGTTAAATGATGATTATGCCGATTTAGAACACTTAAATTACAAAGGGGCCAAAAAATTCTCATTGTTTTTTGATTCCTTACTTAAGAAAGGACTTGTTGAAAGTTCTAATCCTGAACGATTGGTAAAAGATGAAATTTTAAAACACAACACCGTTAAATAGTGTTTTGCTAATTCCTTAAATAGTTTCTCAATTCAAAGAAATACCCGATATTTGGCAACTCAATCATCAAAAACAATTTAGAGATATTTAATGTTTTTCAACTCCTTATCCTTCGCTATATTTTTACCAATTGTATTTTTATTCTATTGGTTCATTTTTGCTAAAAA
>ERZ1034363.1004-NODE-1004-length-17145-cov-2.764061_pt1 | contig 17145 bp, 15 predicted proteins | sample MGYA00520616_ERZ1034363 | MGnify/ENA primary metagenome ERZ1034363 (study PRJEB33736, sample SAMEA104284506) | Azolla filiculoides | biome: Urban; feature: Water surface; material: Ditch water | place: Netherlands | collected 2015-10-28 | depth 0-0.1 m ...
AAGAACGAATTCCAACTACCTTGGGCAATTCACCGGAAAATATTAGACCCGAAAGTTCTCCCAATTATGCTACGCTGTTAGCTCAAGTAACTAAAAATTATAGGAATTGGAGTTTTTATATTGGATCGGAAAACCTTACCAATTTAGTTTCTCTTGGCAGTATTCAGTACGCGCCAATATGGATATTTTACAAGGGTAAGCCTGTAACCGTTGACGATCCATTTAAATACTTTGCAGGAAAGAAAATCTCGATTGGGCTGCATGACACGATGGCCAATAAGTTATTCCGCAAAATCCTTAGCGCAAATAACTCAAATACGCATGAAAATCAGAAGTTCATCGAGTTACCTCACTTGGAATCTGCTGAAGGTTTGAAGGGGGGGTCTCTTGATGCCGCTTTTATTGTTGATAGCTATAGCGCACCCGTCATCCAAAAATTACTTAGCGATCCCGAAATTCGCGTTATGAGCTTCAACTTGGCTGATGCGTACGTTAGGAAGTTTCCCTTCTTACAAAAGGTAACTATTCCCAGAGGTGCTTTAAATTTAGAATCGGTACGGCCAGGCCAAGAAATCACTTTGCTTGCTTCCACAACGAATTTGCTAATTGAAAAGAAGACTCATCCTGCAATTCAATGGGCTTTTATGTTAGCTGCAAGCGATGTTGGAAAATCTTCAGAGGACTTTTTTTCTAAGGCGGGCACCTTCCCAAAGTACTTGGATCTGAGTTTTCCATTAAGCCCTGTGGCTAATCGCTTTTATACACAAGGGGTCCCAGTTGTATTTCAGTATTTTCCGCTATGGCTCGGAAGTATTGCAGATGAAATGTGGGTTCTTGTTCTGGCGTTTATTGCTCTTATATACCCCCTGTATAAATGGATTATGGGAGTGAGGTCTTACCCGTCTACGTTTTTTATGCAAAGACTTTTTATTGACTTGCGTGATATGGATGAGGATCTTGCCAAAGTACAATCAAAAGAAGATGCGCAAAAGTTGATTAATGAATTAGATGAATTAAGCATTCAATGCTCTTCCATTTGGCTAAGTGAGACTGAAGCTAGGTTCTATTTCAATTTAAAAACCTCGATCTTGGCAATCAGAAAATCATTGGAGGCAAAAATTGCATCCTTTGATGCTCTTGATTAGGTATTAACTTCTACTGCAGGGTTTTGATGAATACAGATTTGGTTAAGGTTGTTAGGGCGGCATACTTTGCCGGTGAAAAGCACAGCAAGCAACGCCGCGGAGATCTTGAGGAAACTCCCTACATAAATCATCCCCTTGAGTTGGCGTCAATTTTGGTTGATGAAGGTCAAATTGATAGTGTGGATGTGATTTGCGCGGCTTTATTGCACGATACGATTGAAGATACCGATACATCTATTGAAGAGCTTATTTCTCAATTCGGCCCCAAGATAGGGGGGATTGTTGCTGAGGTATCGAATAATATGAACTTGGACTCGGCATCTAGAAAGGTACAAGAGCTAGCATGCATTCCGAATCTATCAATAGAGGCCAAGCTTGTAAAGCTGGCGGATAAAATTGCAAATATCAGAGATGTATCTACTATGCCGCCAGTTGGTTGGACGCTTGATAAAAAGAAAAGCTATTTTGATTTTGCTTTGGAAGTTGCCAAAAGTGCTAAAGATGCATCACCAAGGTTGTTTGAGGTATTTGTAAACGACTACCAACATCTTAAGATTGATTAATTAGACTCTTGTTTACTTTCAATTTTTATCTTTACAGATGATCTTTCGGTAACAAGAAATAATAGTGCCGCCAAAAGAAAGAATATTCCGATTCCAATTTGCAGGATAATTTTTTCAGCTAACATGGACTCAGTGTCAATAAATGACTTGAGCAAATGTACTGAAGCAATTGTTATGATGGATAGAGCAAGCTTCAGTTTTAGAGTTCCCGAATTGATATGTGAGAGCCATTCCGGTTCATCGGGATGGTCCTCTAAATTTAGCCTGGATACAAATGTTTCGTAGCCCCCAACAATCACCATAATAATTAGGTTGGCTATCATCACTACATCTATCAAATCCAGAGCATTTAGAACAATGAACTTCTCATTTGTTCTATTGATGAGTGCAACATCTATTAACTCCCAAAGTTGAATCATAAACTCGCATACGTAAATCCCAAGGGCAACAATTAGACCGAGATACATTGGAACCTGAAGCCATCTCGATGAGAACATGAGAGACTCCATGGCATTTCTAGGGATTTTGTTGGGATTTGCCATATAAATGGTTGTTTGGTTAGCGGACGATAACAGCTGGTGACGGTGGAATCGAGCCTGGAACCTTGGATATCGTTAGAATCGTAGACAGGTATTCCATGACCACCTTAGAGTAGGAGTCGTCTTCATCGGCGATTGAGTAATTGACTCCCTTGTAAATAACGCTGGCAGCCATTTTCCCATCGCTCCTATCTTTGTACACCTTGAATAATGGGGATGGAGCTTGGTAACTAGGATAGTAATTGCCCAATCCTGATTTTGAGGGTTTGATCATTAATATCCTGGATGGATCTTGATGCTGTACCAGCATGACGCTACCCAGGTAATCGAATACGTTTCCAGCGGATCTAATATTAATTACTAAATTCATGTCTCTTAGTTTTTGCCCATCCGTTAGTTTTGATACAGATGCACTTGGAGCATTGGCTTGCAATAAATCATTTTTTGAAGAGTTTGCGCAGTAAGCGCTCTCGCTAAATAGGTCGCCAAATATATTCTTGGCACTGAATTTATTCATGCACATCTCACTTTTGCTCTCGATCTTCACAAGTTGAAAGCTGGCTTTCCCATTCTTCTCATTTTTATCTATCCCAAAGCTACCATTTGCAATATTGTTGATAATTGCATCGCTCCAGGATTTGGAGTAGGAGTTAAATTCTGCCTCAGACATACGGTTGGAAATGGGGATTTTTTTTGATCTTCTTTCAGCGCGTAAGCCCGACTCAATTAATAATAGCAATGCATCTTGAAATTTTTCATGACTTGGGTCCATTGGATCATTTATTAAATGCACAACTTGATTTCCATCCTGACTTCTTAGTTGAATGGATTCAATCAGTAGACTATATTCGACAGTTTTTGGCCTCAATCTCTCGGTGCCCTTGAGTTCAACAAAATCGATTGGAATATCCTTGAGAAATGCCATCATGAATGAGCTGTTATCGAGGGAGGACTGGGTGAAAGTAAAGCTATTGTTAAGCGACATTCCAACAGTGCCTGTACTCATGGAAGAGTCTTGCATATTTCCAGCAGAATAGAATCCCAAGAAAGAGGATGGGTTTGCACTTACAAGACTTGTCGAAAGTCCAGCCAGTGTTGTGATGCTGCCAGAGCCAACTACAGACGGGATGTCTAAAAAACTCAGAGGCATATTATTGGCCGATCTGACTACATTTAATAAAATATTGTCATTGCTATATTGTTCTATTACCTCCCTATAGGAGGCAGACATTTCTTTAAAGCTTGCAGAGCGGGTAGAAGAACATCCCGCGATTATTCCTGCGAGTAATATTGGCAATAACTTTTGAAGATTCAAGTGATACTCCGGTGGTTGCTGGCTAATCGATATATCTATATTATTATAAAAATTGCCAGTTAATCTGGCAATTTTTATTAGTCCATGCGTATTGAATATACTAAAGATGATCTTTTTTTCGAAGCCCCTTTAAATTTGTAGCGGGCAGCTGGATTATTATTTTTCTTAGGCAGGTCAATTGAGCTTAAAACTACCTCATCACCAAAGCAGCCTTTGATATCGATTGCGCAGTATCGATAAATTTCAAAAAAACTAGACCCATCATCCACTTCAAAATCGAATATTTCCCTATCAGCTTTATCGTTTTTGCTTACATCAACAATTAAACTTTTGTGAACCTCTACACGACTACTGCTTAAGTTTAGGCCATCCTCAGTTGGGTTGATGATTTCAATTCGATCAAACTTTACATGTGAGTTGGTGACATCAAGTCCATCATCGGCGGAGTAAAGACTTCTAATTCGCTTAACTTCCCATTCATCTTTTCCCACCCCAAGAATTGAAATTCCATCAATATCGTCACCAATGTTTATATTTTTCCCTGATTTTTTATTAGTATAGCTATCATGCCTCCCAAGGTAGTGGGTTGTAATGGTGCCTGCGTTGAAGCTTGAGAATGGATTTTTTCTATTTACTTTTACAGATAATCCATCCTTTGCCGCATCCTGAAAATTACCCATAAACCAAATTCCGCCATTATCAGCATGCTTGATTGGTTTGCATTCTTCAGAGGCTGCCTTTATGGTTAATCTTTTTGCCTTCAGTATTGATCCTTGGTCAAAAATTAGGGCCGATCTACGGATTTTTGATTTTGGTTTTACACCATTTGAAATAAGAATGGTTGTTTGATCTTCCGCAGTTAGTTTTATGCCTTTTGCGACATGGACCTCTGCATCAATCACATAAATTTTGCCTGACCTCAGCATGAGATCTCGATTTATATCTTTATTAATAATTACTAGCGGCTTAGCCATAATTTTATTGATCCTTTTAGTCGGTATATCTAATGTTTAGGGTTTTCTGGCCGTTTTCTTTGCCGACTTTTTAGCAACTGTAGAACGGGCAGCTTTCTTTGCAACTAATTTTTTAAATGCCGGCTCAGAATTTTCAGTGGCGTTTAATTCCAAATTACCTTTTCGGAAATTAATCTTTCTCAATGTTTTTTATTTAAATCTGATTGCGCCTCTGGGTCAGCAGCGGAAGCTTTTTTCCCTTTTGGGGATACTCCTATGATTTCGGTATTATTTTCTCTCATACCCCATTCTTCGGCATCAATAGCCTCGTCAAAGCCCATCATGATGACATCACCTATGTGGACATGTACTGTGATCTTGCCATCTGCACTTTTACCGAACCCAGCCTTTGTGATCCTGGAAGTCGCTTCGGTTACGGCCGCTGTGGCTAGCAAGTTAACTGTCGTGGTGCCATGTTTTACTCCTAACTTGTCAAGATCAATGCTAATGCTTTTAAGCAGGGGTCCAATCACCTCCCTGCAAGCATCCTCAACTACATTATGTTTTCTAGGATTGATAAAGTTGTTCAATCCATCTTCTTTTTTCCCCTGAAGAGGTTCGTGAAAACTCGTAGTGTGAAATTAATTCAATGACTGGGTAGGGGGCTGAAGTTACCTTGTAAAGGCAAATCCGCGTCCCGCTACTGCCAGCATCGATCACTGCTTCATAAAATGACTTCATTAGGGGTGGTAAGACTATAGATTTTTGGGGTATTGGCTTTTCCAAAAACCGCAGTGATGCGCATTATGCCCATTAAATAGACCAACTTGATTGGGGGCAAATTTCATTATGGATTTAGTGTTTTTGGCATAGGTTGGCCAAGAAGGAAGATTGCTGCTTGCTGGATTACCTGAGCTTACAAACTTTGACCAATATTGGACGATTTGCTCAGAAAGCAGCTCCGAATCTGCCGGTAGAGCAGGCGCATTGATTTTGCTATTGTTTGAGTACCCTGGAAAGACATAATTAATAATTGCGGAATGAACTGGCCCCATTGAAAAATTAGGGTAGGGTGTCGAAATGCCAACGCCATTTACCAATGCATTAGGGTCTGCAAACTCAAACACATACAATGGTTTTGCGCCAGGATATGCTTGAATGGTATCCGCAGTTTTATAGTAAAGGCAATTATTGATGCCAATACTATCGTTATAGTCTGATAGTGCAACTCCTAATTTTTCAGCACTTGCGGTGTCCGATAGATTTTTCTTGAACCCGTATTTCACTGCAACAGCATTAGCTTTCTTCCCATAGAAATTTGGAAGCCAAGACGAAAGTACTGTTGTTGTATTTACAGGCAATGCCCCGGTTTGCCCAGCCTGCCACCAATAGCCAACATACAGCAAAATTTCTTTTTGCTCTCCCCCTATCAAAGTGGGTACTGGTAGAAATTTTCCACCCTTACTCTGACTAAGTGCATCCGCTATTGAAGTTGGAATGGTTGCATTTGGTCTTGGGGGCGTACTATTTGCGGTTCCATAAACTGGAGCAAAGATGGCCAAATCAGTTGCATTTGCATTGGCATATTTGGTTTGAACTGCCAAGATTTGCTCTATTGGTTTATTGCGTAAACAGGCTAATTGCTTACCATTATTAGGGCAATCTAAATTGTTTGAAATTTCAGTCCCAGATGTGGAGATGGCTTGGTCAACACTCTTAATATGTGCCAAGCATCCGGCACTCATAATGATTGCTTTATGAAACAAGCCATTAACCTTATCAGGGCTAGCCAAATGCATGCAAACAGATGCTGCTCCAGCTGATTCGCCGGAAACGGTAATGTTTTTAGGATCGCCTCCAAACTTTGAAATATTTCGCTGTACCCAGCGCATAGCTTCTCTCTGATCTTCGATTCCAAAATTACCATTCACTGGATTATTAGCTAAGGCGGGAAGGGGTACAAATCCCAAAAAACCTAGGCGATAATTTGCAGTCACAACCACCATGCGACCTTGATTTGCTAATTTATCTAGCCGGTATAGATTTGAGGACCCCCCCACAAACGCACCCCCATGTATCCAAAATAAAACGGGAAGCTTTTCTCCCTGCTTAAGATCGGCAGGCGCTGTAATGTTGATTGAGAGGCAGTCTTCATTATTGCTGGCATCAGTCAAATTAAATCTTTTTACTTGCGGGCATGCTGGACCAAAATCACTTGCATCAAAGGTGCCTGTCCATGCAGTTTTTGTCTTAGGCAATTCCCAGCGTAAATCTCCAGAAGGCGACTCAGCAAAGGGAATTCCGCGGTACTCGATAACTCGGCCACCTGCCGCATCAGTTCTATACGCCCCCTGAACCTTTCCGGTATCTATTGAGATTGGGGTAGGCCGATCACTGCCTTGCATGCTGCTGCAGCCTGTGAAAATGGCCAATAGAGGGAATAAAGCAGCAATTAAATGCTTGGATAGAAATGGGCTTGGCATAGAAAAATGTATTTGATTGGCGGTTGAAATAATGTGCCACTAAATTTAACATTTCTTAAGGGTTTCAATTCTTACGAATTCCGACAGTATTCATCTTTTATATATATTGCGATAGGGCTGTGACTGGTCTATATATAGCTCGGGGGCTTTATGGATCGAGAGGTAAAAATTTGATGAATCTTATGTGCAAATAGCGCCATACTGGGTAAATTCAAGCATTTTTTTAATTAACCTGATAATAAGGGGTAGCTGATTTATTCTAGTTTCAGACATTACCAACCGTTCCTATTAATTGCTCTATGCGTATATTCGCCTCATTTCTTCTATTCTTTGCCTTAGCTGTTCCTCGAATAGTCGGCGCTGAAACAATATCCGAGAATGTTGCGTCTATAAATCCAATTCACTCGGTCACCGTCTTAGAAGATTTTGACGGAAAACTCACCTACGAAGATATACGCGATCCTAAGCTACAAAGTAAATTTAAGTCTGTTCATCCTGCAGGCAATGAGCTAAATTTCGGCTATTCTCAATCAACATATTGGCTTAAGCTTACTTTGGCAAAAGACTCTTTATTGCCAAAATCTTGGGTATTGGAATTGCCATATTTTGGTTTGGACTATATTGATTTTTACGCGCCAAATAGTAAGGCTGTAAATACGGGTGGCTTGAGGCCAATTAGTAGTAGGCCATTGTTTTATAGGTTTTACGCCTTCCCGCTATCACTCGAAAATATTGAGCAAGATTTTTATCTTCGCATCAGTTCTACACAGTCAATTTCAGTGCCGCTGAAGGTTTGGGGGTATCAAGCCTTTTTGGAGCATATTGAGTTTGATACCTTATTTCAGGCGCTCTATTACGGTGGCTTAGGTGCACTAGCAATTTTCAACCTCTTTTTGTTTATCTATCTGCGTGACCGAGCGTATATCTACTATTCTGGCTTTGCTTTTTTTATTGGCATTGGAATTTTTTCAGGCAATGGCTACGGCCGGTTACTGCTATGGCCAAATTCCCCGGGATGGGATCACATTTCTCAGTCTGTATTGCTAGGATTTGGTACCTCAGTGGCAATGCTCTTTGTTTGTGAGTTCTTGAAGGTGAAGCAATTTTCGGCATTACTTTTCAAACTTTTCAACACCTTAGCCGCAGGACTACTTACATGTAGTGTTGGATTGTTGGCTTCGTTCATGCTTGAATTTTCCCCAACAGTACTTTTTGAGGTATTCACTATCCTAGTTATACCCGCAACAGCCATCACCATCTATGCTGGCTATAGGGCATGGCGTCATGGGCAAAAGAGCGCTAAATTCTTCTTGCTTGCATGGGGGGTTTTGGCGACAGGGGGAATGTTGGCCAGCTTTAGAATGCTAAATCTTGTTCCCAGCAATCCCTTTACGTCCTATGCACTTCAGATTTCATCGGCTATGGAAATGATTTTGTTTGCTTTTGCCTTGGCAAGTCGCATTAAGGATGAGCGTGTTTTACGCGAAGCTGCTCAACAAGAGGCACTCCACTCCAAAGAGGGGCTGCTTAGATCACTTAAGGCTTCTGAGGAGAGGTTGGAGAACAAAGTTATGATGAGAACTAACGATCTCAAAGTAATGCTGCAAAATGAAAAACGATTGAGGGAGCAATATATTCGCTTTGGATCTCTCATCTCACATGAATTTAGAAACCCTCTTGGAATCATTGAGACGCAGCTTGCCCTTTTAGCTAGAGAAAAGGATGGGGCAAACTATGAAAAAAGAGTTTCGGTTATAGGATCTGCAACTCATCGCCTTTCCATGCTCTTTGATCGATGGCTTCAGGGCGACAGATTTGAAAATGGAATTGATTCTCTCCGCCCACAAGTCCTCCCGATAAATGATTGGTTGGAAAGGCTTATTGGAAGATGTCGTTCTTATCACTCTTCGCATGTACTTAAATTCACACAAAATCCCAATATCCAAACGCTTATTGCTGACGAGAAAATGGTCGAAGTAGTTGTGCTGAATTTAATCGATAATGCCTGTAAGTATTCTCCGGAAGGATCGGTAGTTACAGTAAGACTCTTGTCTGAAGTTGCTAGGGTTGGATTTTCTATTTCTGATACCGGTATTGGTATCGATGCAAAAGAGCATCAAGCTATCTTCGAGGAATATTTGCAACTCAATCCTCGAAATGAAGCAAAAGGATTTGGTCTTGGATTAGCTTTTGTTAAGAAGGTTGTGGAATTTCACGGCGGTAGCATAGAGCTGGTGAGCTCCCTAGGCAACGGCTCTGAATTCATTGCATGGTTTCCAGAAGGAAGTTTGGTGCAATCAGATAATATCTAGAAGATATTTAGGTTTTCTGTGAAGGCTAAACCAGCGCCATACACAGTTTGCAGGGGAAACTTCACCACTCCCGCGTCCTCTATTTTTTTTCTTAGTCTTCTCAACATAACCTCTAAACGACGATTATCGTATCCATTAGGGTCGAATCCTAGAGCCCTAATTATCTCATCGCGTGTGATGACGATACCTGGTTTATTCGAGAAGCATTTTAGTAGCGTGAACTCGCTACGTGTCAGCTCTATATCTAGTTTATTTGGCGTGCTCAATTCCCAGCGTATGGTATTTAAAAGCCACCCATTTGAATGCAATATTTGAGACTCCATTTTGCGTTGAAGTCTATGCAAAATAGCAATTAACTCATCTGTTGGGAAAGGCTTGACTAGGTAGTAGTCCGCATCTGCATTAATGCCATCAATCCTATCGTGTGGTTGACCTTCACAGCTTAATACTAGAGAGCCATAAGCAGGCTTCTCTTTCTTTAGAATTTCTAACCCATCACCATCAGGCAAGTTTCGATCGACAATTAATATGTCGCAGTGGTTGAGCGTTCTCCAATTTTCCCACTCAGCGATAGTAGAAACTCCATCGACCTCAAAACCTTCGATTTTCAATATTTCTACAAGCCCATCCCGGAAATCAGGCTCATCTTCAACAATCAGTATTTTTGCTTGCATTTATTGTTAGCTCTGATGTGGTTACTTAATCTTTTTAATAATTACAGGTTTTGAAACTCCCTGAACACCAACGGCAGTTAGCGCTGTAATTAGGGCAATTTGAGACCCTTTGTAAGAGTCCTTTGGATCCATTGCTTCAGTTAGAGCATGGAATCCTTCAAATGTTCCCCCTGGTGAAATGATGATAGTTGGAATATTGAGGGAAATTGGTACTTCAGCATTGGTGCTACCACCAATCAGCATCTCCTCTTTTTGGCCCATCGCCCTCATTGAGCCCAGGGCGGCCTGTATTAATGGGGAGTTATTTGGAGTCATTCCGGCTGCGCGCTCTCCAATTTTATTGATTGTGACGGTTAGGGGGTTTGCCCCAATGAATTTATTTTCATCCTCAACCGATTTGTTAATAATTCCTTTTATCTTTTTATCTAGGATATCTAATTGCTTTTGATCGGTGGAGCGCATATCAATTTCCATTATTGCATCGGGTGAGATGGTGTTTACAGATCTTCCTCCACGCACAATCCCAACGTTGTAAGTAGTCCGAGGATTTTTTGGTACTTTAATGTTTGCAATATTTGCTATTGCTCTTCCCATTGGATGAATTGCGCTTGGAACAGTTCCAAATGCTGCGAAAGAGTGACCGCCCAATCCTGAATATTTGACTTCATAACGGTATACCCCGGTATTGAGTGGCACTATGTACCCGCTAGTTAGTGGTTCAAAGCCAATAAATGCATCAGCATTTGGGTACTCCTTTAATAGGGCTCTTGCGCCACGTAAGTTACCATTCCCTTCTTCGCCTACAGTGCCTACAAATAAAAGATCTCCAACGGTTTTAATGTTGTTAAGCTCTAGAATTTTTGCCCAGGATACTAGGACGGAGAGTCCATGTGTATCGTCAGAAATACCCGGAGCATAGTATTTGCCATTTCTTTCCTTCACTTTTACATCCGTCTCAATCGGGAAGACCGTATCCAGATGAGAATCAAGGATGACTAAGGGGCCAGCGCCCAAGCCTTTTCGAAGCGCAATCACATTTCCCTCTTTGTCAATTCGAGCATCCGTGAGGCCGGCAGAGTTGAGCATCTTCATAAATTCTTTGGCTCTAGCCTCCTCCTTGAATGGTGGCGCTGGAATCTCAGTAAGTGCAATTGTTCGATTGAAGGTTTCAGATTCATTAGCCTTAATATCTTCTAGCGTTTTTCTTATTGAAGGGTCGGCAAGAAGGGCATTAATGTTCTGTGATACTTCGTTGCTAACCTGAGGCCAGGCAGCTACGGGCATTGCCCACACTGGAGCATCCCCTTCATTCGCTTGAGTTGGTCCTGTGACTGATAATGCGAAGATAGCCAGTGTCATAGCCAATGGGATTCGATATCTTAAAAGTGGTATGTATCCCATGGCTATGCCTCCTGTCGATATTTAAATGATGATTGACATATCCAGTAGCTTTATTAAAAAGGTTACTTTTTTGCCTGTTTAAAAAAATTATAGCTATTCGTCGGTCCCGTATGCCTACTAATTTGCATTCATAACCAATAAACATATATGCCGATTAGTTTGCATGATTAAGTAATTCATCATTCCCATAATTGTGTGGTCAATTGATATATTTTTGGTAAGAATTGGTAAGAATTGATCTAAACTTACTTCAGTAGAATCATTTGATTAATGACTTATTCTTTTTTGCCCAGAAAACTTGTTCATGCACATCAAGCCTTTTTTGAGATCAATCTCGGTCTCAATTTGTATTTTTTTGCGAATCAGATAAATGCTCAAACTGAAGGTTTTGATGTTGTATTTAAACAAGCTCGAGTAAGAGATCTCCAAACAAATCTGGATGCTATTCGTTATGTTGGGGTTAGGGGTAATAAAATCACCGTGGTTTCGGAGGGCTCAATAATTGGTCATGGTTAATGACCAACTTGTAATAAAGGATGGTGAATTATTAAAATAACCTCGCCAAGGTATACCCCTGATGAGTACCCTCACAAAAATTTAATCTTTATCAAGTGGATTCTAACCGTATGAAAATCATTCATGTTGCAGTTTTAAGTGTAATTGGCCTGGCGACTGGGTGCACATCCATTAACTCAACTAGCTTTGACAATATGTCATCGGTCTATAGGCAGGCAGTTGAGGAGTATGGAAATAACAATATCCTATTGAATATTGTTCGAGCCTCTAAGGATATGCCCATGAGTTTTCTCGATATGCCTTCAGTAATTGGCACGGGGCAGGTTACGGCTACTGCAGGTGTTTCTGCAACACAAAGCGCGGGAACTAATTCCGTCCCTCCATCAATAACGGGCGGATCACTCGGACTAACAGTGAATAATGGATTTACCTTTTCACAAGGCTCTTTGGACAATGCACAGTTCATGAGTTCCTTTCTAAAAGAAATCCCTTTGGGCGTCCTGGGGTTTAGGGGTACGGAGCGCCTAATGCCTAAGGCGGTTACTTATTCCCTGCTGATAGAGAGTGTTGAATTTCATTACAATAACGCGGTAGTTCGTCGATTTAATAACGATCCATTGGATCCTAATTATGCTGATTTTCAGCAAGTTCTATACACGCTTATTGAGGCGGGTTTAACGGTTGAAAATGCTACATTTAAAACGCCAATTGGTCCGGCATTTGAATCTAGTCACCTTTCCAAATCATTGGATTCTTGGGGTGCTCCCGTGATCGATGGTCTTTCTAAAGGATCATTGAGTTTCGAGAAGGTGAAGGTTAAAGGCAGGGAGTTGTATCAACTAACTCGAAATGACGTAAAAACTCGAGCGTGTGTAAATAAATTCCGCTCGGAACAACTCATGGGAAATCTATTGGGTGAATCTGCTTTTTGTCAGGACACCATTATGCATCCTCGGACGGATGAAAAATACACAAGCGTTATTAGAAATTTAATTGGCAATAAAGCGGGGAATAAAACTTTTGAGATGGTGATTGGTATTCGCTCGCCTGGAAACACCTTTGATTTCTTGGGTGCAGTTGTTAATGCGCAGTTTGGTCTAAATGGTGCGAAGGAGGTAATGATTCAGCCATCATCCTCAGTGATTGATAGTTACAACCAGCATTTTAAAGCACCGCACGCGCTGTTTAAGGTGTACAAAAATGAAAATATTAGTAATCCAGTTGCTAGCGTCAGCTATAAAGGTGTTACTTACGCACTTTCAGATGATGATGATTCCTATAGCAAGCAGGTTATGGAGTTTATGTCGACCTTAATTTCTGTAGCCAAAATTCCTGGCGCAATTCCACAGTCGCCAGCCGTTATCGTAAGGTAGCAACTGATAGTCTAAATATTATTTTTAGGGTTTAATACGGTTTTTTTCTGGGCCATCCTCTATTAACCAGATTAATAGTTGATCATGCGCATCTTGCCCTTTATTGGCATTCTCATGATTGATGAATGAGGAGATGGCATATAGATTTCCAGATCTACTTTTAACGAATCCTGAGATGGCTTTGACATCAGACAGGGAGCCAGTTTTTATATGGGCTTCCGGCTTAGACTGGAATCGGTCATATTTTTTTAAATATGCATTTAATCTATTTTTCATGGTTCCATCTTTTCCAGGTACCGGTAGGCTATTAAGGAAAATAGCAGAGGCTTCGGGACTTTGAAGGAGGGTTAAAACAGTTGTTAAGTTGCGGGCAGATATTGCCTCCACGCGCGAAAGGCCGGAACCATTTTCTAGAGATAACTCCGGGAAAATTAGGTTGTTGCTACTTAGCCATTGTTTAATAGCTAGAGTACTTTTATCAAGGGACGCTGGTTTACCTGTTTTGTCTAGGCCTATTGTTAGAAAAACCTGTTTTGCCATTGTGTTATTAGAGAAGTTATTGATATCCCAGATAGCATCCTTAAGTATTGTCCCTTGATAGCTAAGTAACTGATTGGCAGATGCTGGAACAGTGCCATTTTCTCCGGTTGGTGCTGTAGCCCATACCCCTCCTGCAGACTCCCAGACTGCTTGGAACCCTCTCGTAAGCATCGTGTTTGGCGCTAAAGCTACGATCGGGTATGTTAATTCGTCACAACCAAGGGGAATAGAGCCATTAAATGTAGCGAGAATAGGTTCATCCGTCTGCGGAGCATTCTTTTCATCGTTAGAGATATGAAACCCAATCAATTCTTGCCAGTTTCCACAGGATGTATTGCGGTTTTGTTTAAGGTTATTTACCACTTTAAAGTTAGCTAAATTGGGCTGGTAAGTAATTGATGGGGTGCCACCTTCGATGACGGCGCCAATTTGAAACTTCAGCGTATTAAGGGAATACAAAAGGGGGTCTGGAAATACGTTATACGAACGATTGACCTGCCCATCCAATGTCTTCCCACTAAGCAGGGAGGGATCATGTGCCGATCGATCAAATATTAACTTCCCATTAATTTTATCGATCCCCATAGCGCGAAGCTCAAGGGCAATTCTCTCTAGATCATCTTGTGAGAATTTCGGGTCGCCAAAGCCTTGAAGATATAAATTACCATTAAGAACGCCTTGATCAATAGAGCCATCAGTGAATATTTTCAATTGCCATTGATAATGAGGCCCCAAAATATTCAGTGCCCCAACAGTCGTCAATACTTTCATGGTGGATGCTGGATTCATTGGCGCATCGCTCCGCCAACCTAGAATTTCAGTAAAACCAATGTCGTTATTTGACGGATTCTTGATCTTTATTACATGCAAGCTCATTGCCGAGTAAGGGATCTGACTTTTATTGAGACTATTTTTAAACGAAGTCGGCAGTACATCAATTTCGCTTGAGAAGCATGATGGAATAAGGCCAAAGGTGGCGAAGTAAAATAAAGTGCTGCGGAGCAAAATTAGCATGAAATTATTTTTTTACGTAATGGAACAGGAATTTTGCCAGTCTAATATTCTCATCATAAAGCAGGTCAACCCTTACGAAGATGCACATTAAAAAAAATCGCACCCTCCATTTCTCCTTCTTAATTTTCTCAATTTTATTTGCATCGAAAGGTGTTTCAGCTGCAAGTTGTGCTGATGCGTTGCAATCAGTTTTTGGTAATGAGGGTGGATATCAAAATAGTAAACAGGATGGCGGAAATTGGTCTTCCAAAAAAGTAGGTGTTGGCAAGTTATGTGGCGGAACAAAATATGGAATTGCATGTGCCTATAGCCCAGGCGTAGATATAAAAAATCTGACAAAGGAGAGGGCGGCCAAAATTTATGAAGGCAGAGAGTGCAGACAAATCAGAATGAGTGAGCTGAACGGTCAAATTGTCCCGACTTTATTGCTTGATCTTGCCGTTAATATGGGTGTTGAAATGGCAGTGAAGTTATTGGGGACTTCAATTAATCTTTTGAGTTCAAATGACAAGCAAATTAAGTTTAATGATGAAATGACGGATGAGATGGTGGCATGGTACAACGCCAACACAAAAGATCGTCAGGGACTATTACTTTTGTATGCCACTATTACGTTGACTGCCATAGATCGCTATGCTTATATCGTTGAAAGCAATAAGAAGCAGTCCATATGGCTTTTGGGCTGGATACGACGTGTGATCCCCAATGAAATAGAGGCTATCAGACCAAATAAAAATCCAGAATAGGAAATGCTTTAGGAAAGTATCTAAAGCTTTTATCTGTAGCAATATGCCTGATGCAGTCTTACAATGGCTTCGTCTCGAGATGGGATATCAAATCTTTAATGGGTTGATTGCTTATGCCATTGCTACCGCTAAATGGGTGGTCTAGGATCAATATAAGTGCCATCAAAATACATAATGTAATGATTTGGATTGAGCAGTTAATCACCCTAATTTTTCCTGGGGTGTAAAAGGACAGGGCTGAGAGCACGATGGTCAATAAAAGTCCAAGGTGCATCACAAACCAAAATAAAGGTGGGAGTGAAGATTGGCTGTTGGAAATTCTTGACTCTCTTGATTGTGTAATTTGTGAGGAAAGCTTAACAATCTCTAGATACATTGCGGCTTTAATTTGCGTTTGACGATCTATTGAAAGTATGCAGGTATCTAGTTTGGCTAATAATTTAGAAGTCTGTGGGCTGCCTTTTTGCGCCGTAAGTTGAGTCCATTCATCATTCACAATTGATTTTGTATAGTCGAGCAATTTTTTCCTGCAATCCTCAACCGAGTCCCCATGAGTCGCTACTAGTAAAGTATCTAGATTTCTTATTTGCGATGCTTCAACACTAACTTCACTTTGATAGTTATCAATAGTCTGATTTGCAAGTGCTAAAACGAAGGCTAAAACAATTCCAGTAAGGGCGGCTGCCGATGCAATTCCTCCTGCTGCCATATTCTCATCGCGATCCTCCAATTTCCAGTGAGGGGCATACCGTTGGAACATGCGGTGAATTACCCATAGCAAAAGAAGTGGCGGAATAGGGTACATAAGTACAAATAGCCATTGGGGGAGTAAATCAATAAGGGATAGAATATTCATGTTGAAAATTGGGTTTGCTAGATTGTTAAGCGCAACCTTATAAGGCGTAGTTATATCCTACACTACTCGTACCACTGTTTTATATGATTGTTCGAAAGGTTGTAAATGATAGATCGTTTTTCTGATCACGCATCAAATGAGCGCACCATGCTTGCCTGGGTTAGGACGGGTATAGCCTTTATTGCGTTTGGGTTCGTGCTTGAAAAATTCCATATTGTTTTGCGCCACTTTATCGAATTAACCCCTGGGGCAGTAAATAGCATCAGCGTTCGCGATACTAAAGCGGCTAGTGAGGCTTTGGTCGTTTTTGGTTTGATAACTATCGTAGGCGCCATATTCCGTTTCATAAAAACTACAAAGCAAATAAGCTCTCCGGAGCCTGCGGCTACTCACCTTGGCCAGCTACTGCTATCGGCGCTGGCTTTTTCTTCATCGGGTGTGCAATATTAATGGGAATGCTCAATTGGTAGAGCTTGGCAAGAGTCCATTTGTGTTCGTCTATGGGCAATCAAAAAACGGACCGCATGCGAATATTACTTGTATGAATTTGGATGTCTATTGCATATTGGTTGGGTCGTGCGAGATTCGAACTCGCGACCAACGGTTCTAAGATGTTTTGCTGGCTCAGACAGTAGCGCTGTAAGAAGTTGTGGCTGGCTGCTTTCGGCCAGTAGCAGCCGGAAGGGCGTCACCATTAAATAAGTCCCTTGGCTTT
>ERZ1034363.1006-NODE-1006-length-17136-cov-14.497333_pt1 | contig 17136 bp, 11 predicted proteins | sample MGYA00520616_ERZ1034363 | MGnify/ENA primary metagenome ERZ1034363 (study PRJEB33736, sample SAMEA104284506) | Azolla filiculoides | biome: Urban; feature: Water surface; material: Ditch water | place: Netherlands | collected 2015-10-28 | depth 0-0.1 m ...
TCTAATTCATAGCATTTGATGTTGGGATAATTATTCAAATCCATTGCTTCCTTTAAGGATAGCATTGTAGCTAATACATTCCAACCTTTTCCCGCAAAAAAAAGGGCTGTTTGTTTTCCTATTCCACTAGAAGCTCCAGTGATTAATACTGTTTTTTTCAATAGACTTTTTTTAATAATCCAGTTTTATCATTGGAATATAGCGTGAAATTTTTGCCTTTCTTCGGTTGATATATGATGATGAATTTGATGCTTTATATTTTCTTGGATTAGGCAAAATGGCTGCAATTCCAGCGGCTTCATATCGTGTTAAATTTGCGGCATCTTTACGAAACCAATGTTTGGCTGCGGCTTCTGCTCCATAAACCCCATCACCCATTTCAATACTATTCAGATAAACTTCCATGATTCGTTTTTTACCCCAAATCAATTCAATCAAAACAGTATAATAGGCTTCTAAAGCTTTACGAACATAGCTTCTCCCTTGCCATAAAAAAACATTTTTTGCCGTTTGTTGCGAAATAGTGCTTCCTCCTTTTATTTTTTTTCCTTTTTGATTACTCTTATAGGCTTTTTGCATAGCTTCAAAATCAAAACCCCAATGGTCTAAAAAGCGTCCATCTTCGCTAGCAATTACGGCTTTTTGAAGATTTAAAGATATTTCTTCAATAGGAACCCATTCATGACTACATGTCATTTCCTTTCCTTCTTTCTTATGCTCCATTGCTCTAATTCCCATTAGTGGCGTAAAAGGCACTGGGACAAATTTGAATAATAAAACTAATAAAAAACTAATAATATTAAACCAAAGAAAAGTTAACCAAATAAAACGAACTATTCTTTGACCTGTAGTTCGTTTTACAGGTTTTTTTGCGGTTTTATTTTGTGTTGATTTTTTTGCCATTTTTTAAACTAAATCTGCTAATTCTTGACCAACTAAACTACCTATAGCTACACCCATTCCTCCCATTCTTACGCCACAGTAAACATGATTTGAAAGTTGCTCTACTATTGGTTTTTTATGCGCTCCAATTCCCATTGTTCCACTCCAACGATGTTCTACTTCAAAATTGATATTAGGCAAAATTACTGTTTTTAATAATTCTTCCAATCTGTTTTGAATTAATTCAGTTGTATCGTGTGAAGTTGTAGTCTCGCCATAAAAATCTAAATTTCTCCCTCCACCAAAAAGAATTCTATCGTTAATATTTCTAAAATAATAATAACCCTTATCTAAATGAAAAGTACCTTTGATATCTAAATTTGGAATAGGTTTGGTGATTAAAACTTGTGCTCTTGCAGGCTTTACTTGATTATTTGTCAACTGTGCTGCAAAACCATTTGTAGTGAATAACAATTTATTAGTTTTAAAAGAGATTTCATTGGTGACCACCTCAACATTATCGTTTAGCTCTTGAAAACTTGTTACGGTTTGGCTATTTAAGATAAGAATATTATTTTCATGAGCTTTTCTCAACAAAGCTTGCATCATATTTCCAGTATCAATTTGTGCTTCAAAAGGATTGAAAATTAGATACTCGAATATATTATCAAAATTAAAGCGGTCAACTTCTTTTGAAAACACCTCAGTTTTAAAAAGTGGTTTTAAGATATCATTTATAAAAGGCATTTTTTGAACACACTCATTATAAAAAGATTCATCTTCTTTCAGAAATAATTCATATCCTCCATAAGGCTTTAAATCCAGCACTGCATCGCCAAGATTTTTTCGAAGCAATTGCAATCCTGCATACCGTTTTTGAACCAATTGAATAACTTCTTCTTCAGTATGCGTTTTTAAATCATCTAAAATTTCAGATACACTTCCAAAACAAGCAAAACCAGCATTTTTGGTACTGGCTCCTTGTGGTAAAACCCCTTTTTCGAGAATTAAAATTTTAGCCGAAGGAAATCGTTCGCGTAAAGCTAATGCTGTATGCAAACCGACAATTCCACTACCAACAATAGTGTAATCTACATTAGTAAACCAATTTTTTATTTCCCAATAGCTGAGTTGCATTATTCTTTAATATTTTCAGTTTTTCTTTTCGCTTTAATTGCTTTCATTATTAGAGGAAATGAAGTTACTGCAATTAAAATCAATATAATTGTTTCAATATGTTTTTTCAAATCGATACCAAATTCATCATTAAAAAAACCATATAGATAATGTCCTGCAAAAACTAGTAGAAATGACCACAACAGCGAACTCAACACATTGTAGAACATAAATTTACTTTTTGGCATGTGCACAATTCCTGCAATGATAGGCACAAAGGTGCGCACAATGGGTAAAAAACGCGCAAAAATAATAGCAACCCCTCCATGCTTTTCAAAGAAAGCTTGAGATTCAAACAAATATTTCTTTTTAAAGAAAAAACTATCTTCTTTATTGTATAAAAATTGTCCGCTTGTGGCACCAAACCAATAACCAAAAATATTTCCTAACGTAGCAGCCGCAGCAATTAATAGTGATAAAATAGTTACATTAGAAAAATCGCTTGGAATCATAAAAAAAGTCTCAACTAACTCTCGACTGTAAATTCCAGAAAGAAAAAGCAAACTATCACCTGGTAAAAAGAAACCTGCAAACAAGCCAGTTTCGGCAAAAACAATGAACAACACCATGTAAATCCCAATAGGAATTCCTCCGACTTCCATTGTAATATAGAATTCAGGATTAAAAAGTTTGGTCCAATGAAAATCGTTCATTTTTATTCTTCTATTTTAGTTTCCCATTTATCAATCGCTGCTGTTGAAAGGGCGTTTCCTAATACATTTGTCATACTACGCGCCATATCACAAAAATGGTCAATTGGTAATATTAAAGCAATTCCTTCTGGTGGAATTCCAAACATTGCACAAGTAGCTACAACAACAATCAATGAAGCTCTTGGTACTCCAGCAACTCCTTTACTAGTTAACATTAACACCAACAACATAGTCAATTGTTCTCCTAAAGACATATCAATTCCATAAACTTGAGCAATAAAAATACTTGCAAAAGTCATATACATCATACTGCCATCTAGGTTAAACGAATAACCCAATGGCAAAGTAAACGAAACAATTTTGGGTTGGCATCCAAAACGCTCTAATTCTTCTACCATTTTTGGAAAAACAGCTTCACTACTGGTAGTTGAAAAAGCAATTAATAATGGACTCTTAATTCGTTCTAACAAGACCAATAAACGTTTTCCTAATATCAAATAACCTACAGTAAGTAATATTACCCAAAGTGCTAAAATTCCAACAAAAAAGGCTCCTAAATATTTAGCATATAAAGTAAAAACTTCAAATCCATGTTTGGCAATTGCACTTGCTACGGCACCCAAAACACCAAGTGGAGCTGTCCACATAATATATGTTACCATTTTTAAAACCACATGAGACACAGTATCTAAGAGTTTTAAAACAGGTTTTGCTTCTTTCTTGCTAAAAGCAGCCAAAGCCACTCCAAATAAGATTGAAAAAATTACAATTTGTAAAATTTCATTAGTAGCCAAAGCTTCAAATAAACTTTTAGGAATTACATGTTTGACAAACTCTTCTAATGAAAATCCTTTTGAATTTTCAATTAATTCAGAAGCACTTGAAGTATCATCTAGCTTAATTGTTGTTCCTTTTCCTGGTGCAAAAAAGTTTACCAAAACCATTCCAAGAAGCAACGAAATCAATGAAGCCGAAATAAACCAAGCCATCGCTTTTCCTCCTACTCTTCCTACCATTTTCATATCGCCCATTTTTGCAATTCCAACTACTAAAGTGGAAAACACTAATGGTGCAATAATCATTTGCACTAAACGGATAAATATTGTTCCTAACAGTTTAATATTTTTTGAAAAGGATTCAATCGCGTCTGGAAACTGATAATGTACAATTCCTCCTAAAGCAACGCCAATGACTAGCGATACAATGATTAATATAAATAGTTTATTGTTCTTCACGGTACTCTATATTTTAGTTTGTGAAAATACTTATATTTTTTTAAAAAAGTACTACATTTAGCATCGTTTTAAATATAATCGGTATGAAAAAATACATTTTTCTCATTTTCAGCATGATAACCATGAGTACATTAGCACAGCAAAACCTAACTCCAGAAACTTTATGGCAATTAGGAAGAGTAACGCCTTTAGGAATTTCAAAAGATGGAAAGCTATTGGTTTATAAAGTAGGAACACCTTCTATCGAAGAAAACAAAATCAACTCTAAATATTATACGATTCCGGTTCAAGGGGGAAATGCTACTTTGGTGGAAGATTACAAATCGTTATTGTCTGACAAGAATGTTTCTCCTGATGGAAAACATTTATTATCTTCTCAAGAAGTTAAAGTAGAAAAATTATTAGGAAAAGACCATTATCCAGAATTATCAAAAACAACAGCACAAGTTTATACCGGTTTAGATTACCGTCATTGGGATACTTGGAATGATGGCACCCATAATCATGTTTTTTACAGCACTCTAGGTTCGGAAACAGAAAAAGTATTACCTCCAGTTGATATTATGCCAAACGAACCTTATGATGCGCCTCAAAAACCTTTTGGTGGTGATGAAGATTATATTTGGTCACCCGATGGATCAAAAATAATATACGTTTGTAAAAAGAAAGCCGGGACTGCTTATGCAACCAGCACCAACACAGATTTATACGAATATGATTTAGCAACAAAAACCACAAAAAATCTTACTGAAAGCAATTTAGGTTATGATACGCATCCGATTTTTTCACCAAAAGGCGATTTGTCTTGGTTGCAAATGAAACGTGATGGTTTTGAAGCCGATAAAAACGATATTATTGTTCGTCATAAAGGAATGGACATCAATTTAACTGCTGGTTGGGACGGAACTGTGGATAGTTTTACTTGGAGTGCAGATGGGAAAAAAGTGTATTTCATTGCTCCAATCAAAGGAACAAAACAACTTTTTGAAGTTAATTTTCCGGGGTTAACAAAAATTGCGATTAGAGTAACTCAATTAACTGATGGTGATTTTGATGTGAATGGAATTGTTGGTTTTTCAGGAACTTCAGTTTTAGTTACCAAAACAACACACAATATGGCAACAGAAGTGTTTTCATATGATCTAAAAACAAAATCTTGGAAACAAATTACACACGTAAATGATGAAGCATATTCAAAAATTGCAAAATGTACTTCCGAAAAACGATGGGTAACTACAACAGATGGTAAAAAAATGTTGGTTTGGGTAATTTTACCTCCAAATTTTGACAAAACTAAAAAATACCCAACCCTTTTATACTGCCAAGGCGGGCCACAAAGCGCATTAACGCAATATTATTCGTTTCGTTGGAATTTTCAATTGATGGCATCGCAAGGTTACATTATCGTGGCGCCAAACCGAAGAGGAATGCCAGGACATGGAACGGCTTGGAACGAGCAAATTTCTGGTGATTGGGGCGGACAAGTGATGGATGATTATTTAGCAGCAATTGATGACGTAGCAAAAGAATCTTATGTTGACAAAACACGTTTAGGGGCTGTTGGCGCGAGTTATGGCGGATATTCTGTATTTCAATTAGCTGGAATTCACAAAAATCGTTTCAAAACATTCATTTCACATTGTGGCATTTTCAATACAGAAAGTATGTATGGAACTACAGAAGAAGTGTTCTTTACAAATTGGGATTCAGGTGGCGCGTATTGGGAAAAAGATAATGTTACAGCACAAAAAACATATAACGAATTCAACCCAATTAAGTTAATAAACAATTGGAATACACCAATTTTAATTATCCAAGGCGGAAAAGATTACCGTGTACCAATTGGACAAGGACAAGAAGCTTTTCAAGCGGCACAATTAAAAGGAATAAAAAGTAAATTCTTGTTGTTCCCAGATGAAAACCATTGGGTATTAAAACCACAAAATGCGTTAGTTTGGCAAAAAGAATTTTTTGGTTGGTTGAAAGAAACGCTTTAAAAGTTCAAGAGCAAGAGCAAGTTCAAAAAACAAAATAGAAGCTGAAACAAGTTCAACTTGACAAAATTGAACTTGCTCTTGTAATTGACATTTACCTTGCCCTTGAAAATGATGCCTTTTGAAGACATAAAGTTCACTATAAAAACCTTTCACAAGCATGGCTTAACGAAAGAAGCGGCTTTATGGCTATTAAAAATATATCAAATTGAACATCCAAATTTTGCTGGTTTTGAATTTAGAGAAGCTGCAAAACCTGATTTTATTTTAATGACAACCGAAGGCGAAATTGGCAACCCTCAAATTATTAGAATTCCTGAAAACACTTTTGAATTTCCATTAATTTTGATGCTTAATTTGCTCGCTCACGAAATGATGCACGTGAAGCAAAAATCGAAAGAAATTGCGCTACAAGATAAAAACGAGCGCGAATGGCAGGCTTATTATGAAATGTTGTTTCACAAAGAATTTCCATTGGTTCCAATAGCAACTGTGTATCATCAAAAATTTTTTGCTGAAAAAGCTATGATCTATTACAATCGCTCTGAAAAAGAAGCTAATCCATTGCGATTAAAGTATGAAGCACAAAAAAAAGAAATTGAGGAATTGATAGTAAAATTAGAATAATTATTGCAACACCATTTCTTCATAAGATAAAACTGTAGTGTATCCTTTTTGTAGAAAATAATCTTTTGGATTTTCTTTAGATAATACCATTACAAAATCACCACCCCAAGCCCCAAGACTTTTAACAACTCCTTTAAAATCTGGGAATAATTTTTCTTGAACCGTTTTGGTTTCTAAAACATCACTCATTATAATTTCGTGCTGTTCCATTAATTTGGCAAATTCTTTCCCTTCTTTGCAGTCAATTGCTTGGTAAGTAATAGTGTTTATTTTTGAAATTATTTTTCCAGTTTTATGACGTTGGGTTAAATAATTTGAAATAGCCGATTTACTGCTTTGCTTCTGATTCAAATACACAAAATGAATGTTTTGTTTAAATTGTGGATTAAAATGTATGGCTTTAAAATGTGGAATTTCATTTTCTAATTGGTAAATAATAGGCAAATTAGTTTGTGCACAAGCTACATCATAACCGCTTCCGCCAAAGCTTTTGCTCAATAATTCAAAAGCATCTATTTGCAACCATTGTCCAATGTTGTTTATCAATGTTGAAGAAGTGCCTAACCCCCAAATTCTTGGAAAAGTTAAATGCGTTTCAATTTCATAGCCTTCTGTAGTTAAAAAATCAGGTTGTTGCATGAAAGCTTGATACAATATTTCTATTAAGGTGTTTTTTACCTTATCGTTTGTTTCGTTAAGTGATTTATTTTTTATTTCCTCAAAAGTAATTGTATCTTGAAACCAAATTGTTTCATCGGCATCAAAACTTACCCATTTTATTAATTGATTGCTCCCTTTTTTTACAACAAGATTTTGTCCAAACCGAGTAGGAACAGCCAATGCTTTTGCACCATCAAGCACAACATATTCTCCTGTGAGCAATAATTTCCCGTTGCTGTAAAATGTTTGATTTTGCATTAACTTCTTAATTTTTCTAAATAGTCGATTACTAAACTATGGGAAACTGTTGTGTCTTTGAAATAATCTAATACCTTTTGTTTTTCTTCTTTTGTTGCTTGATGTTGGTTTAAAATATTCATCAAGTGCATCTTCATATGTCCTTGTTGAATTCCGGTTGTAGTTAGCGATCGTAATGCTGCAAAATTTTGTGCTAAACCTGCCGCAGCTACAATTTGCATTAATTCTTCGGCTGAAGGTTTTTGTAATAATTCCATCGAGAATTTTACTAATGGATGCAAAGAAGTTAATCCGCCAACAGTTCCAAGTGCTAAAGGAACGTCCATCCAAAAAGTAAAAATTCCGTTTTCAATTTTTACATGTGACAAACTTGCATATTGCCCTGATTTACTAGCATAAGCATGGATTCCAGCTTCTACAGCTCTAAAATCATTTCCTGTGGCTAAAACTACTGCATCAATGCCGTTCATGATACCTTTGTTGTGTGTTACAGCTCTATAAGGTTCTATTTCTGCAATTTTTACTGCGGTTGCAAATTTTTGAGCAAATTCGACTGAATCGATACTTGCTGATTCTGAAAGTCGATCAACTGGACAAGAAACTTCGGCTCTAACTACACAATTTGGCACATAATTACTCAGAATACTCATAATGATTTGTACATTTTTTTCTTCAGAAGAAAATCCATCAAAATCATTTGCTTGTGATTCTAGTGTTTTTGCAAATTGTTCTAAACAAGTATTGATGAAATTCGCGCCCATGCTGTCTTTTGTATTAAAAGTTGCATGCAGCTGAAAATAATTTGCGATTTCATGTGTTTTATCACGCAATTCGATATCTAAAATTCCGCCACCACGTTTTTGCATATTTTTGGTGATTTCTGCAGTATCTGAAAAGAATTTTTCTTTAATATGATTAAAAAAAGCAGTTAACTTTTCCGCAGTTCCATTAAAAAGGAAATGCACTTGACCAATTTTTTCGGTGTTGATGATAGTTGTTTTAAAACCCCCACGTTCACCCCAAAATTTTGCCGCTTTTGAAGCCGCAGCAACTACCGAACTTTCTTCGATAGCCATTGGTATCGTATAACTTTTTCCGTTGATGATAAAATTTGGTGCTACACCATAAGGTAAATAAAAATTGGTCAACGTGTTTTCGATAAATTCATCGTGCAATTTTTGCAGATTTTCGTCAGAATTCCAATATTTTGTAAGACTTTCTTTTGCTTCTAATGGATTGATAAAATAGTTGTTTGTAATCCAATTTATTTTTTCTTCTTTAGAAAGTTTTGAAAACCCTTTTACGTTTTGAGTCATAGCAGTTGTAATAATCAAATGAAAAGCAAAGATACTAATTGCATTAATTATGAATGCTGTTTATCCATTTAAATGTAGTTTCTTCAAATAAATTTTTATCTATTGGTTTTATGATAAAATCATTCATACCGATATCAATACATTTTTCTTTTTCTCCAGTAATAATTCCGGCTGTTAAGGCTATAATAATGCTATTTGGATTGTGTTTTTTAATTTCAATTGTGGCTTCATATCCATTCATAATTGGCATTTGAATATCCATAAAAATAATATCTGGAAGTTCTTTTTTAGCAATTTCAACTGCTTCTAATCCATTTGATGCTTCAAATACAGTACAATTTGGCAATTTGTTTAAAATGAGTGTTTTGGTTAACAACATATTAATTTTATTATCATCAACAACTAAAAACTTCACTTCATTCAAATAACTAACATCAATGTTTTCAGCTGTTTTTGCCAATTGTTTTTCTTCTGTAATTTTATTAAAATAGTTTTGAAGAACACTAAATTTAACAGGTTTAATTATGCTTTGAACATTTTTATAATAATTAATATCTGGAAAATCTGATGTTGAATTTTGCATTACTAGAACCATAATGTTTTTTACTTTTTCCAGCTTTTTTAGTAAACTCAATACGTTTTCTTTTCCTATGTATTCTAAATCTAAAAGCAGAAGTTGGTATTTGTTTTTTTCTGCGAATAACAATTCATCTAAATTTTCAAGTTTAATATTTTTTGATTTGATTTGATAAGCACTCAACATTTTTTGAATTATGCTAGAAACCAATGGATTATCTTCAATTAAAAGTGCTTTTTTGATGTAATTATTTTCTAAAACCAAATGATTATTGCAAAACTCTGCTTTTAAAATTAATTCAAAACTAAATACAGATCCAACATTTGGTTTACTAGAAATTTCAAGTTTGCTATTCATCAATTTTAAGAGGCTATTTGAAATTGTTAATCCTAATCCAGTTCCGCCAAAATTTCGCGTTGTTGAGCTATCTTCTTGTGTAAAAGCTTCTAGTATTTTTGCTTTGTTTTCTTTTTTTATTCCTATGCCTGTGTCTTTAACTGCAAATTTGAACTTTGATTCATCATCATTAATTACCGTTGCAGTTACTTCTATTTCTATTTGGCCTTTAGGTGTAAATTTTATAGCATTACTCAATAAATTTTGAAGAATTTGTTTTAATCTAATTTCATCTACCCAAACTGCGCAATGCACATTTTCATGAATATTTACAATTAACTCTAAGTTTTTTTGATGCGCCATAAACTTCATCATATCAACTGATTGATTGATTATGCCGTGTAAACTAGATTTTTCTTTATCTATAATAAGTTTTCCAGCTTCGATTTTGGAAATATCTAAAATGTCATTGACAACGTCTAGCAAGGTTTCAGCAGATTGATTGACCGTTGCTAAATATTGCTTTTGAATTTCAGATAATTCAGAATTTAACAGCAACTTACTAAAACCTATAATTCCATTTAGAGGAGTTCTGATTTCGTGGCTCATGTTGGCAAGAAATTCTGATTTTGCTTTATTTGAAGATTCAGCAAATTCTTTTGCGACGACAGCTTCTTCGGCCGTTTTTCGTTCAGTAATATCTATTAAAACGCCTTCAATGTATGCTAGTTGATTGTTTATGACAACACCTTCTCCATATTCTTCAATCCAAACGTAAGTCCCGTCTTTTTTTCGAAGTCTACAAGTGACTTGATATGGTTTTTTATTATGAAGTGCGTTTTCTATTTTTTCTCTTACAGCTTCTACCTCATCGGGATGATATAAATCTACCAATGAAACTTTATTGTTCATAAAATCATCTCGGTGATAACCCGTTAATTTTTCTATTTCATCATTCAAATAAACTTTTGTGCGCGCTTTATCATATTTCACTAAAAATACTGACGCAGGAATATTATTTGCTAATAATCTAAATTTTTCTTCACTTTCTGCAATTGCTTTTTCGCTATTAATCCTAATAATTGTTGAAGAAATGTTATTAGCTAATGTCTGCAAAATACTTATTTCTTCTTCTGTCCAAATTCGTTCATTTTTACAATCATCAAACCCAATAAATCCTAAAAATAAATCGTTATCAAAAAGCGGAATAACCAAGATTGAAATTATTTCTTGGCTAATTAATATATTTTTAAAATCACCTTCTGGAATATCTTTTGTGAGGTTTTTATACGTTTTTTTACTCAAAATATTCTCCATAAAATCAGGAAAAGCCTCATGTGGCACATCTTGAAGATCTGGGTTATCAATTTCTTGCAAATCAGTTTCAGAAACCCATTCAAAACGTTGGCTTAATAGATTGGTTTTTTCATCATTTTCAAAATAATATAACCTGTCAACTTTTAATGTTTTTCCGATTAGCTCTATTGAGTTATCAAAAATGCTGTTTTTGTCTTTATGAATCAGCAAATTACTTGTTACTGTAGCAATAGCTGTTAAAATTTCATTCTTATATAGAATTTGCTTTTCGGCGGTTTTTCTTTTTGTGGTTTCTATTGCTAAAGCGATAATGTCAGCAATGGTTTTTGCAAAATTAATATCTTCATTTGACCAATATCTAATTTCATTAGTAGCTTCCAAACAAAAAATAGCTTCCAATTCTCCTGCTATATATATTGGAAAATCCAACAATGATTTAATATTATATTTTGGAAAATAATCAACATAAAACTCATTTAAAGCAGGATTAGAAAACACATCTGAAGCAATAATTATAGGTTCATGCTTGATTGTATCAAAATAATTTTTAAAATCTTTTTTATACAATGTTAAATCTGCATAATGCTTATCTTCATTATAAACGTAAATATTATGAAGTTCAATACTATCTATATGATTTTTCCAAATACTAACACGGTCTATATTTAAACCTATCGCCGTTTCTTTACAAATATGTTGAATTATAGACTCTAAATCAGGAAAATTTAAAAAGTTCAACGTAGACAAACGATTAGAAACTGCATTTAAACGTGAAATTTCTTCCATTCGTTTTTGTTCTTCTATCTCTATAGATTTTGAAAAAGTAATATCTCTAATAATGCATGAATATCCGATAATTTCGTTGTTCTCATCTCTTTTTACAGAAACTTTTTGAGAAACCCAAAGCTCTTCTTTATTTTTCTTTAAGATTGGAAATTCTAACAAATCATATTCATCTGTTTCTTGATTAATATTGTTAATATAATAATTCATAACAGATTCTCTGTAGTCAGCACGAATAAAAAAGCTGTAATTTTTTCCAATAATTTCATCGATTCTATACCCTGATAATTTTAAAGTAAATTTATTTACATAAGTAATAGTTCCATATTTATCACTTTCATAAATAATATCTTTAGCGTTTTGAATTAGATTTGCATATTTCCGTTCTAAGTTTATTTTTGAAGTAACATCTTGACCTGTTGCAACATAAATGTTTTTAGTATGCTTAAAATCGGTCCACTGAATAAACTTATAATCGCCATTTTTACACTTTAGTTTTCTAAAATAAACAGCGTTAGGTTTAAATTTAAGATTATAGTCTCCCGCTTCAAAATCTGCATCTTCAGTCAATGTCCAAAAAGCATCTCCGAGAACTTCTTCGGGTGAATATCCTAATATTTTACTCACAGATTCGTTGCAATACAATACTTTTCCTAAGTTATCTGTCGCAATAATAATCGAATTTGTATTGTCAATTATATCTTGCGTAAAAAGTAATTTTTCATTGTTTTTTACATTTCTTATAAATTGAGACAAATGAATTATTAATGTTATAAAAAGACAATTCAAAAGCACAATAATTACAAAAGTTTCTGTAGGCTTTTGATACAATAACGCTAATAGTAAAAGAAAATTCACAAATACAAAATAGATGTAATATGTAAATCTTTTAAACACAAAAAGCGCAAAGAATAAAATGAGAATATATTTAGAAAAAAGAATAAAATGGACTGGTTTAATAAAAAAATTATAGCTAATAATTGCCCAAAGAATCAAGAAACAATAAGCAAAAAAGGTGCTCGAATATTTTGTAATTTTTTTAAAAGAGGTTAAGGCAAACAGCAAAATACAAATTGCCCCTATCGAATAACCTGAATAAAAGTTAATATCAATATTTATTTTAAAAAAAGTATAAAAAATTTCAGTTATTGGAAAAATTAAAGCCAAATAAAGAAAGTAAAACTGATATTCTTGAGAAGATTGATTGGTAATTTTACTCTTAAACGTTGTCAAATCAATTTTTGAAGTTCGTAATTGATGAAATAATAATGCTGCTAAAAAAACAATTAAAATAACAACATAAAAAACAACATAAAAATAAGAAGTACCAAAGCTTCCTGATAATAAACTAATATCTTTTTGTAGGGGTAATATCATTCAATACTATTAAAATATCGTTTATAAATATAATTAAAAAAAATTAAAAACTTGATTAAATGAAGTTAAAAATATGGTTATTTGATAAATTTTCACTAAAATTGGTGTTTTTTAGAACATAATTCTCATGAAAAAATATCTTATTACGCTACTTTTTATTGTAGCATGCTCATTATCAGCTACTGCCCAACAAAAAATTACCTTAGAAGAAATTTGGGGTGGCGCCTTCCGTACCAAAGGAATGGACGAATTGAATGCAATGAAAAACACCAACCAATATACGGTGTTAAATTTTGACAGAGCTTCAAAAAGTTTTCAAATTGATTTGTATGATTTTGCTACTTTAGAAAAAGTAAGTACATTATTTGACACTAAAAATCATTCTGAAATTACTTCAATTGACAGCTACTCTTTTGACAAAAACGAGAAGAAAATATTGATAGCAACCAATTCAAATCCTATTTTTCGTCATTCTTTCACAGCTGACTATTTTGTTTATGACATTGCAACAAGAAAAGTAAGCAAATTCACAAATAGACAAATTCAAGAGCCAACATTTTCTGCAGATGGAACTAAAATCGCATATGGCTTTGAAAACAACTTATATGTCTACGATTACATTTCGGATGCTACAGTTACACTAACATTTGACGGTAAGAAAAATGCAATCATTAATGGAATTACTGACTGGGTATATGAAGAAGAGTTTGCATTTGTAAAAGCATACGATTGGAATATTTCTGGAAGCAAAATTGCATACATCAAATTTGACGAAACAGAAGTTCCAGAATTTTCAATGGATTTGTACAATGAAGGTTTATATCCTACTCAAAATGTTTTTAAATACCCGAAAGCAGGAGAAAAAAATGCTGTTGTTTCGCTACACATTTATGATTTAAAAACGAATACAACACAAAAAATCAATTTAGGAAATTATAATGACTTTTATATTCCTAGAATAAAATGGACAAATGAAGCAAACACATTGAGTGTTCAAGTCATGAATCGTCATCAAAACAATTTAGATCTACACTTCGTAGATGCTACAACTGGCAATACAAAAATTGTTTTAAACGAAAAAGACAACGCTTATATTGACATCACTGACAATTTAACTTTCTTAAAAGACAACAGCTTTATTTGGACCTCTGAAAAAGATGGATTCAATCATATTTACCATTATGACAAGACAGGTAAATTAAAAAAACAAATTACTAAAGGAGCTTGGGAAGTAACAAATTACTATGGTTTTGATGAAAAATCAGGAATAATATACTACCAATCGGTAGAAAATGGTTCAATCAACAGAGATGTCTATGCTATTAAGATTGATGGAAAATCAAAAGTGAGGTTATCTTCTAAAACCGGAACTAATAACGCAACATTTAGCCCTAATTTTCAATTTTTCATTAACGCCTATTCTAGCGCAACTGTTGCACCAACACACACATTAAACAATTCAAAAACTGGTGCGCTTGTAAAAACAATTATTTCTAACGAAGCAGTTGAACAAAAATTAGCTAAATATGATGTTGCTCCAAAAGAGTTTTTTGTTTTAACAACAGAAAAAGGACATCAATTAAACGCTTGGATGATCAAACCTAAAAATTTCGACCCAAATAAGAAATATCCAGTTTTCATGTATCAATATTCTGGTCCTGGATCACAACAAGTTAATAACGATTGGAATGGTGCAGATGATTATTGGTTTATGATGTTAGCACAACAAGGCTATATCGTAGCTTGTGTAGATGGTAGAGGAACAGGTTTCAAAGGAGCGGCTTTCAAAAAATGTACGCAAAAAGAACTTGGAAAGTATGAAGTAGAAGATCAAATTGATGCAGCAAAAGTAATTGGAAAATATAATTACGTTGATGCTTCGAGAATCGGAATTTTTGGATGGAGCTATGGCGGATTCATGTCGTCAAACTGTTTATTCCAAGGTGCTGATGTGTTCAAAATGGCAATTGCAGTGGCTCCAGTAACTTCTTGGAGATATTACGATAGTATTTACACAGAAAGATACATGCAAACACCACAAGAAAACGCTAGTGGTTATGATAACAATTCACCTATCAATCACGTAAGCAAATTAAAAGGTAACTTCTTGTTAGTTCACGGAACTGCTGACGATAATGTACATGTACAAAACACAATGAAAATGGTTGAGGCGTTAGTTCAAGCGAACAAACAATTTGATTGGGCTATTTATCCAGACAAAAACCACGGCATTTATGGTGGTAAAACACGCTTACAATTGTACACTAAAATGACAAATTTCATTAAAGAAAAATTATAATAAACCAATAAACTAAAACTAATTATATGGAAAACAATGCTGTAAAAACAGGACATCCTAAAGGGTTGTACTTTTTATTCTTCACAGAAATGTGGGAGCGATTCAGTTATTATGGAATGAGAGCAATCTTCATTCTATTTATGACTAAAGTATTATTAATGAAAGATGCCGATGCTTCCGAAATTTATGGAAGTTATACAGGATTAGTATATTTAACACCTCTTTTAGGAGGTTATTTATGTGACAAATTTTTAGGAAACAGAAGAAGTATTGTTATTGGAGGTCTTTTAATGGCAATTGGTCAATTCTTTATGTTTTTCAGTGCTTCGGTTGGAGCTAATGGAGGTGTTTCACTCATGTGGATGGGATTAACTGCAATTATCATTGGTAACGGTTTCTTTAAGCCAAATATCTCAACGATGGTAGGGCAACTATACCCTGCAAATGACAGAAGAATTGATAGTGCTTTTACCATTTTCTATATGGGAATCAATTTAGGAGCTTTCTTTTCTCCTTTAGTTTGTGGTTCAATGGATTTTAAATGGGGATTCTTAGCAGCTGGTATTGGAATGTTAATCGGGCTTGTTGCTTTCATTTTTGGTCAAAAAAAATATCTTATTTCTGAAGAAGGTAAACACATTGGACTTCCTGTTAAAAAACTAGATGTAAAAAGCATTGCTATGATTATTGGTTCAATAGGAATTATTTTCTTTATGTTGAACTTCAAACAAATGTTTAAAAGTGATGTAGATATCATTAGTTATTTCATTTATGGAGCAATGGTAGCTATGCCAATTTTAATTTTTAGTGATAAAAGTTTAACTAAAATTGAAACACAAAGAATTACAGTAATTTTCCTTTTAGCGTTTTTCGTTATTTTCTTCTGGGGTGCTTTTGAACAAGCTGGAGCTTCATTAACTTTATTTGCAGACAGACAAACAGAAAGAACAATTTTTGGATGGGAAATGCCGGCGTCTTATTTTCAATCGGTAAATCCATTAGCGGTTATTTCATTAGCTCCAATTATGACAATTGTTTGGGGATTCTTATATGCTAGAAAATTAGAACCGTCTTCTCCTAAGAAAATGGCAATTGGACTTGGTTTAGTAGCTTTAGGATATGTAGTTATTGCTATTGCTGTTAAAGGTTTAGGATTAGGTGAGAAAGTGTCAATGTGGTGGTTAATTGGTCTTTATGTAATTCATACTATTGGAGAATTATGTTTGTCACCTATCGGATTATCAATGGTTTCTAAATTAGCACCTTTACGTTTGTCGTCTTTAATGATGGGAACTTGGTTCTTAGCAAATGCTGCGGCTAATAAATTTGCAGGAACATTAAGTGCTTTAATTCCTGGTGGAGAAGATGGAACTGGTGGTGCAACTAGTTTCTTAGGTTTCCAAATTACTAATTTATATGAATTCTTTATCTTGTTTATCATCATGTCTGGAGCTGCTGCGGCAATTCTTTTTGTACTGAGTTCTTGGTTAGAAAAAAGAATGCACAATGATCATGTTGAAGGTAAAACAGAATAAATTATAGATAAAAATATTTTTTATATCTTTCAAGCCTACAAGAAACCCTTGTAGGTTTGTTTTTTTAATACAATAAATTATGTGGAAAAGTCATCCTAAAGCATTGCCTTA
>ERZ1034363.1008-NODE-1008-length-17120-cov-6.774864_pt1 | contig 17120 bp, 16 predicted proteins | sample MGYA00520616_ERZ1034363 | MGnify/ENA primary metagenome ERZ1034363 (study PRJEB33736, sample SAMEA104284506) | Azolla filiculoides | biome: Urban; feature: Water surface; material: Ditch water | place: Netherlands | collected 2015-10-28 | depth 0-0.1 m ...
ATTACCTTCATTGGTCTCCAGGCAGCGAACTACACCCTCAACATCCTGACTCTGGGTGCTCTGACTATCGCCATCGGCCGCGTTGTTGACGACTCCATCGTGGTCATTGAAAACATCAAGCGCCGTCTGGTGCCTGGTGTGGACCGCGCCACCGTCATTGTGGACGCAGTCCGCGAAGTTGCCGGTGCTATTACCGCCTCAACCGCAACCACCGTTGCCGTGTTCTTGCCCCTGGCCTTTGTTGGTGACATCACCGGTGAGCTATTCCGCCCCTTCGCACTGACCGTGACCATCGCACTGGTTGCATCACTGCTGGTGTCGCTCACCATTGTTCCCGTACTGGCCTACTGGTTCCTTCGCGCACCATCGGAGACCGGTAAGCGCGCAGCGAAGGCAAAGGCTGCAGAGCTTGCTGGAGAAGAGAAGCCTGGCTTCCTTCAGAAGGGCTACCTGCCCGTCATCAACTGGACCCTCAAGCACTCGGTCACCACGATTATCTTGGCTGTCCTGGTTCTGGTTGGAACCGGTGCAATTCTGCCTCTGATGAAGACCAACTTCTTGGGTTCCTCTGGTCAGAACACGTTCACCGTGACTGAAGCCATCAAGCCCGGCACCAGCCTGGAAGCCCAGGACGTGATGGCTACCGATATTGAGGGCGCCCTGCTCGACACTGACGGTGTCGAAATTGTTCAGGTCTCCATTGGTTCTTCCGGTAATGCACTGCGTGATGCCTTCGTCGGCGGCGGCGACACCGCCATCACCTTCTCCGTCACCACCAAGGATGGCGGTGACCAGCAGAAGATTCAGGACGCTGCTCGTGCAGCTGTTGAGAAGGTAGCTGACAAGGACACCATCACCGTGGGTGCTCAGAGCGGCTTCGGCGCTTCGAGCGACATTTCTATCGACATCACTGCTCCTAACCAGGAATCACTGGACAAGGCAGCAGCTGCCGTAGATAAGAGCATGCGTGCACTTCCTGCTGTCAAGCAGGTCACCAGCAACCTCACTGAGGCTCGCCCCTACATCGCCGTCACCGTCAACCGTGATGACGCTGCAGCTGCTGGCTTCTCCGAGGTCGCGCTCGCCGGCTATGTTGCTCAGGCCATGCGCCCGACCACCATCGGCACCGTGGTGATCGAGGGAACCACCCTTGACATCTACATCGCGTCGAATGATCCCCCCACCACTGAGGCAGAGCTAGCTGCTCTGACTGTGCCCACTGCTAAGGGACTCGTTCCTCTGGACACCTTGGCAACCGTCACGGTCAAGGATGGCCCTGCCACTGTGACCACAGTCAAGGGTCAGCGCAGCGCAACAGTGACCGTCACGCCCAACAGCGAAGACTTGGGAACTGCTACGGCTGAAGTGACCAAGGCACTCAAGGACGTGGATCTGCCCTCGGGCGCATCCGCCAAGATTGGTGGCGTCAGCGCCGACCAGGCAGCAGCCTTTAGCTCGCTCGGTATTGCCCTGCTGGTTGCCATCCTCGTGGTCTACATCATCATGGTTGCGACCTTCGGTTCGCTCCTGCAGCCACTGTTGCTCTTGATCTCGGTTCCCTTCGCAGCAACTGGTGCGATCGGTCTCCAGGTCATCACCGGTGTTCCGCTCGGTGTTCCATCCTTCATCGGTCTGCTGATGTTGGTCGGTATCGTCGTGACGAACGCCATCGTGCTCATCGACTTGGTCAACCAGTACCGCAATAAGGGTCTGGCTGTGACAGATGCTCTCCGTGAGGGTGCCATCCGCCGTCTGCGTCCGATTTTGATGACGGCACTGGCAACCATCTTCGCTTTGATTCCTATGGCTGTCGGCATCACCGGCTCCGGCGGATTCATCTCGCAGCCGCTGGCCATTGTGGTTATCGGTGGTCTGATCTCCTCGACCCTGCTGACCCTGATTGTTCTTCCCACCATCTACAACCTGGTTGAAGGTGGCCGTGAAAAGCGCAAGGCAAAGCGAGCTGAGAAGAAGGCCGCCAAGGCTGGAGTCACTGCCTCAGCACCTGTCTCCAAGGAGCCCGTCTTTGACACCCTCGTCGTTGAGGACGATGGTGACGACGACACTCCTATTCGTCGCCGCACTCCTTCCGCCTAACTAGGCTGGAGGGATGAAGACATCCCGCCTCGCATTGTGGTCACTGGTTTCAGTGGCCGCAATGTGGGGCGTTGCCTTTGTCGTGATGAAGCCGGCAATTGAGCAACAGCCCTTCTTCGACTTCCTCGCTATTCGCTTCACGATTGCTGCCGCAATCATGTTGGTGATCAAACCCAAGGTGATCTTGGCGCTCAAGGGCAAGATGCTTGCCGTGGGAGCAGTGCTGGGTGTGGTGCTGGGCCTGGCCTATGCCACACAAACCATTGCACTTGAGATGACCACCGCAGCCATCACTGGGTTCCTCACCGGAACCTATGTTGTGCTCACCCCCGTGCTGGGCTGGTTGATCTTCCGCCGCAAGGTGGGAATCAAGGTGGCTTTCGGAGCCGTGCTGGCATTGATTGGTTTGGGGCTCATCTCGATTACGGGTGTCTCTATCGAGGTTGGTCAGATCTGGGGAATCATCTGCGCCGTTCTTTATGCCCTTCACATCGTTGGCTTGGGTCGCTTCAGTTCAGGGCTTGATTCCTATGCGCTGACTTTTGTCCAGCTTCTCTTCGTCGCTGTGGTCTGCTGGATCGGCGCCCTGCCTGATGGCTATCAGCCACCACCCACCGTTGACGTCTGGATGGCTGTGCTGTTCACTGCGATCTTTGCCACGGTTATTGGCTTCTTTGTGCAGACCTGGGCCCAGGCCCAGATGGAGCCTTCTCGTGTTGCCATCATCTTGACTCTCGAGGTTGTTTTCACTGCACTGGTTTCAGTTGCTGTGGGACAAGAAGTTCTGGCACTGAAGACCATCATCGGCGGCGCATTTATGGTCGCTGCCATGGTGATCGTGGAGATGCCAACTCGTGGGAAGAAAGAACACATTGCGGGAACCCCCGGTCCCGAAGATGAGGACATCGTTCCTCTCGAGCCTCTCGCCCACTAGATAATTCGGCCTTCAGTTGGCCGATAAACTGAAGTCATGACTTCTGCACGCGAACAACTCATCAACTTCATCAAAGAAGAAGCAGTCTTCCACGGAGACTTCACACTCACCAGTGGCAAGAAGGCCACGTATTACGTGGACATGCGCAAGATTTCTTTGGATCACCGCGTCGCTCCCTTGATCGGCCAGGTCATGCTTGACGTGCTGGCACAGATTCCTGATGTGGACGCAGTGGGTGGACTCACTATGGGTGCTGATCCCATCGCTACAGCTGTTCTTCACCAGGGCGCCGCTCAGGGACTGGCCTATGACGCATTCGTTGTGCGCAAGGAGCCTAAGGACCACGGCCGTGGTCGTCAGGTTGAAGGACCAGACCTCGTGGGTAAGCGCGTTGTTGTGCTTGAAGACACCTCCACTACTGGTGGTTCACCACTGAAGGCAATCGAAGCTCTGGAAAAAGTCGGGGCAGAGGTAGTTGCTGTTGCTGTCGTCGTAGACCGCGCCACCGACGCACGTCAGCGCATTGAAACAGCTGGCTACCCCTACTTCTACGCCATTGGTCTCGAAGACCTCGGTCTTGCACCTCAGTAGTCGTGACTGACCTTCCTGAGTCACCTACCCACGAACTGAGCACCTCCGGTGTTGGTCCGTGGATTGGTGAACTCCCGGAAGACCCTTGGTTTGACCCTGAGCTCCTAGAAAAGGGCGATACGCGCAACGTCATTGACCGTTATCGCTACTGGACCATGGAAGCGATTGTTGCGGATCTCGATGAGAAACGTCACCCCTTCCACGTTGCCATTGAGAACTGGCAGCACGATATGAACATTGGTTCCATCGTGCGCTCAGCCAATGCTTTTGGTGCTGACACCGTTCACATCGTGGGACGCCGTCGTTGGAACAAGCGCGGCGCGATGGTCACCGACCGTTACCAGCACGTGGTTCACCATGACACCGTGGCCGATCTGGTCGAGTGGGCGAAGGCAGAGAACATGCCTATCCTCGCCATTGACAACGTTCCTGGCTGCGTGAAGATCGAAACCTTTGCCTTGCCTGAGCGCTGCTTGTTCCTGTTCGGGCAAGAAGGACCTGGACTTTCTCCTGAAGCTATCGAAGCTGCAGAAGCCGTGATTGAAATCACTCAGTTTGGTTCAACCCGCTCCATCAATGCCAGTGCGGCAGCTGCTGTGACCATGCACTCGTGGGTCATGCAGCACGTGACGTTCTAGAAAGGCACCATGACTACTCGGAACTCTTCTGAAGCCTGGGACAAGCGCTACGCCGAAGCAGAGATGGTCTGGTCGTTGGAGCCCAATGAGTTTGTCGTTGAGTACCTCTCCGATCTTCCGACTGGCAAGATGCTGGACCTGGGTGGCGGCGAAGGTCGTAACGCGTTGTGGTTTGCCAGCCGCGGTTGGCACGTGGAGAACTCCGACTTCTCGGCTGTTGCCGTGGGTAAGTTCTTGCAGCGAGCCGAGCGCGAGGGGCTGACGGAACTCTGCACCGGAACTGCCGTGGACGCCACCAACCCTGAATCCTGCGTGACCAAGCCCGTTGATTTGGCTGTCATGGCCTATCTCCAGATTCCTGCTGCAGACCTCGCTGCCGCGATTGCCACGGCAGCGCAGAGCCTGCGCTCAGGCGGCACGCTGTTTGGTGTGTGGCACGCACGTGAAAACCTTGAACACGGCTTCGGTGGCCCTCCCAGCCCAGAGTTGAACCCCACTCAAGAAGAGCTTCGTTCCGCCTGCGACGCCCTCGGATTGAACGTCCACACGCTTATGTTGAGAGACCGTTTCTTTGTCTCCGGTGGCGATGAGCGCAAGGCCATCGACGTCGTGCTCCTGGCGACTACTTAGCCTGAAGTAACCGCAAGAAAGAGGCGTTATTTAGCCGGTAGAATGAATTACTGGCAGGTCGCAGTTGCACAGGCCGTACTAACGACGAGGGGATATCGTCATGCCAGCAATCGTTCTGATTGGTGCCCAGTGGGGCGACGAAGGTAAGGGTAAGGCTACCGACCTTCTTGCTGAACGTATCGACTACGTTGTGAAGTTCAACGGCGGTAACAACGCCGGCCACACCGTCGTTATTGGCGACGAGAAGTATGCCCTCCACCTGCTGCCCTCCGGTATCTTGACTCCAGGCGTGACCCCTGTGATCTCTAACGGTGTGGTCATCGACATCTCTGTTCTTTTCGCAGAGCTCGATGCCTTGAACTCTCGCGGCATCGACACCTCGAAGCTGCGTGTGAGCGCGAACGCTCACGTCATCACGGACTACCACCGCACCTTGGACAAGGTTACTGAGCGCTTCCTCGGCAAGCGTCAGATCGGCACCACCGGCCGCGGCATTGGCCCCACCTATGCAGACAAGATCAACCGCGTCGGTATCCGCATCCAAGACATCTTCGACGAAGGCATCCTTCGCCAGAAGGTCGAAGCAGCACTTGAGATCAAGAACCACCTGCTGGCCAAGATCTATAACCGTCGCGCCATCTCAGCAGATGCCGTGATTGAAGAACTTCTGTCCTACCGTGAGCGCCTGGCACCCATGGTTGCGGACACCGCACTCGAACTCAACCAGGCTCTCGAAGCTGACAAGGTTGTGCTGTTCGAGGGTGGCCAGGCAACCATGCTCGACATCGACCACGGAACGTATCCTTTCGTTACCTCGTCGAACGCTACTGCTGGTGGTGCCTCGACCGGTTCAGGTATTGGCCCCAACAAGATCGAGCGCGTCATCGCGGTCATCAAGGCCTACACAACCCGCGTGGGTGCTGGTCCGTTCCCCACCGAGCTCTTCGATGAAGACGGTGAATACTTGCGTGCCAAGGGCTTCGAGTTCGGCACAACCACTGGTCGTCCCCGTCGCTGTGGTTGGTATGACGCACCTATCGCTCGCTACACCGCACGTATCAACGGTGTGACCGACTTCGTCGTCACCAAGCTTGACGTTCTTACGGGACTCGAGCAGATTCCGGTCTGTGTTGCCTATGACGTCGACGGTGTTCGTCACGATGAGGTTCCTGTGAACCAGAGCGACTTCCACCACGCCAAACCCATCCTGGAATACTTCCCCGGCTGGACTGAGGACATCACCGGTGCACGTAAGTTCAGCGATCTGCCCAAGAATGCTCAGGACTACGTCACTGCACTGGAAGCAATGAGTGGCGCACGCTTCTCCGCTATCGGTGTGGGTCCTGCTCGCGATGCGATCATCGTTCAGCACGACCTCGTTAGCTAAATAACTCTCGTCTGACCGGCTGGTCAACAGGCAATTGTTCTTGCCCGAACGAGTTCTTTCACAGCTAGGCTGAGCAGGTTATGACTATTCCTTCAGTTGCTGCGAAAGCAGGCGGTTCTCCCCTTCTCGTTGCACTGAAGTTCATTTTCTTGGCTTGCCTGTGGGGCTCGAGCTTCTTCTTCATCAAGATTGCGATGGAGACGTTGAGTTGGGGTCAGGTTGCCTGGTCACGTGTTGTGGCAGGTGGCATTTTCATGCTCGTCTTCTGGCTGATTAGCCGGGAAAAACTTCCTCGTGACCTCGTCACCTGGGGTCACATCGCTGTGGCTGGTGTTTTTGGTATTGGCATCCCCTTCATTTTCTTCCCCTGGGCTGAGCAGTTCATCACCTCTGCGGTTGCCACGATCTATAACGGTCTCACCCCGATCATGACCGCCATCATTGCGGTCTATGTATTGCGTGTGGAGAATTTCAACCGCAACCAAGCAGTCGGTGTGCTGGTGGGTCTTGCTGGTCTGGTCGTAGTGATTGCTCCCTGGACCATCACCGACCTCGGTGGAAGCTTCTGGGGCCAGATTGCTGCCCTCGGCGCAGCTGTGATGTATGGATTCTCTGGAACGTATTTGAAGAAGTACGTCTTCCCCCGCGGAGTCTCAGCTAAGGCAATCTCGATTATTGAAGTGGGCGCTGCAGCCATCTTTATCTTGCTTCTCACGCCGTTCTTGGCCATCGGCCCCGTCACCATTGACTGGACCACGATTGTGTCCATTGCCATCATCGGTTTGGGCGGAACGGGCTTGGCCTATCTCTGGTTCAACGATGTGCTCGAGTCCTGGGGACCCACTCGTGCCTCATCTGTGACCTATGTCATGCCGATTGTGGGCATCATGCTGGGTGTGGTTTTTCTGGGCGAAACCCTGCACTGGTATGAGCCAGTTGGTGGCGCCATTGTCATCATCGGTGTCTTGATCATGCGCAGGCAATCCAAGAACTAATCACTCCTGCGCTAACCTAAAAGCATGGCGCAGAACGAGATATCCCCTGAGGTTGCCCAAGAGCTTGCAGGTATTCGCGAGAGCATCGACAACATCGATGCAGCTCTCATTCACATGCTCGCTGAGCGTTTCAAGTTCACGCAGAAGGTGGGCAAGCTCAAAGCCACCAACGATCTTCCCCCGTCCGACCCTGCGCGTGAAGCTCGCCAGGTCGCACGCTTGCGTGCGCTGGCGGAAGAGGCCAACCTCGACCCCACCTTCGCGGAGAAGTGGTTCCACTTTGTCGTGGAAGAGGTTATTCACCACCACGAACAGGCACGCGGTTAAATAACGCTTGCCAACAGGCATATTTTTCTGAGAAACTCAGATTCTTCGGGTGGGCCCCTGCGATGGGGCCTGCTCGAAGCTCTTTAAGCAGGCTTAGCCGAAATACTTTGGCAGTGTCTCGTTGCTGCGCTGACGAATCTCAGCAACAGAAACCTCGAACAGGCCCTGAACGTCGAGCTTGGCGTCGTCCCCACCCAGATCGGTCACACCGATGCGCAGGACAGGGTAGTTGCGAGCTTCGCAGAGTCCCAAGAAGCGAACATCATCTTCACGAGGAACAGAGACAATCACACGACCGGTTGACTCAGAGAACAACGCAGTTGCAGCGTCCACGCCGTCACGCTCAATGATTTCATCGAGCCAGACCCGGGCACCCACGCCAAAGCGCATCACTGACTCAGCTAGCGCCTGTCCCAGACCACCATCGCTGAGGTCGTGAGCAGAGAGAATCAAGCTCTCAATAGCCGCGCCTTGTAGAAGGTCAGCAAGTTCCTTCTCTTGACCGAGGTCAACAACGGGAGGGAAACCGCCGAGGTGGTTGTGGATGGTGCCAGCCCATGCTGAACCATCAAGTTCGGTGCGGGTGTAGCCGAGGAGGTAGATGTTGTTGCCCTCGTCCTGCCAGGAAGAAGGAATACGGCGAGCAACGTCATCGATAACACCCAGTACGCCCACAACAGGGGTGGGGTGGATGGGAGCGTCACCGGTCTGGTTATAGAAGGAGACGTTTCCACCGGTGACGGGGATCTCGAGTTCCAAGCAACCATCAGCGAGACCTTCAACAGCACGCTTGAACTGCCACATCACTTCGGGGTTCTCAGGAGAACCGAAGTTGAGACAGTCAGTGACCGCTGCAGGAACAGCACCGGAGACTGCCACGTTGCGGTAGGCCTCAGCCAGAGCCAAGCGAGCACCCTGGTAGGGGTCAAGCTGACAGTAGCGACCGTTAGCGTCGGTGGCGATAGCGAAACCGAGACCGGATTCTTCGTCCACGCGGATCATGCCGGCGTCGTCAGGGAAGCTGAGCGCCGTGTTTCCCATGACGAAGTAGTCATACTGGGTGGTGATGAGGGACTTGTCTGCCAGGTTCGGGCTGGCAACGAGGGAGAGGAACTGGTCCTTGAGCTCTGCACCGGTCTGTGGGCGAGCCAGCTTGTCAGCTGAGTCAGCGTTAAGAGCATCAATCCATGCGGGGTAGGCAACGGGACGCTCATAGACAGGACCGTCGATCGCGACGGTGCGAGGGTCTACGTTCACGATCTCTTCGCCACCGTGGTGGATCACGAGACGACCGGTGTCGGTGACTTCACCGAGAACACTGGTTTCCACATCCCACTTGTTCACGACAGCCATGAACTGGTCGAGCAGCTCAGGCTTGACCACAGCCATCATGCGCTCCTGGCTCTCCGACATGAGGATTTCCTCAGCGGTGAGGGTGGGGTCGCGCAGCAGTACGTGGTCGAGCTCGACGAACATGCCGCCGTCACCGTTAGAGGCAAGCTCGCTGGTTGCACAGGAAATACCGGCAGCACCAAGATCCTGAATACCTTCAACCAGGCCTTCGCGGTAAAGCTCGAGGCAGCACTCGATGAGCACCTTCTCTGCGAATGGGTCACCGACCTGGACAGCAGGACGCTTGGTGGGGCCAGTGGAGTCAAAGGAGTCAGAGGCAAGGATCGATGCGCCACCGATGCCGTCGCCACCGGTGCGAGCACCGAACAGAACAATCTTGTTACCCACACCCGAAGCGTTAGCCAGGTGAAGGTCTTCGTGGCGGAGAACACCCACAGAAAGGGCATTCACCAAGGGGTTGCCCTGGTAGCAGGAGTCAAAGTAGGTCTCGCCACCAATGTTGGGAAGGCCAAGGCAGTTGCCGTAGAAGCTAATTCCACCAACAACACCGTGCAGAACGCGAGGGGTGTCAGGGTGGTCGATGGCGCCAAAGCGCAGCTGGTCCATCACAGCAACGGGACGTGCACCCATCGAGATGATGTCACGGACGATTCCACCCACTCCGGTGGCAGCGCCCTGGAAAGGCTCAATGTAGCTGGGGTGGTTGTGGCTCTCCACCTTGAAGGTGACAGCCCAACCCTCGCCGACGTCGACAACACCGGCGTTCTCGCCCATGCCGACCATGAGCTTTTCCTTCATCTTCTCGCTGACCTTCTGGCCAAACTGACGAAGGTAAATCTTTGAAGACTTGTATGAGCAGTGCTCACTCCACATCACGGAGTACATTGCCAGTTCACCTGAGGTGGGGCGGCGGCCGAGGATCTTGCGAATCTCTGCGTACTCGTCATCCTTGAGTCCCAAGGCGCCATAGGGCTGAACCTTGTCTGGGGTTGCGATGGCGTTGTCTACGGTGTCGGCGACGTGGGTGCTCACGCGTCGGTCCCTTCGTTGTGGGTGATGTGGAAAGTGTGTGAGCTCATAGCCTTAGCGTCCTCCGGGAGGACCAAGGATGAGCAGGGTGGAGAAGACGGCAACGATTGCCAGCACAATGACGAGGATCAACAGCACTGGGCGGGCAAGGAACCAGCGGAAGAGGCGGTCCAATGCTTTCGCATCGCGAGGGTCGTCAGTTGCCTGAGTGCGCCAGGGGCCTTCGAGTGCTCCACGCTTGGCCTGAACCAGCTCGAAAGGAATGGTGGCATAGGGAAGGATCGCGGTGATTACCGCGAGCAGACCCAGCCAGAAACCCCAACGCTGGTTGAACGCAACCAGAATCGATGTTGCGCCATAGCTAATGAACACCAAACCGTGCAGACCACCGATGGTGGTGAACAGGGTCTGGTCGATGCCTGTAGTTGCGCGAAGGATCAGCCCGGTGATGAGCAATGTCCACGTGCAGGCTTCTGCGATAGCAAGCACAAAGTAGAGCTTGCGAGGGGTGAACCCCGCCTGCTTTGACGTGCCGGTTGCGTTCATCAGGCTTATGCCTTGGAGAGGATGGTGCTCTGAATGACAGAGGTGAAGAACTTCAAGCCATCAAGACCAGAACGCATGGCCTGTGCAGTGTCGGGACCGAAACCGGGCTCTACTGCGTGCTCGGGGTGAGGCATCAGACCCACAACATTGCCTGCTTCGTTAGAAACACCTGCGATGTCATCGAGTGAACCGTTGGGGTTCATGCCGACGTAACGGAAGGTGACCTGACCGTTGTCTTCAATGCGCTTGATGGTGTCTGCATTAGCAACAAAACGGCCATCAGCGTTCTTGAGTGGAATGATGATCTCTTCACCCTGGGCAAAGTCCTTGGTCCAGGCAGTGGTGTTGTTCTCCACGATCAGTTTCTGATCGCGGCGAACAAAGGTGCCACAGTCATTACGACCGTGAGCGCCAGGAACCAAGCGAGCTTCTGCGAGCATCTGGAAACCATTGCAAATACCTAGGACAGGCATACCCTTGTGAGCTGCATCGATGACCTCAGCCATGATGGGAGCGTGGCTGGCAATAGAACCTGCACGTAGGTAGTCGCCATAGCTAAAGCCGCCGGGAAGAATGATGGCTTCGACGCCCTCAAGGTCGTGAGCACCGTGCCAGAGGGCAACTGGTGTTCCACCCGCGAGCTTCACAGCACGTTGGGCGTCACGCTCATCGAGTGAGCCGGGGAAGGTGATGACTCCGACGCGCATTACTTGGCCTCGGAGATGCTGACGACATCTTCGATGACCGAGTTCGAGAGGATATCCTCTGCGATGGTCTTGGCCGCTGCGAGAACCTCAGCAGTGACGGGACCGTCAACGGTGAGCTCGAAGCGCTTGCCGATGCGAACACCGGAGAACTGGTTGTGACCAAGGCGGGTAAGCGCACCAGCGACTGCCTTGCCCTGTGGGTCAAGAATTTCAGCCTTGGGCATTACCTCGACGACGATGGTGGGCATGGGGGTAACTCCAGCGGTTTCGCGAGCAGGGAATACCCCAATCCTACCGGAGACTGAGCAGTACTTCTCTGACGCGCTCGAGCCCCAGGTAGACCTCAGAGAAAGAAGTGGACAGGGGCGATAAACCCAGCCTCAGGCCGTGTGGATCACGATAATCAGGGATGATGTCCTCTGCCCAAAGCCTGGAATTCACCTCTTGCATGTCGGGGTGATTGACAATGACGTGGCCACCGCGGATTGAGGCATCACGAGGTGAGGACACCGTGACATTCAGGGGTGCCAAAACTTCATCAGCAAAATCGATCACATATTGGGTAAGGAGCTGAGATTTAGCTCTTATGGCGGGCATACCCACTTCTGAAATGAGTTCGACAGGGTCGATGAGTGCTTGCATACCCAACACAGGGCTTGTTCCAGTAATGAAACGACGGATGCCGGCTGCGGGCTGGTACCCAGGACCCATCAGGAACATGTCTTTGGCACCAAACCATCCTTGGATGGGTTGACGCAGCTGCTCTTGGAGGTCCTTGCGGACATATAGCCAAGCAGGAGCTCCGGGTCCTCCGCAGAGGTATTTGTAACTGCACCCCACGGCAAAATCCACCCCCCAGGCATCCAGCTCAACAACTACCGAACCGACAGAGTGGCTGAGGTCCCAGATAATCAGTGCACCTGCATCGTGAGCAATGCGTGTGATGGTCGGTGCATCCGCAATAAAGGCAGAGCGGTATGACACATGACTGAGAAGGACAAGCGCCGTTTTATCTGACACCACTTCGGAGACTTGGTCTGCAGTCACACCTGTTGCAGGATCAGCTTCAATCCAGCGCAGCGTCATGTTGCGCTCGGCGGCGATACCTTCCATCAGGTAGCGGTCAGTGGGGAAGTTATCGGTGTCGAGCACAATCTCGGTCCGCCCAGGACGAGCATCAAGTGCAGCCCGAGCAGCTTTATACATCAGCACACTCGTAGAGTCAGCGACGAGGGTCTGTCCGGCAGCGGCTCCTAACGCAGCTGCGCCGATCCGGTCACCGAGCTCGAGAGGAAGGTCAACCCACTTCTCTTCCCAGCTACGAATCAGTCGAGTTCCCCACTCGCTTCGCATGAAATCTTCAATACGCTCCATACTCGCGGCCAGGGGGCGTCCGAGTGAGTTGCCGTCGAAGTAGGCCAATGGCATGCCGGGGGTAGACGACTGGGTTGCCTCATCGGTGCCAAAGAATTTGGCGCGGTGGGCGGCAAGGGGGTCTGCAGCGTCGAGCTGGGCAGCACGTGTTTCAAAACTGGTCATCATGACTCCACTTCAATGTGTTCGACGATACGCGCAGAAGCCAGCCAGGTACTGAAGTCAGTGCAGGTGTTGTCTGACATCTCAGAGATAAAACTCATCCGGTGTGAAGAGAAACCACCCAACAGCTGTGGCTGGTGATCCCACCACGCAGTCATGGACTCCACAACAAGGGCAGGGGAGAGTCCACACGCCTGCAAGGCAGTGAGTTCACGAACATTAATGCCCAGAGGTAACGGTCCATTACCCATGTCTGTGCCATAAAACACAGTTCCACCTGCAGCAGCGAAGCGAGAAAGGTTGTCGCAGGCGACGTCAAAATCGTGGCCGTAGTCGCCATAGCCATGGATATCGAGGGTGCTCATCCAACCCAGGTTGTGGGTAGCTGCGAATTCAATGAGCTCATCTGAGAGCACCTCACTAAATGGAGTGTGAGCCAGAACAACCAGCCCAGAGCGGATAGCTCTTTCAGCTTGCCCGGCACCCTCAGCATGAATAACGGGGAAACGACCTGCCTCAAGCGCCGAGCTCACCAGCTGGGCAAGAACGTCGTCAGAGTGCACGGGACCTGCATCAGCATTGAGAGTGATCTTGATTGCGTTCACGCCGGCAACAACCTGTTCAGCCACAGCCTCTGCGCTGTTCTCAACAAAAACTGTGGCATCCGCTGGTGCCCAAGAACGATCAGAAGGATAGCCGCCAGCAGCCGCAAGGAAGTTCCCTGCGTATTCCACGTCTAACCCGGGGATACTTCCAGACGCCCAGTGCTTCTGTTCAGGAATGGACCACCCCAAATCCAGAACACGACCGATGCCGCCAGAGGGGAGGCGTTCTGGCTCAACGAGTCCGAGGTGCACATGAGCATCACCAAAGAGCGGGAACAGGGTTCCGCGCTCGCCGGAGGCAAGGCGCGCAGAAACCCCAACCCCAAAGGGGTTGCCAGGTTTCTGAAGCTCGGAGCTCATGAAGTTGAGCTACTTGCCAATCTCGGTGCGCACAGCAAAGAGCTCAGGGAAGAAAGTAAGTTCAAGTGCCTTTTGCAAGAACGGTGCACCGGAGGATCCGCCGGTGCCCATCTTCATACCGATGATGCGCTGCACGGTGCGCAGATGACGGAAGCGCCAGAACTGGAAGTTCTCTTCCAAGTCGACGAGCTCTTCACAGCTTTCGTAAGCTTCCCAGTGCTCGTCGTGGTTGTTGTAAATCTCGATGAAGACGGGCATGAGTTCGTCAGAGAAAGTCCAGGCCTTGGTCACGTCGCGCTCCAAGATGGAGGCAGGAACGTTGTATCCCTTGCGGGCAAGGTAACGCAGGAACTCGTCATAGATGCTGGGTGCGTTCAGTGCTGTAACCAGAAGTTCTTGCGCAACAGGATCTGCGTCAAAGACGTGGATCATCTTCTCGTTCTTGTTGCCCAGCATGAACTCGATGGCTCGGTACTGGAAAGACTGGAAGCCGCTGGAGTTACCGAGCTTGTCGCGGAACTGGGCATACTCGCTGGGAGTTAGGGTGGCGAGGACTGCCCACTGTTCAGTGAGGGTCTTCTGGATGTGCTTGAGACGAGCCATGCACTTGAGTGCCTGGCCGAGGTCGTCGTTGCGAAGGTAGTTGGCAGCGCCGAGAAGCTCGTGCACCATCAACTTCATCCAGAGTTCAGTGGTCTGGTGCTGAATGATGAACAGCAGTTCATCGTGGTGATCACTCAGAGGCTTCTGCGCTGAGAGAAGCGTGTCGAGATCGAGATAGCCGCCATAGCTCATGCGGTCAGTGAAGTCGGTGACGACTGTTTCTTCAATATCGCGGGTGTTGTTTTCTACGCCCATGGTGGGACCTCCTTGTGGGAACTCATTCACCCTAGCCAGAACACCTCATTCTTCGTCAGGGCTTGCCTGAAAAAAGTTTCCGAAGTCCCACACACCAATACAGTTGATTCTTGAGACAACAAGGAGACACATGAGCATCACCCTGGGTAAAGACGACTGGTGGAAGGGTGCCGTCGTGTACCAGATCTACCCTCGCTCGTTCGCTGACTCGAACGGCGATGGCATCGGAGACATCCCCGGTATTACCTCCAAGCTGGACTACCTGGCTGATCTAGGTGTCGACGTACTCTGGCTTTCCCCTGTCTACAAGTCTCCTCAAGATGACAATGGTTACGACATCTCGGACTACCAGGACATTGACCCTCTCTTTGGCACACTCGATGACATGCGTCACCTCATCGCGGAGACGCATGCCCGTGGCATGAAGCTCGTGATGGACCTCGTGGTCAATCACACTTCTGATGAGCACGCTTGGTTCGTGGAGAGCTCCACCTCTTTAGATAACCCCAAGCGTGATTGGTACATCTGGCGCGATGCTGTTGATGGCCACGAACCCACTGATCACCAGGCTGCTTTCTCTGGCTCGGTCTGGCAGTGGAATGAGAACACCCAGCAATACTTCCTGCACATCTTCTCCAAGAAGCAGCCTGACCTGAACTGGGAAAACCCCGAAGTCCGCGCAGCTGTGTATTCGATGATGAACTGGTGGCTCGAGCAGGGCGTGGATGGCTTCCGTATGGACGTGATTAACCTCATCTCCAAGCACCAAGATTTCTCTGCAGCAGATGACCTGTTCGGACCCTGGATGAACGGGCCTCGCATTCACGAATTCCTGCAGGAAATGAACCGTGAAGTTCTGCGCGACATGGGTTTGATTACCGTCGGCGAGATGCCCGGTTGCACCGTGGAGCTTGCTCAGCAATACACCGCACCAGAGCGTCACGAACTCAACATGGTGTTCACCTTCGAACACATGGATCTCGACACCAACCCTGATGGCTATGGCAAGTGGGATCTGGTTCCCTTCACCGTGAAGGCACTCAAAGAGAATCTGAATATGTGGCAGAAGGGTCTCGAGCAGGTTGGCTGGAACTCCCTCTATTGGAACAACCACGACCAGCCACGTATTGTCTCGCGTTGGGGCAATGACTCAGCAGAACACCGCGTGAACTCGGCAAAAGCCTTCGGTACTGTGCTGCACTTGATGCGCGGAACGCCGTATGTCTATCAGGGTGAAGAGTTCGGCATGACCAGTGCACACTTCACCAAGCTGAGCCAATACCGTGACCTTGAAACCTTGAACTGGGCAGCAGAAGCCCCAGAAATGGGCATCTCAGAGGACTACGTCCTCAAGGCCGTGGGTTACAAGGGCCGCGACAACGCCCGCACGCCCGTGCAGTGGGATGACTCAGCCAACGCAGGATTCACCACGGGTGAACCTTGGATCTCGGTCAACACAAACTATCCCGAGATCAACGCAGCGGCTGCTGTCGATGACGCAGACTCCGTCTTCCACCACTACCAGAAGCTCATAGCCATGCGTCACGGCATGGACGTCGTGGTCAATGGCTCCTTCGACATGCTTTGGATTGAACACGAGCAGCTCTTCGCTTACACCCGTGAACTCAATGGCCAAGTGTTGACGGTTGTTGCGAACCTCTCTGATGAGACGGTTTCACTACCTGGGGCAGTCTCAGGGGATGCTGTTCTTGGTGTGAAGTCAGACGTGCTTGCTCCATGGCAAGCTTTCGTGACTTTACAGAACTAGTTAGTGACCTTCGAGGTCCTCAGGTTCCTTGACCTTGTCCAGGTTGAACCAGGGCAACATGACATGGACCACGGGCCCGATAGTGAAGGCATAGAGCACTGTTCCTAATCCAATGGTTCCGCCAAAGGCCCAGCCCAATCCCAGGACGACAACCTCAATGGCGGTCCGCACTAGCCACAGTGGCTTGCCCGTGCGCTTGACCAAACCAGTCATCAGGCCATCACGTGGGCCTGGGCCTAAACCCCCACCGACATACATCGAGATGCCAAGCCCGTTGATCAAGATTCCGACGACAAAATATCCAACACCGATGAGGTAGTTAGATGCGGTGGGAATCAAGGCATAAAACACGTTGATGGCAATGCCAATAGTGATGGCATTCATGATGGTGCCTAGCCCCAGCTTTTGCTTGAGGAAGATCCAGAGGAATAACACGGCAAAGCCGACGATGACAACAACTGTTCCAATGGAAACGCCTGTCAAGAAAGAGATGCCCTGGTGGAATGCATCCCACGGGTCCAGACCAATAGCTGCTTGAAGCATGATGGCAAAAGCCAAACCACACACAATCAGACCCACCTCGACGAGCAGAATTCTCTTCCACAATGGGGCACCCGTGCGGGGCACCTCAAAGATGGCGTTGAGGAGTTTCACTTAGCCGAGCATTCGGCTGATCAGTTCGCGATAGCGATCTGCAGTGCGCTCGACAATGTCGGCTGGGAGGACGGGAGGGGTGCCGGTCTTGTCCCAGTTCGCAGA
>ERZ1034363.1010-NODE-1010-length-17102-cov-6.025609_pt1 | contig 17102 bp, 14 predicted proteins | sample MGYA00520616_ERZ1034363 | MGnify/ENA primary metagenome ERZ1034363 (study PRJEB33736, sample SAMEA104284506) | Azolla filiculoides | biome: Urban; feature: Water surface; material: Ditch water | place: Netherlands | collected 2015-10-28 | depth 0-0.1 m ...
ATTGACCGCTATACCCTACAGCTTATTACTTAATACAGAGAATTTCTCATGACTATTAATTATCGTTTATTCGATTTTAAAAAATTTACTTCTACAACGGCGGATAATAGCTTAGATACCGCTATTCAAACTGCCGTTTCCAAAACGACATCCGCAGCAACCTTAGCTAATCAATTTTTACTTGGCGCAGATTCTAGTACACTGGTAACAAGCGGAAATAGCACGAGCTCAACAAAAGCCAATCCACCCAGCACATTATTATCAAAAATATTGCCCGTTTTCATTGATAAAACCGCACAATACGCCAGTACGCGAGTAGACGCACAATTACAAAAAATTGCATGGGGTGGATATGAAGCCCCTCAAACATCTACAAAAATTTTGTATACACTCGCCGCCCATTCTATTGAGAATGGCGCGGCAAAAATGACCATTGATACCAAGTTAACTGGCGATAAACCCTTTGCAGGCAACGGGATAGTAGATGAAAAATTGGCCTTTACCGACAATATTAATGGCAATAAACTAACCATCACGTCTAAAGTTAATTCGACAAATATTCCCGATAAAGCAATCAAACTTATCGGCTATAGTAAAGACACGTTAACCCAAGATCGCAGTATTAGCCTAATCAATAACGATGCAACACATAAAGAAGACAATCTCGCGTTAACTTATAAATTTTCTTCAAAACACAGCTTCACTAGCGCTCCGACAACAGGAAATCAAAATTTAACGGATACAACAAATAAAAATTTTAGCTATAAAGACGCTATTTTTAAAATAACATCCGTAAGCTCAAGCGCTATCAAACAAGTTTATACAGATAAAACGGGGGTATCATCATCGAATAGTTCATCCACAATATCGTATTCCTATCTCAACAAACCCCTTACACCAGCTAAAACAGAAGACGACCCAACACCCGTTGCACCTCAAGCCACAACGCTTGATTATAAAGCAACAAACACCATCGCTTACAGTAAAGATAAAGACGGCAAAGTCATCATCACAACGAAAACTGTCGTACCGAATTTTAAATTTGATGATGGCAATTTTTTGATTACTGCAAAAGGGCAAGTAACTCTTACCACAGGAAAAAATGACGTCACAAGCGGAGAATTAAAAGTCACACATAAAGACGCGGCTGGGCAATTAGATTATGAATTATTAGTTTCAAAAAGTTATATGCCCAAAAACGATTTTTTACTTGATTTAATCAATAATATTAATGGAACAAATGGAAATTTCCCGCTTGATACGAGCAACCCCGATTTCAAAACGTCTTTTTCAACCGTTGGAAATCTAAGTTTCGCAAATAATCAAACGCTAACCAATTATTTTTTAAGTGATGGTAAATTTACAGGCACAAATAATAATGATCTGATTACTATTTTGATAAATGAAACCGGTGGTCATGTCGATGCAGGTGATGGAAATGACACCATTACAGGTGGGTCAGGCAATGATACCATCACAGCTGGAATGGGGAACGATACTATCAACGAAACCTTGGGAGATAACATTATCAATGGCAGTGCAGGCAATGACACAATAAACAGCGGAAGTGGTAATGATATTATTCGAGGTGGCACCGAAAACGACACTATTATTGATATTTCAGGTGCAAATAATATTGATGGTGGCGATGGTGATGACACCATTACTGGCGGTCTAAATGATGACACAATTATCGGCGGCAATGGAAATGACAACATCAAAGACGCTGCAGGTAATAACAGCATCGCTGGTGGAGCAGGCAATGATATTATCTTAGGTGGCTCCGGTAACGACACTATCTCCGGTAATGAAGGCAATGACAGCATTACCGACAACTTAGGCTCCAATAGCCTAGATGGCGGTGAGGGTAACGATACCATTATGAGTGGTTCGGGTAATGACACAGTCAATGGCGGGGATGGAAACGATGTCATCACGGATTCGTCAGGAAATGACATCATTATTGGCGGGATTGGTGATGATATTATTACCGATGGACTAGGTAATAATTCTATAGACGGTGGTATTGGTAATGACACGATTACAGGTGGCTCAGGCAATGAAACGATTACAGGTGGCTCAGGCAATGACGAAATCACCGACAATCTAGGTAAAAACAGCATTGATGGTGGTGAAGGCAACGACACCATCAATAGCGGTAGCGGCAATGACACTATTACGGGCAGTGGTGGTGACGATACTATTAACGATAAACTAGGCGATAACAGTCTTGATGGTGGCGATGGAAATGACACTATTGATGGGTCAGGAACATCTGCATCAGGAAATAACACTGTTTTTGGTGGTGCGGGCGATGACACCATTACGTTTAGTAAAAACAAATCTGGCAATAATTACATCAACGCCGGCTTGGGCAATGACACCATCACTGGCGGAACAGGTAATGACACCATTTTCGGTGGTGACGGTGATGACAAAATTACGGATGCGCTAGGAAATAATACACTTGATGGTGGCGCAGGCAATGACGCCATAACAGGTGGCTCGGGGGCGGATACAATTACCGGTGGTGCAGGCAATGACACTATTAAAGGAGGCACAGGAGCAGATACATTCAATGTCGATTCTGGTATGGATACATTGCTTGATTTTTCCATTGATGAAAACGATTTACTAAATATTTCTGTGGCGGCCGTTGCTTCTTTAACAGTCGCTGTAGCAACACCATTGAATTATTCGACACTTGTTACAAACAAAGGCACTTTCACCATTAAGATTACGGCGGCAAATAGTGATATCACCTCATCAAACGGTAATGATTCTATTACTGGCGGCTCTGGCAGCGATAAAATCTCTAGTGGTCTAGGCGATGACATCATTACTGGCGGTTCTGGTAAGGATACGATTTTAGGTGGCGAAGGAAATAATAATTTAAATGGCGGCTCGGATGATGACAGCATTACTGCTGGAGCAGGAAATGACACTATTTTGGGCGATTTAGGCAATGACACTATTTTTGGTGGTAATGGCAATAATAGCCTAGATGGGGGCTCAGGTGATGATAATATCACTGGTGGAATTGGTAATAACACTATTTTTGGTGGAATTGGTAATGACACTATTTTTGGTGGTGATGGCAGTAATAGTATTGACGGTGGTTTAGGTGATGACAGTATTACAGGTGGAGCAGGCTTGAGTGTCATTAACGGCGGTGAAGGCAACAATACAGTTATCGGCGGTGGGGGCATTGATAATATCACAACAGGTGCTGGAAATGATTCTATTTCAAGCGGAGCAGGAAATGACATTATTTTAGCAGGCAATGGCTTAAACACCATTGACGCTGGCGCAGGTAACGATAACATTACAAGCGGTATTGGTGACGATAGTATTAACGGTGGTCTAGGCAATGACACCATCAAAGGTGATGCGGGGAGCGATAATATTGATGGCGGCTCGGGTGATGATAATATAACAGGTGGGATGGGGGATGATACGATTACCGGTGGCGCTGGTATTGATACGATTCTGGTGGATATTGGCGTTGATACCATTACTGATTTTAGTGCTGAAGATAAACTCACTATTGCAAGTGGCGCAACGGCTAAAATCAACCTCCAAAATGCTGTCGCCGATTACAGTAAAATCATTACGAACCAAGGAAAATTACTCATTACCACCTCGATTGTCAATAGTACTATTACAGGCTCAAATGGTGTGAATAGCATCATGGGTAGTTTAGGCGATGATAGTATTACAGGCGGTTCTAATATTGACACCATTATAGCGGGCGATGGCAATGATATTATTTCTGATGCAGGCGGAAATAACAATATGGATGGCGGCAGTGGTGACGATACGATTACTATGACATTAGGCAATAATACCATTAACGGTGGCGTTGGACATGACAGGATTACGGGTGGAAATAGTAATGATAGCATTATGGGAGGCGATGGCGACGACAGTATCACAGGTGGTTCAGGTAACGACACCCTTACCGGCGGTAGTGGCAATGATACTTTTGACAGCGGCATAGGCATCGACACAATCACCGACTTCAACCCGAATGAAGATACCCTTACCATTCCCGCTAACGGCACAACAATGGTTACAGCTACTAACACGATAGCTGATTACAGTGGCATTCAAAATAATGGTATTTTAACTATCACTGTTTCTATACTTGGCGATATGACAATCACAGGCACAACAGGTATCAATTCCATTACGGGAGCAGGTGGAAATGATGTCATTACGGGTAGCTCAGGTAATGACACGCTCATTGGTGGTGCTGGAAATGATACAATTACAGGCAATGGCGGTATTGATTCCATGACCGGAGGACTTGGCGATGATACTTTTGTTTTTTCAGGTAATTTAAATACCAAAAGCCCGATTTATACCGATGTTATTACTGACTTTAAAAGTGGTAGTGATAAAATCACAGGCTTTGGCGTTGATGGCAGCAATGACAATTTTTTTGTGGCGGAAAAGCCAATAGATAGCTTAACGAGTCTACTGAAAAATGCTGATGATAAACTTGACGACATCGTTAAATTTTACGTTGGTCAAGTCATTGGTACAACGGATGCTTATCTCGTTACAGATAGTGACGGCATTGGTTATACTCATGTTATAAAATTAATTGGAATCACCTTAACCACTATTTCATCTAGCGATATTCTGTCATGAAAAAAACCATTTCACGTTATTTAATTGATATTTGGTACAAAGACCACTTTATAGGCACCGCGCTCACGCCGCTAGCGATGCTCTTTATTGATATCGTGAAATGTCGTCGATGGCTTTATAAAATTGGCATTTTCAAAAGCGAAACAATGCCTGTTCCTGTCGTTATTGTTGGCAATATTACCGTTGGTGGAACAGGCAAAACCCCCCTGACGATTTATTTAGCTAATGTATTGAAAAATGAAGGGTATCGTGTTGGCTTAATTAGTCGCGGCTATGGCGCTAAAACCGACGTCAAAATGGTCACGCAAACCAGTAAAGCAAGTGAAGTGGGCGATGAAGCACTACTACTTATTAAACAAACACAATGTCCAATGGTAGTGGGTATTGACCGTGTTGCCGCGGCGCATTTTTTGTTAAAGCATGCGCCATGTGATGTCATTTTAGCCGATGATGGCCTGCAACATTATGCACTTAAACGTGATATTGAAATTGCGGTCATTGATGGTGTACGACGTTTTGGCAATGCAGTATGCCTTCCTGCAGGGCCTTTGCGTGAGCCTATTGAACGCTTAAACACCGTGGATTTTGTGGTAGTGAATGGTAAAAAAATCACTGATACGGCTTGGCAGGAGTGGGAAATGCAATTAATTGGTGATATTGCCGTCAATTTATTGACGGGTGAAACCAAGCCATTACGTGATTTTAATTTGCTGCCCTGCCATGGCGTGGCGGGTATTGGTAACCCCGAGCGTTTTTTTGCTCAACTTGATAAAGCGGGGATTACAGGGCGTGTTGACCATAGTTTCCCAGATCATCATGTTTTTTTACCTGCAGAAATCAATTTTAATGATCAACTTGTTCTTATGACCGAGAAAGATGCGGTAAAATGCAAAGCGTTTGCCACAAAAAATCATTGGTTTGTTCCCATTAGTGCGCAACTGCCCGCTGAATTTAATCAGCAATTTTTAACTTTACTCAAAACAAAACCTTTCAAGAGAGCCTTATGATTGACCCGAAATTGCTGGATATTTTAGCTTGCCCGATTTGCAAAAGTCCGCTTCATTATGACAAAACCGCTCAAGAATTAATTTGCCGTGCAGATCGACTCGCTTTCCCTATTCGTGACGCCATTCCAGTGATGCTTGAAGATGAAGCTCGCCATATCTCTTTGGAAGAATACGACGCGCTTGCAAAATGAGTGTGCCTTTTAAAGTTGTCATCCCTGCCCGATTCGCCTCCACGCGCCTACCGGGAAAACCCTTATTACCCCTTGCTGGCAAACCAATGATTGCACACGTTTGTGATCGTGCAAGCGAAGCTAACGCGCAGCAAATTGTCGTTGCTACGGATGATGAGCGCATTTTAAATGCGGTTGTCGACTTAGGTTTTGAAGGGATTTTAACCAGCGACAATCACGAAAGCGGCACTGAACGCATTGCTGAAGTGGCTGAAAAATTCGGTTGGGAAGATGGCACGATTATTGTTAACCTTCAAGGTGATGAACCTTTATTGCCAGCCCATTATATCACCCAAGTGGCGCAAGCGCTTGCAGGTCAAACACAAGCCGGTATTGCAACACTTGCCGCAAAAATTAGCGAAAGTGATGATATTTTCAACCCCAACGCGGTGAAAGTCGTCCTCGATAAACAAGGCTACGCACTGTATTTTAGTCGCGCTCCCATTCCGTGGAATCGTGCAACGTTTGCCACCACGCAGGAGATGCCAAGTGACTTGCCCTATTTGCGGCATATTGGACTTTACGCCTACACCGTTGGATTTTTAAAAAAATACTGTGCATGGTCGCCTTCTCCACTGGAATCCATTGAAGCGCTTGAGCAGTTGCGTATTTTGTGGCACGGCGAAAAAATTTTAGTGCAAACGGTTGAAAAAGCGCCTATTGCTGGCGTTGACACGATCGAAGATTTGCAGCGCGTTGAAACCATTATGAAAAAACAGACCCATTAAACTAATTATGCGAATACTATTTGTACACCAAAATTTTCCGGGGCAATTCAAACATCTCGCCCCTGCACTGGCTGAAAATCCCGCTAATGAAGTGGTAGCATTCACCATGCAAACCGGAATGCCTCAAATATGGCAAGGTGTTCGATTAATTAGCTATCAAGCAGCGCGAGGCACCACGCCGAATGTTCATCCGTGGGTGAGTGATTTTGAAACAAAAGTGATTCGTGGTGAAGCCGCATTTCATGCCGCATTAGCGCTGCGTGAATCCGGTTTTACACCGGATTTGATTATTGCGCATTCTGGCTGGGGTGAGAGTTTATTTCTCAAAGATATTTGGCCAAGTACCAAAATGGCAATTTATTGTGAGTTTTTCTATCATACGCATGGCACAGATGTGAATTTTGATCCCGAATTCATGAATGCAGATCCGACGAATGATTGCCGTTTGCGTTTAAAAAACACCAATAATTTATTGCATTTTGACATTGCTGACGCAGGGATTTCGCCAACTTATTGGCAAGCTAGTACATTTCCTGAGCCATTTCGCAGCCACATTACCGTCATTCATGACGGCATAGACACAAAAGCACTCGCACCAAATCCGAGTGTTAGTTTATCGCTCAATACCAGTAGCGGCGGCACGATTACTTTAACACGCAATGATGAAGTCATTACGTTTGTGAATCGCAATTTAGAGCCTTATCGCGGCTATCACAGTTTTATGCGAGCATTGCCTAGCATTATGCGTCAGCGGCCAAATGCGCGTATTTTGATTGTTGGCGCAGACGGTGTTAGTTACGGCTCAAAAGCCCCCGATGGCAAAAAATGGAAGGACATTTTCCTAAGTGAAGTGGCTGATCAACTCGATATGAACCGAATTCATTTTTTAGGGCACATTGATTACACGCACTTTATTCCACTTTTGCAGCTCTCACGCGTTCACGTTTATTTGACCTATCCTTTTGTATTAAGCTGGAGTTTACTTGAAGCCATGAGTGTAGGATGCTGCATCGTCGCCAGTGATACGCAACCGCTGCACGAAGCAATACATCATAATGAAACAGGTCGCTTAGTGGACTTCTTTGATGTTGACGCCCTCGCAAACGACGTATGTGAACTGCTCGATGCACCCGATGAACGCGAAAGACTGGGCAAAAATGCCCGTGAATTTGCGCAAAATAATTACGATTTAACTACCATTTGTTTACCACGCCAACTTGCGTGGGTAAATAGCTTTAATTGAATAAACTAACATTAGGTACAACGATATGAAGTATCGCTCAACACCGCGTAGCAGACTCGCAAGAAAACAATTTGCCGAAATTTGGCGTATTTTTTCAATTTTATTTGGGTTAATCCTTGTTGCCGGTTTAAGTTACGCTGCATTGATTTATTGGATCACCAGTAAACCCCCTCAAAGCGTCTATTTTAATATTGTCGAAGCATGGGAGCGTCTGGGTGTCTTTATTTTCGTCGGAAATTTAATTACATTGATTATTGCCGGCGGCATTAGCGCGACGATTGCAATGTATCTTGCGAACAAAAGCGCGATTCCGCTTTATAATTTAGGCGAACTCTGCGAGCAAGTGGGCGATGGACAATTTGACGTACTTACCGTTCCGCATGAACGTGGGCGCTTTCGCAAATTAAGTTTATCGTTTCGCATGATGGTCAATAAATTATATTTACGCAAAGTGGAGCAAGACGAGTGTATCGCACAAATTAACACGCGTATTCACGAATTGCGTAGCGGCCTTAATTTGACTGGTATGCAACGCGATGTTCTCAATGAACTCGAATCACATATTCAGCATTTAGAAAAAATCGTTTAAATGAAAATAGATGGCTCTATGTGACATCTCATATAGAGCCGAAATTATTCACAACTTCTCAAAAAAAGCCAACTTCACAGGTATTTAACTTCGTTTCATTAGTAGTTCAATTCTACAAACTTTTAAAATTTTCAACGCAATAATGATTTATAATGGCGGGATAACTTTTTAAGAATAACGAGAAAAATATATGAGTTTTAAAGCCGCTTTAATTAAAATAGCCATCAAATTAACCCCCACGATCTTGATTATCTGGGTATCTAACCTCATTCTCAAAGGCATTGCTCGATTACTGGAATTTGAATTCGATTTAGAAAATCGTAAATTTCATGTTAAAACACAGCTCTATGGTGAAATTGATACGATTGATGTGTGGGTAGAGGATTTTATGATAAATACGGATGGTCAGTCTTACGAATTTTTAATTCGTCAAGCACATTCAGACCGCCCATGGTTGACCAATATTCTCGCACTTGTTGTGGGTAAATCGTGGAAAATCCCTGTTATTCCTGAATTAGCATCGCACATGGGATTGTTTGCTGAATTGTTGAAAGCACCTGTTCATGTCCGTGATACGAATGCTGAGGCGCAATTAATCGTAATGGATAGTGAATAAAACGCACTAATCGTGCTAAGTGTTTTATTTGACATAAAAAAATGCACCTCCATTACCCTGCAAATAAAGGCGGTGCACAAAGCGCTTACTTAACTCATGATAGTAAGCGCGAACTCCTCAATAGGGACGGGGTAACTAAATAGGAAACCTTGATATAAAAAGCAATGATTTTCGTCTAAAAAAGTCAATTGTTCCGGCGTTTCAACTCCTTCAGCAATCACCTCTATGCCAAGACTTCGAGCAATACCAATAATGGATTGTACAATTAAGCCATTAAAGGGTTCTCTTCCAATATGGTGAATAAATGATTTATCAATTTTTAATTGATCTAAAGGCAAACGCGTTAAATACGACAATGACGAATAACCCGTCCCAAAGTCATCAATGGCAAAACGTACACCAATAGACCTAAGCGTATTCATCTTATCAATACTCTCTTCAACATCCTCAATCATCAAACTTTCTACAATTTCAATTTTCAGGCGATTTGCCTGAATATGATGAAAATCAACAATATCAATGACTTGATTAACAAAGCTAGCCTGTGAAAAATGTTTTGCGCTGATATTGACTGAAATGGGCAGTAATTGAGTTCGTGTATCCAATTCCCAACGCTTTAATTGAGCGCACGCTTCATTGAGCACCCATTTACCAATAGCAAAAATTAAATCTGATTTTTCTGCCTGTGCAATAAAATCATCCGGCAACAATAACCCACGCCGAGGATGTTGCCAACGAATCAACGCTTCTGCGCCAACTACTTGATTGCCGTTTTTAATTTGAGATTGATAATAAAGCTGAAATTGATTTTCAAGTAACGCCGTGACTAACTCTTTTTCCAATTCAATACGCATATTAATGTTCACTTGCATGTGCAGGTTGAAGAAACACAGTCGATTTCGCCCCAATTCTTTTGCTTGATACATAGCAATATCGGCTTGTTTCATTGGCTCATCAATAGATTTCTCATTCCCATCAAATAACGCAATACCAATGCTTGGCGTGCAATGAAAATAAAATCCATTCAAATCAAAATCCTGATGAAAAACAGACAATACTTTATTACCTACAATTTCAGCTTGTTCTTCCACCTCAATATCAGAATGAATCGTCGAGGAATTAAGGATAATCACAAATTCATCCCCACCAAAACGCGCTACCGTGTCGCAACTTCGCACACAATCTTCTAAGCGCGTCGCAATTTGTTTAAGTAATAAATCGCCTTTATCATGGCCTTTGGTATCATTGATAAATTTGAAATTATCCAAATCAATAAAAAGTAATGCCCCTCTTTGAACATGACGCTTACTTTGTATCAGTGCTTGCTTTAATCTATCTCGCAACAGTAAGCGATTAGCCAGTCCCGTTAAGGGATCGTAGAACGCAAGGCGTTGAATTTCTAAAGCCGCTTTTTGAATGGTTGTGATATCTGAAAAAGTGCCAATATAATTCACTAGCACACCGTCCTTATCTTTGACAGCGGCAATACAAAGATGCTCCAAATAAATCACGCCGTCCTTGGTTCGATTGGTAATATCCCCTTCCCATGCACCATTTTCATTGATTTTAGTCCACATCGTCTTATAAAATACTCTGTGTTGCCGACCCGATTTGAGTATGTGGGGATTTTTACCTTGCACGTCTTCGATGGTATAGCCGGTAATATCGGTAAATGATTGATTGATGCGGATAATACAATTCTTTTCATCGCTAACAAAAATAGCATTTTTAGATTCAAAAATGGTGCGTGCAATCAGTTGCTCTCTTTCTATGCCTTGAATAAAACGGTCATTGTTCATGGGTTATTGACATTTTGTCACTCGCCAACGGGTTTATTAGCGTTTAAAGCACTCCAACCTTCCGTGACGCGAAATACCAAATAAGCTAACGTAATTACAAGGACAAAAATACTTATAGGTGTGCCAAATGTCACGCCACCAATAGATAACCCCAAAACCGTCAGCCAAGCTGTTTTGATTTGCCAATTAAAATGTGATTCAAGCCATGTTCCACGCACATCACGCCGATGTAAAAAATTCAACGTCACGCCTACTAATAACGGAAGTCCTGCGAGTAAAACACTGCACATCTGTAAAAAATAAATAGAAGCAGTCACTTTTTTAATGGCGGTATAATCGTCTGTATACGTATTCATTCTATGTCCTTGGATATGTCCGTTATACTCAACACAGCGTCCTTATTTTTAAGTTGACGCTTGAGCTTAATGCGTACTTTTATTTTTTTGTGATTCTCTTCGTTTTTTGACTTGATTGTTTTAATGGTCATTTTGTCATCTCTTCTTATCATCGTGATACATTCCACTTTCTGGCACTTTAAACCCTATCGTGAATCCGTTTCGAAGCTGTTCTACATTCATTTGCATTTCGTATAAGCTAATTTTGTCACGAACGACTCCTAATATATTTTGTTGATACATTTCAGGTAATTGTGTAAAGCTGTGAATTAATTCTTGCATCTCTTCTTTATTGCACATATCCTCAAATCTCACTATTGGTTTAATGATGTTAGCAGCCAGCATACTCTGATAAAAAGGTAAAACCACCAAGTCAAACTAGTGATAAACCTCAACATACTGTGTACCCACCCCCGTTTGCGTAAATAAAACACACACAACACCAAATAACATATAACTATTTGATATTTAGAAAATATTTTCTATAAAATTTATATATAAATTTTAACTGTACATGTGTTATGGTGAAATCAACAGGCGCACAACTGCACGCATACTCAATTATGCTGCGTGTAGAGAGTGGAGGGAGCAGGATGTTAATGAATGAAAAAATACGTTTTATGCGGCAGCAGAAAGGCTGGTCTCAAGAAGAAATGGCGCATCGACTCGGTATGTCGTTTAATCGTTATGGTAATATTGAACAGGGGCAAACTAAGCTCAATTTTGCTAAATTAAAGGAAATTGCCGCAATATTTGACGAAAATGTAACGGCATTACTTGGCACAGAGGATAAAAATGTTTTTCATTCTATAGGGGATAACACTATTTGCACTCAAAATAATTTCTGCTCGCTATATTCAGACGCCAGTCAATGCAAACAAAATACGCAGATAGAATTTAATCTTGAAAAACAAATGATTATTAATGCGCAACTACACATTGAAATTAAACTGTTAAAACAGATTAATACGCTACTGCAAGAAAAAAGAACAAACAAAAAAAACGAGTAACGCATTAAATAATATGCCGTTCATCACGCAGTCATGCTGAAATCGTAGGCGACAAAGTGTCGCCTACGAAAAAAACAATTAATCTACAATAAACAAATTAGACGCACCCGTTTCAGCCGATGACGCCCCTAAACGGAAATGACCAAACATTTCGCGCCCCATGCCCATGTGATGATTACGTGCAGAATTTGGAACAGGGACACGCGCATTAAATTCATCGGTATCCATTAAGACATCAATATTCCCTGTTTGTAAATTCAGTGAAATAATATCGCCATTGTGAACTTTTGCCAGTGGCCCACCCATTTCACATTCAGGGCATAAATGAATCACAGAAGGCACTTTTCCCGATGCGCCCGACATACGACCATCTGTAATTAATGCTACTTTAAACCCTTTATCTTGCAAAACGCCCATCGGTGGCGTGAGTTTATGTAGTTCGGGCATCCCGTTTGCGCGTGGACCTTGGAAACGAATGACCGCAACAAAGTCTTTTTCAAGCTCACCACGTCTAAATGCCGCGAGGAAATCCTCTTGGTCATCAAAGACCACAGCAGGTGCTTCAACAATTTGATGATCAGCGGAGACAGCGGATAATTTCGACACGCCACGCCCTAAATTACCTTGCATCACATGCAAACCACCACTTGCAGCAAAAGGTGCCTCAACTGTACTGAGTACAGTTAAATCAAGTGATTTAGCAGGCACAGGCTCCCACACTAATTTATGATCAATTAAGCGTGGCTCTTGGCAATAATTTGACATACCACGTTTATTAGCTACAGCAATGGTGTCTTCATGCATTAAACCATTATTTAACAGTTCGTTAATTAATACGCCCATACCACCTGCTGCATGGAAATGATTTACGTCAGCGGCCCCATTGGGATACACTTTTGCAAGTAGTGGAATTACTTTTGACAAACGATCAAAATCATCCCAGTTCAAATTGATACCTGATGCACGCGCAATTGCCACTAAGTGCATGGTGTGGTTAGTCGAGCCGCCTGTTGCAAGCAAACCAATGACCGCATTGACAATCGCTTTTTCATCAATCACATACGCTAATGGGCGATAATCATTACCTAAATCCGTGAATTTGAGAATTTGACGGGCTGCTTCTCTTGTTAATTCATCGCGAAGCGGCGTATAAGGATTGACAAATGAACTGCCCGGTAAGTGCAAACCGAGCATTTCCATCATCATTTGATTTGTATTTGCTGTGCCATAGAACGTACACGTCCCCGCGCTGTGATAAGCAGCAGATTCAGCCGCTAATAATTCTTCACGACCGATTTGACCTAACGCATATTTTTGACGTGCTTGGGCTTTTTCTTTATTGGAAAGGCCGCTTGGCATAGGGCCTGCTGGAACAAAAATTGCCGGCAAATGACCAAAACTCAAGGCACCAATCAAAAGTCCAGGGACAATTTTGTCACATACGCCCAAATATAAACCGCCATCAAACATATTGTGGCTCATACCAATCGCTGTCGTCATCGCAATTAAATCACGGCTAAATAGTGACAACTCCATGCCCGCTTGACCTTGGGTAATCCCGTCACACATCGCTGGAACGCCACACGCCACCTGCGCTACGCCGCCTTCTTGACGAATGGTTTCTTTAATCAAATCTGGCGTATCTTTATAGGGTTGATGCGCTGAAAGCATATCGTTATAAGATGTCACAATCGCAATGTTAGCTTTGCTTTCAGCCGTTAAATCGGCTTTTTCTTCATCGCTACACGCTGCAAATCCATGTGCTAAGTTTGCGCACCCCATGCCAACACGTTGAGGTTTTTTCTTTGAATAAGTATCAACGTGTTTTAAATAAGCTGAACGCGTCACATAGCTTCGCTCGATAATTTCATTCGTCACATTTTGAATAATTGGGTTCATCGTTATTTACTCTCTTTTTTTAATTTTCATTATAATTGTTGATATCACAAAATCGATATCAATCTTCCCAAGTTCGTCCATCACGCGCTAAAAGTGCGTCAGCTGAATTGGGGCCCCATGTGCCAGCGGGATACGGTTTTGGCGTATCACTGAGTTTTCCCCATGCACGTTGGATAGAGTCTACCCATGTCCATGCTTGCTCTGTTTCTTCGCGGCTAATAAACAACGTGTTATTACCTCGCATCGACTCAAGCAATAAACGCTCATATCCGCCCGACACATGCTTTTTGTCTTGATTCAAAAAGCTTAAATCCAGTTTATTTTTTTGAAGGCGAATTGAGCCATCAATCCCAGGCACTTTATTTAAAATTTCAATTTCCACTCCTTCTTTTGGTTGTAAATGAATAATCAATTTATTGGGCGGCAAATCATAAAAACTATCTTTGAAAATGTTGTGTGGCAATTGTTTAAAATAAACAACAATTTCAGTTCGTTTATAGCTCATGCGTTTACCTGTACGCAAATAGAACGGCACACCCGCCCAACGCCAATTATCAATATCTACACGCATTGCAACAAAACTTTCGGTTGTACTTTGCGTATTGGCGCCCTCTTCTTCTAAGTAGCCAACCACTTCTTTGCCTTTAATATAACCTGCGGCATATTGCCCACGCACGGTGCGTTTACCCACGTTATAATCTTCAATGGGGCGTAGCGCTTGCAATACTTTAATTTTTTCATTATGAATGCTTTGCGCCTCCAAATTAACAGGCGGCTCCATTGCGATAAAAGTCAAAATCTGGAGTAAATGATTTTGCAGCATATCGCGCAATTGACCAGAATGATCAAAATAATCCCAACGCCCTTCAATACCGACTTCTTCAGCGACGGTAATTTGAATATGATCGATGGTGCTATGACTCCAATTTGTTGTAAAAATAGAATTCGCAAAACGCAATGCAAGTAAATTTAATACTGTTTCTTTACCTAAATAATGGTCAATACGGTAAATTTGGGATTCTTGGAAAACACTTTGCACGGTGTCGTTAATGACTTGTGAAGAGGCTAAATCGTGACCGATGGGTTTTTCCATCACAATACGCGCGTCTTTTGTAACCAATTTGGCTTGTTTTAAACCATTGCAGATATTGCTAAATAAAAATGGCGGAATGGCAAGATAGCTCACCGTAATGCGATTTTTTTGATCAAGCACCGCGCCTAATTTTTTAAACTCATCTAAATTACTAATATCGAGTTGCAAATAATTAAAACGCGCAGACAATCTCGCCCAAACGACGTCATCAAGTGATTCGTTCAAAAACTCAAGTAAACTTTTATGCGCAATTTGCGTAAAACTCTCACGTGTTTCAGGCAGACGGTCAACAGCAATAATTTGCGTTTGCGGCTCAAGTAAATTGGATTTATCCAGTTGATATAAAGACATCAACAATTTACGCCGCGACAAATCGCCAAGACCGCCAAAAATAACCAAATCACAGGGTTTATATTTTTTTTCGCTCATAATAGTTAGTTAAGTTAATTAAATGAAAAATGAAAAAAATACGCCATTTTCATCGCGCATCTTATTTGCAATTAACGCTTATTATCGCAGAATTTACACGATGTGACAGCGCTAACGTTTACAATGTGCATTATGTTTCTTTTTCAATGACCTAAAAAATTATGACATCGCCCTTAATTCTTGTTGATGGTTCTTCATTTCTCTTTCGTGCTTATCACGCTATTCCGCCGCTCACCAATGCAAAAGGAGAGCCAACCAATGCCATTTATGGCGTGTCTAATATGCTACGAAAGTTGCTTACTGACTACAATCCCACGCATGTTGCCGTCGTTTTTGATAGCAAAACAAAAACCTTTCGCCACGAATTATCCCCCGTATATAAAGCAAACCGCACAGAAATGCCCTCTGACTTAGGCTGTCAAATTAAGCCACTCCACGCGCTCATTCGCGCCATGGGCATTCCACTCATTAGCGCTTCAGGCGTGGAAGCGGACGATGTTTTAGGTGTTCTCGCCTGCTATGCCAAAACGCAAGGGCATCATGTCATCATTGCAACGAGCGATAAAGATATGGCGCAGCTCGTCAACGAACACATCACGCTCGAAGACACCATGAGCAAAACAAAATTAACTGTTGACGGTGTGTTTGAAAAATTTGGCGTTCGCCCAGATCAAATAGCCGATTACCTTGCGCTTGTAGGCGACAGTTCAGATAACATTGCTGGCGTTCCTAAAGTTGGCGCAAAAACGGCCGCAAAATGGTTAGCGCAATACGACACACTCGACAATTTAGTGGCTCATGCGGACGAAATCACCGGAAAAGTCGGTGAAAACTTACGCGACAATTTAGAACAACTCGCGCTTGCCAAGCAACTAACCGTCATTCGCTGCGATTTAGAATTGCCTTACAATATGGCGGATTTGACACGTCGCCCCGTTCATGACATTCAACTCAAAGAATTATTGGTGGAATTTGGTTTCTCTGCGTGGCTCAATAGCTTATCGAAACATTCCTCAGCGAATTTACCAAAAGCACAGCCCCAATCAGACACAATATTCACTAGCGAACTGCAAACCACCGCGACCGCGCATTACGATGTTATTTTAACCATGGCGCAACTTGACGCATGGTTGGTGCGTTTAGAGCAATCTGCGTTAATTGCCATTGATACTGAAACTACCAGTTTGGATTACACACAAGCGCAACTGGTTGGTTTGTCTTTTGCGGTGCAGACCGGTGAAGCGGCTTATTTACCATTGGCGCATATTTATCCTGACGCCCCTACGCAGCTCAATCGTGACATTGTTTTAGAAAAACTGCGTCCTTTACTCGAAAATCCAACAGCGCATAAAGTTGGGCAAAATCTTAAATACGATTATCACGTTCTTGCCAATCACGGCATTACTCT
>ERZ1034363.1011-NODE-1011-length-17072-cov-2.818182_pt1 | contig 17072 bp, 13 predicted proteins | sample MGYA00520616_ERZ1034363 | MGnify/ENA primary metagenome ERZ1034363 (study PRJEB33736, sample SAMEA104284506) | Azolla filiculoides | biome: Urban; feature: Water surface; material: Ditch water | place: Netherlands | collected 2015-10-28 | depth 0-0.1 m ...
AAACAATACATTTCCTTCTCGACAATGTCCGTCACCTCGCCCAGACCCCGAATGAACAAGGGAGTGCGCTCAACAATTGGCGTGCGGATATTGCGGTAGGCGTAACGCGCCATCAAGGCGCGCACCTTGGCTTCAAGCCATTCGACAGCGGCCGAATCTGGCGGCAACACATCGTTCATGCCTTTGACGGCCGTCAGTTTTTCAATTTTCGGTGCAGTGGTTTCGGTCATGACAATTCAAATCAGGGCGTGACAGACGCTGCCACGCCATAACGCTTTTCAACATATTTTTCAACTATGGCCTGGAACTCCTGGGCAATACGCTCACCGCGCAGGGTCATGCGTTTTTCACCATCGATGAAGACCGGCGCAGCGGGCGCCTCGCCGGTGCCGGGCAGGCTGATGCCGATGTCGGCATGCTTGCTCTCGCCCGGGCCGTTGACGATGCAGCCCATCACCGCGACCTTGAGGTTCTCGACCCCGGGGTAGCACTCGCGCCAGGCCGGCATCGAGCCGCGCAGGTAGTCGTCGATCTGCTTGGCCAGTTCCTGGAAGGTGGTGCTGGTGGTGCGACCGCAGCCCGGGCAGGCCGTCACGCTCGGCACGAAGCTGCGCAGGCCGAGCGCCTGCAGGATCTCCATCGCGACCACGACCTCCTGGGTCCGGGACTCGCCCGGCTGGGGTGTCAGTGAAACGCGGATCGTGTCACCGATGCCCTGCTGCAACAACACCGCGAGCGCCGCGCTTGACGCCACCGTGCCCTTGGTCCCCATGCCGGCCTCGGTCAGGCCCAGGTGCAGCGGATAGTCGCAGCGCTGGTGCAGCTGCTGGTAGACCGCGATCAGGTCCTGCACGCCGCTGACCTTGCACGACAGGATGATGTTCTCGGGCGCCAAGCCGAGCTCCTTGGCACGCTCGGCCGAGCCCAGTGCAGAGGCGATCAGCGCCTCGTACATCACCTGCTTGCCGTCCCAGGGCTGGGTGCGACGGGCGTTCTCGTCCATCATGCCGGCCAGCAAGTCCTGGTCCAGGCTGCCCCAGTTGACGCCGATGCGCACCGGCTTGTTCCAGCGCACGGCGGCCTCGACCATCTGCGCGAACTGGCGATCCTTCTTGTCGCCGCGCCCGACATTGCCAGGGTTGATGCGGTACTTGGACAGGGCCTGCGCCATGTCGGGGAATTCGCTCAGCAGCGTGTGGCCGTTGTAGTGGAAGTCACCGATCAGCGGCACCGCGATACCCATGCGGTCGAGCTGCTCGCGGATATGCGGCACCGCACGCGCGGCCTCCTCGTTGTTGACCGTGATCCGGACCAGTTCGGAACCGGCCAGTGCCAGCTCCTTGACCTGGATCGCGGTGCCGATCACATCGGCGGTGTCGGTGTTGGTCATCGACTGCACCCGCACCGGCGCGTCGCCGCCGACCGTGACCCGGTTGTCGCCCCAGGCGACCACGCCCTGACGCGACTTGCGCGGCGGGATGCCGGACAGGACCGAAGGCTGCGGCTCAACCGTTGAATGGAATTCGCTCATGCTTCACTTGACCTCGAAACGCGCGACCTTGTTGGGAGCGTAGGCCGAGGTATCGAAGACCTGGCCGCGCACGATCACCTCGACTCCATTGGCTCGACCCAGCACGACCTGCAGCGGCGCATCGCCGTCGTAGTCCAGCGTCTGGCCGGGCTGCAGCGTGCGCTGCTGCAGTTCCTTGCCGGCTGCATCCTTGAGCTGGATCCAGGTCGCGGAGCGCGCGCGCAGCTGCAGCAGTGGCCGACCGATGGTGGCGGGCGGCACCGGAGCGGCCGTCGAGGGGACTACAGCCACAGGAGCGGAGGCGACAGGAGCTGTCTCGACCGCGCTGGCTGAAGCCGGGACAGGCTCGGCCACTGGCGCCGCGGGCTCGACGACCACCGGCTCAAGCGGCGCCTCGTCGACCGTAGAAACGGTATCGGCATCGAGCGCCGTCTCAGTTCCGCGCTGAGGCAACCACCACCAGAGCGCGACAGCCAGCCCCAACACCAGCAGGGACAGCACCAGCGGCGAGCCCAGATGGCGCGCAGCCGGCAGGCGGAACAGTCCACTCCGGTGCGAGTTGAAAGAACGGGCCTGGATCGGCCGATCGGTGCCGAGTTTGACCTCGCAGCCCTGCGGCAAACCCTGCAGCACCGGAGTCGGGTCGATCTTGAGCACGCGACAGACGCTGGAGGCCAGCGCCCGCGCGAAGGTCAGGTTGGGCAGCTCATGGTGGCGGCCGGCCTCGAGTGCCTGCAGGCGCTCGACCGGCACCTTGAGCATGGCCGCCAGCGAAGCGATCTGCAAGCCGGCGGCCTCGCGCGCCTGGCGCAGCAGCTCGCCAGGCGGCGTAGCCTCGGGCAGGACCGCCGCTGCGGGCAAGGTGGCGGACGTTTGGGAGGAGTCTTCAGTCATCGAAAGCGCCGCGCTCGTAATTGGCGGCCTCCTGAGATTCTGGATAACGGCTGCGCAATTGCTCGCCAAGTTGGCGCGCGGTCTCGAGCTGGTTGAGCTTGCGCTCGACCCGGGCCCCGAGCCAGAGCGATTCGGCATTGGCGAGTTCGGAATTGTTCAGGCGCCGGATATGGAACTGGGCGCGCTGATACTCGCGCCGCTGCAGCAGCAGGGACGCGAGGTTGTAGCTGACGATCGGATTGGCCGCATCGAGCTCGAAGGCGCGCAACAGGCTGCGCTCGGCCTCGAGCGGCTGACCGGCGCGCGCCTGGCAGATGCCCTGGCTCATCCAGGTCCTGGACGCCGCCGCGTATTGCGGCGTCTGCAGGGCCTTGCCGAAGGCGGCAACCGCATCGGCATATTGGCCGGCTTCGCAATGCATCCAGCCCAGGTTGTGCCAGCTGTCGCCGTCGCGCGGCGCCAGCCTGATCGCCTGCAGGAAGCTGGCCTCGGCCAGCTGGGGCTCCTTGAGCCGTAGATAGATCAGGCCGCGCAGGTTGTGCGCCGGTGCGTAGTTCGGATCGGCCGCCAGCGCCTGCTTGACCTCGTCGAGCGCGACCGTGACCTGCCCCTTCTCGAAGTAGCCCGAGGCGAGTTCGATCCGCAGGCGCGCGCGCCGCTGCGCTTCGGGCTCATCCGACTCGGTGACCCATTCCTTGCCGCTGGCGGCCACTTCGGCTTCGCCCGGACGGGAGGCGCAGCCGAACAGGCCGGCCGCGGCACCCAGCAGCAGCCAGGTCAGAAGGGACTTCATCAGGTCTTCTCCCGGGGCTGCCAGACCACGACCTGCTCGACCTGGCCACGGCGCTGCGCCATGCGCTCGGCCGCATTGGTTCGATCGAGCACGTCGCCCGCTAGCTGGCCGCAGGCCGCATCGATGTCGTCGCCACGGGTCTTGCGCACCGTGGTCACGATGCCGGCCGCGTTGAGCTGCTCGGCAAAGGCCTTGACCACCGCCTTGCCCGAGCACTTGAGGCCCGAGTCCGGGAAGGGATTGAAGGGAATCAGGTTGAACTTGCACGGCACGCCATGCGCGCGCACCAGCGCGACCAGTTGCTGCGCATGCTCGGGCTGGTCGTTGACGCCCTCGAGCATGCAGTACTCGAAGGTGATGAAGTCGCGCGGCGCCGCCGGCAGGTAGCGCTTGCAGGCCGCCATCAGCTCGGCCAGCGGGTACTTGCGGTTGATCGGCACCAGATGGTCGCGCAGCTCGTCATGGGGCGCGTGCAGCGAGACCGCGAGCGCGACCGGACAGTCCTGGCTCAAGCGGTCCATCATCGGCACCACGCCCGAGGTCGAGACCGTCAGGCGCCGACGCGACAGGCCATAACCATGGTCGTCGAGCATGGTGCGCAGCGCCGGCACCAGGGCGCCGTAGTTCTGCAGCGGCTCGCCCATGCCCATCATGACCACGTTCGAGATCACTCGTTCAGTGGTATTGAAACGCTGGCGCAGGAAATGCTCGGCATACCAGAGCTGGGCGATGATCTCGCCCGCTCCCAGATTGCGGGAAAAACCCTGGTGGCCGGTGGAACAGAAGCGACAGCCGACGGCACAGCCCGCCTGCGAGGACACGCAGAGCGTGCCGCGGTCGTCTTCCGGAATGAATACGGTTTCGACGGCATTGCCGCCGCCGACATCGAACAGCCACTTGATCGTGCCGTCGGTCGAAATCTGTTGCGTCAGCACTGGCAGGCCGCGCACTTCGCAGACCCCCGGGAGCTTCTCCCGCAGGCTGCGCGCCAGGTCAGTCATGTCCTCGAAACGGGCCACGCCTTTCTGGTGGATCCAGCGGTAGAGCTGGACGGCTCGGAAACGTTTCTCTCCGAGCCGTTCACAGAAGGCGGCCAAGCCCTCGAGGTCGTAATCGAGCAGATTGGCCGTCATGTGCCAATTAACGTGCGTAGACGTTCAGGGCCGGGAAGAAGTAGGCGATCTCGACGGCTGCGGTTTCCGGAGCGTCGGAGCCGTGCACGGCGTTGGCGTCGATCGACTCGGCGAAGTCGGCGCGGATGGTACCGGCTTCAGCCTTCTTCGGATCGGTGGCGCCCATCAGTTCGCGGTTCTTCAGGATCGCGCCTTCGCCTTCGAGCACTTGCACGAAGACCGGACCCGAGATCATGAAGTTGACCAGGTCGTTGAAGAAGGGACGGGCGCTGTGGACAGCGTAGAAGCCTTCGGCTTCGGCACGCGACAGCTGGACCAGCTTGGCGGCAGCGATCTTCAGGCCGGCGTTTTCGAAGCGACCGACGATTTGGCCGATGACGTTCTTGGCGACGGCGTCGGGCTTGATGATGGACAGGGTGCGTTCGATAGCCATTTTTATACCTTGCGGGTTGGTTTGGAAAGTCGCTGATTCTAACTGTTAGTCATGACTGCGCCCGGCCGCACAGGGCCGGGTGTCGGGGCAGCGCCTGCTCAGCGGCGCGGACCCTTGCGCGGGCCGCCCTGCCCGCCCGGCGAACCCGGACGACCGCCCTTGCCACCGGCATAAAGACCGGGGCCCTTGCGCTTCTGACCGGCCTCGGCACCGATGTAGCCGTAGCCAGCCTGGGTCGGATCGGGCTGGCCCAGGCCACGACCGCGCGTATCGCGCAGGTCGCGCGGATCAGCCTGGCGGCCGAACGGCGCCTGCTGCTCGCCGTAGCCCTGTTCGTCCTGGCCGTAGCGCGGCTCGCGGATGGCGCGACCGCTGCTGCGCGAGATCGCCGGTCCCTCGACCAGCTTGGGCGCGCTCGGACGCGGGCCACTGCCCTTGTTGCGGCGCGGCGGCGGGTTGCGGCTGGCGGCCTTGCGCGCCGAGTCCTGCGCCTGCTCGTCGGTGCGGCGCATGCCGGCGGCCAGGGTCAGGCGCTCGATGTCGCGGTAGTCGAGCTCGGTCCAGACGCCACGGCGCAGGCCGCGCGGCAGCACGACGGCGCCGTAGCGGATGCGGATCAGGCGGCTGACCGCGTGACCAACGGCCTCGAACATGCGGCGCACCTCGCGGTTGCGGCCCTCGGCGATCGTGACGCGGTACCAGCAGTTGGCACCGTCGCCACCGCCGTCCTCGATGCTCTGGAACTGCGCCATGCCGTCATCGAGGCGCACGCCGTCGAGCAGGCGCGCCTTCTCGTCGTTGCTGAGGGCGCCGAGCACGCGCACCGCGTATTCGCGCTGCAGGCCGAAGCGGGGGTGCATCAGCTTGTTGGCCAGTTCGCCCGAATCGGTGAACAGCAGCAGGCCTTCGGTGTTGAGGTCGAGCCGGCCGACCGACTGCCATTTGCCGTTGTACAGGCGCGGCAGGCGGCGGAACACGGTCGGGCGGTTCTGCGGGTCGTCGTGCGTGACGACCTCGCCGGCCGGCTTGTGATAGGCCAGCACGCGCGGCGGCGGCGGCGCAATGCGGACTCGGACCAGCTTGCCGTTGATCTTGATCTGGTCGCCATGCTGGATGCGCTGGCCGACATGGGCCGGCTCGTTGTTGACCGAGACCCGGCCGTCCTGGATCAGACGCTCCATCTCGAGGCGCGAACCCAGGCCGGCCTGGGCCAGCACCTTGTGCAGCTTGGGCGCGTCGGCCTGCGGCAGCAGCACGCGCTTGCCCTCGTCGGGCAGCTCGGCGTCCTGCTCGGCATCGAATTCGCCCGAGACGAGGTCAGCGAACAGCTGCTGCTCCTGCTCCAGGTCGAACCGACCCTCGGCGGGCGCGGCAGCAGCGGTGGCAACCGAAGGTTCGGCGTCGGAGGGGGCTTGTGGCATCTGATTCATGTTTCTGATTCTGCAGGCCTTTGCAGGCTGTCGTTGGGCATATGGGGGGAGACCGGCGCAGCGCCTTCATCGGCATGCGGACCGGCCAGGCTGGGGCTCGGCTCTTGCAGCGTCAGCGCCGCGAGGGCGTCGACGGGTGCCTGCACCGCTTCGAGCGGCGGCAGGGCGTCCAGCGCGGCCAGTCCCAGGTCGTCCAGGAAGGTCCGCGTGGTGGCGAACAACGCCGGTCGCCCGACCGTCTCGCGGTAACCGATGACCTCGATCCAGCCGCGGTCCTCGAGCTGCTTGATGATGGCCGAATTGATCGTGACGCCACGGATCTCCTCCATGTCGCCGCGGGTGACCGGCTGGCGATAGGCGATGATCGCCAGCGTCTCGAGCACGGCCCGGCTGTACCTGGGCGGCTTTTCGGGATGCAGCCGCTCGAGGAAAGGCCGCAGCTCCGGCCGACTCTGAAAACGCCAGCCACTGGCCAGACAGACCAGCTCCAGGCCCCGATTGTCCCAGGCCCGCTGCAGCTCGGTCAATAGCCGGCGCAAGGTGTCATATGACAGCGCGCCCTCGAAAAGCACAGCCATCTCGCGCAGACTCAGGGGTTCCTGTGCGCAAAGCAGTGCAGTCTCGAGGATGCGACGCGCATCCGCGGTATTCATGGTGCTGGGTCCGAAGGTCCGGAACGGGTCAAGGGGGTCGGCCGGGAAAGCTCCGGGACCGCGCGCCGGCGAGGCGGCTAATGGCGTAGTAAAAGATCGGTCAGGTGTCGCTCACCTGCCATAGATGGTCCAGATTATAGTGCAGTCCGGCGTTTTCGACCGCCTGCGCCAGATCGGCCGGCAGCGCGCACTCGAAATGCAGCGCCTGCCCCGTGATCGGATGCGGCAGCGCGAGCCGGTGCGCATGCAGGGCCTGGCGCTGCATGCCCAGCAACAGACGGCCGCCATAGGTCACGTCGCCGACCAGCGCATGGTTCAGGCTGCTCATGTGGACCCGGATCTGGTGCGTGCGGCCGGTGTGCAGCTTGCAGCCGACCCAGCAATAGTCATCGCCGGCGTCGAGGCGCCGGATCGTGGTCCTGGCCTCCTTGGCGCCGCCACTGTTGGGCGCCAGCACCGCCATGCGCAGGCGGTTGCGCGGATCGCGGCCGACCCAGCGCTCGACCTCGATCTCGTCGCCGCCGCGCCAGGCGCCATGCGCGAGCGCGACATAGATCCGGTGCACGCTGCGCTGCGCGATCAGGCGCACCAGCGCCTCGCAGGCCGGCAGCGTCTTGCCGACCAGCAGCAGCCCGCTGGTGTCCTTGTCGAGCCGGTGCACGATGCCGGCGCGCGGCAGGCGCGCGGCAGCGGCGTGGTAGGCCAGCAGGCCGTTGAGCAGGGTGCCGGTCCAGTTGCCGGCGGCCGGGTGCACCACCAGGCCGGCCGGCTTGTCGATCACCAGCAGATGCTCGTCCTCGTAGACCACCTGCAGGGCCATCGCCTCGGGCAGGAAGGCCATGGCCTGGGCCGTGGGCCTGAGCTCGACCTCGACCGGCTCGCCGGCCCTGACCTTGGCCGCGGCCTTGGCCAGCACACGCCCGGCCAGTTGCACGGCGCCATCCTGCAGCAAATGCTGAAAATAGCCGCGCGAGAACTCGGGACAGCGCAAGGCCAGCAACTTGTCTATCCTGAGCCCATGCTCATGCGCGTCGACCAGGAAGCGGCGCCGCTCGGGCGCCTGCTCGAGCTCGTCGATCTCGTCGGTCGGGCTCCAGGCCGGCAAGCCCGGCTCCTGTGGGGGGGTCGATATAATTTCCTGAGTCAATCCGATTTTCCTGCTGCTGCAAAGGTGTACGCACGATGTTCCTGCCCCGATTATCCGCTGTGTTCCCGTTGCGCCCGGGCCTGACGGTTTTGCTGGCCGCCGCGCTGCTGAGCGCCTGCGCCAGCCCGAAGCCGATTGACGAAACGGTGAACTGGAGCCCGGAGAAAATCTACGCCGAGGCAATGGACAACCGCAGCAACGGTCTGTTCGAAAAAGCGATCCAGCAGTTCGAGAAACTCGAAGGCCGTGCCGCCGGCACGCCACTTGCCCAGCAGGCCCAGCTCGAGAAAGCCTATTCGCATTACCGCAATGGCGAGCAGCCACAGGCGGTCGCGACGCTCGACCGATTCATGAAGCTGCACCCGGTCAGTCCGGCGCTCGACTATGCGCTCTACCTCAAGGGCATCGTCAACTTCAACGACAACCTGGGCCTGTTCAGCATCCTGTCGGAACAGAACCTGTCCGAGCGCGACCAGAAGTCGGCCAAGGTGTCGTTCGAGTCCTTCCGCGAACTGGTGCAGCGCTTCCCCGATTCGAAATACGCGCCCGACGCCCGCCTGCGCATGACCTATGTGATCAACTCGCTGGCCGAATCCGAGGTCAATGTGGCGCGCTATTACTACCAGCGCGGCGCCTATGTGGCCGCAGTCAACCGGGCCCAGCTCGCGCTGACCGAGTACCAGGGCGTTCCGGCCGCCAAGGAAGCCCTGACCCTCATGGTCAAGTCCTACGAAGCGATGGGCATGCAGGACCTGGCACAGGACGCGCGCCGTGTGCTCGAGAAGAACTACCCGGCCAACGCCCCCCAGGCAGACAAGCCCAGAAAAAACGCCTGGTGGAAGCTGTTCTGAAGCCACGCGACTGAAACGATTGGCGGCGCAGCTGCCGCCACCGACCACCGCAACCGCGCTGACCCGGTTCAGCTCAGCGAGGTATCGACCTCGCGGTATTCCATGTCCAGGTATTCCTTGGACTGCATCTCGTTCAAGCGCGAGACCGTGCGCGGGAACTCGTGCGACAGCGGGCCTTCGGTGTAGAGCGCCTCGGCCGGCACGGCAGCCGACAGCACGAACTTGACCCGGCGGTCATACAGCACGTCGACCAGCCAGGTGAAACGCCGCGCGGCCGAAGCCATGCTGACCGGCATGTAGGGCACGTTGCTCAGCAGCACGGTGTGGAACTGGCTGGCGATCTCGAGGTAGTCGCTCTGCGAGCGCGGCCCGCCGCACAGGTCCTTGAAGTCGAACCAGACCACGCCACCGGCGCGGCGCAGCGCGCGGATCTCGCGCGCCTCGATGTGCAGCACCGGATCCTCGTCGTGCGCCTCGGCCAGCTCGTCGAAGGCCTGCTTCATCTGGGCCTCGGCCTCGGCCCCGAGCGGGCAGTGGTAGAGCTTGACATGCTCGAGCGTGCGGCGCCGGTAGTCGGTGCCGTTGTCGACGTTGATGACCTGGTGGTCTGCCTTCAGCAGCTCGATCGCGGGCAGGATGCGATCGCGGTGCAGGCCGTTCGGGTACAGGCCGTCGGGATGGAAGTTGCTGGTCGTGACCATGCCGATGCCGTACTTGCGCATCGCTTCGAGCAGGCGGTACAGGATCATCGCGTCGGTCACGTCGGCGACGTGGAACTCGTCGAAGCAGATCAGCCGGTAGCGCTTGGACATGCGCAGCCCGAGCGCGTCGAGCGGATTGACCGTGCCCTGCAGGTCGGCGAGTTCGCGGTGCACCTCGCGCATGAACTCGTGGAAATGCAGCCGCGTCTTGCGCTTCAAGGGGACTGCGTTGTAGAAGCAGTCCATCAGGAAACTCTTGCCCCGCCCCACCCCGCCGAACATGTAGACGCCCTTCGGGATCGACAGGCGGTTGATGAACTTCTTGAGCGCGTTCGAGCGGCGCTGCTTGAAATGCGCCCATTCGGACGCGCAGCGCTCGAGCGCCTCGACGGCGCGCAATTGCGCCGGATCGCTCTGGTAGCCGCGCGCCACCAGCTCGGCCTCGTAGGCCAGGCGCACCGGGCCGAAGCCCGACTCGGATGCGTTGTTGTCGTTCATCAACCTGTGGTGCCGCTTAGAAGTTGAGGGTGCGCTTGTCGACTGCCAGCGCGGCTTCCTTGGTCGCTTCCGACAGCGAGGGGTGCGCGTGGCAGATGCGGGCGATGTCCTCGGCGCTGGCGCGGAACTCCATTGCCACCACGGCCTCGGCGATCAGTTCGGAAGCCATCGGGCCGACGATGTGCACGCCCAGGATCTCGTCGGTCGCGGCGTCCGCCAGGAACTTGACCATGCCGGTGGTGTCGCCGAGCGCGCGCGCGCGGCCGTTGGCCAGGAAGGGGAAGCTGCCGGCCTTGTACTTGACGCCGTCGGCCTTGAGCTGCTGCTCGGTGCGGCCGACCCAGGCGATCTCGGGGCTGGTGTAGATGACCCAGGGGATGGTGTTGAAGTTGACATGGCCATGCTGGCCGGCGATGCGCTCGGCCACCGCCACGCCCTCTTCCTCGGCCTTGTGCGCCAGCATCGGGCCGCGCACCACGTCGCCGACCGCCCAGACGCCCGGCAGGTTGGTCTTGCAGTCGCCATCGACCAGGATCGCGCCGCGCTCGTCGAGCTGCAGGCCGACGGCTTCGACATTGAGGCCGTTGGTGTTCGGCACGCGGCCGATCGAGACGATCAGCTTGTCGGCGTCGAGCTTGACTTCCTCGCCCTTGGCGTTGGTGTAGGCGATCGAGACGCCCTTCTTGAGCGACTTGATCTCGCCGACCTTGACGCCGAGTTCGATCTTCAGGCCCTGCTTGTCGAAGGCCTTCTTGGCTTCCTTGGCGATCTGCTCGTCGACCGCGCCGAGGAAGGTCGGCAGACCTTCGAGGATGGGGACATCAGCGCCGAGGCGGCGCCAGACCGAGCCCATCTCGAGGCCGATCACGCCCGAGCCGATCACGGCCAGCTTCTTGGGCACCGCGCCGACGCGCAGCGCGCCGTCGTTGGAGAGCACGTTGACTTCGTCGAACGGGACGTTCGGCAGCGAGCGGGCGTTGGAGCCGGTCGCGACGATGACCTGCTTGCCCAGCAGGGTCTCCTCGGCCTTGCCGGCGACCTTGATCTCGTAGCCACCCTCGACCGCCTTGACGAACGAGCCGCGGCCGTGGAAGAAGCTGACCTTGTTCTTCTTGAACAGGTACAGGATGCCGTCGTTGTTCTGCTTCACGACGTTGTCCTTGCGCGCGATCATCTTGGCCACGTCCATCTTGACGGCGCCGGTGCTGATGCCGTGCTCGGCGAAATGGTGGTTGGCGTGGTCGAAATGCTCGGACGACTGCAGCAGGGCCTTGGACGGGATGCAGCCGACGTTGGTGCAGGTGCCGCCCGGAGCGGCGCCGCCGGCGGCATTGCTCCACTCGTCGATGCAGGCGACCTGGAAGCCGAGCTGGGCGGCACGGATGGCTGCGATGTAGCCGCCGGGGCCGGCGCCGATGACGATGACGTCGAATTGCTTGCTCATGATGTTCTCTTTGAATCTGGCAGCACGCACCGCGGCGGGCGGCTGCCGTTAAATCTATGCGGCTTGGCAAAAAGCCCACCAAGGGACAGACCGGAGGTCGAACCTGAGAGGCGGGCTTTTACTCATTCAGTGCGGGCAGGCACCACGCCGAGCGTGGGACTGTCCCGCCAGTTCATCTGGATCAGATGTTGAACAGCAGGCGGGCCGGATCTTCCAGCGCTTCCTTCATGGCGACCAGGCCCAGCACGGCTTCGCGGCCGTCGATGATGCGGTGGTCGTAGGACATCGCGAGGTAGTTGATCGGACGGACCACGATCTGGCCGTTCTCGACCACGGCGCGGTCCTTGGTCGCGTGCACGCCCAGGATGGCCGACTGCGGCGGGTTGATGATCGGGGTCGACATCATCGAACCGAAGGTGCCACCGTTGGAGATCGAGAAGGTGCCGCCGGTCATCTCTTCGATGCCGAGCTTGCCTTCAGCGGCCTTCTTGCCGAACTCGGCGATCTTCTTCTCGATGTCGGCAAAGCTCATCTGGTCGGCGTTGCGCAGGATCGGCACCACCAGGCCGCGCGGCGAACCGACCGCGATACCGATGTCGAAGTAGCCGTGGTAGACGATGTCGTTGCCGTCGACCGAGGCGTTCAGGACCGGGAACTTCTTCAGGGCATGCACGGCGGCCTTGACGAAGAAGCTCATGAAGCCCAGCTTGCAGCCATGCTCCTTGGTGAAGCTGTCCTGGAACTTGGAACGCATCGCCATCACCGGAGCCATGTTGACTTCGTTGAAGGTGGTCAGGATCGCGTTGGTCGACTGCGACTGCAGCAGGCGCTCGGCGACGCGGGCACGCAGGCGGGTCATCGGCACGCGCTGCTCGGGACGCTCGCCGAGCGCGACGGCCGGAGCAGCGACCTGCGGCAGCGCCGCCTTGGGCGCAGCGGCCGGCGCCGGAGCGGCCTTGGGTGCGGCAGCAGCGGCCAGCACGTCACCCTTGGTGACACGGCCGTCCTTGCCGGTACCGGCCACCGAACCGGCAGCCATGCCGGCGTCCGCCATCAGCTTGGCGGCAGCCGGCATCGCGACGCCAGCCATCGAGGCGGAAGCCGGCGCAGCGGCAGCAGCCGCCGGGGCGGCAGCGGGAGCCGAGGCAGGAGCTGCAGCGGCGGCCGGGGCAGCGGCGCCAGCCTTGGCTTCGGTGTCGATGCGGGCGATGACCTGGTCGGAGACCACGGTGCCGCCGTCGCCGACGACCAGCTCGACCAGCACGCCAGCGGAGGGCGCCGGCACTTCGAGCACGACCTTGTCGGTCTCGATCTCGATCAGGATCTCGTCAGCCGCGACGGCCTCGCCCGGCTTCTTCTTCCACTGCAGCATGGTGGCTTCGGCCACGGACTCGGACAGCTGCGGGACTTTGACTTCGATGATAGCCATTTTGTATTCTTCCTCTTGTCAGGTATGCGAAGGAGCGCCCTCCGAGGGCGCCCACTGGATCACTTGGTCAGCACGAAGCCCTTGAGCTTGGCGAAAGCACCTTCGATCAGGGCCTTCTGCTGGTCCTGGTGCAGGTGTGAGTAGCCCACGGCCGGCGAAGCCGAGGCGGCACGGCCGGAATAGCCCAGCTTCTGGCCAGCCAGCATGTTCTCGTGGATGTAGTGCTGCACGAAGAACCAGGCGCCCTGGTTTTGCGGCTCGTCCTGGCACCACACGAGGTCGGTCGCGTTCGGGTACTTCTTCAGCTCGGCGGCGAAGGCCTTGTGCGGGAAGGGGTAGAGCTGCTCGACGCGGATGATGACCACGTCGTCGGAACCCTTCTCGGCACGCTTCTTGACCAGGTCGTAGTAGACCTTGCCCGAGCAGGCGATCACGCGCTTGACCTTGGCGGCGTTCTTGACCACATCGGCGTTCTGCTCCGGGATCACGGTCTGGAAGCCGCCCTTGGTGAACTCGGACAGCTGCGAGGTCGCATCCTTGTTGCGCAGCAGCGACTTCGGCGTGAACAGCACCAGCGGCTTGCGCAGATTGCGCACCATCTGGCGGCGCAGCACATGGAAGATCTGGCTGGCCGTGGTCGGCTGCACGATCTGCATGTTGGTGTCGGCGGCCAGCTGCATGAAGCGCTCGAGGCGGGCCGAGCTGTGCTCGGGGCCCTGGCCTTCGTAGCCGTGCGGCAGCATCATGACCAGGCCGTTGGCACGACCCCACTTGACTTCGCCCGAGGCGATGAACTGGTCGATCACGACCTGGGCGCCGTTGGCGAAGTCGCCGAACTGGGCTTCCCAGATCACCAGGCTGTTGGGCTCGGAGCCGGCGTAGCCATATTCGAAGCCCAGCACCGCCTCTTCCGACAGGATCGAGTCGATCACGACGAACGGTGCCTGGTTGTCGGCGACGTTCTGCAGCGGGATGTAGGTGCCTTCGTCCCACTTCTCGCGCTTCTGGTCATGGATCACGGCGTGACGGTGGGTGAAGGTGCCGCGACCGCAGTCCTCGCCCGACAGGCGGACCGGGTAGCCGGAAGCCACCAGCGAAGCGAAGGCCATGTGCTCGCCCATGCCCCAGTCGACGTTGACCTCGCCCCGACCCATGGCAGCGCGGTCGTCATAGACCTTCTTGACCAGCTGGTGCGGGCTGACGCTGGCGGGAATCGTGGTCAGCTTCTCGGCCAGGCGCTTCCACTCGGTCAGCGGGATCGCGGTATCGGCGGCATCGGTCCACTTCTTGCCGAGGAACGGGCTCCAGTCGACCGCGTACTTGCTCTTGAAGTTGCTGATGACCGGGTTGACGGTGTGACGACCTTCGTCCATCGCGGCGCGATAGGCCTTGACCATGTCGTCGCCGAGCGAGTCACCCAGGCCCTGGGCGGCCAGCTTGTCGGCGTACAGGCGACGCGTGCCGGGGTGGGCCGCGATCTTCTTGTACATCAGCGGCTGGGTCAGCGCGGGGGTGTCTTGCTCGTTGTGGCCGAGCTTGCGGAAGCAGATGATGTCGATCACGACATCCTTGCGGAACTCCAGGCGGTACTCGAGCGCGAGCTGGGTCGCCAGCACCACGGCTTCCGGATCGTCGCCGTTGACGTGCAGCACCGGCGCCTCGATCATCTTGACGATGTCGGTGCAGTACAGGGTCGAGCGCAGGTCGCGCGGGTCCGAGGTCGTGAAGCCGATCTGGTTGTTGATGATGATGTGGACGGTGCCGCCCGTGGTGTAGCCACGGGTCTCGGACAGCGCCAGCGTTTCCTGGTTCACGCCCTGGCCGCCGAAGGCGGAGTCACCGTGCACCAGCACCGGCAGCACCTGGGCACCAACCTGGTCGCCGCGGCGATCCATGCGTGCGCGCACCGAGCCTTCGACCACAGGGTTGACGATCTCGAGGTGGGACGGGTTGAAGGCCAGGCTCAGGTGGACCGGGCCACCGACGGTGCCGATATCCGAGCTGAAGCCCTGGTGGTACTTGACGTCACCGGCCGGCAGGTCTTCCGGTGCGGTGTGGTCGAATTCGGCGAACAGGTCCTTGGGCATCTTGCCCAGGGTGTTGACCAGCACGTTCAGGCGGCCGCGGTGGGCCATGCCGATCACGATTTCCTGCACGCCCTTGGCGCCGGCTTGCTGGATCAGCTCGTCCATCGAGGCGATGAAGCTCTCGCCGCCTTCGAGCGAGAAGCGCTTCTGGCCGACATACTTGGTGTGCAGGTAGCGCTCGAGGCCTTCGGCCGCAGTCAGGCGGTCCAGGATATGGCGCTTCTTGTCGGCGTTGAAGGCCGGCTTGGCACGCACGGTCTCGAGCTTTTGCTGCCACCAGCGCTTTTGCGTCTGGTCGGTCGTGTGCATGAACTCGATGCCGATCGAACTGCAGTAGGTCTCGCGCAGCGCATTGAGCAGCTCGCGCAGCGACATCTTGTCCTTGCCGAAGAAGGTGTTGCTGACGTCGAAGACGGTTTCCTGGTCGGCGCTGTTGAGGCCATAGAAGGCCGGGTCGAGCTCAGGAATATTGGGGCGCTCGGTGCGCTTGAGCGGATCGAGATCGGCGAAGCGCTGGCCGACGTTGCGGTAGGCGGCGATCAGCTGCTGCACGGAGGTGCGCTTGCGGCCCATTTCGGCGTCGACGCTGGCGACCACGGTCTGGGTCACGCCGCTCTTGGCACGGTCGGCAAAGGCATTGATGACGGGCAGGTGCGGCACGTCGCGGGCATCGCTGCCATCGGCGGCAGGCACATGCTGCAGGGCATCGAAATACTCGCGCCAGTTCTCGGGCACGCTGGTCGGATCGGCCAGATAGTTTTCGTACATCTCCTCGACATAGGGCGCGTTGCCGCCGAAGAGATAAGAGTTACCGCTGTAAGCGGCGTAGACGTCGTTCGTCTGGCTCATGGATTCGCTGACCTCCGTTTCCCTCGGGGAAACATTAGCTGGTAAAAAAACCTTCCGCGACACGGCTGGACCGGTTGGCGGATGCGACAGTGACTGGAAGGAACTGAAGCAACCCCGGATTGTGCCACTGTTCGTCGGTGGGCGTATTTCGCTTGATGCGCCCAGCCGGTGAAGATAGCATGAATGCCGGCCCCAGGCCGGCTCCAGCAGTCGTGGTTTATACGGGGTGGACAGCCCGCAGCAAACGGATCAAGCCAGCTGGTCCTTGATCTGCTGCAGTGCCGCCGGATCGTCCATCGTGGTCAGGTCGCCGGGGTCGCGGCCTTCGCAGACGGCCTGGATCGCGCGGCGCAGCAGCTTGCCCGAGCGGGTCTTGGGCAGCGTGCCGACAAAGCGCACCATGGCCGGGCGTGCGACCGCGCCGAGCTGCTCGTCGACCGTCTTCATGATCTCGAGCTCCTGTTCACGCGACGAGGCGGCATCGACCACGCGCGAGGCGTCCTTGAGCACCACGAAGGCGACCGCGACCTGGCCCTTGAGCGCATCGGCCATGCCGACCACCGCGACCTCGGCCACGTTGGCATGGCTCGAGATGCTCTCCTCGATCTCGCGCGTGCCGAGGCGGTGGCCGGCGACGTTGATCACGTCGTCGGTGCGACCCAGGATGAAGAAGTAGCCGTCGGCATCCTTGACGCCCCAGTCGAAGGTACTGTACATGGTGCGGCCATGGATGCTGGTCCAGTAGGTCTTGACGTAGCGGTCGTCGTCACCCCAGATCGTCTGCAGGCAGCCCGGCGGCAGCGGGCCTTCAGCCGCGATCACGCCCTTCTTGTTGGGCTCGGTGATCTCCTCGCCGGTGACCTCGTCGATCAGGCGCACATCGAAACCGTAGACCGCCTTGCCGGGCGAGCCAAAGCGGGTCGGCGCGGGCTCGACGCCATTGCAGATCGCCATGATCGGCCAGCCGGTCTCGGTTTGCCAGTAGTTGTCGATGATCGGCTTCTTGATCGCGTCGGCCATCCAGGTCGCGGTCGGCTCGTCGAGCGGCTCGCCGGCCAGGAACAAGGCCTTGAGGCTGGACAGGTCGTACTTCGTCAGGTAGGCCGGATCCTGCTTCTTCAGCACGCGGGCAGCGGTCGGGGCGCTGAACATCACGCTGACCTTGTACTTCTCGACCAGGCTCCACCAGATGCCGGCAT
>ERZ1034363.1012-NODE-1012-length-17067-cov-5.304709_pt1 | contig 17067 bp, 14 predicted proteins | sample MGYA00520616_ERZ1034363 | MGnify/ENA primary metagenome ERZ1034363 (study PRJEB33736, sample SAMEA104284506) | Azolla filiculoides | biome: Urban; feature: Water surface; material: Ditch water | place: Netherlands | collected 2015-10-28 | depth 0-0.1 m ...
CATCGGGTCACTAAGTGGCTTTAGCGTAACCTCGCGTTATGCTGAAAAGACCCGGGCTTCGGCCCGGGTCTTTTTTTGTGCATTAAATTTATGGCATTTGTTGCGCAATCCCTTAATGGGCGGGGCGATCAGCTTGTGCCGGATGTTATACTCACCGCCGTTCTTGCAGGAATTTCCCGAGTACTATGCCGCTTCACCTTATCGGACTCAATCACCATACTGCCCCCCTGGCGATTCGGGAGCGGGTAGCGATTGCCGCTGATTCTGTAGGGGATGCGCTCGGTACTTTGCGCCAAATTGGCGCAGCTGAAGAGGCCGCAATTTTGTCTACCTGTAATCGTACCGAGCTCTATGTCTCGGCAAATACGGTTGATGTGGTACTTGAGTGGTGGATGCAGCACGCGGGTATGTCGCTCGAGGAAGCACGCCCTTACATTTATCACCATTCGGATCAGGATGCTGTGCGTCAAGCTTTGCGTGTCGCCGCCGGGTTGGATTCTATGGTGTTGGGTGAGCCCCAAATACTGGGGCAGATGAAAGATGCCGTTCGCACCGCGGAACAGGTGGGTGCATTAGGCAGCAATCTGCATCGATTGTTTCAGCATGCATTTGCTGTTGCCAAAGAGATTCGGAGTACGACCGGGATTGGGGAAAGCGTTGTTTCTATGGCAGCGGCTTCTGTGCGTCTGGCGGAGCGTATTTTTGGTGATTTGTCCGAACAATCTGTGCTGTTTGTCGGTGCCGGCGAGATGGTTGAGCTCTGTGCCACACACTTCGCAGCCGGCAAACCTAAACGGATGGTTGTAGCTAACCGCACCATAGAGCGTGCGAGCGAATTGGCGCAACAGATACATGGCGAACCGATGCGCTTGAGCCAGGTGGCTGAGGCCTTACCGCAGTTTGATATTGTTATTTCATGCACGGCCAGTTCATTGCCTATTATCGGTTTAGGTATGGTGGAGCGAGCGATCAAGGCAAGACGTCACCGACCGATGTTTATGGTGGATCTAGCGGTGCCACGAGACATTGAGTCAGAAGTGGCCGATCTTGATGACGTTTTTCTTTATACGGTGGATGACCTGGCCAGCGTTGTGCAGAGTGGTGTGGCATCACGTCAGGCCGCGGTGGTTGAAGCGGAAAGCATTATTGCCGGGCGACTGGGGGATTTTCTGGATTGGCATGCACGGCGAGCTCATGTACCGGTCATCCAGGCTTTCCGTGATGGTGCAACACAGTTGCGGGTCCAGGAACTCGAGTTGGCAAAGAAGCGTTTAGCCAAAGGAGAGTCTGCTGAGCTGGTGTTGGAGCAGATGGCCACACGGCTGACCAATAAATTTCTGCATGGCCCGCTTTCCGCCATGAATAAGGCTGAGGCTGCTGACAGAGAAGCCCTGCAAGAGGCGATGCGTCGGTTTATGGCGGGTTGGGACGTCTCCGAATGAGTTGGTGGTTGCTAACCTATCTGCTGTTGGGGATGGGATCGGGTTTTGTTGCCGGCCTGTTTGGTGTGGGCGGTGGTTTGACGATTGTGCCGATTCTGCTGATGTTGTTCCAGGCGCAGGGGTTTCCGGAGGCTCAGCTGATGCATTTAGCGCTGGGAACGGCGATGGCAACCATTGTGGTGACATCAATATCCAGCATGCGAGCGCATCATCAGCATGGTGGGGTTCGGTGGGATATTTTTCGTTCTATGGCTCCCGGTTTGGTTGCGGGCACCTTTGTAGGCAGTTTGTTTGCGAGCCGTGTCCCGACAGATGCTATGGCAATCGTTTTCACCTGCATCGTGTATTGGGCATCGTTACAGATGCTGCTCGACATTAAGCCTAAACCAACGCGTGAATTGCCTGGCGTAGCCGGATTGGCTGGTGTGGGCGGTCTTATTGGCGGCGTTTCTAGTCTGGTCGCGGCGGGCGGCGGTTTTTTATCGGTGCCTTTTATGGTGCTGTGTAACGTTAATATCCGGCAGGCGGTTGGTACGTCATCGGCTTTGGGTTTTCCGATTGCATTGGCCGGGGTGGTTGGTTATATCCTGGGTGGTTGGTCCATGCCTGATTTGCCCGGCCCTAATCTGGGCTTTGTGTATCTGCCAGCCTTCGCGGGTGTTGTCGTTGCAACAGTTTTTATGGCACCGGTAGGGGCTAAGTTGGCGCACAGTTTGCCCGTCAAACAGCTTAAACGCGCATTTGGTGTGATGCTGGCCTTGCTGGCGACCAAAATGCTCTGGAATTTGTTAGGTTGATATCTGAGCCGAATAGCGGCTCCTGCAGGTACAATGTCGCCCTGATGCGGGTGTGGTGAAATTGGTAAACACAGCAGACTTAAAATCTGCCGGCGAATAGCCTTGCCGGTTCAAGTCCGGCCATCCGCACCATTTTCTTTAAGCTCGCCATGAAACCCAGTCTCCTCGATAAACTCCGACAACTTGCAGATCGTTTGCAAGCACTGGATCTGCGGTTGAGTGAGCAGGGGGTTCATGACGATCTGGACGATTTTCGCCGCATCTCCAAGGAGCGGGCTGAAATCGAGCCGGTGGTAGCGCTTTACGAAACCTACTGCCAGCGTTTGTCCGATCTCGCGGCAGCAGAAGCGATGCTGGCTGACCCGGACATGAAGAGTCTGGCTCAAGAGGAAATCGCCACCGTTAAGGCTGATTTGCCTGGCTTAGAGCAACAGTTGCAAACCCTGCTGTTGCCACGCGATCCCGCCGATGAAAAGAATGTCATCGTTGAAATTCGTGCCGGTACCGGCGGTGATGAATCGGCATTGTTTGCCGGTGACCTGTTCCGCATGTATAGCCGTTTTGCCGAGCGTCGTCGCTGGCAGGTGGAAGTGATATCGGCCAGTGAATCCGACCTGGGTGGATATAAGGAAATTATTTTCCGGGTGATCGGTCAGGGCGCTTATTCGGTACTCAAATTTGAATCAGGCGGCCACCGTGTGCAGCGCGTGCCGGAAACCGAAACCCAGGGCCGTATTCATACCTCGGCTTGTACGGTGGCGGTGATGCCGGAAGCCGATGCGATGGAAGCTATTACGATTAATCCGGCTGAACTGCGGATTGATACCTTCCGCGCTTCCGGCGCAGGTGGGCAGCACATTAATAAAACCGATTCAGCGGTGCGCATCACCCATTTGCCGACGGGTACGGTTGTCGAGTGCCAGGATGGTCGTTCGCAGCATCAGAACCGGGATCAGGCCATGCGGGTGCTGGTGGCGCGTATTGAAGATCAGCGCCGCCGCGCAGCCCATGCGGAGGAAGCGGCAACCCGTAAGAGCCTGATTGGTAGTGGCGATCGCTCCGAACGGATTCGTACTTATAACTTTCCGCAGGGTCGGATGACCGACCATCGGATTAATCTGACGTTGTACAAGTTGTCTTATCTGATGGATGGCGATATGGAAGAGCTGGCGCGTTCGCTGGCCGCCGAGCATCAGGCCGAGCAGCTGGCCGCATTGGCTGACCAGGATTAATTAAGGTGAGCACGGTCTCGCCATTAACGCGTGCCGGGGCAATACAGTGGGCGCGACAATCCATAGATCGGCTCGATGCGCGCTTATTGTTGGAGTTTGCGTCAGGATGCACGGCTAATGCGCTGATTGCTGATCCGGACGTGGTGCTGGATGCGCAGCAACAGTGCTGCTTCGCTAGCCTGGTAGACCGGCGTGCGGCGGGGGAGCCTTTGGCTTATTTGGTCGGCCAGGCCGGGTTTTATGGCGATCTGCTTGAGGTCACATCAGAGGTGCTGGTGCCGCGCCCGGAGACGGAAGATCTCGTTGACTGGGCACTCGAGGTATTGCGGGGTTATCAGTCGCCCGCAATTCTTGATCTTGGTACCGGCAGTGGCGCGATTGCGCTGGCTTTAGCTGGAGCGCGACCGGATGCACAGGTAACGGCGGTTGATGTGTCATCGGCCGCTTTATCGGTGGCGTCCCGAAACCGGCAGAAGCTAGACCGGAATCACGTCAATTTGATCTGTGGCAGTTGGTATGAGGGCCTGCCTCAGGCAGATTCTTTTGATTTAATTGTGAGTAACCCGCCGTATATTCCAGCGAACGACCCGCATCTGGTTGGCGATGGGGTGCGTTTTGAGCCGCGCCTTGCGCTCACCGACGAGTCGGATGGGCTGGATGCCTATCGCGCGATTGCGGCGGGCGCCTTTGCCCGGCTGAAAACCGGCGGTTGGCTCCTGGTGGAGCATGGGCATGATCAAGCGGCCGCAGTGGCGTTACTTTGTCGACAGGCCGGTTTGGTTAATGTGAGCGGTCGACAAGACCTGAGTGGCAACCCCCGTATGACGGGTGGGCAGAGAGCGCTTGAGGCACCACTGTGAAAGAGGTGCCTGGATTCTGGCGGCGTTGTCCGAAATCGTTACGCTGGGCGCTATCCATCTCAGTGGCGATTCATCTCTTTGTTATTTTTCCCCTGGCTTTTGACCTATACACGCCGATTGCGATGCCGCAGGCGCCCTTGAGCGCTGTGCTGCGTGGGGCTGGTGATGCGGCACACATGTCCAAGACCGATGCCAAGCAAATAACGCCGCTGTCGGCAGGCGAGACAAAAAAGGCAAAACCTGTGAAACCCGTGCCGATTGTGAAAGCCAAAAGCGGGGAATTGGCGCCGGAAATGGTGAAGGTGGTTAAACCGACACAGGTAGGGGTTGCTCAGGGTGATGCCGCAGCGGTGCCTAATACGGCCTCGAAGGCGGGGGCTTTGGGCGGGGCACCGGAGGCCGCCCGCGATGGGGTCGATGCAGATGCATTGCAGCGCTATCGTCTCGCATTGGGCGTTGAGGCAAGAAAAGCACGGCGTTACCCCGAGGTTTCACGGGCACGTGGCCATGAGGGTGTGTGTGAAGAGGTCATCGTCTTGTCCAAGAACGGCGGCGCCCCCGTAGTCCTTCAGGGGCGAAGCAGCGGCTCGCAGACTCTGGATGAAGCGGCTTTTGCCATGGCAAAACTTGCGGCTGAGCGTACGCCGGTGCCGTCAGAACTCCAGGGGCGGAATTTGAAGATTCCTTTGCGCATTCGATTCACCCTGGATGACTTCTGATCGCCGTACTTTTTTGCGTCACATCAAAGCGCGTGGGGTTTAAACCCGAACTTATGGCCTAATGTAGGCTGGGAAAGTGTTATAATCCATTGATTTCATTCATTCGGCATCTTTTTGCCGGTGGATTGTGCTGTTGCAGCACAGGGGGCTCGGCGTGAAGCCTGAGACCTTAGGTTTGACCAATTTAGGAGCGTGCATACATGTTTAACGGACTCATTGATCTGCCCTGGTGGGGTTATATCGTGTATACCCTGATCGTGACGCATATCACGATCGCTGGCGTTACGATTTATCTGCATCGCCATTCTGCGCACCGTGCGCTGGAATTGCATCCGGCCGTGGCGCATTTCTTCCGTTTCTGGTTATGGCTCACAACGGGTATGGTGACCAAGCAGTGGACAGCCATTCACCGCAAACATCACGCCAAGTGCGAAACGCCGGATGATCCGCATAGTCCGCAAGTGCTGGGCCTGAAGAAAGTGCTTTGGGAAGGCGCTGAGTTGTATCGTGCCGAATCCAAGAACGACGAAACCATGAAGCGTTATGGCGCAGGTACACCGGACGATTGGATGGAGCACCATGTGTATTCGCATTCGGTGGTGGGTATTTCGATCTTGATGATCGTTAACCTGATCCTGTTCGGACCGATCGGCTTAACGATCTGGGCAGTGCAGATGGTTTGGATTCCGTTCTGGGCAGCAGGTATCGTGAATGGCGTTGGCCACTATTACGGCTATCGTAATTTCACCTGCCCGGATGCCTCAACCAATCTGTTCCCCTGGGGCATCATTATTGGCGGCGAAGAGTTGCACAACAACCATCATGCTTTTGGCACCTCGGCCAAGCTGTCGAACAAGTGGTACGAGTTTGATATCGGCTGGCTGTACATCCGCACGATGGAAGTGCTGGGGCTGGCCAAGGTCAAGAAAGTGGCGCCACGTCCGAAGCTGGGTAAGGAAGTCGCTGAAGTGAATGCCGAGACGCTGGATGCCGTGATCACCCATCGTTTTGATCTGATGACCCGTTATGGCAAGGCGATTCGCCATGAGTTTGCCCGCACGCTGGAGCATCACAAGCGCGAGCACACGTTGGCCGACAAGAAGACCATGCGTCAGGCGTCGCGCTGGGTGGCCGGTGATCTGGACCAGATGCCAGCTGAGCTGCGCCAACCTGTCGATAGCGTGCTGGCTGAAAGCCCTGCGCTGACCAAGCTCTGCACGATGCGCACACAGCTCGTTGCGATCTGGGAGAAAACAACGGCTTCGCGAGAGCAACTGGTTCAGAACCTGCAAGAGTGGTGCAAGCAGGCCGAAGCTTCTGGCGTGCATGCGCTTGAAGAGTTGTCGGTGCGTGTTCGCCGCTACGTGATTTAAGATAACCCTGTTGTACCTGACAACCGGCTTCGGCCGGTTGTTTTATTTTAAGGCGCTAAGAGATGAGTGACGTAGAAAGCCAGGAAACACTGGCGACTGAAAGCCCGGCAGCGGATCAGCCCACAGGCGCTGCTCAACGGGGAAAAAGCATTTTGCCGGAGGTCGAGCGCCGCCGGACCTTCGCGATCATTTCGCACCCGGATGCGGGTAAAACGACCCTCACCGAAAAGCTCTTGCTATTCGCGGGTGCTATTCAAATCGCCGGTAGCGTTAAGGCACGTAAAGCCAGTCGCCATGCCACCTCGGACTGGATGGAAATTGAAAAGCAACGTGGCATTTCGGTAGCCAGTTCGGTCATGCAGATGGAGTACGGCGATTGCGTGATCAACCTGCTCGATACGCCGGGTCACCAGGATTTCTCTGAAGATACTTATCGTGTGCTCACCGCCGTGGACGCGGCGCTGATGGTCATTGATGCCGGTAATGGTGTTGAGCCGCAGACCTTGCGTTTATTGGAGGTGTGTCGCGCCCGCAATACGCCGATCATTACCTTTATCAATAAGCTGGATAGCGAGGTAAAAGACCCGCTCGATCTGGTGGATGAAATCGAAAAGGTGCTCAAACTGACGGTAGTGCCGTTTACCTGGCCGGTGGGCATGGGAAAACGCTTTGCCGGTGTGTATGACATCCGTAAAGACCAGATGCGCTTATTCCGTTCGGGCAAAGATCGATTGGAAACTGAGTCAGAAACCTTGCAGGGCTTTGAGCATCCACAACTCGCTGATCGTTTCGGCGCCGAGTTTGAACAGGCGCAGCAAGAAGTGGAGCTGATTAGTGGCGCCTCGGAAGAGTTTGATAAAGAAGCGTTTTTGCGCGGTGAGCAAACCCCGTTGTTTTTTGGGTCGGCCATCAACAATTTTGGTGTGAAAGAAGTTCTGGATGCGCTGTCTGAATTGGCGCCCCCTCCCAAACCGCGTGCGTCTATTCAACGGGTGGTTAATCCCGAGGAGCAGGCGTTTTCCGGTGTGGTGTTCAAAGTGCAGGCCAACATGGACCCGGCGCACCGTGACCGTATTGCTTTTGTACGTATCTGTTCCGGTAAATTCACGCGCGGCATGCAGCTCAAAATTGGTCGTACTGGCAAGAGTATGCGTACGGCCAGTGCCATGTCCTTTCTGTCGCAGCGTCGTGAGTTGCTGGAAGAGGCCTATGCGGGCGATATCATTGGTTTGCCTAACCATGGCCTACTACAGCTCGGCGATACACTCACCGAAGGCGAAAAGCTGCAGTACACCGGGCTGCCCTTCTTTGCGCCGGAAATCTTTCAGGCCGTCGAAGTGGCTGATCCGATGCGGGCAAAACAGCTACGCACCGGCCTCCAGCAGCTAGGGGAAGAGGGGGCGATCCAGGTGTTCCGTCCGCACGATGGCGGATCGTTGCTGCTCGGTGCAGTAGGAACGCTGCAGTTTGAAGTGGTGGCGCATCGGCTCAAGCATGAGTACGGGGTTGAAGCGCGTTTGATGCCGACCAAGTATCGTTTGGCTCGCTGGGTGACGGCGGAGGATCCGGCCGAATTGAAGCAATTTATTGATTTCAATTCGTACCGCATCGCTTATGACGTGGTCGAAGCGCCCACTTTCCTGGCGTCTTACCAGGGCGAGTTAGTAATTCCCGAGCGTTGGAAAACCATTAAATACCACGCCCTGCGTGAGCATGCAGGACTGATGTTCCAGAGCAAGCTGGCAGGTTAATTAAGGAGTGAGGGGGCTGGGCAACGGGTAGGGCCGTAGCCTGCCACCAAAGACAAAGCCCACCGCAAGGGTGGGCTTTGTTGCGTTTGGGACGCGCGCAGCTTACTTAAGCTTGGTTTCCTTGTACGCCACGTGCTTGCGAGCTTTCGGGTCGTACTTGGTGATTTCCAGCTTTTCAGGCGTGGTGCGCTTGTTCTTTGTAGTGGTGTAAAAGTGACCGGTACCAGCGCTCGATTCGAGCTTGATCTTTTCACGTCCGCCTTTGGCCATGGTGTTCTCCTAGATTCGGGTGAGCGGCTTAAACTTCGCCGCGGGCGCGCAGGTCAGCGAGAACAGTCTCGATGCCCTTCTTGTCGATAAGGCGCAGGCCGGCGTTCGATACGCGCAGGCGTACGAAGCGGTTTTCAGTTTCAACCCAGAAACGGCGGTACTGCAGATTCGGCAGGAAGCGACGCTTCGTTTTGTTATTGGCGTGAGAAACGTTGTTTCCCACCATCGGGCCCTTGCCCGTTACTTGGCAAACGCGTGCCATGATTGACTCCTGTTATCCCAAACGGAAAGCCGATCATTATAAGGCAAAAGCTGTAAAAAAGACAAGCAATACGTAGATTGGCTGTTTTTAGGCACTCTAGGCCAGTTTGCCATGTTCGCTGAATGAGTAGGGCTCGGAAAGACCGGCAACGATAAAATGATCCAAAAGCCTGACGTCAATCAGGTTCAGTGCCTGTTGTAGGGCATCGGTCAGCTGCTCGTCGGCACCGGAGGGGTCGGCAATGCCGCTGGGATGGTTGTGGGCAAAGATGACAGCGGCTGCGTTGTGTTGCATGGCTCTACGCACCACTTCCCTTGGGTAGACGCTGGTTTGCGTCAGCGTGCCACGAAACAATTCTTCGCTGGCGATTAGGCGGTTGCGGGCATCCAGCCAGAGCGCGTGAAATACCTCGTATTCCCGATTGGCCAGACTGAGTTTCAGATAGCGGCGCACATTGTCGACAGAGGAGAGCGAAACCCCTTGTGCCATTTCTTCGCGTAGCGTGCGCCGAGCCAGTTCAAGTACGGCGATCAGCTGGGCTGTTTTCGCTGGGCCCAGCCCCAAAGTTTTGGTCAGTTCGGCCGACGGCGCGGACAACAGGCCGTATAAGCCGCCAAAACGATCGATGAGCGCATGAGCCAGGGCAATAGCGTCTTGGCCGGGGAGGCCGGTGCGTAAGAGTATCGCGACCAGCTCGCTATCGGAAAGAAACTCCGGACCACGTTGTAGTAACTTCTCGCGTGGGCGGTCATTGTTGGGTATGTCGGTCAAACTCATGGGTGCTTCTGCCTCCCGGGTTTAACTGCCTAGTGCTGGCTAAATATGGATAGAATAGCTCAAACCAAGAGCGCTCCATGGCGACACTTAACAAAAAGGCTTTGTTTATGACGGTTGTGCAACCTTCGGATGAACTGATGGGCAAAAAAATCCTACTGGGTATTACCGGTGGGATTGCCGCCTATAAATCGGCAGAGCTGGTGCGTTTACTCAAGAAGTCGGGTGCAACGGTAGTTGTTGTCATGACTGAAGCGGCAACGCGCTTTGTCACACCATTAACTTTTCAGGCGCTATCGGGTAACCCGGTAGCCGTGGATGCCTGGGATCCTGAAAAGGGCGGTGGCATGACCCATATCGATCTGACCCGGTCCTCTGATCTGATGGTGATTGCACCGGCCTCGGCAGACTTTATGGCGAAAGTCGCCCAGGGGCGAGCCGATGACCTGTTGTCCGCACTGGTATTGGCCCGTGACTGCCCACTCGCCATTGCGCCGGCGATGAACCGGCAGATGTGGTCTAACCCGGCAACGCAGCGCAATAAGCAACTGCTGGAAAGTGATGGCATTGCCATTTGGGGGCCAGGCATTGGTGAGCAGGCGTGTGGCGAGACTGGCGAAGGCCGCATGCTGGAATCGTGCGAGTTGGCCGAGGCGGTTATTGATGCGTTGACAGTTAAACAGCTTGCCGGAAAAAAGATTGTGATGACGGCAGGGCCTACCTTTGAACCGATTGATCCTGTGCGTGGCATTACCAATCAATCATCTGGGCAGATGGGCTTTGCGATGGCGCGTGCCTTTGCTCAGGCGGGCGCCGAGGTGGTGCTAGTCAGCGGTCCGGTTGCTATGCCTACACCGCTGGGCGTGCAACGTATTAACGTACAAACAGCAGAGCAGATGCGACAGGCCGTGATGAGTCAGATTGCCAAGGCGCATGTATTTGTCGGGGTCGCTGCCGTTGCTGACTACCGCCCGGTGAATGCGGCAGAACACAAACTGAAGAAAACCGAATCAGCCGCTGCTGATGGTGGGCGAACGATTGAACTGACAACCAATCCGGATATTCTGGCTGAAGTGGCCTCGTTGCCCGCGGCGCCCTATTGTGTGGGATTCGCTGCAGAGAGTCAGAATCTGGATGACTATGCCGAGGCCAAACGTTTACGTAAGCGCTTGCCGTTGGTGATTGGCAATCTGGTGAACGATGGATTAGGCACGGCAGCCAATGTGGTGACGCTTTATGACGCCAAGGGGCGTCATCCGTTGCCGGAACTGCCAAAGCCAGCATTAGCAAGGCGCCTTGTGGATGAATTAGCCAGCCGTTTGAATCAGCTGTAAGGAAATTACTTTATGCACCGCATTGATGTTCGTATTCTGGATGCCCGTTTGCACGATACCCCACCCGCTTATGGTACGCCGGGTGCCGCAGGGTTAGATCTGCGCGCATGTATTGAAGCGCCTTTGGTATTAAATGCCGGTGAAACGGTTTTAATCCCTTCCGGTATTGCGATTCATCTCGCAGATCCGGGCTTGGCAGCGATGATTTTGCCGCGTTCAGGTCTGGGGCATAAGCACGGTATTGTGCTGGGCAATCTGGTGGGCTTGATCGATTCGGATTATCAGGGCGAGATTAAAGTGTCGCTCTGGAACCGCAGTGATACGGCATTTGAAATCAATCCGCTGGACCGTATTGCACAATTGGTCGTGTTTCCCGTGTTGCAGGTGTCGATGAATATCGTTGATGCATTTACGGAAAGTAGTCGGGCCGAGGGTGGTTTTGGCAGTACCGGTAAGCAGTAAGCGATGAAACCTGGATCGGGCACATCGACAACACGCCAGGCGACCTTGATTTTAGCGGTCGTGATGGCAGCGTATACGCTGTCGTTCTTTCAGCGTTTTGCACCGGCTTCCATTGCACAGGATTTATCACTGGCATTTGAAACCACCGCAGCTTCACTTGGTGTGCTGGCAGCCACCTATTTTTATGTCTATACCTTGATGCAGGTACCGACGGGCGTGTTGGTTGACACGCTGGGGCCGCGTCGGATTATTCTTTTAGGCGGTATCGTTTCTTTTATCGGTAGCCTCTGGTTTGGGCTGGCTGAATCGTTGACGCATGCGTTGATTGGCCGCACTTTGGTTGGGCTGGGTGTCTCAGTGACCTTTATTGCCATGCTGAAGATTATTGCCCTGAGTTTTGAGGAGCGACGCTTTGCGTCATTGACGGGTTTGGGCGTTTTTGTTGGCAACATTGGTTCCGTTATGGCGGGTGTGCCTTTGGCCTTTGCTGCGACCGAGCTAGGGTGGCGTAGTGTTTTCGTAGCGGTGGCAGTCGCTTCGCTGGTGTTGGGCACATTGTCCTGGGGGATGATGCGCAGCAGTGCGGCGATGGGTGGCGTGAAGGTAGACCGCACCGTTGTGCTGAGTGGATTGCTGTCAGTGATTCGAAACCGGTTGACCTGGGCGCCTGCATTAACCAATCTGGGATTGTGTGGCAGTTATTTCACCTTCGCCGGACTCTGGGCGATGCCTTATCTGACGCAGGTCCATGGCTACACCCGCAATATGGCAGCGACACACCTGTCCTTGATGTATGCTGGCTTTGCAATCGGCTGTCTGGTACTTGGCATCCTTTCGGATCGCTTGCGCCAACGCAAATCAATACTGGTTGTAGCCAGTGGTGTCTATTGTGCGATCTGGTGTGTATGGTGGTGGGGCGGTCAATTAGGGGCTGTGCTGACGATGCCCTTATGCTTTTTGATGGGTTTCAGTACGGCCGGTTTTAGCCTGACCTGGGCCTGTGCAAAAGAGGTCAACCCCCCGCAATTGGCAGGCATGTCTACGTCCATTGCCAATGTGGGCGGCTTTTTTGGCGCCGCTGTCATGCAGCCACTGGTAGGTGTGCTGATGGATATGGTTTGGCAGGGGGATGTCGTTAATGGTGTGCGTTTATATACGCTAGATGATTTCAGGTTCGGGCTGTCGATTGTGGTTGCACTGGCGTTCTTTGGCTTAACTGCCGCTGTGTTTATTCGGGAAACAGCCTGCCGCAACCTCTGGGTAGAGGCGCAGCTCAAAGAAACCAGTTAACCCATTGTTCAGCCAAAGACCCCTTGTTTTAGTGCCAGAACGGCATCGATATGCGTTTGCAAACCAGGGGTAACAGGTAGCTTTGCTTTAGGGTCGTCGTTTAAACGATTGGCATGCTGCAAGCGTCTGTATTCCCGATAAGCTGATTGCACAGATGCGGAGAGCGTCTGGTCAATCAGCTTGTGTTCGGCGGCACGATTAAGTAGCGCAATATTGCCCAAATTGTCGGTTAGGTTCGGATAAGCATGCGCATGCGCAAGGATCAGAAACTGGACGATAAACTCCACATCGATGATGCCGCCGGGATCCTGCTTTAAATCAAATGTGCCGGGTTGAGCCCCGCCATGGGCATCAAACATTTTCTGGCGCATCGCGATGACTTCTGATCTGAGCGCATCAACGTTGCGCGCTTTGCAAAGGATCTCGCGGCGTAATTGTTCGAAGCGTTCGCCGAGTACTTTGTCACCAGCGACAAAGCGGGCGCGGGTTAAAGCCTGATGTTCCCATACCCATGCTGATTTTTCTTCATACTCGCGGAAACCATCTAGGCTTATCGCCAACATGCCCGATTCGCCATTGGGGCGCAGGCGTGTGTCGATCTCGTAAATAAGGCCAGAGGATGTTTGCGAGGATAGCCATGTTGTCAGACGCTGACCAAGACGCATATAAGTTTGAGCTGCATCAGGGTCGGCATCATCGTATAGATACACCACATCCAGATCTGAGCCATAGCCTAGCTCTTTGCCGCCGAGTTTTCCGTAGCCAATCACGGCAAAATGCGGGGTGTCTGTATGGCGTTTAGTCAGTTTGCGCCAAACTAACGCGATGGTTCGGTCTACGACAATGTCTGCTAATTCGGATAAAAAGTCAGAAATGCGCTCCAGCGAGTGTAGCCCCGCCAGATCCTGGATCAAGAGTCTGAAGAGTTGTGCGTGGTGCATCTCACGCAGAACATTCATCTCCACTTCCATGTCGTCATTGGCTTCGGCAAGGGCGCTATCAAGCTCGTGCCGGTAGGCATTGAAGTCGGTCGCGGTTTCTAGCAAGCGTTGATCAAGCAGCTCATCCAGAAGCAACGGATGCCGGGTCAGGAACTGAGCGCTCCAGCTTGATGAGCCCACAAGATCTGCAACACGACTGAGTGCTTGTGGGTATTGCTGCAGGAGTGCCAGGTAAGCACCTCGCCCAGAAATTGACTCTAAAAAATCCAGGCCGCGCATCAGCGCCGCATCCGGAGCCGTTGTTTTAACAGCGAGCGCCATCAAGCTACAAGCAGCAGCATCAAGGCGCTCCCGGTTAGATGCCGGAAGCTGCTGGTAACGCCCAGCATGTGTGAGGCGTTGTATACGCTCAAGGATTGCCTCGGGCTTAAGGTAGCCTAACCCGGTTAAGCGTTCGGTAGCCTGTTCGATATTGGCATTGCCAAGCCAGATGTCTTGAAGCGGTTGCGTTGCATTGTTGTCGTTAGGGTCGGCGAAAACAGCATGGAAATGCTTGCTCACAATAGCGCGATGCGCATTCAGCGTAGCGTAGAGATCATCCCATGTGGCAAAACTCATGCTTTCGGCGAGTAAGGCGCGATCTTCGGGTGAGTCAGGCAACATGTGAGTTTGTGCATCGTCTAGGTACTGCAGGCGGTGCTCAAGGCGGCGTAGGAAAACGTAGGCATCAGTCAACGCACGAACGTCCTCTACTGCAAGATGACCGCTTTGTTCAAGCCGTTGAAGAACCAGGAGTGTCGGGCGGATTTGCAGGGCGCTATCCCGCCCGCCGCGAATTAGCTGAAATACCTGTGCGATGAACTCGATTTCACGAATGCCACCAGGGCCTAGTTTGATGTGTTCAATGCGGTCTTTTCGGGTAACTTCCTGGCGAATTTGTGCGTGCAATGCCCGCATGGCGTTGATGGCGCCAAAATCCAGGTATTTCCGGTAAATGAATGGCTTGGCGACAGCCGTTGTCATTGTGGGTGCGCAAGCCTCATCCCTATCGTTCATGACGCGGGCTTTGATCCAAGCGTAGCGTTCCCACTCGCGACCCTGCGTGATGAAATAGTTTTCGAGCATGTCGGAGGAGCAAACCAATGGGCCAGAGTCCCCGTTGGGACGCAGCCGCATGTCCACCCGAAACACCTGTCCGTCTTCGGTCAGATCGTTCAAACTGGCGATGAGCCGCTTGCCAAGACGCGTAAAGAAATCGTAGTTATCGATTCTGCCCCCGCCATCGGGTCGGCCAGAGGTCTCGCCCTCTTCTGGGTAAACAAAAATGTAATCCACATCAGAGGACACATTCAGTTCGCGCCCACCTAATTTACCCATTCCGATAATGGCGAGGTGCTGCACTGCACCCTGGCTGCCAATGGGGTTGCCGTAGCGCGTTGATAAATCACTGTGTAAACGATCGAGCGCAAACAGTGTCGTGACATCAGCCAATACAGTCATCGTTTCGACAATTTCCGCCAGTGAAGCACCATCGGCGATATCTCGGACGATGAGATGTGCCATGACACGTTGACGAAGTTGCCTCAATCCTTTGCGCAAGAGTGTGTCATCTGCGGCATCACCGGAAGCAGTAATCGATGACTCGAGAAAGCCTTGCAAGTCGTCGGTTGAGAGTGCTTTACCCTCATGATCGGAGAGCCATTCGATAATCTCGTGGCGTGCGATAAGCAGCTGGTCAAGGTAACGGCTGTGGCGTCGGGCGTAATTAAGACGTTCTTTGAAGGGCTGATCAAAAACGGGCGTTTTATTCGTCTGAACGGCCTCGGTAATGGCTGATAGTGGGTAATTCATAAGATTTCGTTCAGATGAGTGCTGTTAATAGACAGGTGGTTCAAAGGCTTCGGTTAAAATTGTGGCACTAAGCAGCGCCGTGGTCCATCATAGGGCGCAGTTTGCTTAAATTAATTCTTTTTTCCCTTTTAAACGGTAGTTTCATTGCGCCAATTCATTAAACGTTCGACAGGTCTCTTCGCGATCCCGCTGCAAGGTCTGCGGGAGCTCATTGCGCGCCGATGGTTTCGTAGAGTAGTTGGCGGCCTATCGGCAGCGGTGCTTGGTCTATGGGTGGTTGCTGCCTGCGTATTGCAATTCTGGTTGTTCCCCCATTTAGATGATTATCGTGAGCCTCTGGCTGACGCGGTTGGCAAGGCGCTGGGCTTAAAAGTTGAAGTGGGTCAAATCTCAGGCGGTTGGGCGCACTTCCATCCGCGTTTTGAATTGAGCGATGTGGTGGTTTTCGATGCTAAACACCAGCCGGCAGTGCAATTAAGTCAGGTTAAGGCCGAGATCGCCTGGATGCCTTTGCTGACGGGTAGTCTAGGATTCCGCTCGTTGATGGTTGAGACACCAAGTCTGGATTTTCGTCGAGATGCAGAAGGACATTTGTTCTTGTCCGGTTTGCCGCTCGATGGCGGCGGTGATTTCCGGGTTGATGCGTTGCTAGAGCAGGGTGAGGTGAACCTGCGCAGCGAGAAAGTGGTCTGGTCTGATGGTTTGCGTCGTGCACCATCGCTAACCCTGAGTGATGTTTCGTTGCGTTTAGATAGTCGAGGTGCACAGCACCAACTGGATCTTGCGTTGACTCCACCAGATGTCCTGGGTAAGCCTCTAGGCGTCCAGGCTGGCTGGACCGGCCGAAGTTTTGGTGACTGGGCAACCTGGCAAACCAAAATTACTTTAAAAACCAAAGAAATTGATCTGGCGGGTTGGTCAAAGTGGATCGATTACCCCGTACCCATCGCATCAGGCAAGGCCAATATCAATCTGACTATTGCGGCACAGGGGCTTGATCTGACGCAGGCGGATGGGGCTATTGCCATCACGGATATGAAAGCGCAATTGGCTCCTGGTATTAAGTCGCTTCAACTAAAGCGGTTCTCATCGGAGATTGACTTTCATCGCCAGGCGGATGGCAAAAGCCAACAGTTGAAGCTTGAGGGTATTACCTACACCGATGCAGCTGGAAAGACAGAGCCGCCAACAGATTTGTTTATTAAGCGAGTTCTCGGATTTGCCGATGAAAAGCCAACGCAAGATATTACTTTCCGGGCGTCACGGCTTGATATTGCTCGTTTAAGAGAAGTGGTCGAATCTTTGCCCATACCAGACCAATTACGCCAGCAGTTAAATAAGGCTGCGCCATCCGGTATGTTAGAAAAATTTAAGGCGCATGGTCTTGTTATCGGCGAAGCGCTTGCTGAGTACTCAGCACAAGGCGCATTTAAAGATATTGCGATTCGTTCAGAGGATGGCTTGAAGTTTGTTAGAGGGTTGAGTGGCAAGATCGACATGACCCATCGGGAGGGTAAGCTGATCCTGAATAGCGAAAACAGCGTGCTTGCCGCACCTAATGTGTTGCCAATTAACGAAGTACCATTGGATCAACTAACCGGGCAGATTAGCTGGAAGCAAACGGTTGATTTGATCGCTGTGAAGGTCAAAGGGCTGCAATTACGTAACGCAGATCTACAGGCCGAGGCGAACGGTACCTGGTCTGGCGA
>ERZ1034363.1014-NODE-1014-length-17061-cov-17.707725_pt1 | contig 17061 bp, 14 predicted proteins | sample MGYA00520616_ERZ1034363 | MGnify/ENA primary metagenome ERZ1034363 (study PRJEB33736, sample SAMEA104284506) | Azolla filiculoides | biome: Urban; feature: Water surface; material: Ditch water | place: Netherlands | collected 2015-10-28 | depth 0-0.1 m ...
GTTCATGTGTGAGTGGTGCTTTCTACTTATGTTGTTATTATAACTTGTTGAAGAAGGATACTTTCACAGTCTCTAAATAGTCTGAAGATAGATGAATTAATCTAGCGGGTCATCGCATTGTGTTTTGGCGATTGTCTGTATTTACTCATAAAGACTAGCTAAAGGTTGGGCAACATAGATAAATTATCCTGAGCTTTTCACTTAAAATTATCGGCTCTATCACTAATCGCTATATAATGACGCAAAACAAAAACAATTTTTTATCAATTTGAGCGGCGCGAACAATTATAATTCAAAGCGGTTTAAATGATTCTATAGCAACAATAAAAACAATGAGTTAAGGTGATGTGATGGCAGAGAAAACAGTAAGTAAACACTTGATAAATCTTGAAAAGCATTTTGCGCTGACTCAGCCAATCCTGCAAAAAGCAGGAAAGGTTTTTCACGAACTAGACCAGATTGAATACGATTTAGGCTTAATTGATGCAGATGAAACAACCGCGCGTAAAAACTCATGGTGGCCGATTGTTAGTTTAATTGGCGGCAATTCACCGACGAAAAATAATTTCTTAAGTCGTTATTTAGGATCTAATTTGCAGTCTCCTGTTGTTCACACCTCTACTCATAAATTTACCGTGTTGCAGCACACGCCGCAAACGACGCAGGTGACTTTGCCCGGAACAGCATTAGATGTGGATTATCGGCTGCCGTTTTATCAAATTAGCGACAAAATAGAACAAAAAATAAAAGGGGAGGGCAGCAAAATCAATGGCTATTTAGAGCTAAAAACCCTGCATAGTGAAAAACTGAAAGGCAAATTATTCATTGATACGCCGATTTTCACCACAACTTATCATAGTCCTGCACAAATGCTATTAACTCAGCATGTGTTGGATATTTCCGATTTGATTTTTGTTTTTACCGACCTGTTTGAATCGGAAGAACCGGTGAGCGATGAGCTGATTCAAAGCATTAAGAGTCATCAAGATTCCAATAAATTTATCTACATCATCGACCGCTCAGATATGAGCCTAGATGCTACTAAAACCAACGAAGTGATTAATGCTTGGCAAAAAAAATTAGCACAGTTGGGATTAGATACGGGGGAATTTATTGTATTGTCTGAAGTGGATAATAATCTGGATTTTAGCGGGATTGCCGCCGTAGAACAACGTTTGGCGAATGTAGAAAATGACCGTTCTTATCGGATTTTACATGCGTTAGACAGAAATATTCGTGATATTAATGATGTGGTTATGCCAGTTGTACAAGCATCATTAGTGCAATGGAAGGATAGAGCTAATATGACCACGCTGATCGTATTAGGCTTTATTGTTTCTTTAATTTTGTTTGCAGAAATTTCAATGGGGGTGCTTGATTTATTATTTGATCCTATTTTTGGGCCATTATTTATTTTGTTAGTTGCAGCAATTATTATTCCTGTGCATGTTTTTAACAGTAAAATTCATGCAAAATTTATTATAAAACAACTCAATAAACAGCAAAAAGAAAGTAATTTAACTGAAAATGTAGGCGGGTTGTTTGAAAAAAGCCTGTCGTTTTGGCGGGTGTTATTGCCCATTACAGAGCCTGTAGGCAACAATAGAAAAACACGCGCAAAATTAGCTCAATTAATAGAAAAAAATAAAGAGCTAATTCAATCATTAAATGACGGCTTCAGTCATGTTGATGACGAAGAGTCTGTATTTTATTCCAAACTTTAAAGTCTTTTTATCCTCCTTTTAAAGATACTTTAACTTTTAATTTACCCTAACTTATGTGTAGGTGTGTATGGAACTATTAAAACTCTATCTCCCACTGTGCTGGTTTAAAAATCACCCATTACAATTACCTAGCTCAGTTCCTTTTTTTAAAGCAAACGTTATATTTTATTTTACCGTTGAGTTTTTTACGCAAGCCAATATGATTCCGCCCTCGGAAGCGTTTTTTGAAGTGATTATGGATACTTCATTAACTCTGCTATTTATCTTTGCAGTGTTAGGGCTTAATCGCTCAACACATAATTATATGCAAGTCGCTTGTGCGGTGTTGGTTTGTGAAAATGTGATGTCTGTATTTGGCGTTCCTATTATCGTTTGGCTGGTATTTTCGCATCATTGGTTGGCGTATACCCTGCTAGCGGCATTGATGATTTGGGATTACGCGTTGATTACTTATCTGATGCGCAAAGTGCTGGCGGTTGATATGATTGCAGGCGTGATAGTTGCGTTTCTGTATTTTGCTACCACTTACGGCATTGCTTATTCTTTAACATTAGCTTTTTAGTTTTCTTCTCGTAAGGAATGAGCACGAAACAACTTATGCAAGTTTATTTTATGTAGGTGCGGATTTATCCGCACTGTGCGAATGAATTCGCACCTACAGTTGTCGAGCTTATTTCATGCACGTTCCTAAGTCGTCGAACAAAAGTTTTATCGTCCAAACCTTCCAGGTCTTTAAGACCTGGAAGGTTTTTATACTTGAGAATTTATGTTCAATGGCTTATTTAAGACTTTTCAGGGATAAAAACTAAAAAGTCTTAAACGTTGTTTTCCCATCTCACAAACGTTTTTTGTTATCTCTTGCTTATTTTGAAGCTACAAGCTTTTTTCAGATTTATCAAATAATTAGACTTCTGATTTTATTATTTATGGACACGTTAGCTACACCACAACTCATTGACCGCTTTGGCAGAAAAGTCGATTATTTAAGAATTTCGATTACGGATCGCTGTGATTTTCGCTGTGTTTATTGCATGGCAGAAGAAATGACGTTTTTGTCGCGTGCCCAAGTTTTGACTTTGGAAGAAATTTACACAATTGCAGAAGCTTTTGCAGAACTTGGTGTGAAAAAAATTCGTATCACAGGGGGTGAGCCGTTAGTTAGAAAAGGAGCGATAGAGTTATTAGAAAAAATTGGCAAAATTTCAACATTGAAAGAGCTGGTTTTAACTACTAATGGCTCTAAGCTGACACAAATGTCTCAGAGTTTAAAACAAGCGAATGTAAAACGCCTGAATATTAGTTTGGACACACTCGATGCCGATAAATTTAAAGCAATTACGCGCACCGGCGATTTGGCGCAAGTGTTAGCGGGCATTGACGCTGCTAAAGCAGAAAAATTTGAACGAATAAAAATTAATGCGGTGATTTTAAAAAATCGTAACCACGCGGAAGTCTGTGATTTGGTGCAATTTGCAATTGATAAAGAAATTGATATTAGCTTTATTGAAGAAATGCCACTCGGTGTGGTTGCAGGACACAATCGAGCCGAAGCTTATTATTCCAGTGCTTTAATAAAAGCGGATTTGGAACAACGCTTTGCTTTATTGGCAAGCATTACTAAAACTGGAGGCCCTTCAGAATATTTTAATGTGATTGGCACACAAACACGGGTAGGTTTTATTTCGCCTCACAGTGCCAATTTTTGCGGAACATGTAATAGAGTGCGATTAACGGTGGAAGGACGCTTGCTGTTGTGTTTGGGCAATGAACATTCAGTGGATTTAAAACAGGTCATTCGTGCAAATCCCGGTGATATGGCGTATTTGAAACAAGTTATTATTAATTCAATGCAGATTAAACCAGAAAAACATGAGTTTAATTTAAACGAACAGCCGGTTATTTTGCGCTATATGAATGCCACAGGCGGCTAAGTTGTTGTTAGGAGTTTAAAAATGAGCGGCAAATCTATTTTAATTATTGACGATGATGAAATTTCATTATTGATATTACAAAATGCTTTAGAAATAGAGGGTTACAAAGTGACTATCACCACCGATAGTCTTGCTGCGACTGAGCTTTTTACTCAGACTCGACCGGATGTGGTGGTGCTTGATGTGTATATGCCAGAAAAAGATGGATTTGAGCTGATTAAAGAAATAAGAGCGGTGAGCACAGATGTTTTTATCATTGCAATTTCTGCGAATGATTTATCTTTGCGGGCGATTAAAGCACTTGGAGCGAATGTGGCATTACCGAAAGACAACATGCCAGATGCAGTGATTGATTGTCTGCATGAGGCAGAGATTTCAGTTGTAAATTAAATGACAGAATGCAAAGAGTCGTGTAAGTTTTATAATACACAGATGAACAGTGTGTTCATTAAGATATTAATGGAGAATCAGAGATTATGATTTCAAAAAGTAATCAAATTATTGCCGATGCACGGCGTGATAAAGAAGAACGTGAAAAAGGTTATCGGGAACGATCGCTGAAATTATACCCTTGGGTTTGTGGTCGCTGTGCGCGTGAGTTTGACCATAAAAATGTCCGCGAACTAACCGTTCACCACAAAGATCACAATCACGATAATAATCCTAATGATGGTAGTAATTGGGAGTTGTTATGTATTTATTGCCATGATAATGAGCATTCACGCTATGAAGAACAAATGCGTTATGGCAGCAGCACGTCAGCAAGTAAAGAAAATCATGCGACAGCAGGACACAATCCGTTTGCTAATTTGAAATCGTTGCTTGATAGTAAAAAAGGCAATTAAGGGTTATAAAAAACCTTTCAGGTCTGAGAGACCTGAAAGGTTTAGACGATAAAACCTTTGTTTAACGACTTATTCAATCACCGTCATGCCGCCCATATAAGCTTGCAAAGCTTGCGGAATATGAATTCGCCCTTGTTCATCTTGATAATTTTCCATTACCGCGATTAAAGTTCGCCCTGCTGCAAGTCCTGAACCATTTAAAGTATGCACTAATTCTGGTTTTCCAGACTCAGGATTCCGCCAACGCGCTTGCAAACGCCGTGCTTGAAAATCTTTAAAATTGCTGCATGAAGAAATTTCCCGATATTTGCCTTGTCCGGGCAGCCACACTTCTAAATCATAGGTTTTAGCAGATGAAAATCCGGTGTCGCCAGCACACAGTAGCATTCTGCGGTATGGCAGATTTAGTTTTTCTAAAATCACTTCTGCATGACGTGTTAATTCTTCATGCGCCTGCATAGAGGTTTCAGGGCTGACAATTTGCACCAATTCCACTTTTTCAAATTGATGCTGACGAATCATGCCGCGCACGTCACGCCCGTAAGCACCGGCTTCACTCCGAAAACACGGTGAATGACAAACGTATTTTAAGGGCAATTCTTTTGCGTCAATAATCACATCCCGCACAATATTGGTGACGGGTACTTCTGCTGTGGGAATTAAATATAACGCAGGGTCTTCAGAGGCTTTGAAGAGGTCAGCTTCAAATTTAGGCAATTGCCCTGTACCACGCAAACTGGCGGCGTTGGCTAAAAAGGGTGTGTAAGTTTCACTATAGTCATGTTCGTCGGTATGCGTGTCGAGCATTAATTGAATAATTGCACGTTGCAAGCGGGCGAGTTTGCCTGTTAAGACCACAAAACGCGCACTGGCGATTTTTGCACCGAGTTCAAAATTCATTCCGCCGAGTTTTTCGCCTAAATCAACATGATCTTTCGGTGTAAAAGTGAAGTTAGGCACATCTCCCCAACGACTGATTTCGATATTTTGCTCTTCACTTTTGCCGTCTGGCACTGAAATATCGAGAATATTTGGAATTCCTTCCATTAATGCCGACATTTCTAATAAAACATCCGCTAATTCACCTTCTGCGGCTTTATGTTGTACGCCTAAATCTTCAATTTGTGCGAGTAACGGCTGAATGTCTTCGCCTTTTGCTTTGGCTTGTCCAATTGTTTTTGAACGAGAGTTGCGTTCGCTTTGCAATTGTTGGGTTTTAACTTGAATTTCTTTGCGTTTATTTTCTAAAGCTTGATAAGCAACAGCATCAAAAGCAAAGTGACGACGTGCTAGTTCTTTTGAGACTAAATCAAGGTCGCTTCTAAATAGATGTGGGTCTAACATGAATAATTTCCTGAGAGTTTTTCAATGTGTGAAAGTTTAAAAAAAGTAGTGACTTAGATGTTGCATTACGACTGCCAGTCCTTTAAAGGACTGGCAGTCGTGAAGTGGTTTATTAGGTTCGCGAACGGCGTGGATCGAAGGCATCACTGACGCAATCGGCAAATAAGTTTGCAGCTAAAACCAAACTAAACATAAAGAGGAATGAAGCGGTGAGTGACCACCACACGATAGGTTCGCGCGCCATTTCTAAGCGGGCATTATTAATCATATTGCCCCAGCTGTAAGTAGTGGGGTCAACACCAATATTAATGTAAGACAACACAGCTTCTGCTAATACGAGCGAGCTAAAGTCCAGTACTACTGAAATCAGCACGATGTGCATGACGTTTGGCAGAATATGGCGGTACAAAATCATGGCTCGCTTTACCCCAAGAGCTTGCGCTGCTTGCACATATTCCATTTCGCGCAGCTTTAAAGTTTCAGCGCGTAACGACCGACATAATCCTGTCCAACTGGTTACGCCTAAAATTAAACACAAAAATAGCAAGCGCATATCGGCACGGAGTAAGGGATTTGTGAAGCTATCAGGATGATTTGCTACATAAACCTGCACCATCAAAATAGAAGCTGCAATCAGCAATACGCTAGGGATGGAATTTAAAGTGGTGTAAATGTAGGCAATGATGTCATCAACCCAACCGCGAAAAAATCCTGCCATAATTCCAAACACAATTGCGAGCGGTAACATCACTAAGGTGGTTAAAAAACCAATCACTAAACCAGTGCGAATGCTTTTAATCGCTTGATAAAACACATCTTCGCCAACTTTGTCAGTGCCCATGACGTGATAGTACGATGATAAATAAATCAGGGTATAAGAGCTGGTAAATAATACGAAAGTGAGTAGCAACAGAGCTTTGCCGACTGAATTTAATACGATGGTTTTATCCATAAAACGTGCAGTAGCAAAGCAAACTGCTCCTATTAAGACAAATATCAAACTGCTTTTTGCAAATCCAATGAATGTTTTGAGAGCTATATCTTTTTTATATTCAGATTCAGGATGCTGCAAATGTGCACCACCATACACCAAGCGCGGGTGTGCCCAGTGTTTTGAACCATTGTCACCTAAAATAATTTCTTTGCTGTAAAGATGCGTGGCAAATGGTGCGGAATAGGTTTTTTCACTGTGCGATTTGATAGTATCTGCGCAATAATCCAATACGCTGATAATTTCATGGCTATTACTTTGATTTGATTTAAAGTGCAATGAATCTAATAAGCCGATGCTGATAAAAAACAGTAAAACTAATAGCGACAACATACCGGTTTTATTGCGGACGATTTTTTCTAACGGTCTTTGCCATTGTGGTTTGTGCAGCACATAAAAAAAACTTGCTATGCTGACAAGCACTAACAGGAAAATTAAACTATCCGTCCACAGTATGATCATTATGACAACCTGACACGCGGATCAACTAAAGTATAGGAAATATCAGTTAATAACAATCCAATAATGTATAACACCGAACCTAAAAACACCATGGAGCGCACAATCGCAAAATCCTGACGATTGATAGCATCAATTGTGTAACTGCCTAAGCCCGGAATACTAAAAAAGGATTCTGTTAGTAAGCTACCCATAAATAATAGTGGCAGAATAACGACGATGCCTGTCAAAATCGGCAACATGGCGTTTTTTAAGATGTGTTTAAATAAAACTTGCGTTTCACTTAGCCCTTTAGCGCGAGCTGTGCGCACATAATCTTTTTCGACTTCTTCTAAAAACAAAGTTCTGTACCAGCGCACTCCAGAACCGATGCCAGAAATGACTGCAATCAACACGGGCAAGATTAGAAACTTGATGCCATTAACGCCACTGTCAAAGCCAGAAATAGGCACGAGCAAGAGTATTTTGCTTAGCAAAAATTGTCCGCCGATAATGTAAAATAAACCTGAAATTGACATCAACATGACACACAGCATGATACCTAGATGTTCAAGATAAGTATTACGAAACAGCACAATCATTAGTGCTAAAGAAATATTGACGAATAATCCAATCACTAGCGAGGGCAATGCTACAGCTAAGGAAGGCCACATTCGCTGTTTAATATCCGCGCCGATATTGCGTCCACTGTCGGATATGCCAAAATCAAACACGAATAAATGAACCGATTTTTGATAAAAAATAGTCTCAGCAATCGGGTTGTCGGCTTTTTCATTCCATATTAATGGTAAGTCGTATCCATGTTGTTGTTTCCAAATGTTGATAGCTTGTTGGGTGATATGTTTTTGTCCTAATTGCATTCGCGCCATATCATCGGGACTGTTGACTACAAAAAACAATACAAACGTTAAAATATTAACGCCCATAAGCAACGGAAAGGCATACAAAAAACGGTGGATAATATAATAAATCATTCAAAAAGTTTCCTGTGTGCGTAGCAAATAAGTTTTACGAAGAACCACAACGTTTAATTTTTAACTCAATACTGATTAAATCTTTTAACGCTTGTGGTGCATCAGGATGAAGATTCATGGCAATTTCTGTTAGAGCTCTTAAAGCACCCGGATAGAGAAATACTTTATGCCCTTGTTCGCTTAAACAAGTAAAAACTGCTAATTCTTCCAATAAATAAGTGCACGACCTGTGAATATTTTTTTTATTTTGCACACTATCGGGGTCAGCACAACGCTCTACAAAAGTGTCAGCAAAACTACGCAAACAGCGTGCAAAATCAGGGTTATCATTAAATAAGGTTTCTAATGCCGTATAGTGTTTATGATATTCAGTACTGGTTTGTACTTGCGAACAAAGTATCACATTGATATTGCAGCATTCGGCATAACTTTGAAAAACGGGATTATTAATATCAATCGCTTCTCTGCCTAACCATAAAGCTTTGTCATAAGCATAGCTTTCCTCTACTCCTTTGATGGCTAAAGTATGACGATGAATGCTATCGCCAATTAGCACAATGCAGGATTTAAAGTTTCGGCTTGCCCACTCAATCATGCCCACTAATTTTGCAGTAACAAAATTTTTGTTTTCTAAACTAAGCCCTAAAATGCAACTATCATAGGTATTAAGCGTTTGTTTTTTATTGGCAGGGACAACATTATAAATTTCAGAACGATAGCGCGGTGTAGTATCTGCATTAATATACAATTGCGGTTTAGCAACATGAAAAAAATCTTTCATTTTCATGCGAATCCGATAAGCACGAGTCCCAGAATAAAAAGTGACTTCCTGCATTTTTTTTAATTCGGTCGTGCAATACATAGGCATGTTATATAAACAACCTAGCGGTGGCAAAGTTCCCGCTTCGTAGTGAGGAAACAAGAGTTTCATTTCTCTTTTGCCAATAAAAGAAATGTTTGTGTTATTGAGTTCTTTTTGTAAAGACTCTAAAGAAATTTTGCGAGTTGAAGGAACAACAACCATCACGGTTTCTTGATTATTGATCCTAATTAATACGCTATCCACTAATTCATTGCCAAGATTATAATCACTTGCCGTAATTTCTTCGTCAGAATAAGCTTTAGAGTGCACGATAGAAAGATAACGAATCTGTTCTTGATCGAGTAATCTCCGTATTTTTTGGACTGTGTTTTCCATTATAATGAGGGCTTAAGTAGTTGAACTAAAGTTTGCTGATATTGGGTAAGTAGTTGATAAAAATTGTAGTTTTACAAAGATTTACAAGTAGATTTTTACTTTTATTGTGGAGCTGGCATTTGTCTGTTTTTCTGTAACAAGCGTGTAAAGTCTGCACTAGGAACAGGTTTGCTATAGTAATAGCCTTGGATATAATCACAATTGTTTTCGACTAAAAAATTAAGTTGTTCTTTAGTTTCAACGCCTTCTGCAACCACCTTTAAATTTAACGCTTGCGCTAGCATAATAATCACTTTCACAATGGCGTTGTCTTGTACATCATAAGGTAATCCAGTCACAAAAGACCTATCAATTTTTAAGATATCGACAGGCAATAGTTTAATATAGGCTAAGGAAGAATAACCAGTGCCAAAATCATCAATGGATAATTTGATGCCTAAAGCATGTAAGTCATGTAGGGTTTTGGTCGCATTTTCCAAATCATCCATTAAAATACTTTCTGTGATTTCTAATTCTAAAAAATCAGTATTGTGGTTGAATTTTGCTAAAGTGCGCTCTACTTTTTGGCATAAATCGTAATCTTTAAATTGCTTAACTGATAAATTGAGAGCTAACGAAATATCACCTATGCCCATCAATCGCCATCTGTCATATTGATTGCAAATTTCTTGTAAAGCCCATTCACCGACTGGCACGATTAGCCCTGTATCTTCAAGGACTGAAACAAAGTCAGTTGGAGAGACTAAGCCTTTTTCGGGGTGTTGCCAGCGAATTAAAGCCTCTGCACCGGTAATTTTTCCAGTTATAGTCGATACTTTAGGTTGATAATAAAGCAAAAATTCTTGTTTTTCTAAAGCACGCCTTAAGTGACTTTCTAAACTGAGGCGGTTTTTAACTTTTTCAGTCATTTCAGAGGAATAAAACTGATAAGAGTTACCTCCGCTTGCTTTAGCTCGGTGCATTGCTGTTTGTGCGTCTTTAAACAATTCATCAACGCTACGATTATCGAGCGGACAAAGCGTAATGCCTATGCTAAGTCCTACAACAAGATCTTGTTCTTGGATAATAAAGTGCGAGCCAAAATGATTAATTATTTCTTGTGCTAAGAGTGCAGCTATATCTTCATGAGAAATATTAACGCGCACAAAAGCAAATTCATCACCGCCTAAACGGGCTAAAATATCACCTTCAATCGGATAGCATTGTAGTCGATTAGCAACCGCTTTTAATAAATCGTTTCCGGCATCATGCCCCATGCTTTCATTGATTAGCTTAAAGCGATCCAATCCTAAACAAAATAAAGCGCAAGTTTGTCGATTTTGCTTAGCAACATTGAGTAAATGATCACATTGCTTGACAAACATGCTGCGATTGGGCAATTCAGTTAAAAAATCATAATTCATTAACTGCACAATTTTTTGTTCGGCTTCTCTTAACGCAGTAATATTTTGCGTTGTACCTACCATGCGGATAGGCGTGTGGTTTTCATCAAATATCACTTCGCCACGTTCGTGTAAGATGCCCGTTTTGCCATTATTTAAAATAACTCTATGTTGTACATCATAAAGTTTTTTAACCATTGCGGCAGAGATTTCATTCAGTGTCATCTCCAAATCATCGGGATGAATGGCTTTGATAAAATACTCATAACTTGCTTTGATTGAGTGTGGTTCGTGCCCTAAAATCCGAAAACATTCATCAGACCAAAATAATTCATTGGTGAGTAAATCTAATTCCCAACTGCCTAAATGTGCAATCCGTTGTGCGTCCGCCAAATTGTTCTCACTTTGGCGCAGGTTCTCTTCTATTTTTTTGTACTCAGTAATATTAACGCTTATTCCACAATAGCCTTTAAAAACAGAATCCTCAAAAACAGGTAAAGCGTTAATATTAAAATTTAATTTTTGTTTTTCTTTATGTTTAAAGGTAATGCAGAAATTTAAAATTTCCTGTTGTTGATTAAATAAATCTAAAAAAGCAGATTTTTCTGATTCCAGTAGAAAGTCAATCAAAGGGGTATTGATGATTTCTGCTAATGTGTAGCCCGATAAATCAGTTATTATTTGGCTGACATTAATCAAACACCCTTGTTCATCTATTTTCCAGAGCCAATTCTTTGAAACGTTTAATAAACTTTCAAAAAATGAATTTTTAAAACCTATTAACGGCTCTTCGCAAATTTTAGGTAGCATAAATGGATTGTTTGTGAAATGGGCTGTTGATTTTGCTGGTTAAATTAAGTGCGAATTAAATTTAAGCGAAGATAGTTATTTTAAAGTAGCTTGTAAGCGGCGACGATAAGCTTGCACAATTGGCATTAAGATGAGTATCAATAGAGCTAATATGACCCATAGCGGCCATAGCACAGCTTTATTCCAAGTCGTTCTTTTATATAAGCGTGCAATAGGGTCGATTCGGGTGTATTTAAGTTGGTTATTCGCCATTAAATTAGGTTTTAAGTTGTGATACCAACTGTGGGACAAATTAAAGTTTTTAGGATGAACCCCAAATGCCCAAGGTGCGTCATGTCTAACTAACTCTTGCATTTGTTGAATAATTTCATAGCGTTTGGGGCTATCATCCATATTGCGCATTTGTTCAAATAAACGGTCAAACTTTGGGTTTTGATAATTCACGCCATTCTCCCCACCGAATTTTACTTTGGCATTGCCGCCATAAAGTAAAAAGAAAAAGTTTTCAGGGTCTGGGTAATCGGCATTCCAGCCCCAGATAAAAAGTTGAGCATTGCCCGTGCGCACTTTTTCCTGAAAACGATTGTAGTCACTGGAGCGAATCACTAAATTAACACCGAGTTTTTCAAGTTGTTTTCGATACCAGTTCATCAAAGATCGGTTGTCAATCCCAGCTCCGGCTGTGTCAAAGTATAAAGTTAAGGCTTCATTTGTTTTAGGATCTATACCGTTAGTATAACCTGCTTCGGCAAGCAATTGCCGAGCCTCTTGAATTGATTTGCGTTGATTTTTGCCATTATAAACATAGTGATTGATGTTGCTGTTGCTATCTCCTGCACCGTAAATGCCGGGCGGAAGAACTCCTTGTGCTGCAATGGCGCGTCCGTTTAAAAAAATGGAAATATATTCTTCGTAATCAATTGCAATTGAAATGGCGAGACGTAGTTTGCGTGCTGATTCACTATTGCCACCTACCACACTATCTAGCATGTTAAAGCCTAGATATTTAATGCTGGCTGTTACAGAAGTTTCTAGTTGAATGCCTTTTTTCTGCATGGATGGAGTTAAAAAAGCTCCACCCGTTCCTGAAATTTGCACGGCCTGATCGAAACTATCAGAGACTATGATGGATGTGTCGTAATAGCCTTGTAAAAATTTATTCCAATAAGGTATGGATTCTTTTTCTAGGCTGTAAACTTCTTGGTCGATGAAAGGTAGTTTTTTGCCAGCATCTTTCAATAAACCTTGTTTTTTATCATCGACATCGCCTTCTTGCGGATAGTATTCCTGATGAAAATTAGGATTTCTCTTTAATACCATCCGTTTATTTGGATTGTTTTCTGCCAATAAATACGCGCCAGTGCCAATGGGAAACCAGTCTAAGGTAATGTTTTTGTCGCTAAAACTAGGTTGTGAATAAAACGCATCCGCTTCCCAAGGCATAGGTGCGAAAAAAAGCATGGCTAGCCAGTATTTAAACTGTGGATATTTGCCTTTAATTCTAATGCGATATTGATAGCGGCTCACTGCTGTGACTCCGCTCATAGAAACATTGTTTAACGAAGTGTTTGGTTGAGTTGCTCGCTGTTTGCCAAACTCATCAAACCCCACAATGTATTGTTTCATAAGTTCTGCGATGGGCGATTGATTTTTTGGATCAGCAAGACGTTTAATTTGATAAACATAATCTTGCGCGATTAACTCCCTCGTACCTGTTTGTGAAAAGTCAGATAGGGTGTTGATGTTAGCTGAATCAGATTTAGTTAAGTGGTGATATAAAAAGTTACCGTTGGAGTTTGTAGCGAGGGCAGGGTGGGGTTGATATTTAATGCCCGGCTTTATATCAATAATATAGTCAGTAAAGGCAATGTCTTTGTCATTAGCATCAACGCCTAACGGTTGCCGTAGTGCATTTAAATATTGCACTGTGGGCATTTTTCTCGCAGTTAATGGCACAAGCTGGTAAGGGCGTTTTAAGTAATGGTATTGAAACGGCGGTTCATAGACTTGAGCGATAAACTTATATTCATCTTCGCTGTAAGCAATGGCAGGGTCTAAATGTTTAGGCTGCTCAGAAAAAGCAGAATACAAAATTGATTGCTCAGTACTGCTCTGAGGATAAGGATTATTCAGTTGTGATATGTTGCAGCCTTTTAGTAAAACAGCGAGCAGAATAAAAATAATTTTCTTAGTCATGCGTAATTTTAATCCCTGACAAAATACTGGACATGAAATAAAGCCTCATAGATACTTGTACACTATTCTATCAATAAAAACACTAGGAGATGATAATGGGTTTTATGCAAGGCAAACGAGTTTTAATTGTAGGCTTAGCCAGCAACCGTTCTATTGCTTATGGAATTGCAAAAGCAATGTACCGCGAAGGGGCTGAATTGGCTTTTACTTTTCAAAATGAAAAACTACAAAGTAGAGTAGAAACAATGGCAGCAGAGTGTGAGTCTAGTATTACACTTGAATTGGATGTAGGCAATGATGAACAAATTAATCATGTTTTTACAGAGTTAGCTAAACATTGGGATGGCTTAGATTGTATTGTACATTCTGTGGCTTTCGCTCCGCGTGAAGCGTTAGATGGTGACTTTGTTAACGCAACTACGCGTGAAAATTTTCAAATTGCTCACGATATTAGTGCTTATAGTTTTGTGGCATTAGCAAAAGCAGGGCGGGCTATGATGGCGGGTCGCAATGGCTCATTATTAACTTTAAGCTATTTAGGTTCAGAAAGAGCAATTCCAAACTATAACGTGATGGGTGTTGCAAAGGCGAGTTTAGAGGCTAACGTGCGATATATGGCGGTGGCTTTAGGTGCTGAAGGCATACGCGTGAATGCAGTATCCGCAGGTCCAATTAAAACTTTGGCAGCCGCTGGGATTAACAATTTTAAATCAATGCTTAGTAAAGCAGCAGATACAGCTCCATTAAAAAGAAATGTCACTATCGAAGAAGTTGGAAATGTAGCGGCATTTTTATGTTCAGATTTAGCTTCTGGTGTGACTGGTGAAGTTACATACGTTGATTGTGGTTACAACATTGCCGGATTAGCAGCCGGTTAAATCCTCTTGGATAGTGTCGTTATTTTTGCGAAAGCTTGTTTGGACATCCCAGTCTCAAGCAAGCGGCAAAAACTTAACGCGACGACCCATTTTTGCCCCTGATTGTCCTCGTCAGTCAGGGCTTTGTACGACACTAAGGTACGCAACTCAGCCACTGCCTTCTCAAATGACTTGACGGCTATCGTAATCGGCTGCACTGCAATCCTCTTATGCTTAACGCATACGGATTACAGTTGTCTCTCTGACACCTACAGGGGGCTATCAGTCCTCGTTGCACTCTAGCGATCGCCATATTTTTTTGTGGCAGACCCCTTCAAAATATCAAGATTGAGCTTTTTTTAAGCTCACGATTGTTTTCAATTTAAAAGTTTGGAGCACGTTCACAGTTCCAAACTTTTTCACTTGCTTTTTACTTTTCAGTTAGTGTGGTTTGTAAGCATAGGCTTACATTTTGCATGTAAGTAATACAGCAACATAATGATATTTCTACTACCCTTTTGGGTGGTGCTTTGTGGGTAGTGCTCATGTATCATCATTTGCAACAATGTTTTTACATTGATTTTTACCAAGCAATAATCGAGATTAAAGATGAAAAATAAATTACATGATGGGTTACTAAATCATAAGTTAGTACTGTCTGGGCTTTTTTTAGTGTTGGTAATACAAAGTAGTTTTGCTAATGCTGAACAGTCTGCTAAAGCAAAAAACAAACAACCTTTAGTCGTTACATTGACTGCGAATAAGGTTGTGAAAGATGCAAGTGGTAAAGAGGTTTTTTCAAAAGCTGATAAAGTTAAACCGGGTGATTTAGTGGAATACCGAGCCAATTATGCAAATGTGAGTCAAGCTGGTTTAAGTGCTGTGGTTGCAACTTTGCCAATTCCTAAAGGAATGGAATACATCGACCGCACTGCCAATCCCGTTGCTGCAAGTGCAACGGTAGATGGCGTTAAATATGAGTCCGTACCACTGAAACGGATAGTAAAAGACAAAGCAGGTAAGCAGGTTACTACACTTGTTCCTGTTACGGAATACCGCGCGTTGCGATGGTCTTTAGGCAATATTCAAGCAGGAAAAGTGATTGCTGTTTCTGCTCGTGTGCATGTTGCAAAATAGTTTTAGGAGTAGTTTTTATGGATAGTTTATTTTTTAATCATGTTTTGATGATTTTTTTAACTCAAGAAGGGGATTTATAATGAAACCTTACGATAACTCCAATTCGATGGGTGAGGTTTCCAAACCTCTACTTCGTCGTGTTGGCTTAGTAACCTTAATGCTAGGGGTTGGGTTGGCAGCATCTATGCCAGCTAACGCGACACCGCCTCCTGCTAATTCTGTCATTGGTAACCAAGCGGTTGCTAATTATAATGATGCCTCTGGTGCTCCACAGACTACTCTGTCTAACTTAGTGGAAACTACGGTACTTCCTGTTGGATCTTTTACGTTAACACCTAATGTTGATAAAAGCATTTTAGCAGGACAAACGGCGTATATGCCACACATTATCACCAACAATGGCAACGTGCCTGATGTGTTTGATTTAACACTCACTGGTGTTTTTAACAATGCTCAATTGCCTGCTTCCATAAAGGTTTATGCGGACAATAATGCTGACGGTATGCCAGATGACTTGAATGCGCCTTTATGTTCGGTGACTCCAGCAGCGACTACCGCAATGACAACGAGTCCTGCAACGTGTAAAACAGCTTCAGTTCCAGGTGGGGGCACAGCTTATAACTTAGTTGTTGCGGTGCAGTCTCGTTCAAACGATGTAGGAAATGTAGCTAAACTTTGGGAGCACTATACCCTGACAGCAACGGCTGAAACCACAGCTATTTATGCGACTGGTGGGGACGTAAAAACAGTAACTGATAAAGTCAGCATTGATACCGGAGCTATTTTTGATTTAACCAAGTCGATTAATATTCCTGGTGGCCCTGCTTCTGCGGCAACGTGTACTGTAGCAAGTCATGCTGGTACAGATTGTAAAGTTGCAAGATACACTCTAACTTACACTAATAGAGGTGGAGCAGTAGGCACTATTCGGATTCAAGATTTGATAGGTTCAGCTGCTGATCCTTATCATACAGATGGAATGGCATATCTGCCAGGAACAGCGAAATGGAGTAATAACGCAGGCTTCTTAAATGATGATGCGATTGCAGCAACGCCTGTAGTTGAGTTCTCAGACAGTAATGGTGCAAGTATTTACTACGAAAAATTAGATACTTCTGCTGTTATTAAAACGCTTAACGAGACTGTGAAAGTATCCTTCTTCAACAAGTTATAATAACAACATAAGTAGAAAGCACCACTCACACATGAACTC
>ERZ1034363.1019-NODE-1019-length-17021-cov-3.412004_pt1 | contig 17021 bp, 15 predicted proteins | sample MGYA00520616_ERZ1034363 | MGnify/ENA primary metagenome ERZ1034363 (study PRJEB33736, sample SAMEA104284506) | Azolla filiculoides | biome: Urban; feature: Water surface; material: Ditch water | place: Netherlands | collected 2015-10-28 | depth 0-0.1 m ...
CTCCAGATAACCAATTGCTGGCGAATGGAATGCGTCGGCCTTCTTCATCAAATACCAAAACTGGCTTATTGCCCTTGCGCGGCACTGCCCATATGTAGCCATCGACATCAACAACAGGGGCAAGGTAATCTGCACCAGCAGCCAAAATTTCCGGTGCCTCTGTAGGGCGATTAAGTTTGGCTAGGTATATTCCGCCAGCTCCAGAGATAGCAAAAACTTTTTCATCTACATTCAAACCAAAGCTTTTGGCTTTTACCTTCTGCAAGAAAGATTCGGCGCTGTCAATCATTGTGGTTTGAGCGGTGCCAATTCGCTCAAGCCCTTCGGCTGACAAAGCAATCGGAAGAGCCATTTGAATCTGGTTGTTTGAGTTTGACCACGATGGATCTTGTAGAGCACCGCGTTCAATGGTGACTTTCACTGAATAGACGCTGCTTAATTGCAAGAGCGTTTCTCTAATTTGAACCTGAAGTAATTTCTTGTTTATTGCCGATGCCCGCAGGGCACGCGATGAAAGATCTACGGTGGCAACTCCGTCAGCCACCGTTACGCTGCTTAGCGTTAGGCGCGTTCCAGCAGGAATTGAATTCTTGACGGCCTGATCTAACCAAGGGCTAGGGCCAGTAAGTAGTGCGCTCACTAATCTGGTGCTTGTTGATGCTCTTGAGGGGAACCAACGCACATCTGGAACTAAATGTTTCTGCTGGTTGTCGAAAAAGTAAACTGCGTAGGCCTTAAAGACAACATCAAATACCGGCCGAATAACAGTGGTTAGGTTTGGGGCCAAATTGATGCGCCAGTTACCGGCTTCTTTGGTCAAGCCAATCTGCAAGACTCTAGTTGAACCAGCTGGCAAAGACTCGTATTCACCACGTTCGTTGATTCTTGCAGACACCGGAACAACTACGGTGGCGGTTTGATTATCTGCCATCGTGACCGTTGGCCTGCCGTCTTGAATCAAAACTTCTTGATTTGGGTTCCAGGTGGCATTGAACTCTTTAGAAAGATAAGACCTGGCAACTTCGTAATCGTTCTGTGGCCCAGTACCCGAATTCAAGAAACCCAACAGAACTTCTTCTTCGGAAGCGCCATCTACAGGACCAGCCGGTGAGTAGTAGAGGTAATCGGTTTCAAGACCAGCCTCAACATTTGGACCGGTTTTGATTTCTCCAGACTTAGGCATCTGCGCACAAGCACTGGTGAACGCCAGCAAGCAGGCAACTACTGAGGCGGCTATGAATCTATTTAATCTATTCACCAGCTACCTCCTTTCGTTTAGGTTGCTTGGGCGGCAATGGCAATGGCGACTGAGTGAAGATCATGCCCTGCCTTCTTGGCAAAGTTAGGCGGAACGAAGCACCCTCATTTGGCTTGGCCCATACTTGCAACCAACCGCCGTGCAGCTGGGTGTCTTCAAGTGAAATGGCCAACCCAAGACCGGTTCCTCCGGTGGTTCGTTTGCGGGCAGGGTCGGCGCGCCAGAACCTGTCAAAGACGCGGTCGACTTCTGCGCGACTCATTCCCACACCGGCATCGGTAACGCTAACGGCTACAGCCGAATCGCTAAGCCCAACGGCCACACTGATTGGTCTACTCTCGCCGTGCTCGATGGCGTTTGCCAAAAGATTTCTAATCAAACGCTCAATACGGCGGCCGTCAACTTCTACGTCTACCGGGCCGCTAGGAATTTTGATTTCGATAACCGAGCCACGGCTTTGCGCTAGAGGCTCAAGGCCGGCGATGGCCGAACCAACAATGCCGTTCATGTCTTGAATCTCTAAATCAGCGGCTACCGCACCGGCATCGTATCTAGAAATTTCAAGCAGGTCATTCAGTAAAACCTCAAAGCGCTCAATTTGATCGTGCATCAGCTCGGCAGATCGCTTTGCGGCAGGCTCCAATTTTTCACGGCTGGCAAAAATTACATCGCCAGCTAGTTTGATGGTGGTAAGAGGGGTTCGTAGCTCATGAGACACATCAGACACAAATCTTTGTTGCATTTTAGAAACGCTGGCAAGTTTGGTGATTTGCTTTTGTAGCGAATCGGCCATTCGATTAAAGGATCTGGCCAAAATAGCAATAACGTCTTCACCGCGCTCGGTAAGGCGCCTGTCTAGGGCACCCTCGGCAATTTCTTCGGAAACTTCAGCGGCCACCTGAACAGGCTTTACCAACCAGTTGGTAACGAAATAGCTAACCGCACCAATCATGAACAAGAGAATGAGCATTCCCCAGAACAAAACGCTCTGCACAAAATCTAAAGTCTGCTGTTCACCGTTCAGGTCAAACACGAGGTAGCGCTCATACTTTCCTGCCAATGGAATTTCAATTGGCGAGCCAACCACCACTGCCGGGTGAATAGAACCATTTGCCTGGGGTAACCCAATTGACTGGTAGGTAAGTTTTCCGGTGGCATTTCTGACTTGCGACTTTAGATCTATTGGAATTACTGCCGTATCTAGGTCTGCCGAAATTGGGCTCTGAAGAATCTGCGAGCCCACCTGGCCAGGGGTGCGAAGCAACGCAACATTTCTTGAGTCACTAGAACCCTGCGACTCAAGCGATGGCACCACAGAATTTAGAAGTGACTGCAGAGCAATATCATCGGTGACGGTAGAAGCTGCAAATGTATTTTGCACCTCAACAACTCCGCGCTCTGATTCCGCAAGAATCTGCGACACGCGAGTTTGATACAAACCATTACCGATTGAGTAGGAAAGAAAGCCACCCACGACAAGTAGCGCAATTCCAGAAAGCACTACGGTCGTGAAGACGGCGCGAACCTGCAGGAATCGGCGAAAGAGACCGAGCGCCCAATCAATGGCGGCTCGAATTGTCATTTAACCTTGGCCAGCCTTGTAACCGATGCCGCGAACCGTGGTGACAATTTTTGGATTGTCTGGATCGTCTTCAATTTTCGAGCGAAGACGCTGAACGTGAACGTTTACCAATCTGGTGTCAGCTTTGTAGTGGTAACCCCAAACTGTTTCCAAAAGCATTTCGCGGGTAAATACCTGCTTTGGCTTCACGGCAAGCGTTAGCAACAGGTTGAATTCCAAAGGGGTAAGCAGAAGTTTCTCTGCTCCTCGGCGAACCTCGTGCCCTACGATATCTAGCGTCAAAGGACCAATCTGCACGGTCTCGCCATCTGCTTTAGAAAGTGGGCGCAGTCTGGCGCGAATACGTGCAAGTAAAACGGTTGGATCAAAAGGTTTCACAACGTAGTCATCGGCACCTGCTTCAAGGCCGCGCACCACATCTTCGCTTTCGGTCTTGGCCGTCAACATGATGATTGGGGTTCCTGCGCTGGCCCTAATTTCTGAGCAGACCTCAATGCCGTCTTTACCAGGAAGCATTACATCTAACAAAACTAGATCTGGTTCTTGAGCTTTAAAAGCATCAAGTGCACCGCTGCCGGCATCGTGAAAACAGACTTCGAAGCCTTCCGACTCTAGAACGATTCCAACCATTTCACGAAGCGCGTTGTCGTCATCAACGACCAAAATCTTGTGCGCCATTTGCTCCTCGTATCCTGCCAGCGATTAGTAGCGGTAGTGATCTACCTTGTATGGGCCTTCAACCGGAACACCAATGTAGCGCGCCTGATCGTTGCTCAACTTAGTCAATTCAACACCAAGAGCGGCCAAGTGCAAACGGGCAACTTTTTCGTCAAGGTTCTTTGGCAAAATGTGCACGCCCAGTGGGTAGGCATCGGTCTTGGTAAATAGCTCGATTTGAGCCAAAACCTGGTTAGCAAAAGAAGTGCTCATCACAAAGCTAGGGTGCCCGGTGGCATTACCCAGGTTCATCAAGCGGCCCTCAGACAAGATCAAGACTGATCTTCCGTTAGGCAGTCGCCACTCGTGCACCTGAGGCTTGATCTCAATCTTTTCAACACCCGGGATTCGGTTGATGCCAGCCATGTCTACTTCGTCATCAAAGTGACCAACATTGGCGATGATGGCCTGGTGCTTCATGCTCATCAGGTGCTCAGGTTTGATGATGGCAGTATTGCCGGTTGCAGTCACAAAAATGTCTACAGTCTCAATCACCGATTCAAGTGTGGCTACCTGGTAGCCATCCATAACTGCCTGAAGAGCACAGATTGGATCAACCTCGCTCACAATCACTCGCGCACCCTGGCCGCGAAGTGCATCTGCAGAACCCTTGCCCACATCACCGTAGCCGGCCACGAAACAGGTCTTGCCGCCCATTAGGGTATCGGTTGCGCGGTTTAGGCCATCAGGTAGCGAGTGGCGAATTCCGTATTTATTGTCAAACTTTGACTTTGTCACTGAATCGTTCACGTTAATTGCCGGGAACTTCAAATCACCCTTAGCAAACATTTGATACAAGCGATGTACGCCTGTAGTGGTTTCTTCTGTAACGCCTTTTACTTTTTCCAAGCGTGTTGAGTACCAAGTTGGATCTTGCGCTAATTTTTTCTTAATAGCAGCAAACAAAATGGTTTCTTCTTCGCTAGTTGGGTGATTCAAGCAAGCTTGATCTTTTTCTGCGCGCGCACCAAGGTGCAACAATAAAGTAGCATCGCCACCGTCATCCAAAATCATATTGGTGAAGCCACCATCGGCCCACTCAAAAATACGGTGGGTGTAATCCCAATACTGCTCAAGGGTTTCACCCTTGATCGCAAATACTGGTGTGCCGTTAGCGGCAATCGCTGCAGCAGCGTGATCTTGTGTAGAGAAAATATTGCAAGATGCCCACTGCACTTCCGCGCCGAGCGCTTCAAGCGTCTCGATCAATACTGCAGTTTGAATGGTCATGTGCAATGAGCCAGTAATGCGTGCGCCACGCAATGGCTGCTGTGCTGCGAACTCGTCGCGAATAGCGATGAGACCTGGCATTTCAGTTTCAGCAATGGCGATTTCTTTACGACCAAAGTCAGCCAAAGAAATATCGGCAATAGCGCAACGGGTTGCTACAAAGTTGTTTAAATCGGAAACGGTACTCATGAATGCTCCAGCTAAATACGATCCAATGCTGGAGTAGAAACTCGCTAGCCATTGAATCATGGGTTAGCGAGCGCAGTTGCAATTAGCAAACTCTGGGGTTACCTAGGAGTCCACTCCCTTCAAGCCTGGGGAAACGCTGGTTCTCAGCATTCCTTGCAACGCTCCTTGAAGGTATGGCGAAATTGTAATCAATTTCGCCATATTTCGCCTCAATACAAAACAAACCGCAAATTTACTACCTAGAAAGCAGATTACAAGCCAGCTGCTGCACGTAAGGCAGGCGCCTTATCGCACTGTTCCCAAGTAAATTCCGGCTCTTCACGACCAAAGTGGCCATAAGCAGCAGTCTTGCGATAAATCGGACGCAAGAGGTTCAACATCTTGACGATGCCTTTTGGACGCAAGTCAAAGTGCTCAGATACCAATTGCGCAATCTTCTCGTCAGAGATCTTGCCAGTACCATATGTGCTCACCATCACTGAGGTTGGTTTAGCCACACCAATCGCGTAAGAGATCTGGATCAAGCACTTGCTTGCTAAGCCTGCGGCAACTACGTTCTTTGCTACATAACGACCAGCATAGGCAGCTGAACGGTCAACCTTGGATGGATCCTTACCAGAGAATGCCCCACCACCGTGAGGAGCTGCACCGCCGTAGGTGTCCACAATGATCTTGCGACCTGTCAGACCGCAATCGCCTTGCGGGCCGCCGATTACAAATCGACCGGTTGGGTTTACCAAGAAGTTAATCGCACCTTTGATCAAATGCTTTGGCAACACTGGTTTGATAATTTCTTCGATCACTGCTTCGCGCAATTTCTCGAGAGAAATTTCTTCATCATGTTGTGTAGAGAGAACTACGGTGTCGATTGAGTCAGGCTTGCCATCCACGTAACGCAGGGTCACTTGTGACTTTGCATCTGGGCGCAACCAATTCAAACGGCCATCACGGCGCAGTTGAGATTGACGCTCCACTAAACGGTGTGACAAATGAATTGGCAAAGGCATGAGCTCTGCAGTTTCATCACAGGCGTAACCAAACATCAAACCTTGGTCACCAGCACCTTGATCTAAGCCGTCGTCATGTGCTTTATCAACACCCTGAGCGATGTCGGGACTTTGCTTGTCATAAGCAACCAACACGGCACAACCTTTGTAATCAATACCGTAGTCAGTGTTGTCGTAACCAATTTCACGCAAAGTGTTGCGAGCCACTTGGATGTAATCCACATTGGCGTTCGTTGTGATCTCACCAGCCAAAACTACCAAGCCGGTATTACACAAAGTTTCCGCAGCAACGCGCGCAGTTGGGTCCTGAGCCAGGATTGAATCCAGGATGGCATCAGAGATTTGGTCTGCTACTTTATCGGGGTGACCTTCAGAAACTGATTCTGAGGTAAAGAAGTAATCATTTGCCATTGCATATTCCTTTAAAAATTAACACGATCTATGGGACAACTCGACGTGCCAGGAACTTCAACGGCGACGCTTTAGCAGAATTTATGAATCGCCCTGCAAGTTGCCTTAACTCAGCGATAGACGAATTCTATCCGAAAAACACCTTATTCATCAAGCCAAGCAGGAAATTTGGCCCTATCCCCAGCATTGAATATCATTAGAGGGTGCGTAAATACCTTCTCAAGCTAACCCTCGCTGCAATAGCGGTATTACCCTTATTCCTTGTTCAGGTGATTGGGGCTGCTTTAGGGGTTCTGGCTTATGTGGGCTCCAAGCAATATCGATCACTTTTTCGCCCTCAATATGAGGCGGTTGTTAAGAGTCATCATTTACCCCTGCAAATCTGGCGTGCGGCGGCAGCCTCCGGCCAGCTCTTCTCAGACAGCTTGTGGATTTGGCGCAACCCAGCAAAGGCGCTCAAGCTAGTCGAGGTGCAGGACTGGGATTTGGTTGAGGCAGCCATTAATGAAGGTCATGGCTTAGTCATGCTCACTCCACACCTTGGTGGCTTTGAAATCATTCCTCGAGTCTTAGCCCAGCACTTCCCAGCCACCATCCTTTATCGCCCATCACGCCAAGAATGGCTTAACGAAGTGGTGGAAGAAGGTCGCGCCTATCCCAATATGCATTTTGTACCAACCAACCTCAATGGCGTTCGCCAAATGACACGCGCCCTCACTCGCGGAGAAGCCATTGGCATTCTTCCAGATCAAGTGCCTAGCGGCGGCGAAGGTGTTTGGGTACCCTTTTTCGGACGCCCTGCCTATACGACCCCTCTTCCTGCGCGCCTAGCCAATCGCAATAACACGCCGGTTGTGATGTTTACCGCTAAACGCAAAGGTCTTGGTAAGGGCTGGCTCATGCAAGCCAAGAGACTAGAACCACTGTCTGAAGACTCCACAGCTGCTGCCACCGAACTCAATGTCGCAATTGAAAATGCGATCCTAGTTGCACCCAATCAATTTATCTGGGCCTATAACCGCTACAAACATCCTAGCGGGGCAGAATTACCACCAAGCAATTAGTTAATAAATTTATAATTTATTCAGGATGGTCTGCTTACAAAACGTTTTTAATTTTCTGGCGCTGAACTTGCTGCGCCTATTTGCATTTCTGCCTTATGCCCTAACCATCTACATTGGCTACGGGCTTGGATGGCTAGCTGCCCACATTCCCAATGAACGCGCCAAGGTAGTTAAAACCAACTTACGCCTTTGCTTTCCCAATCTGAGCGAAGATGAAATTCATTCGCTTGCATTAGAACATTGGAAGTTATTCGGACGCAGCGTCATCGAGAGAAGTCGTATTTGGCTTGGAAGCGGAAAACAGATCACCGACATCGTCAGTATCAATTCTGAGATTACGCTGGGAGATCGCAAGCCACGACTCTTAATCAACCCTCACTTTGTTGGGCTTGAGGGCGGCTTCATGGCACTTTCTGTTTTGGCTAGTCAGCATGATTGGCCTCGTGGTGCTGGCCTCTACCAAAATATGAAGAATCCTTTTTTCAATCAAAAGATGATTGAATGGAGAAATCGTTTTGGTGGTAAATCGATTGAGCGTCAAAGTCGCTTACGTGATTTGATTCGCGAAATTCAAACGGGTAACTTTATTTTCATTGCGCCTGATATTGATCTTGGGCCACGCGACTCCGTTTTTGTCCCCTTCTTTGGAATCCAAACCAATACGATCACTTCAGTCTCGCGCTTAGCTAAGCTGAGTGGTGCAGAGGTCTGCCTCATGACTACGACTTTAGACCCCGATCGCAAAGCCTATATCTGCAATATCAGCGCCCCACTTCCCAACTTTCCGACGGATGATGTTGAAGCTGATACTGCACGACTAAACAAATACATCGAAGACCTTGTTCGCGAAAGGCCGGCAGAGTACTATTGGGTACACAAGCGCTTTAAACATAGGCCGCCTGGCGAGCCTAGCCTTTACAACTAATTGGAATTCTTTTGAGCACGAATTTAAATAAGCCTGCACGCACATTACGCTTCACCAAAATGCATGGTGCTGGCAATGATTTCATTGTGCTCAATGGGATTGATCAAGATCTCAGCAATATTACTCGTGAAGAGTGGCAAAAGCTTGCCCATCGCCAATTTGGTATTGGTGCCGATCAAATTCTGCTGGTTGAAAAAGCTACGCGCCCTGATGCCGATTTTCGTTATCGTATTTTTAATTCTGATGGTGGCGAGGTTGAGCAATGCGGCAATGGTTCACGTTGCTTTGTTCGCTTTGTGCTCGACCAAGGTCTTTCCACAAAAAATCCTTTGCGCGTAGAAGTAGCGCATACCGTTCTTACATTGAGATCTCATGATGATGGTCAGGTGGAAGTGGATATGGGCGCGCCGATTTTTGAGCATAGCCAAATTCCTTTTAACGCAAGCGGCTTAGCAAGTAAGCAAGAGTTTCATGAAATGCTCTACGCCCTGCCTATTGCTACGCCTGCTCCACACGATAGCTGGATCGGCGTTGTATCGATGGGCAATCCCCATGCAGTGCAAGTAGTGGGCGATGTTGATAGCGCACCCGTACTCGAAGAAGGTCCATCAATCGAAAAGGATTCGGTATTTCCAAAAAGAGTAAATGCTGGTTATATGCAAATCCTCAATCGCAATGAAATCAAATTACGCGTCTATGAGCGTGGCGCCGGTGAGACTCTAGCTTGCGGCACTGGTGCGTGCGCTGCAGTAGTCTCGGGCATTCGTCGTGGCTTAATCGACTCTCCCGTCAAAGTGCATACCCGTGGTGGCGATTTGCTAATTGCCTGGGGCGGCATGATCAATGAAGTTGCTCAGCCAGTCATCATGACTGGCCCAGCGATTACCGTGTTCGAAGGTGAAGCAACAATCTAAAGAGCGGAGCTGCTCTTTAGATTAAATCCCGTACTTCTCGCGATAGGCTTTTACTGCTGGCAAATAGTTTGTTAACTCTGCATTACTAGAGCTAGTTAAGAAAGCCATCAAGTCTGCCAAGTTTGCAATAGCCACTACCGGCAAGCCAAACTCTTGTTCAACAGCTTGTACTGCGGACTTGTCGCCAATCTCTGTAGCGGTTCCTGACTTCTCCATACGATCCAAAGCAATTAATACCGCTGCTGGCTCAGCACCTGCATCGCGAATCAACTTCACAGACTCGCGTACTGATGTCCCTGCAGAAATCACATCATCGATGATGACCACCTTGCCTTTAACTGGAGCGCCCACCAATGAGCCCCCCTCGCCATGATCTTTGGCTTCCTTGCGGTTGTAGGCATAGGGCACATTACGGCCAGCATCAGCTAAAGCGATTGCAGTGGCAGCGGCCAAGGTGATCCCTTTATAAGCTGGGCCATAAAGCATGTCGTATTGCAGGCCAGACTCTTGCAAAGCCTTGGCGTAATAACGACCCAAGGCGCTTAAGCGTGCGCCATCGTTAAATCCACCCGCATTAAAGAAATAAGGAGAAAGGCGCCCCGCTTTAGTTTTAAACTCCCCAAACGACAAAACATTTGCCTCCAGGGCAAATTGAATAAAGTTATCTTGATTAGAATTTTTTGAGCTCATAGGCCTATATGTTACGCATCATTTCTGCCAACCTCAACGGTATCCGCTCCGCGGTCAAAAAAGGCTTTATGCCATGGGTTGTGAAGCAAAAGGCGGACTTTGTCTGCATGCAGGAGCTCAAGGCTCAGCAAGACGATTTAGAAGATGCCATTCTCAATCCAGACGGTCTGCATGGCTTCTTTCATCATGCTGAGAAAAAGGGCTACAGCGGCTGCGGCATCTACACCCCACATAAGCCGGATGAGGTGCTCTACGGCTATGGCAATGAGGAGTTCGATGCCGAGGGTCGCTATGTCGAGGCTCGATTCAAAAAGCTCTCTGTCATCTCGGTGTATATGCCATCAGGCTCTAGCTCGCCAGAAAGGCAAGAGGCAAAGTATCGCTATCTCGATTCTTTTTTGCCACACCTAATTGACCTTAAGAAATCAGGGCGAGAAATTGTGCTGTGCGGCGACGTGAATATTGCCCACAACGAGATTGATCTCAAAAACTGGAAAGGCAATCTGAAGAACTCAGGATTTTTACCAGAAGAGCGTGCCTGGCTAACAAACCTATTTAGTCAAGTTGGTTACGTAGACGTTTATAGAGAGCTGGAGCCTGAAGCGACTGATACCTGCTACACCTGGTGGAGCAATCGCGGTCAAGCGTATGCAAAGAACGTGGGCTGGCGCATTGACTATCACATCACCACTCCGGGGATTGCGGGAAGCGCAAAGAATGCTGCTGTGTATAAAGATGAACGCTTCTCAGATCACGCACCACTGACGGTAGATTACGACTGGTCTATTTAGCAATCTCAGCGTCGTGTTTTTTAAACTCGACAACCTTAAAGTGGATTGTGAGCCAAATCAGAATTAATACTGGCGCACCAATAATTGCGGTGCTAATAAAAAAGTTTGAGTAGCCAAAGTGATTGACAAAGACGCCTGAAAATCCTGCTAACCACTTTGGCAATAAGAGCATCATCGAACTAAACAAGGCGTACTGCGTTGCAGAGTACTGAATATTTGTCAAAGCTGATAGGAATGCAATAAACGCGGCCGTAGCAATTCCGGAGCTTAAGTTGTCAGCAGAGATTACCCAGATCAAGCCATGTAAGTCGTGGCCTTGTGTAGCAAGCCAAGCAAACAATAAATTACTCACGGCCGATAAAATAGCGCCCAAGAATAAAATTCGCATCACACCATAGCGCAAGGTGAGAACACCACCAAGGAAGGCGCCCACCAATGTCATCACGACACCAAACACCTTGCTGACTGCTGCAACCTCATCTTTGGTGTAACCCATATCCACATAAAATGGATTAGCCATAATGCCCATCACCACATCACTAATGCGATAGATGGCAATTAAAGACAAAATCAAAATAGCATGCCATCCGTAACGCTTAATAAAATCTGCAAATGGCTCAATCAAAGTTTGGTGCAGCCATGCTTTTGCATTGCGGGCTTTTGCTAACTCAATGCGCACTGGCTCCTTACTAAACAGGGTAGTGACCACACCCACACCAATCGAGAGCGCCATACAGAGATAGGCAAATTGCCAGGCAGCTGGATCGTAACCAGTAGCGCCTGATTCAGCACGGGCGGCCAACCAAAGAACGCCAGCACCAGACCAAATTAAAGCCAGTCGATAGCCTGTTTGATAGGTAGCAGCTAAAGCTGCTTGATGATTGCTATCCGCAGACTCAATCCGAAAAGCATCTAAAGCAATGTCTTGCGTTGCAGAGCCAAAGGCAACCAGGAGCGCGCACCACACAATTGGCGTGAGCTGAACTTTGGGGTCAATGCTGGCCATACCCACAAGACCAAGCACAATCAGTAACTGTGCAAAAAGAAGCCAACTACGCCGTCTGCCAAAAAATCTTGATAACAAGGGAATAGATAGTCGATCTACCAAAGGCGCCCACATCCACTTAAACGCATAGATCAAGCCAACCCAAGTGAGATAACCAATCGTGCTGCGGTCAATGCCGGCTTCTCTTAGCCAAAAGCTGAGAGTTCCTAAAATTAGTAGTAGAGGTAGACCTGCAGAGAAGCCCAAGAAGAGCATTCGGAGACAAGGCCATTCGAGATAAACCCGAAAATCTTTCAGCCAGGACTCAATCGTACTAAGCACGTCGAACGCGGAACAGCGCTAGGCTTCCAAAAAGATTGGGCATCAAGGTAACCTGACGGCCCTCGTGCAAGATACATTGATCCAAAATTTGCAAGCCTAAGCTCGAAGCCAGCTTTTCAAAATCAGCTACTGTGAGAACACGCACGTTAGGTGTGTTGTACCACTGGTATGGCAAGCTCTTAGAGACGGGCATGCGGCCAAAGCCAACAGCCAAGCGGTGTGACCAATGGCCAAAGTTCGGGAAAGAAACAATTGACTCTTTGCCAACTCGAACTACTTCACGCAAGATCTTTTCAGTTTCATGAATGGTCTGCAATGTCTGTGAGAGCACTACCGTATCAAAGCTATTGTTCTCAAAGAGCGCTAAGCCCCCTTCAAGATTTTGCTGAATGACATTCAATCCTTTTTGCACGCATGAAAGCACACGTGCATCATCAATCTCTACGCCGTAGGCATGAACCGGTTTTTTCTTTTGCAAATATTCCAAAAAGCTGCCATCACCGCAACCGAGATCTAGCACTTCACTATTGGGCGCAATCCAGTTCGCTATTGCGGCAAAGTCTGCGCGCTTCATGATTTAGCCTCTAGCATTTGTTCAAAATAAGCACGAATCAGATTGTGATAACGAGGGTCATCTAACAAGAAAGCATCGTGCCCGTGTGGCGCATCAATCTCTGCATAACTTACTTCACTCTTGTTGCTGAGCAAGGATTGCACAATCTCGCGACTGCGATTTGGCGGGAAGCGCCAATCTGTAGAGAAGCTCACAACTAAAAACTTGGCTTGCACTTCGGCTAAGGCGCGATTCAAGCTGCCCTCGTAACGACGAGAAGGATCAAAATAATCTAATGCTCTGGTAATCAGCAAATAGGTGTTGGCATCAAAGTAAGTGGAAAACTTATCGCCCTGATGACGCAAATAACTTTCAACCTCAAATTCAACATCAAAGCTAAAACGATAGTCTTGAGATTCACCGTTAGGCCTTTGCAGCTCGCGCCCAAACTTTTCTGCCATGTCATCGTCAGATAAATAGGTGATATGACCAACCATACGAGCCAGTTTTAAGCCACGCTTTGGTACCACACCATGCTCGTAGTAATTACCGCCATGAAAATCTGGATCAGACAAAATGGCATTACGCGCCACCTCATTAAAGGCAATGTTCTGCGCACTCAGCTTTGGTGTTGATGCAATTACTAAGCAATGCGCAAGGCGTTTTGGGAACTGAATTGACCAAGCCAATGCCTGCATGCCACCTAAGCTGCCGCCCATTACTGCAGCAAAGCGACGAATGCCCAACTTATCAGCTAAGCGCGCCTGAGTATTAACCCAATCTTCCACCGTAATGACTGGGAAGTCTGCGCCATAAGGCTTGCTAGTAGCCGGATTGATGCTCATTGGACCCGTGGATCCGAAACAAGAGCCTAGGTTATTAACACCAATAACAAAGAAGTGATCGGTATCAACAGGCTTACCCGGACCAATCATGTTGTCCCACCAACCAATATCACTTGCATCATCGGGATTGGGGCCAGCCACATGGTGTGATGCATTTAATGCATGACAAACCAGTACAGCATTACTTTTATCGGCATTGAGTTTGCCGTAAGTTTCAATAACTAAATCGTAGCCCGATAAGATGGCGCCACTTTGCAAAGGCAAGGGCTCGGCAAAGTGGATAGTGTTTCTAGAAAGGTGTAGCTCGCTCATTCGGATAGAAGAATGCGAAGACTAATATCAGACGCTTCTGTTGGAAGCTTCTTAAAGCCGCTACGAGCAAAACGGTGCCAGCGACCCAAAACATAACTCATCAACATGGCTGCACGGATACTCACTTCATCTTGAGACACGTTTGCCCATGTGCCACCCTGAGTTTGCGCAATACGCAATGCCTGCTTTAAAGAAGCCTCTACGCGATCAAGCACTTGGGTAATCCGCTCTTGCAAACGGTCATCCTCTTGCAATAAAGCATCGCCCAAAAGGACGCGAGTCATGCCAGGATTCTTTTCAGCAAAGAATAAAAGCATCTGCAAAATACCGCGGGCTTGTGCAAGTCCAGACTCTTCTTTCTGATTAATCTGATTAATCAGACCAAAAACTGTTTGCTCGATAAAAGAAATCAAGCCTTCAAACATCTGCGCCTTACTGGCGAAATGTCGATAGAGTGCTGCTTCTGAAACTTGAATTTTTGCTGCTAGAGCCGCAGTAGTAACACGCTCACCCTTAGGGTTTTGCAACATCTCAGCCAACACCTGCAATATCTGGAGGCGGCGCTCGCCAGGGCGTGGACGCTTACGTGTCTTACCCTCTTCGGCAGCTGTCGCTTCGATCTCTGATGCAGTAGGGTCTAAAGAATCACGCATGTCTATATCTCTTATTCAACTCTTAGCGGGAGCGAATCATTGTTCCAAACGCTTGCTCTGTCAGAATCTCTAACAATAAAGAGTGCTCGATTCGTCCATCAATAATGTGAACTGAATTCACGCCACTCTTTGCGGCATCCAATGCCGAGGAAATCTTTGGCAACATTCCGCCAGAAATCGTGCCATCAGCAAATAGGCCATCAATCTCACGTGCAGTTAAGTCTGTTAAGAGCGTGCCGTTTTTATCCATCACACCAGGAATATTCGTCATCATGACCAATTTCTCTGCATGCAAAATTTCGGCCATCTTGCCAGCTACCAAGTCAGCATTGATGTTGTAAGCCTGACCTTCTTCGCTAAATCCAATTGGGGAGATCACCGGAATAAAGGCATCGTCTTGCAATGCTTTTACAACTGCTGGGTTAATTGCTTCGATTTCACCAACAAAACCTAAATCAATCGTTCCGCCAGCTTTCTTCTCATCAGCAACCAACATTTTCTTGGCACGAATCAAGCCACCATCTTTACCAGTCAAGCCAACAGCCTGACCGCCAAAGTGGTTGATCAACATCACGATGTCTTGCTGCACTTCACCGCCGAGAACCCACTCCACCACTTCCATGGTTTCTTCATCGGTAACACGCATACCTTGAATAAAGGTGCCAGTCTTGCCAATCTTTTTGAGGGCCTCATCAATTTGCGGTCCACCACCGTGAACGACAACTGGGTTCATACCAACCAGCTTGAGCAAGATGACATCGCGCGCAAAACTTTCTTTGAGGCGCTCTTCAACCATAGCGTTTCCGCCGTACTTAATGACGATAGTCTTACCGTGATACGCACGAATGTAAGGCAAGGCCTCGGCCAAAATCTCCGCCTTAAGTAGTGGAGAGATTTCGCTAATAGATGGAGATTGCTTTGTCATTGCTACTTTTTTATTTGATCTGGTAATTAATCGCCAAACAACTTTTGACGAAGCTCGCGACGCTCTTGCGCCTCGAGAGAAAGATTGGCTGTTGGACGAGCAATTAAACGGTTCAAGCCAATCGGCTCACCAGTTTCTTCGCACCAACCGTAATCACCAGACTCAATGCGGGCCAAAGCCTGCTCTACTTTTTTCAATAACTTGCGCTCGCGATCACGTGTGCGCAACTCAAGAGCGTGCTCTTCTTCAATCGTTGCGCGATCCGCAGGATCAGGAACCAAAATGTTTTCACGCAAATGCTCTGTGGTCTCAGAAGCATTTTTCAAAATATCGTCTTTTAAGGTCAGAAGCTTTTGGCGGAAAAAATCAAGTTGAGCCGCATTCATATAGTCCTTTTCGGACATCTTGAGCAATTCAACTTCTGTTAAAGGGGCACCCTTAGCAGCCTTTGCACTTGCAGCCTTACTAGGTGCTTTTGCTGTAGCCGTAGATTTCGTTGGTGTTTTTACCGTCATTTCATTCTTTCCATGGATCTAAACCATTATTACTTCATTCTGCCAAACTTTTACTACCCTTTTGCCAATATTTACCAATATTGACCGTGGCGCCGGATTGTACTTGATATTTGCTAGGCCAAGCACCCCTCAAGCCCAGCCAGCAGGGTGTCTTTAGGTAAATCGATGCCAATAAAGACCATCCGAGTTTGCTTTGGTTCGGCGCCCCAAACACCTGCTAAATCGCTCCCCATCATCTGATGGACGCCCTGGAACACGACTTTTCGGTTACTACCCTTCACATAGAGGACGCCTTTGTAGCGCAACATCTTCTCTCCAAAGACCTCCAAAATGCCTCCTAGGAAGTCCTCTAATTTTTTATGATCAAAGGGTTTATCACTACGAAAAACGAAGGATTGGATACGGTCTGTATGGCCCGCATGGCCATGATGGTCGTGACTATGGTCATGGCCACAAGTGCTGTGATCATGGTGGTCATGGCTGTGATCGTGGCCACAAGTAGCGTGGTCATGATCGTCTTGTTCCAAGAAGTGAGGGTCAATATCGAGCTTCGCATTCAAATTAAAGCCCTTGAGATCCAAAACGGCATCCAAAGGAACCACGCCCTTAGAAATACCCTGAATTGGGGCGCGAGGATTCATATGCATTAAGCGATTACGTAAGGCATCAACTTCCGCAGGCGTCACCAAATCGGTCTTAGTGATGAAGATTTGATCAGCAAAGCCTACTTGACGTTGTGCTTCCTCATGCTCAGTCAATTGCTGTGGGCCGTGCTTGGCATCCACAAGAGTGACTACCGCATCTAATACGTAATGATCCGCAACGTCATCATCCATAAAGAATGTTTGTGCCACTGGCCCTGGATTAGCCACACCAGTAGTCTCGATGACTACGCGATCAAAGCTAATCTTTTTATCTTTGCGCTGCTCCCACAATGAGTTGAGCGCCTCAACCAGATCACCACGAATCGTGCAGCAAATACAGCCATTGCTCATTTGGACAATGTTCTCTTGATTGTCTTGAACCAAGATGTCGTTATCAATATTCTCTTCACCGAACTCGTTTTCAATCACAGCAATTTTTTTGCCGTGCTCTTCAGTCAAGATATGTTTG
>ERZ1034363.1023-NODE-1023-length-16980-cov-3.045613_pt1 | contig 16980 bp, 27 predicted proteins | sample MGYA00520616_ERZ1034363 | MGnify/ENA primary metagenome ERZ1034363 (study PRJEB33736, sample SAMEA104284506) | Azolla filiculoides | biome: Urban; feature: Water surface; material: Ditch water | place: Netherlands | collected 2015-10-28 | depth 0-0.1 m ...
AAATCGGGAGGCGTACCACATTAGCCAAACGATTTAGGGTTTTCTCATTTAACTAAATAGTTTATAGGTATCTTAAAACCTTTATAAAATGGAAAAATTAGAAATAAAGTTTTTTGATATGATTTATACAGAAGACTACATTAAGGTTCAGAAAGAAACATATCCTTCAAGTGGTAAAGATTATATTTTAATTACTATTAAAACAATAGATAGCGAATTTGAACAAGAAATATTAATAGACAAATCAACTGCAATTAAATTAGCTAAAACACTACGCACTGAAATAAATAAAATAACAGAAAGCGAGGTTAAAAGTGAGTAAAAGACTTCCTTACTTTCAATTTGAACCAGCAGAGTATTTGGCTGGAGATATAATGTTTTGTTCTTATGCTTCACAAGGTATATTTAATAATATTTGTGCCTTATATTGGCAAAAAGATTGTCAATTAAGTTACTCACAATTGATAAAAAGATTAGGTAATGAAGAACTTATAAAAGAACTAATACAAGAAAAAATAATCAAAGTTGACAAAGATGCTATTATTATAAATTTTCTTGATGAACAATACAACAAAGCTACTTCAAAATCAAATGTAAACTCTGAAAATGGAAAAAAAGGAGCGTTAAAAAGATGGCGAAAAGATAGCGAAAGTATAGCCACGCCATTAAATAATAATAGCGAAAGTATAGCATTAAGAGAAGATAATATAAAAGAAGATAATATAACAATAACATCTAATGTTGGTGTTATTGAATTTAATGATTCCTTTAATATCTGTCTATTTGATGAACAATGGAAAGAAGATATTGAGCGAATGTATAAAGTCGATAAAGATAAGATTAAGTTTGCTTTAAATGAATTTAAAACACATTGCGGAACTATTGGAGAAAACAAACCTAAAACACTAAACCAATTTAAAAAACACTTTACAAATTGGGTACGAGTTAAAAAACAATATCAAGACAGATTATGAAAATTAAAGAAGCTATTAACAGACTTGGTTACACAATATCAAAACAAAATAAACCAAACTCAACAGATGCAGAGGCTTTAAATTCAATTATTGAGTTTATGAATTTATCTAATAAGCAAGTTGTAAAAGAAAATGAGTTACTTGCAAAAATGTATTGCTTTGTTTTAAAAGATTTTTTATTCTATTACAAAAATGTAAACTTTGCAAGTAAACAAATAAACAAAGATATACTTTCAAAACCTTTACAATATCATTTAGAATGTTTAAAAATCAATTTAGATACAAACGAGTTGACAAACTTTTTAGAAGAAAATAATAGTATTAATATCGATGCTTTTAAAGAATCAAATGAAACTTGGAAAATGGATAACGTAATTGCAAACTTTGAATTTAATTTCAATTTAGCACTAAATACTTATAAAAATGTTTGAGCCAATTAAGATAGAAGAAACGCCTCAATTAATTACAAATGAAATAGACTTTAAAAAGATATTTCAAGATGCTTTAATTGATCCAAGCGAAGAAATAAAACAACAACCGATAGCTATTTCAATTCGTGAAAGCGAATACAAAGGCACAAACTATCCTATTCCGTTTGGTTCTTATGGTGATTTTAGTTGTATAGTTGGAGCAAGTAAGTCAAGAAAAACATTTTTTAAATCTATGATTGAAGCTGGTTATATTGGTGGTAAATCTAATTTATTAAATCCATCAATAAAAGGTCATAATAATCAAAATAAATTTGTAATTTCGTTTGATACAGAACAAAGTAGTTTTCATACGCAAAGAGTACAAAGACGAGTTTTAGAAATGATAGGCGGAAACTACGAATATTATAAAACATTTTGTTTACGACAATACACACCGAAAGAGCGTTTTGACTTTATAGATTGGATAGTTTACGAAAGCGAGTTTAAAGATAAAATAGGCTTAATGTCAATCGATGGATATGTAGATTTGGTAACTGATTTTAATAGTTTAGAACAATCAACTGGTTTGACTGAAAAGCTACTACAATGGACTGCAAAAGGTCAAATGCATTGTACTGGAATATTACATAAGAATTTCGGAACTGCAAAGCCAGTAGGTCACGTTGGAAGTAGTGTTTTAAAGAAAGCGGAGACAGTTGTTTTTATAGAAAAAAACGACAACACAACAGCTGCTAAATGCGAGTACTCAAGAAATATACCTTTCGAGCCTATTAACTTCGATGTAAATAAAGATTGGCTACCTTATGAAACTGATAACGAAAATTTAACAAGTGACAAATGGATATAAAAGAAAAACCTTGTAAAGGAATTGGCAAAGCAATAAGTGTAAAAGGATGCGGAACAAAAACAAAGTATAGGACTTTTGGTTTATGTAATAATTGCCTTTCTGATTTTCTTTTTGATACAGATGCAGGAAAACTAATATTTGAAAAACGTATTATTCCAAAAGCTAAAAACAACGTAAGCAAAGAGCAAAAGAAAAAAGATAGTGAAACACGTGAAAGTTTGAAAACGCTTTCAGATTACTCAAAAGAACTACAAAAAGAAATTAATACAATAGTTCGATTAATCGATAAAGATTTTATTTGTATATCAACTGGAAAACCATTAAACGAAAAATACGATGCAGGACATTTTTATTCGGTTGGAAGTAATCCATCGTTACGCTTCAATCTTTTAAATATTTACGCTCAATCGGTTTATGCAAATCAATACTTATCAGGCGACCAAATTAATTTTATAAATGGAATTAAGGAAAATTATGGAAGTGGTCTTAAATCGATTGTATTACGTCTTAAATCACAATATAAAGTAATTAGATTAAATAAAGATGACTTAAAAGAAAAAACACAAATTGCAAGGTCATTAGTAAAACATTTAAAACTCGAAAATAAAACTTATAATTCAGTTGAAAGAATTGAGTTAAGAAAAAAGTATAATAAAATAATAGGAATTTATGACTAAACCTAAACCCACCAAGCCCACAATAGAAGACAAACAAAAAGAACTAAACTATCTTTTAGTAAACGATAGGGAAAATCCGAGAGTTGAGGTGTTGAAGAAAGAGATTGAATATTATAATTACGGAATAAGATGAGCGATATATTAAAATACAAATACTATAAAATACAAAACGCTATTTGGTTACAACAAACCGATGATAAAAGAACTAATTACGGAACTAATTCAGAGCAATATTTTTTAGAATGTTATCGGGAATATTTAAGAATATGTGAGGCAAACAATAATTATGTTAAAAAAGTAAACGATACTATTTATAAAATCAATTATGGCGGTGAGTTTAGTAAAGGCGGTAAAGAAAATTATAATAATAAAATTGCTGAAAACCTATCAAAATATTTAGATATTTGTTATAAAAATTATTTAGAATGAATATAAATTACATATAATATTTGCAAACAAATAATATTTGATTATCTTTACATCATAATAATAAACAAATAGAAATTATGAGAACTGCAACAATAGAAGATTTTAAAGTAGGTAATGTATTATATATGAAAAATGGGGGTTATGCTTTTTCAATAAATGAAAAGTATGATGATGGAATTTGGAACACAAGAGAGGGGAAGGTTTTATTTGAATCAGAGGCTAATTTTTATGATGTAAATGAAACAAAATAATTACACACCTATTAAGTGCTACAAGACAAAAGTAGCACTTAATTTAGGCGATTTTGTAGAAGATATGCAAAAAAGATGCGGAATACTACAATGGGATGAAGATTTTAATATTTATTATATTAAACCAGTTAATGGTGGTAAAATTAAAACTCAACAATTTATTAAAATAGATAAATTATCTGATTTTAAAATAGATACAACAAAAGTAGAATGTAGAAAAAATCACTTAAAAAAGAAATGGTAAATAATAATATTAAACGCTCTGTAGGTCAACCAAAGAAACCAAACAACATTCTTTATCAACGTCGATTTGATAAATCTTTAGTAACTAAAATGGATGAGTATTTAAATGAGTTAAAAAAAACTTGTGAATTAAATAAAAATAACTAACTTTGTTAAATGTTAGAAGAATTATCTAAAAATCATAAGCATTGGTTAAGTATTGCATATCAAATATGTAAGGATAAAGACTACGCTAATGATTTAGTTCAAGATATGTATTTAAAACTTTACAATTGTGATAAAGATATTAACGAATGGTATATTTATCGAGTTATAAAAAATATGTATCTTAACACTTTAAAATCTAACAAAGAGAATTATACTTTAGATTTTGATGTTCCAATAAGTGAGTTTGATATTGAGCCGATGGATGACGTGGAAATAATGAATAGTATTTTTGAAACATCGCCAACTTATAGAAAGATAATAATTGAAAGCATAGCAGAGGATGGAATTATGAATTTTTGCAGACAAAGCAAAATATCTTATCCAATGGTAAAAAGAAACCAAGAATTTTTAAAAACAGAAATATGTCAAAGAAAAAAGAATCTAGGACTGATGTAGTTAACAATTGCAATAATTGTACTAACATAGAATGGATAAAAAAAGATTTTGCTTTTCATAATCCAAGAAAGTTAACACAAGAGGAGAAAGATAGTTTGCAATATCTAACAGATGAAAACGCTGTTGAATTATATAATAATGTTTTTGGCACAACTATTGAAGAACCTACCGAAAACGTTTTAAAACAAATTAATAACAAACTTAATCTATTAGCAAGTTATGACTAATAAACAAATCGTTTTAATTATAGTAGCCTATTTACTATCAATTGTAACTTGTGCTTATTTTAATCAGAGCGAAATAGCTTTTGGATTAATGATATTAGGTTATATATTTATTGAAAGATTATGAAAACTAATTATACAATTATAATAGTATTTTTATTATTTTTAGCATCAATAACAATTTTAGCAATATATAAACATTACATAATTTCAACATTTTTAATAATATTATTAGCAAACTTAAATATAGAAACAGATGAAAACTAAAATATTAATATTATTTATCGTATTATTTTCATTCGGCGCAAGTTGTACACCAGATGAATTACCAAACCCTGATTGTAATTGTGGAACTATAACCGAAAAGATAGTTTTTCAAATCCCTAACAATGTATTCACAAAGATTAAAGTAAAAAACAATTGTGATAATACTATTAAAGATTTACAACTTACAGGGAATAGAACTGATTTAGTAATTGGTAATGAATATTGTAATGATTAAACAAGAAATAGACTTCTTAATTAAAGAAACAAAAGATAAAGAGCAAATGAAAACGTTATGTATTTCAGAACTCGATTATCTTAATTTATGTACTTTAAAGAAGCGTAAAAAAATGAAAGTGTATAAAGGTTTTGATATATGCTATACTAAATTAATTCCAGTAGTATTAGTATATTTAATGCCTTTAACAATAGATGAGATAAAAGCTAAAATGTTTATTGATTAATCAATTTAATTCAATGGAAAAAGTAAAAGGAGGTGCGAGAGAGGGCGCAGGACGTAAAAGCAAAGCGGAGGAGCAATCATTAATAGAAAAGCTTACTCCATTAGAGCCGAGTGCATTTAAAGCGCTTACAGAAGCTATAGAAGAAAAAAAAGATTGGGCAGTTAAATTATATTTCAATTATATGTATGGTATGCCTAAACAAACTATTGACCAAAAGACAGAATTAAAGATACCAACTATCGATATGAATGAATGGAAATAAACAAACCACATTTAACGAGTTATCAAAAAGCAATACTATTTTCTTTAGCAAGGTTTACAATAACCGAAGCGTCTACAAAAGCAGGTAAAACACATTCTCATATTATTTGGTTATTTGGTAAAGCACACGAATACGAGAAAGCACAAGGTAAAAATTATTGGTGGGTTGCTCCTGTTTATAATCAATCAAAAATAGCATTTAAAAGATTAAAAAGAAACCTCATTCAATATGGGGTTTATTCGTTTAATGAAAGCAATTTAATTATTATTTGTCCCAATGGAGCAGAGATACATTTTAAATCTGCTGATAATCCTGATAACTTATACGGAGAGGATGTTTACGCTTGTGTATTTGATGAAGCACCAAGAGCAAAAGAGGAGGCTTGGTTTGCTTTGCGTTCTACATTAACAGCAACAAAAGCACAATGTAAAATTATCGGGAACTTTGGAGGAATATCTAATTGGGTACATAAGTTAAAAGAGAAAGCTAAAACAGATAAAGAATATGAATATTTTAAGGTTACTTGTTGGGATGCAATTAGAGAAGGCATATTAGATGAAGCCGAAGTTTTACAAGCGAAAAAAGATCTACCTGCTAAAATATTTAGTGAATTATATGAAGCCGAAGCGAGTGAAGATGAAGGACAATTAGTAATGAATGAAAGCATAATGAAATTGTTTTCAAATACTCATATTGAAGATGGTGTTAAATATATTACAGGAGATATAGCGAGGTTAGGAAAAGACAAAAGCGTCTTTATGGTTTGGAATGGTTTTAGAGTTGAAAAGATAATTGAGTTAGGTGTTTCAAAAGTAAACGAAAGCGTTGATGTTATAAATAATTTAGCAAGTGAATATAATGTAAATAGAAATAATATAATAGTAGATGAAGATGGAGTCGGAGGAGGCGTTAAAGATTATCTAAATTGTATTGGATTTGTAAATAATTCAAAGCCTATAAAAATAAAAGGAAAAGAAGAGAACTTCTCTAATTTAAAATCACAATGCTATTATAAATTAGCAGAGTATTTAAACAGAAATGAAATGTATGTTGATTGTGATAGTAAACAAGAACAATTATTGTCAGAGGAGTTAGAAATGGTTAGGTTAGCAAAAGAAACAGACGCTAATAAAATTTCGTTATTAAGTAAAGATGAAATTAAAAAACGCATTGGGCGTTCTCCTGACTATAGTGATGCTTTAATGATGCGTATATACTTCGAGTTAAAGTCAACAGGAAAATATATTTTTGATTATTAATTTATTAATTAACACGTAAAAAATTGTTATTATAATATGAGATTGACAATACCAACAGAGCAGAGCGAAATAACAATTGAGCAATTTATAAAATACAACCGCTTAATAAGATTAGAGAACATTTCAGAGTTTGCTTTAATGATAGGAATCGTTGCTATATTCTGTGATATTACAACAGACAAAGCAATGGAAATTCCTTTTAACGAGGTTAAAGAAATAGCAAACCAATGTATTGAAGTTCTTAACAAAGAAGTAGAACAGAAACGAGTTAACGAATTAACTTTTGATAACTTTGGTTTCATTCCTAATTTAGATAATATCACAGCAGGAGAGTATATCGATTTGGATAAGTATGCAGGAGATTTTGAAAACTATCATAGGTTTATGGCTGTTGCTTTTAGACCGATAACAAAGAAAGTGTTTAACGATTATTCGATTGAAAAATACGATGGTTCGGATAAGTATGCAGGTCAAATGTTAAAAGCTCCTTTAAGTATGTTATTAAGTTCACAGGTTTTTTTTTACAATTTAAGCAAGGAATTACTGAAAGCTACGAGGGATTATTTACAACAACCGACAGCGGAGATAGAACAATTGGAGAAAGCTTTGCAACAAAATGGGGTTGGTATCAATCAATTGACTCAGTCGCTACAGGACGCAGAATTGAATTTGGAAAAGCTACAATGCTCAACGTTCACGAGTTTTTAAATGATTTAGAATATAGAATTGATTTAGCAAAAGAAAGTAAAAGACAATTAAATAATAAGTAAATGGAAAATATAAAGTCATTAGATGAAATAATTGAATTAGTAAAACTAAAAAAAGATATTGATTTTATAGGTTTACAAATTATAAATAAGTCAGATTGTGGGGTTCAATTAGAATATGATAAAATTAAATTATTAGCTAAAAAATATAATTTAAAAATAGATTCTAAAATATTAGAATTTATATCTGTAATATTAAAAGATAACGAGTAAATGGAATTTCTAACAACTATAAACTATTTAAAGGGATTACTTGAAAGTGATATCGATGTCGCTTTAGTAACTCATGGAGTTAGTAACGATATTGATTTAGATAAAAACGGAAACTATCCACTTGCTCACATTCAATTATTAAATTTCAATCCACAACAACAACAGGGAGTTATTAGTTTCTTATTTGAAATTCATATCTTAAAGATTAGAGATATTAATAAAGTTCCATCGACAGATAAATGGTTACGAAACGATAACGAGTTACAAAACTATGATGACACTATAGCAATAGCAAATAGATTATTTGCAAGGTTAAGAAACTTAAATGATTTAGATATTGAGTTATTAAGCAACACCCAACCCGAAGTATTAAGTTTAGCTTTTACAAATATGTTAGATGGTTGTATGTTTCAAATTGAATTAGGAATTACAAACGATGTCGATGGATGCAGTTAAAACAGAAAGCACTTTACAATCTTTTAATAAGTATGTTATCCAACAAGCGAGAACAAACTTAACAAAAGGTAGGCACAACGTAGATAAGAAACTTTACAATAGTTTAAAAGGTTTTATTTCTGTTGCTCCGAGAAGTTTTAGTTTAGCTTTTGAGATGGAGGATTACGGTAAGTTTCAAGATTTAGGAGTTAAAGGAAAATTTAGTAGTACAAAAGCACCGAATAGTCCTTTTAAGTTTGGAAGCGGTACAGGACAAAAAGGTGGTTTAACAAATGGAATAGTTAATTGGGTAACAAAGAAACGTTTTCAATTTAAAGATAGACAAACAGGAAAGTTTTTAAGTTATAAAGAAACCGCTAATTTAATCAGTCGAAGCATTTATAGAACAGGAATAAAACCGACAGAATTTTTTAGTAAACCTTTCAATAATGCTTTTAAAAAATTACCTGACGATTTGATTGAAGCATACGGATTAGATGTAGAAACATTTTTACAATATACGATAAACAATGGCAAAAAAAGTTGAGATAAGATTAGGAGATAACCCAAGTAATAACGATTATGTTGCTTTTAGACCTGTGGTACCGAGTGAGTTTTACGCAAACCTTACTTCGTTTATTTATAGAACAACTCCAACAAGTGGCTATGTAACTATTGGTGCTACAAAATTAGATAGTATAACTAACTTGTTTAACTTTGCAACTACTTACTATTCGAGTTATGCGTGGGTTTCAGTAACGCAAGTTACCAACGGAATTGATATTTTATTAAATGCACCCGATGTAACCTTTGACACTATAGGGACACCGATTGTAGGAGATTTAACTTTATCGTTTATCGATGTAAGTATTGAACCTTTTACAAGAGATAACATTATCCTTTCAAGAAGTCCTTATAATTTAGATATACAGCCGACAATGGCTTTCGATATTGCTACTTTAAATATGAAAGTTTATCGAGGTACAGCAACAACAGACGCACCAAGTACAGATACTTTTACGTTATCAAAGTCAGTTATCCAAGCAGGTCAAACACGAATTAATTTTGAAGTTTCAAAGTTTGTAAATGATTATTGTAAAAGCAATATACCAACATTTGGAACAACAGGAGTTCATACGTCTACGAGTTATGATAGTGTTTGGTTAGATGCTGAAATTAATGCTTATTATTTAGGAACTAAAATCGGTACTTCTAACAAACAATATTTGGCTATTGATGGCTTTGGATATCATACAGAATTATATAATCCTAAACTAACTAAAAACGTATTGAGCACAAATACAACTCACATAGTTTATGCAGGTTCTGATTATCCTTTGTACTTTGTTTCAAAAGATTTAGTTTCAATTACTATCGATGGTAGTAGTGTTTCTTTTACTTTAGACGACACTATTAACAATCAGATAATAGCTTATGTAAATATAGGTAGTTATATTAGTACTCAATCGAGTTTTACAGCGGTTTTTAATTACGGAGCAACAACAGAAACACACACTTTTATAGTTAAAAACGCTTGTAAATATCCATTATATAATGTTTTCTTTAAAAATAAATTTGGTTTTTGGCAAAGTATTCCTTTTAACTTGCGTTCAAAATCAACTATTAATGTAGAAAGTTCAGATTATATGCCTGTCGTTTCAACTTATGGCGCTTATTCTTTACAATCACATAATAAAAAATCATTCCAACCGAGCGCAAAAGAAATAATAACACTAAATACAGACTACATTCCTGAGTATTATAATGATATTATTGAAGAAATGATGTTATCGGAGTTTATTTATGTAGAAAATAATGGTGTTTATTTGCCTGTAAATCTAAATAAAAAGTCTATGGATAAGAAAACCAAAATGTTTGATAAACTTATTCAATATACTTTTGACTTTGAGTATAGTTTTAACTTAATGAATAGCGTAATATAATGGACGTACAAGTATATTTAAAGACTATCGACGGATTAAGCTACGAAAGATTAGATTTATTTCAAGATGAAAAGATTGAGATTAATTTAAACGTTAAAAACTTATCTGATATATCGAAAGTTCGTGCAGATTTTACGCAAAGTTTTTCTATTCCAACAAGTCCAAACAATAACACTCTTTTGTCTTATTGGTTTGATGCTGATGTAGACGGAACATTTAACGCAAACATTAGAATTGATGCTTATATCGAAGTGAATAGTATTCCTTTTCGTTTCGGTTCGGTACAATTAGAAAGTAGTAAGTTAAAAAACGGATTACCATATTCATACTCAATTACTTTTTATGGTAATAGCGTAAACTTATCAGATAAGTTTGCAGATGACTATTTACGTGATTTAGATTTAAGTGCATACAACCACGACTATACAAGTAGCGTTATAGATACAATTAACGATAGTTCAATTCATAGCGGTAACATATATTATCCTCTTATTAATTGTCGTACTTATATGGATTATGGAAGTAATGCAGACCACGATTTAAAAAAGAACGGAAACACAATTACCTACAAAGATTTTAAACCTGCTATTCGTGATTTAAAAATTATTGAAGCTATTGAAACTAAATACGGAGTTACATTTTCACGTGATTTTTTTGACAGGTCAATTTTTTATAATTCGTTTCTTTGGTTGCATAAAGAAAGTGGACAAATGAAAACGAGTTCTACTGCTTTAGCTGTTGACTTTAATAGTATTTCTGTTATTACAGCAGATTGGAGTGTAACAACACCAGAAGTTAATACAACAACTGACAGCGTTAAAATAGATTGGCAAAATAATTTCCCTGTTACATCATTAATTCAACATAGATTTTGCACAATTATTTATAAAATTACAACCGCCTCAGTTTATAATTATAAGATTGAGGTTTTCGATAATGGAGTGTTGTACGAAACACATACAGGATTGAATGGTAATAGTCAAATATTAGTGTACCAAAATGGTTACGCAAGTGATAACTCAAATCATTTATTTACTTTTAAAGTATCTTCTATTGAGGGGAATATAACATTTACATCATTGTTAATTTATATAGGTGCATTAGTTTTTGATAGTATAAAAAGAGATATTCGTATGAGTTCTGGAAGTCAAACAACATCAAATGCAATACTAAAAATTAACGAGCAAATACCTGAGATAAAAGTAAAAGATTATTTTTCAAGTTTAATAAACCAATATAATTTAATTATAGTTCCTAAAAGTTCTACAGAATATTATATTGATACTTTAGATAATTGGTATAGTAAAGGTAAAGCATACGATATAAGTAGTTTAGTTGATTTAAAAGATATTACTATAACCCGACCGAAAGTAAAAAAACGTATTGACTTTCTTTATCAAAAATCTGATACTATTTTAGCTAAACAATACTTCGATAATAATCAGTTAAGTTATGGAGATTTAAAAGCTACTTATAATATCACAGGCGATGAAATGAAAATTGAAACGCAGTTTGAGAATATGTTATTTGAAAGATTAACAGATAGTTCAACTTCTACACAAACAGATTTACAATGTGGGTTCGCTGTAGACATAAATAACAACCCAATTAAAGGAAAACCTATTCGCTTTTATCGTAACGGATTAGAAAGCGACCACGTACATATTGACCATATAGATAGAACAGGGGTTTGGCACACATCAACAGAGGATAATATAGTTTTTGAGCAGGTTACTTGTTCAATGAATTTCGGAGCAGATAATTCGAGTTATTTTTATAGTCCGATTGTTACGGGATTATACTACAACTTTTGGAAAACTTACATCGAGGATTTATATAACAAAAAAACGAGAGTATTAAATTTAAAATGTAAGTTACCTATTAGAATACTTTACAATTTAGGTTTAAATGATAGGTTTGTAATAGGAGATTATAAGTATAAAATTTCAAGTATTAAAAGCGATTTAACAAATGGAGATAGTACAATAGAAATTTATACTGATTTAAGTGCGCCTTTAGATAGTGTAAATAATGTTAATCCATTAACTATTGATAGTACAGAATATACAATTGATAACGATATAATTACAATAGATGCAGTTAGTACTTACGACCCTGTAACTTCTTATACTTTAAATGGTGTTTCTTTAACAACTTACGAATCAACGAAAGGAGAAGAAAACTTTGAAGTTAAAATAAGTGCTAATACAAATTGGAGCGTTTCAAGTTCTGATAGTTGGATAACACCAAACAAATTAACAGGAAACAAAACAGACTATTTAAGAGTAAAAGTTGATACTAATAGCGGAAGTGCAAGAACAGGAACTTTGACAATTACAATCGGAACAGGAACACCATTTATAATAACTATAAACCAAGCATAATGATAGGATTAATTTTGAACTTATTACATTCTAACGATTGGATTATAAAATCTGATATAATAGAACAAGCGAAAGGTAAACACGAACTCGCTACAAATATAAAAACTGCAAAACGTAAATTAAGAAGACAATGGCAATCGAGAAAGTAATTAAAATAGATGTTGACCAAGTTAAAGCTATGGGCGGTTTGGAGGCGTTCAAACAATCCCTTACGCAAACAGAAGAAAAAAGTCAATCTTTAAAAGCAGAGTTAGCGCAGTTAAAAAAACAATTAGCGTCTTTAGATGAGGGCTCGGAACAATACCAAACTATAGCAAAAAGAGCAGGAGAGGTTTCAGACAAGATAGGAGATATATCTAAAACTGTAAAAAATTTAGGTAGTGACACAAAATATATCGATACCGTTATTCAAGGTGCACAAACTTTATCGGGTGCTTTTTCTGTAGCGAGTTCAGCAAGTGCTTTGTTAGGCACAGAGAATGAAGATTTACAAAAAGCTATGCTAAAAGTAGAATCAGCTATTGGCTTAGTGGTAGGTGTTCAATCTATTGCAAACGCATTACAAAAAGAAAGTGCTTTAGCTATTGGTGTAGCAAGCGTAGCTACTAAAATACAAATGGGTTTACAAGTAGCTTATACTGCTGTAGTAGGAACAACAACAGGAGCATTAAAAGCTTTAAGACTTGCTTTAATATCTACAGGTGTAGGAGCTTTAGTAGTTGCTTTAGGCTATCTTATTTCTAAAATGAGCGAATCAACAGAAGCTACAGAGGAACAAAAAGAGGCACAAGATAGATTAAATGAATCTTTAGAGCGTTCAAATAAATTATTCCAAGAAGAGGCGAGTGGGATAAATGATGTTACAAAAGTTAGAATATTAAGAGCAAAAATAGCGGGGAAAAGCGAAAAGGATTTATCTAAAATAGAAAATGAAGCGCACGAAGAAAGATTGTCTAATATAAAAGCGGAACAAACAAGGTTATATGCTCTTTTAGATGATAAGAATATAAATTTAGAAACTTCTAAAAAAATAAATGATGCTTTAGCTAAAAACAATAAAGCATTTATAGATGAGTTAAACTCTGATGATGAAAGACGTTTAACAAATCAGTTAGAAATAGCAGATAAGCAAAGAGAAAACGAAAAGAAATTAAGTGAAGAAGCTAAAAGACGTGCCGATGAAAGACGTAAAGAATTAGAAGAACAACGTAAAAAAGATTTAGAGGAGTTAAAAAATGCTTTACAAAAACAAAAAGATGCAGAATTACAATCTAAATTAGATACACAAAGTTCAATTGATAAAGCTACAGAAGAAAATATAGCAAAAGGATTATCTGATAAAGATAATGAATTAAGAGCAGTTAATGATAAATATTTTTCACTATTTGAATTAGCTAAACAAAACGGACAAGATACAACTCAATTAGAGATAGCAAAATTAAACGAATTAAATGATATTAATTTAAAATATCAACAAATTGATTATGATAATAAAAAGAAAAAAGCAGATGATGAAATAGCAATTGAAAACGCGACTGCTGAGGCTAAACTTGCTATACAAAATGCTCAATTAGATAATGTTTCTAATGGAATATCTTTACTTCAAAATTTAGGTATTAAAAATAAAGCAATACAAAAAGGTTTATTAATTGCTGAAAATGCAGCAGGAATAGCAAGAATAATTATAAATACAATGTCTGCAAATGCAAAAGCTATCGCTGCATCACCATTAACAGCAGGACAACCTTTTGTAACAGCTAATACAATATCGGGGGCAATAGGGATAGCGTCTTCAATTGCTGCAACAGCTAAAGGATTAAGTGCTTTAGGTGGCGGAAGCAGTTCGGGCGCTTCAATGCCAAGCGGTGGCGGTGGCGGTTCAGAAAGTACACCTCCAAGTTTTAATATCGTAGGTCAAAACCCGAACAATCAATTAGCGCAAAGTATTGCACAACAACAAAACCAACCATTACAGGCGTATGTAGTAAGCGGAAACGTAACAAGCGCACAAAGTTTAGATAGGAATAAAATAGATACCGCAACATTTAACTAACAAAAAAGGCACTCAATAAAACGAGTGCCTTTAATGCTATTAACCAACTTTTAGAAATTATGACTTTACAAATATATAAAACTTTTTTAAAATAAATGTTTACTTAAATATTTTTTTTTGTTATTAAGTTATGGAAACGTATAAAGTTTTATTTAAAGAAGGGGAAACTACAGGAGTTTACGGAATTAGTTTGGTAAACGACCCTGCTATGGAATCGCTTTGGGTAGCATTGTCAAAAGAGGAACAAGTACAACTAAAAGCAATTGACAACGAAAAGAGAATCGTTTGTGGTGCTGTATTAATTCCAAATAAACCAATTTATAGAAACCAAGACGGAAACGAATTTAATATTGTATTTCCTGCTGAGACTATAAGATTAGCAAGTGAGGGTTTTTTAAAAAATGGTCATCAAAAAAGTTCAACTTTAGAGCATAACATTGACACAAAATTAAGCGGTGTTACAATTGTAGAAAGTTGGATTAAAGAAAGTGAAACTAATGATAAATCTGTAATGTATGGATTTAACGAACCTGTTGGAACTTGGTACGCTTCTATGAAAATTGATAACGACGAAGTTTGGAATGATTACGTAAAAACAGGGAAAGTGAAAGGGTTTTCAATTGATGGTTTTTTCGATATGGAGAAAGTAAATTTAAAAAGTGAATATATGAGTGAACAAAAGAGTTTTATCGATGAGGTAAAGCAAATTATTAAAGAGGGTTTCGCTTCATTTTCTTTGAAAAAAGAAACAGAAGTAAAACTCGGTTCGGTTAATACTGCCGATGGTTCAGTAAAGATAAACTTTGAAGGAGATACAATTGCTACAGGATTAGCTGTAACAATGACTGCTCCCGATGGTTCAGAATTACCTTTACCAGATGGCGAGTATAGTTTAGAGGGCGGAATGAATATTACCGTTATGGGTGGTTTAGTTGAAGAAGTTTCTACTGCAAAAGAAGAAACTACAGATAAAGAACCTGCAAATCCACAAACTCCAATGAGTACAGATGCGCCACAAGTGAAAAGCGAGAAAGTAACTCAAGAAGTATTTTACCAATTATCAAAAGAGGATATGACTTCTTTTATTATTGAAGTTGGCAATATGATTGATGCAAAAGTTGATGCTTTAAAAGTTGAATTAACTAAAGAAGAAAAAGTAGTTGAACTTACAAAAGCTAAACCAGCAAAAGAGGTTGCACATCCAAACCCAGCGTTACAAAAATTTAGAGAAACAAAATTAACATAAATAAAAACAAAAAACAGATATGGCATTAAGTTATACTTATTCGGATTATAGAGGCAAGGCTGCTGAACCGATTTTTGAAGAAATCATTTTTGAGAATGATACAATTGGTAAAAATTTAGTTGCGTTTGAAACTGACGTAAAAGCGGAAACTATTTTTACAGAAACAACTGCAACCGCTACACTTCAAGCATATACAAGCGGAGTTCCTACTTCGGCAGGAGATTTAACAGCGTGGGATAAATTAGTAACTCCTGTAAAAGTTCAATTTTACCAAGAGTTTGACCCTAACTCGTTAAGATTTTCAAGATTTAAAAGAGATATTAAGCCGGGCGCTTGGGAAATTTTATCTAACGAGTTTGAGCAATTAGTTATCGGTGGTTTATACGCTAAAAAAGTAGCTTACGCTTTAGAGTATGAATTTTGGAATGGTGTTAAATCAGCTACTAAAACTGCTGTTGCTGCATTAACTGCTGGAACTGCTAATACTTCGGTTCACACTCAAGTTAGCGCGTTTGGTATTGAACAAGCAGCTGCTTTAAAAGCTGCTCAAGTTGTTAAAATTAAATCTTATGATGCAGCGGGTTTATCAAGCGATGCAGTAGCTGCACTGACACCTTCTGCTGCAGCTGCATTGAATTTAGATGATTTCACTGCAACAAACGCGGCTTATTTAACAGCAGCACAAGCAGCTGCAATGACATCTAAACAAATGGCTGCGTTAGATGATTCAGGTGACACAGCAGGTTTGACAGCAGACTTTGTTGCAGCGTTAACACCTGCAGCATTCAAAGGTTTAACAGCAGCATCTAGCGGTACAGGAATAACAAACGGCATTCCCTCGTTAACAAGTGATGCCGTAGCGGTTATTACACCTGCACAATTAGCCTCTTTATCAGCTGCGCAACTGGAATCATTCACAGCGGTTCAAGCGCAATATTTTAATGATACTGCTATTGCTTATTTGAAAGATAAAGGTTACACGATTAAGCAAAGTGCGACAGGTACAAGTGC
>ERZ1034363.1024-NODE-1024-length-16974-cov-3.461798_pt1 | contig 16974 bp, 17 predicted proteins | sample MGYA00520616_ERZ1034363 | MGnify/ENA primary metagenome ERZ1034363 (study PRJEB33736, sample SAMEA104284506) | Azolla filiculoides | biome: Urban; feature: Water surface; material: Ditch water | place: Netherlands | collected 2015-10-28 | depth 0-0.1 m ...
GCTCCTCGACCTGGGCTCGAACCAGGGACCTACGGATTAACAGTCCGGCGCTCTACCGACTGAGCTATCGAGGAACAGCCTTGAATTATAGCCAGGTTTTTTCCGTTGTCGAAGCCCGGCTCAAGTTTTTTGCAGCGCGTTCCAGCGCTGCTGCAGCGCGGCAGCGGCGGCCTCGGGCTGTTCGGTGCCGGTGATGGCGCGCACGACCGCGAACGAACCGACGCCGCTGGCGGCGATTTCGGGCAGCTGCTCGGCGCTGATGCCACCGATCGCGACCAGCGAGCGCGTGCGCATCAGCCGCGCGTAGGCCTGCAGCCGGCCGCTGCCCTGCGGCGGCGTGACCATGGCTTTCAGCGTGGTCGGGAACACCGCACCCAAGGCGAGGTAGCTCGGGGCTACGGCGTCGGCGCGCAGCATCTCGGCGTAGCCGTGCGTGCTGAGGCCCAGCCGCAGGCCGGCGTGGCGGATCTCGGCCAGTTCATCGGGCTTGAGCGTGTCGAGGTCTTCCTGGCCCAGGTGCACGCCGTAGGCGCCAGCCGCGATGGCTTCGCGCCAGTGGTCGTTGATGAACAGCAGGCTGGCCGTTCCCTGCACGGCCTCGACGGCGGCGCGGATCTCGGCGCGCACGGCGGCGGCATCCTGCGACTTGAAGCGCAGCTGCACGGTCGGCAGGCCGGCGCGCGCCATGCGACCGACCCATTCGGCGCTGGGCAGCACGGCATAAAGGCCGAGCCGTTGCGGGCAGGGGGCGAAGGCATCGGCGCGCGGGCCTGCGGGCAGGTCGAAGTCGGCCGGCTCGCAGGGCCAGCTTTCTGGGTCGAATTGGCCCAGGCGATCGCTCTGGCGCTGCCAGGCGCGCGCCACCACCTCGGCATCGGCCGGGATGAAGCCGAGCCGGCGCGCGGCGGCGTAGCTGATCGCGTGGGGGCTGGCGTCGGCCGGCACAGCCTGTGGGTCGGCGTTGCTGTCCAGGCCGAGCGCGGCGTGGTGCCGCAAGATCTGCTGCATCAGTTCGAGGGGGGTACTCATGGCGGACTCAGGGCTGGTGCCAGAAGGGGGTGCCGAGCACCGGGGTGCTGGGCTGGGCGGCGTCCTGCGCGGTCATGGCGCCGGCCAGGAAGGCGCTGCGCCCGGCCTGCACCGCATCGGCGAAGGCACCTGCCATCGTGACCGGTTCCTGTGCCAGCGCGACCGCGGTGTTGAGCAGCACCGCGTCATAGCCCCATTCCATCACCTGGCAGGCGTGCGAGGGCAAGCCCAGGCCGGCGTCGACGATCAGCGGCACGTCAAGTCGCTCGCGCAGCGTGCGCAGCGCGTAGGGGTTGATCGGGCCGCGGCCGGTGCCGATCGGCGCCGCCCAGGGCATGACGGCCTGGCAGCCGATGTCGACCAGGCGCTGGCACAGCACCAGGTCGTCGGTGCTGTAGGGCAGCACCTTGAAGCCGGACTTGATCAGGCGCTCGGCGGCCTCGACCAGGTTCAGCGTGTCGGGCTGCAGCGTGTAGTCGTCGCCGATCAGCTCGAGCTTGATCCAGTCGGTCTCGAACACCTCGCGCGCCATCTCGGCGGTGGTGATGGCTTCTTGCAGGCTGTGGCAGCCGGCGGTGTTGGGCAGCACCGGCACGCCCATCTTCTTGAGCAGCGGCCAGAAGCCCTGGCTGGCGTCGAGGCCGCTGGCGCCCTGGCGCCGCAGCGAGGCGGTCAGCATGCAGGGCTGGCTGCGCGCCACGGCGGCTTCGAGCACGGCGGGCGAGGGGTAGCGCGAGGTGCCCAGCAGCAGTCGGCTGGCGAAGGTCTCGCCGTAGAGGACCAGCGGGTCTTGGGTCGGGGCGGCTGTGGTCATGGGATTCGGGTCGATGTGGTGCGGTGGGCGGGGGGCTGCGGTCGGAGCGGGGCTCAGCCGCCGGTCACGGGGGCGATGATTTCGATCCGGTCGCCGTCGGCCAGCGCCGTCTGGGCGTACTGGCCGCGCGGCACGAAGCGCAGGTTGAGTGCGGCGGCGAAGGGGCCGCTGGCGGCAATGGCTTGCACCGCGTCGGCCAGGGTGGCGTGGTCGGGCAGCTGGTGGGCCTGGTTGTTGATGAGGACTTGCATGAGGGGATCAGGCCGGGGTGGCGGCCAGGGTGGTGAAGCGCAGCTGCAGCTGTTGGGCCAGCTCGGTGCGGCCTTGCTGCATCCATTCGAGCACGGCGTCGAGCATGGCCGGCGAGATCATGAAGCCATGCCGGTACAGGCCGTTGACCTGCAGCACGCGCGGCGCGACTTCATGCACGGCCGGCAGGTTGTCGGGCAGGGTCGGGCGGCAATGGCTGCAGAGCTCGAGGATGCGGCCCTCACCGAAGCCGGGGTGGACCGCGTAGGCGGCGCTCAGCAGCTCGAGCGTCGAGCGCACGCTGGCCGGGCTCATGTCGTCGCTCTCGATCTCGGTGGCGCCGATCACGAACACATGGTCCTGCTTGGGCGCGATGTAGATCGGATAGCGCGGGTGCAGCAGCCGGGTCGGGCGCTGCAGCGTGACATCGGGCGCGTGCAGGCGCACGACTTCGCCGCGCACGCCGCGCAGGGTGGGCCGGGGCGCCTGCCAGTCGGCGCGTGCGCCCAGGCCGCGGCAGTCGAGCACCCAGCCGCCCTGGTCGGCCTGGATGTCTTGCGCCTGCTCCAGCGTCAGCGCGGTATCCCATTCGATGCTGAGGCCGCGCGCGGCCAGCGAGTCGATCAGCGCCGCCAGCAGCTGGCGGTTGTCGAGCTGGCCTTCCTCGGGCAGATACAGGCCCTGGTGGAAGCGCTGCGCCAGCGCGGGCTCGAGTCCGGCCAGGTCATGGCCGTCGAGTCCGCGCGGCTTGGGCAGCGTGGGCAGGGCGCGGCCGGTCTGGGCCAGCAGGCCCGAGAAGCGCTGCGCCTCGTGCGCGTCCTGGCGGTGCCAGACGATCAGCGTGCCGTTTTGCTGGAAGTAGACCGGACGGGTCAGGCCGGCGATCAGCTGCGGCCAGCGCGTCAGCGCGTACTGGCCCATGGCGACCACGCTCGGCTCGGTGATGGCGGATTCGGCCAGCGGCGCCAGCATGGCGGCGGCGACCCAGGCCGCGGCGCCGCTGCCGTCGGGCTTGCCGGCATCGACGAGGCGGACCGGGTGGCCGGCCTGCGCCAGCGACAGCGCGAGCAGGCGGCCCATCAGGCCGGCGCCCAGCACCAGTACCGGGGGCTGCGATGGGACGGATTCAGGCATGGCGACACTCCTTCTGGACCAGAGAACAGGCAGCGCCCGGGCGCTGCGGGATAATTTTGCGATGAGCCAAGATTCCACTCCTCATTACGCGCGCGTCCTGACCATCGCCGGCAGCGATTCCGGCGGCGGCGCCGGCATCCAGGCCGACCTCAAGACCTTCGCCGCGCTCGGCTGCTACGGCATGAGCGCGATCACGGCGCTGACGGCGCAGAACACGGTCGGCGTGCGCGCGATCCATGGCGTGCCGGCCGCCTTCCTGAAGGAGCAGATCGCGGCCGTGATCGAGGACATCGGCGTCGATGCGGTCAAGATCGGCATGCTGCACGCGCCCGAGATCGTCGAGGTGGTGGCCTGGGCGATCGATCACTACCAGCTGCAGCGGGTGGTGCTCGACCCGGTGATGGTCGCGACCAGCGGCGACGCGCTGATCCGGCAGGAGACCATCGCCTCGCTGGTGTCGGAATTGTTCCCGCGCGCGACGCTGGTCACGCCGAACCTCGACGAGGCCGCGCTGCTGCTGGGCCGCCCGGTGCGCGAGGTCGGCGACCTCGACGCCGCCTGCGCCGACCTGCTGGGCCTGGGTGCGAAGCGCGTGCTGCTCAAGGGCGGGCATCTGGGCGGTGATGAGTTGACCGACCTGCTGGCGCGCGCCGACCAGCCGCAGGCCGACTGGCTGCGCCTGAGCGGGCCGCGCATCGCGACGCGCAACTCGCATGGCACCGGCTGCACCCTGTCGTCGGCGATTGCCGCCCAGCTGGCGCTGGGCCTGGAGCTGGCCGCAGCGGTCCAGGCGGCGCACGCCTATATCCGTGGCGCGATCGCCGCTGGCGCCAATGTGCGCACCGGCCAGGGCCACGGACCGCTGAACCACGGTTACGCCCCGCTGCCGATGCGGCTGCTGCGCGCGCAGGAGTGAATCGCGCGCGCGCTTCATGACATCACCAGGCCGCCGTCGACGATCAGGGTCTGGCCGGTCATGAAGCGGCTCCAGGCCGAGGCCAGGAACAGCACCGGGCCGGTCACGTCCTCGGGCGTGGCGATGCGACCGAGCGGGGTGCGCGCGATGATCTGGTCCTTGACCGCTTCGCGGGTGGCGCGGCTGGAATCGGTCGGGCTGACCAGTCCGGGTGCGACGCAGTTGACCCGGATGCCGAGGCTGCCGAGCTCGCTGGCGAGCTGACGGCTGAAGCCGATCAGCGCCGCCTTGGCCGTGGCGTAGTCGTGGTAGGGCAGGCTGGGTTGCTGCACCAGGTCGGTCACGAGGTTGACGATGCTGCCCTGCAGCCGCTGGCGCATCGCGGGCAGCACGGCCTGGCACAGCTGGTAGCTGGCCTGCACCGCGCCGTCGAACTGGCTCTGGTAGGCGTCCCAGGGCGTTTCCCAGAAGCGCGACCGGGTTTCCGGGTCGAAGCGGTAGGGCGCGAAGGCGTTGTTGACCAGCGTGTCGATGCGGCCGGTCAGCGCCAGCACCTCGTCGACCATGGCGCGCACCGCCACCGGGTCGCGCACATCGGCAGCGATGGCCCAGGCCGGCACGCCGTGCGACTCGCAGCGCGCCACCACCGCGCGCGCGGCATCGGCGCGTTCGCGGTAGTTGACCACCACCATCGCGCCTTCGCGCGCGAAGGCTTCGGCGATCGCGGCCCCGATGCCCCGGCTGGCGCCGGTCACCAGCACCACCTGCTGGTCGAACGTACGGTTCATGGCTTGCCTGGCAGCAGGTCGGTGCCGATGATGCTGCTGACGGCAATGTCGCGCGACAGCACGCCGAGGTCACGGTAGACCTGCAGCCCGCGCTGCAGCATGGCGCTGTCGATGCTGCCGAGACCCTTCTTCTGCGTCAGTGCCGACACGCTCGAGGCGTTGCGCAGCTTGATGACCTCGAGGTTGATGGCCTCGTTCTGGCCGTCGATGGCAAAGCGGGTGGCCAGGCGTGCCGCTTCCTCGGGCGCGCGCATCATCCACTGCGCGCTGTCACGGAAACCGCTCAGGAAGCGGCGCAGCAAGGCCTTCTTCTGCTGATAGCTGTCCTCGCGCACCACCAGCAGGTCGCTGGTCAGGTTGAGCTGCTGGCGCACTTCCATCACATTGACTTCGCCGAGGCCGCGCTGGCGGCCCACCAGCAGGCCGGTGTCGGTGGCGGCGGTGGCATCGACCTGGCCCTGCATCAGCGGCGCGAAGTTCAGCAAGCCGGTGGCAACGAGCGTGATGTCGGCCTCGCTCAGGCCGGCCGAATGCAGCAGCACCTGCAGGTTCTGTCGCGTGCCGCTCGACAGGCTGTAGACGCCGACCCGCTTGCCCTTGAGGTCGGCCGGCTTGGTGATCTGGCTGGACTTGAGCGACACCACATTGAAGACGTTCTGCGGGTAGATGTCGTAGATCGCGCGCAGCTTCTCGCCCTTGTCGAGCGCGGCAAACAGCGAGCCCGGGTCGGTGAAGGCGACATCGGCCTGGCCGCTCAGCAGGTTGCGCAGCGCGTCGCCACCACCGGCACCCGGCAGGTAGCTGAATTCGATGCCCTGGGCGCGGAAGAAGCCCTTGTCGGCTTCGACCAGCAAATTCGTGATCTCCGAGATCGGCTTGCTCCAGCCGGCCAGCACCACCTTGTCGAGTGGCTGGCCCTGGGCCTGCGCCAGGTTGACCAGGCCGCCGAGCGGGCCGAAGCCGCTGGCCAGTCCGCCCACGGCCAGGTAACGGGCCAAACCTTGGGCCAGATCGCGTCGTGAAAGCTTGTGCATCAGAGTGTTCCTTGGGTTGAAAACCAGTGTGTTTCGGTCAATGCCAGCGTCGCTCCAGCGCGCCGAGCAGGGCGTAGGACGAAACGCCGAGCACGGCGATCAGCGCCAGTGCGGCGAACATCAGTGCGGTGTCCATCGAGCCCTGGGCGCCGATGATCACCGCCCCCAGGCCCTGGCTGGCGCTGATGAATTCGCTGACCACGGCGCCGACCCAGGCCAGCACCAGCGCCACGCGCAGGCCGGCCGCCAGGGTATGGCGGCCGGCCGGCAACTGCCGCCGCCACAGGGTCTGCCAGCGGCTGGCACCGAGCGCGCGGAACAGTTCGAGCTGGCGCGGGTCGGTCTGGTCGAGCGCACTCAGCGTGTTCTCGAGCAGCGGAAAGAAGCAGATCAGCGCCGTCATCACCACCGTCGGCAGGAGGCCGAAGCCGAACCAGACGATGAACAGCGGCGCCAGCGCCAGCTTCGGCGTGATCTGGCTCAATACCAGATAGGGGGTCAGCCAGCGGCGCAGGCGCCGGCTCTGTCCGAGCAGCAGGCCGGAGCCAAAGCCCAGTGCGGCGCCGAGTGCCAGTCCCAGCAGCACCGACAGCAGGGTCTGGGCCAGATGCGGCCACCAGTAGCCGGTCTGGAAACCCTGGCCGAGCGCGCGCGCGATCTGCGACGGCGCCGGCAGCACCAGCGCCGACAGCTGCCACCAGCGGGTCGAGAGCTCCCAGGCCAGCAGCAGGCCCAGGCCGAGCGCGGCAGAAATGCCGGCATCGAGCAGGCGCTTCATCGCGTGAGCTCCAGTTGCCGGCGCAGGCGGGCGCATTGGGCATGGAAGCCGTCCGCGTCGCGCCAGTGGGCGCTGCGCGGGCGCTCGGCGCTGATCGGCCACTGGGCCTGCAGCCGGCCCCGGTCGAGCAGGCTGACCTGATCGCCGAGGAAGGCCGCTTCGCTCAGGTCATGGGTCACGAACAGCACCGCGCTGCCCTGTTCGGCGCAGACCGCCAGCAGGTCCTGCTGCAGCTCCTCGCGCGTCAGCGCGTCGAGCGCGGCAAACGGCTCGTCCATGCACAGAAGCGCGGGCTGCTGCATCCAGGCCCGGGCCACGGCGACCCGGCTTTGCTGGCCGCCCGACAGCTGCGAGGGCCGGCGCTGCGCCTGTTCCACGATGCCGAGCCGTTGCAGCCAATGTTCAGCCAATTCCTTGTCAGCGCGGTTCACGCGCCGGTCCAGCGAGATCGGCAGCAGCACATTGTCGAGCACGCTGAGCCAGTCGAGCAGGGTCGGGCGCTGGAACACGAAGGCGACCTCGCGCAGCGGGCCGCGCACCGGTTCGCCGCGCCACAGCACCCGGCCGCTGCTCGGCAGCAGCAGGCCGGCAGCGAGCTTGAGCAGGCTGGTCTTGCCGCAGCCGCTGCGCCCGAGCAGGCAGTGGAACTGCCCGGCTGCCAGTGCCAGGTCGATGCCGTGCAGCACCGGCTGCCCGTCCGCATAGGCGAAGCCGATCTGCTCGAGCCGCAACAGCGGCGTCATTTCAGGTTTCATAGCTGGTCAGGCGTTCGGCCAGTGCTTCGGCCGAGGCTTCCAGATCGACCAGCGTCACCAGGTCGAGCAGGCTCGGGCGGCCGTCGTTGTGCCAGCCCGGCGCCGGCTGGGCCATCTGGCCGATCGCGCTCAGGCGCGTGACGCCCACGGCTGCCAGCTGGCCAGCCAGCGTTTGCAGCTGTTCGGGTGCCACGGCCAGGCCCGCGCTTTGCAGATAGCGCCGCTGCGGCGCCAGACAGGCCGGCAGTTGCTCCAGGCTGTCGAGCGCCACCACCTGCACGCAGCGGTGCAGCGGGCCGGGCGCGATCGGGGTGGCCTGGTCGCGGTAGGCCACGTTCCAGCCGTGTTCCGGGTAGCCCAGCACCTGCACGCTGGCGTCGTCGAGTCCGGCCCATTCCAGGCTGCTGCGCCACTGCGCGATCTGGGCCGACTCCGCCAGTCCGGGGCGCGGGCGCGGGAATTTGGCGGAGAGCTGCTGCAGGCCAGCGGCCAGGCGCTGGGCGAATTCCTGCGGCGTGACCTGGCCGCCGCGCTCGACGTAGAACAGCTGCGGCGAGTAGCAGCCCTGCTGCTCGTGGCGCACCACGTCATCCGCAGCCAGCCGGGCTACTGCTGGCGCGCGGCCAGCACTTAGCGCGGCGCGGCCGACCACGCCAAAGCTCAGCTTGTGGCCGTGCGGCAGAAAGCGCACGCTGGGCGGCATCTGCGCCTGCAGGTCGCGCAGCGCCGCGTCGCCGCCATAGGCCAGCACGGTGTCGGCCTGCTGCCAGATGGCGCGTGGGGTCTGGCGGTCCTGCCGATCCCACCACAGCACCGCGACGGCATCACCCAGTCGCGGTTCCAGCCGGGCCAGCGTCTGGGCGAACACGGTGGCGAACACCGGCTCGCCGGCCGAGACCTTGCCGATATTGCCGGCCTTGGCCAGCAGGCCGCAGACCAGGCTCCACAACGGCAGGCCCGGCACGTTGCCGGCCCAGACATGGGCCAGCAGGTCGGGCCCTTCGGCATGGGTCCAGCCGCCGGTCACGCGCGGCTCGAAGCCGTCGAGCAGCGCCGGGTTGCCGAGGTCCTCGACCAGGAAGCGCTGCAGCTGCAGGGCACGGAAAGTCCGCAGCGTGGGGCCCAGGTTGACCCGGATCATCTCGGGCGAGAAGCCGGTGCTCAGCGGCAGCCAGCGCAGCAGCAACAGGTGTTCAGGCGAGGCCGGTTCGAGCAGCTGCTGGATCGTGCGGTCGATCGCCTGCACGATCTCGCGCACCGGCAGCGCGCGCAGGCCCTTGCGGCCAGGATCTCGCACCTGATCGCACAGCGCCTGCAGCTGATCCGGCGTCAGCAGCGGCACCTCGAAGGCGTAACCAGCGGGCAGTTGCGGCGCCGGCAGCTCGCGCCAGATCAGGCCGGCGGCGTCGAGTCCCGGCAGATGTCCGACCCGGAACCGCTCGAGCGTCATGGGCGCGCGGCCTGGACGAAGGACTCGACCGCCAGCGAGCAGCCCTTGGCCTGCGCACCCTCGGCGCGTCCGAGCAGCTGGAAGCCGTCGGCGCCGACGATGCCGACATCCTCGGTCAGGATGCTGAGCACCGAGTTGTAGTTGGCCAGATCGGTATGGACCAGGATGCCGCGCTCGCCGTCGGGCACCGACTGGCCGCTCAGCGGGTCGATCGCGCGGGTGCGCATCCAGTGCGGGCCACGCTTGACCGATGGCACGACCGCGTTGCCGCTGTCGTAGAACTGGGTGCTGAGCTCGGTCATGCCGTACATGTTCAGGCAGCGCTCGCGCGCCACGCCGAACACCTCGGACAGCTGGGCGTAGAAGCGCTCCATCGGGATCTCGCGCGAACGGCCCTTGAAGCCGCCGGTGTCGAGCAGCCAGCTGCCGGCCGGCAGACGGAAGTCTTCATCGATGCCGGCCAGACCATCCATCAGGTGCACGAAGCTGTAGCTCGCGCCCAGCAGCGCGACCGGTTGCTGGTCCTGGCGGGCGCTGCGCAGGAATTCCAGCAGGCCGGCCAAGTCCATGCCCTCGAGGTCCCAGTAATGGCGGCTGCCGGGCCGGCCGAAGTCCTGCCGGCCCAGTTCGAGGTAATGCGCCAGCGACGAGTTCGGCAGCGCCGTCTCGTCCGGGAACAGGATCGCCAGGCGGATCGGCAGCGGTCCGGCGCAGTCGGCAAAATGCCGCCGCATCGACGCGTCATAGACCCGCAGGTCGGGGTGGTAGTGACGCCCCTTGTGCTCGTCGCCGCCGGTGGTGCCGCTGGTCATGAAGACGCGTTCGCAGGCCTCGACCGGGGTGCAGCTCAGCGTGAGCTGCTTGAAGCCGTTGACCGGCACCGCCGGGATGTCCTGCCAGCGGCGCACCGTGGCTGGGGTGCGGCCGCGCGACTGACAGAAGCGGGCATAGGCCGGGTTGTGGCGCACCTGGTGCGTGAACAGGCGCAGGGCCATGGCATTGAAGGCCGCGTCGTCCGCGGCCGGCAAGGCGATGAAGTCCAGCAGATCCTGGACCAGGTCCGGTGTTGACGTTGCCATGGCAGCTTTCGAGAGCAGGGCTGCCAGGCCCGGTGCGGCGCCATGGGCGGCGACAGCAGATCCGGGACCAGCTTCCCTGCGCGAGGATTACCTCAATCAGGTTCAAAGGGACTTTCTCAGTCGGCGCCCCGATGGACGCCAACACCCCCAGCTTCAGGTCCTGAGCAATCAGGACTCTGAATATTCTACGTCCGGGTCGATGACCCTGTCACGCCCAGCAGCTCGTGCAGGCGCGGGCTGGTGGTGGTGTACTGCAGCAGCTGGCGCTGTTCGGGGTGCAGCCGGGCCGCGACCGCAAATGCGGCCAGGGTCGCCTCGTGGAAGCCGCACAGCAGCAGCTTGCGTTTGCCCGGGTAGTGGCAGATGTCGCCCACCGCATAGAGCCCAGGCAGCGAGCAGGCCAGGGTGGCCGGATCGACCGTCAGCAGCTTGCGCTCCATCGCCAGGCCCCAGTCGGCGATCGGGCCCAGCTTCGGCGCCAGTCCCAGCCTGGGCAGCAGCGCGTCGAGCGCCAGCGTTTCGGTGTGCTCGTCGTCGACGGCCAGCTCCAGCGCCGTCAGGCGCTGGCCGTCGGCGGTCTGCTGCAGGCCGACCGGCTGGCCGGTGCGCAGCGTCAGCCGGCCCTCGGCAACCGCTTGCTGCAGCGCCTGCTCGAGCGCGGGTTCGGCCTTGAACTTGCTGTTGCGGTGCAGCAGCGTGACGCTGGCGCATGGTCCGCTGCCGGCCAGCTGCAGCGCGGTCTCGAGCGCGGCCTCGTCGCCGCCTTGCACCACCACGCGCTGGTTCTTGAGCCGCTCCGGCTCGATGGCGTGGTAGTGGACCTGGCGGCCCTCGAAGGCCGACAGGCCGTCGAGCACCAGCCGGCGCGGCACGAAGGCACCGACGCCCGCCGCGATGATGACGGCCCGGGCCAGCAACACCCGGCCGGCGCTGGTCTGCAGCCGCCAGCGGCCGTCTTCTTGCTGCGCCAGGCTCTCGACCTGTTGCCCGAGGTGTAGCGGTATCTTGAACGGTGCGAGCTGCTGCTGCAGCCGCTCGGCGAGCTCGCGACCGCTGCAGACCGGAATGCCCGGCACGTCATAGATCGGCTTGTCGGCGTAGAGCTCGACGCATTGGCCGCCGGCGTGCGGCAGCGCATCGACCAGCTCGCAGTCGATTTCCTGCAAGCCGAGCTGGAAGGCCTGGAACAGCCCGACCGGGCCGGCGCCGATGACGACGGCGTCGGTTTCCAGCACCGTCTGGCTATCAGGGGCAGCGCTCATGCTCAAGCCGGTCGGATCCAGGCCAGGCGCCGATCAGCGCTGCAGCAGGTCCAGCTTGCCGGTCTTGTCCTTGAACTGCTCGTGGTCCGGCAGCGGCGCCTTGCGCTTGGTGATGCTCTTCCAGTTCGGCAGCAGGGCCAGTTCGGCGTTGATCTTGGTCATGTGCTGCTGGTCCTTCGGCACGTCTTCCTCGGCGTAGATCGCGCCGACCGGGCACTCGGGGATGCAGACCGCGCAGTCGATGCACTCGTCCGGGTCGATGGTCAGGAAGTTCGGGCCTTCACGGAAGCAGTCGACGGGGCAGACGTCCACGCAATCGGTGTATTTGCAGGCGATGCAGGCTTCGGTAACAACGTGAGTCATGTGGGGTGGGCTGCTGCGGCAGCGCTGGAGTAAATCTATGGAGAAAGCCGGCGCAACCCCGCAAAGGGCAGGCCGGCACTGCTCAGACCCGCGATTTTAGAGCCTCGCGGGCCTCATCGCTTGATCAAGGACAAGAAGCCGTTCAGTTGACCAGCACCGCGCCCGAGGTCTTGTGGCTCGCGGTGTCGACCAGGATCAGCGCGCCGAGCAGGCGCGAGGCCTGGAACGACAGCGCCGGCACGGCTTCCTGCAGCAGCAGCTCGACATGGCCGATCGCGTTCGGATCGAGCTGGGTCGCGGCTTCCTCGGCCAGGGTGTTGATCTCGAGCTTGTGCACCACGCGGTTGACCTTGGCCTTGACCCAGCGGTGGCCGTGCAGCGCCCAGTAGACGCGGCCAGCGACCAGCGGCTCGTCGTCCATCCAGGCGACAGTGGCCGACAGTTCCTTCTGGCCCGGGTAGGGGCTGACGGCGGCCGGGCTGTCGAAATCGTCGTCGGCCACGGCGGCTGCCACCGGGGCGGCCAGGATCCAGTCGCCGCGCGAGACATCGACCTCGCGGTCGAGCGTGACGCCGGCGCTGCGCCCGGCGGCCACGGCGCCGGGGCGGCGCGCATGGTCGAGCACCTGGGCCACGACCGCCTTCTGGCCGCTCGGGAACACCTGCACCTCGGTGCCGGGCTCGAAGGTACCGGCAGCGACCCGGCCCCAGAACACGCGCCGGCCCTGGCTGGTCACATGGCTGTCGTGCTGCTTCTCGACCCATTGCACTGGCAGCGCGACCGGGGCCTGCACTTCGGTCGGGGTGTTGGGCAGCTGCTCCAGGATCTGCAGCAGGGTCGGACCCTCGTAGCCGCACCAGCCCGGATTCGTGAAGTCGACCACGTTCCAGCCCTTGAGCGCCGACACCGGCACGATGGCGGTGACGGGAATGCCGGCTTCGGCCGCGAAGGCCTGCAGCGCGCCGCTGATGTTCTGGAACGCGAGTGCGGCGTCAGCGACCGCGTCGAGCTTGTTGACCGCGAACACGATGCTCGGCACGCGCAGCAGCTTGCACAGCAGCGAATGGCGGCGCGTCTGCGGCAGCAGCTTGAGGCCGGCATCGGCCCAGTCGAGCTTGATCGCGTCGACCAGCACCACGGCGGCGTCGGCGCTCGAGGCGGCCGTCACCATGTTGCGCGTGTACTGCTCGTGGCCCGGCGCGTCGCCGATGATGAACTTGCGCTCCTCGGTGCTGAAGTAGCGGTAGGCGACGTCGATCGTGATGCCCTGCTCGCGCTCGGCCGAGAGGCCGTCGGTCAGCAGCGCCAGGTCGGTCTCGCCGCCGCGTTGCACGCCGGCCAGGTGGTCCTGCAGCACGGCCTTGCTGTCGACCAGCAGGCGACCGATCAGCGTGCTCTTGCCGTCGTCGACCGAGCCGCAGGTGATGAATTTGAGTGCGTCCATGTGTCTAGTCTCTTTGCGGGTCTGACGGGGGCTTAGAAGTAGCCTTCGCGCTTGCGCTTTTCCATCGAGGCGTCGCTGGTCTTGTCGTCCATGCGGGTTGCGCCACGCTCGGACAGATCGGCGGCCAGGGTCTCGATCACGATCTCGCCCGGGGTGGCGGCGGTGCTCGCGACCGGGCAGGTGCAGGTGATGTCGCCCACGGTGCGGAAGCGCACGTCGCGCAGCACGACCTGCTCGCCTTCCTTGGGCGGGGTCAGCGGCGTGACCGGCACCAGCAGGCCCTTGCGCTCGACGATCTCGCGCGGGTGGGTGTAGTAGAGGCTCGGCAGGCCGATGTTCTCGCGCTCGATGTACTGCCAGACGTCCATCTCGGTCCAGTTGCTGATCGGGAAGACGCGGAAATGCTCGCCGGGCTGGAGGCGGGTGTTGAACAGGGTCCAGAGCTCGGGGCGCTGGGCCTTGGGCTGCCACTGGCCGAAGGCGTCGCGGTGGCTGAAGATGCGCTCCTTGGCGCGCGCCTTTTCCTCGTCGCGGCGGGCGCCGCCCATCAGCGCGTCGAAGCGGAATTCCTCGATCGACTCCAGCAGCGTGACCGACTGGTGCGCGTTGCGGCTCTCGCCCGGGTGCGACAGGCGCACGGTGCCGCGCGCCATCGAGTCCTCGACGCTGCGCACGATCAGCTCGGCGCCGAGCTCCTGGGCGCGGAAATCGCGGAAATCGGTCACTTCCTTGAAGTTGTGGCCGGTGTCGATCATCAGCAGCGGATACGGGATGCGGCCGATGCCGAACGCCTTCTCGGCGCACTTGAGCATCACGAGCGAGTCCTTGCCGCCCGAGAACAGCATGGCGGGACGCTCGAAGGTGGCGGCGACCTCGCGCAGGATGAAGATCGTTTCTTCTTCCAGCGCGTCGAGGTGCGAATTGTTGAGTTGGTGGCTCATGGTTTCTTTCTATTCAGTCGGGGACAGAGCTGAAGATCTGTCCCCGAAGTCACTTGGCTTGTCGGGAACAGCGTTGAAGATCTGTCCCCGAAGTCACTTGGCTTGTCGGGCACAGAGCTGAAGGTCTGTCCCCAGGGACCTTGTCATTTCTTTACGTGCAATCCGCACTCCTTGGCCGCCTCGTCCTCCCACCACCAGCGACCTGCGCGGAACTCTTCGCCCAGGCTGATGGCGCGGGTGCAGGGCGCGCAGCCGATGCTGGGGAAAAACTGGTCGTGCAGCGGGTTGTAGTCGACCTGGTTCTGCGCGATGTAATGCCAGACATCGCCCCAGCTCCAGTCGGCCAGCGGGTTGAACTTGGTCAGGCCCTTGGTCGCGAGCTCGGATTCGTCGATCAGCGGTACCTCGGCGCGGGCGTTCGACTGCTCGCGGCGCAGGCCGGTGATCCAGGCCTTCTGGCCCGCCAGTGCGCGTGCCAGCGGCTCCATCTTGCGGATGCCGCAGCATTCCTTGCGCAGCGCGATGCTGTCGTAGATCGAGTTCTGGCCCTTGTGGCGCACGAACTCGATCACCGCCTCGTGCTGCGGGCGGTAGACCTGGATCGGCGCGCGCGAATGCGCCTCGGTGCGCTCGAGCAGCTCCAGCGTCTCGGCATGCAGCCGGCCGGTCTCGAGCACGAACACCGGGATGTCGAGCGCGAGCGCATTGATCAGATGCGTGATCACCACATCCTCGGCGCCCAGGCTCGAGGCCTGCTTGAGCGGCTGGAACTCGGCCGCGGCGCGCTGGAGCAGCGCCTGCGTGGTCGCGAGCTTGGCGGCGTAGTCGGCCGAGGGCTTGGCATGCAGCTCGGTCGCCGACAGGCGCTGCGGCTTGAAGGCGGACGAGCCGCCGAGGCTGGAAACTTCGCTCATCTGGTGTCCCTTCAGGCCGTCTTGGCGAAACGCGGTTGCAGATCGATCGCGTCGCCCTGGTAGAAGCCGCTGTAATGCCGCAGCAGCTTTTGCCCGACAGCCGGGTCCTGGTCGGCGCGCAGCACGGCCTCGGAGAAGCCGCAGCGCTGCATCTGCACCAGCTGGTCGACCAGCACGTCGCCGGTGGCGCGGATCACGCCGGAAAAACCCAGCCGGCGGCGCAGCTCGAAGGCCTGGCTGAAGGCGCGGCCGTCGGCGAACTTGGGGAAGACCAGGTCGATGCGCTGCACCCCGGCCAGGTCCAGCTTCTGCACATCGGCGTCGTTGGTCACGGTCAGCACGCCTTCGGCGGCGGCTTCGGTGGCGATGTCTTGGGCGTTCAGCAGTTTCATGTTCTCGTTCTCGTCGGTTCGGCGGTCGATCAGGCCTCGGTGCGCGCGGTGGCCACGCGCACGGCATTGGCGGCGGCCTTGTAGGGCTCGGCGCCGACGCGCTGGTAGGTGGCCAGGAAGGTCTCGCCGGCCTGGCGCTGCGCGACATGGGTCTCGAGCAGGGCTTCGATCACGTCGGGCACCTCGTTGTGGGCGAACGACGGGCCGATCACCTTGCCGGGGGTCGGCTTGCCGCTGAGTGCCGAGCCGTCCGAGCCGCCGAGCGTGACCTGGTACCACTCCTTGCCGTCCTTGTCGACGCCGAGGATGCCGATATGGCCGCTGTGGTGGTGGCCGCAGCTGTTGATGCAGCCGCTGATGTGCAGATCGATCTCGCCCAGGTCTTCCAGCTCGTCGAGGTCCTGGTAGCGCTCGGTGATCGCGTCGGCCAGCGGCAGCGAGCGCGCGTTGGCCAGGTCGCAGAAGTCGCCGCCCGGGCAGGCGATCATGTCGGTCAGCAGGCGCACGTTGGCCTTGGCCAGGCCCAGGCGCTTGGCTTCGCGCCAGACTGCGGGCAGCTGGTCGGCACGGACCCAGGGCAGCACCAGGTTCTGGTCATGGGTCACGCGCAGTTCGCCGGCGCTGAAGGCGTCGGCCAGTTCGGCCACCGCGTCGAGCTGGTCGGCGGTCGCGTCGCCGGGCGACTGGCCCACGCGCTTGAACGACAGCGTGACCGCGCGCAGCGCAGGGTTGCGCTGCGGCTGCACGTTGCGCGCCAGCCAGCGCTGGAATTCGGCCTGTTCCTCGGCAGTGACCGGCGCGGCAGCCGGGGTGGCGAAGTCGAGTTGGGGTTCGACGAAGCAGGCCTGCACGCGCGCCAGTTCGGCGGGCGTGATGGTGTGCGGGCCGCCATCCTGCTCGAGGATGCGGCGGTACTCGGCCTCGACCTCGTCGAAATAGCGCTGGCCCTCGGCCTTGACCAGGATCTTGATGCGCGCCTTGTACAGGTTGTCGCGCCGGCCCCAGAGGTTGTAGACCCGGATCACGGCTTCCAGGTAGTTGAGCAGCTGGTTCCAGGGCAGGAAGTCGCGGATCGTGCTGGCGATCACCGGGGTGCGGCCCATGCCGCCGCCGACCAGCACCTCGAAGCCGAGCTCGCCGGCCTCGTTCCTCTTGAGCTTGAGGCCGATGTCATGCCAGGCGGTCGCGGCGCGGTCCTCGGTCGCGCCGACGATGGCGCACTTGAACTTGCGCGGCAGGAAGCCGAACTCGGGGTGCAGCGTGCTCCACTGGCGCAGGATCTCACCGAACGGACGCGGGTCGGCGATCTCGTCGACCGCCACGCCGGCCAGCGCGTCGCTGGTGGTGTTGCGGATGCAGTTGCCGCTGGTCTGGATGCCGTGCATGTCGACCGTGGCCAGCAGGTCCATCACGTCGGCGCTTTTGTCGAGCGGGATCCAGTTGAACTGCACGTTCTGGCGTGTGGTGAAGTGGCCGTAACCCACCGGCAGGTGCGGCGTGCCGAGTTCGGCCTGGCTTTCGCTGGCGTGTGTGTAGACGGCTTCGCTGGGCTGGTCGTATTGGCGGGCAATTTTTGCCAGCACTCGCAATTGCCGGCTGGCGAGCTCGCCGTAGGGCACAGCCACACGCAGC